>Ga0209859_1000357_pt1 | contig 10993 bp, 8 predicted proteins | sample GWRWS3_50_60_FD_187241 | JGI IMG/M metagenome (GOLD analysis project Ga0209859, IMG submission 187241) | Riverbed sediment microbial communities from areas with vegetation nearby in Columbia River, Washington, USA - GW-RW S3_50_60 (SPAdes)... | ecosystem: Environmental > Aquatic > Freshwater >... | reverse complement strand
GCCCCGCCACCCGGGCCCGCCGCGCCCAGGTCGGCCAGCTTCACCGCCGCGGCGGGATCGACGCGAACGTATCCAACCTGGCCGCGGTCTCCTTCCCCACCGCCGGGACGGGCCAGGTTGCCGCCACCAAGCTCACCCTGTCGGCGGCCGAACGGCAGGCCGCCGTCGCCGCCGCGGTCAAGGCTCGTCGCCGGCAGAAGGCGTTGGACCGGTCCCGACGGGCCAGCAACACCACGCGCTACCAGCAATCCAAGCGCCAAACCGCCCGGGCTTGCCGCCGCGAACAGGCCGGGCTGGCGGCCCGAACGGTGCACCTGCCCGGCGGAGCCCGGCACACCCGCGCCAACGGCAAACCCCTCGACGCCTACCGCGGCGACACCCTGTCCGGCTCGTACCGGCGGGTGCGCGCCGCCCACGCCGCCGCCGGCGCCGCCCGCACCCGGTCCCGAGCCGACCGGGCCCGCCGCGCCGCCGCCGCGATCACCGCCGCCCATGGCGCGAACCTGGTGGTCGAGCACTGCCACATCGGCGCCTGGCACAAGCTGTGGGGCAAGGCCGCCGCCCTGTTCACCCCAGGAATGCTGGTCGCACCCTTGGCCGGCGAATGCGCCGCCGCTGGCGGGAAGCTGCGCCGCGCCGCCACCCGACCCACCGCGCTGTCCCAGCGCTGCCTATGCGGGTACCGCCAACCCAAACCGCTGTCCCAACGCGAGCACCACTGCCCCGGCTGCCGGCTGCGGGGTGACCGGGACCTGGTCGCCGCCGCGATCGCCGCGTTCGTCGAGCACACCGACCCGGACGACCCGGCCACCGCCGCCGTCAACCTCCAAGCGTGCCGGCACGCCCTACGCGTGCACGGCCAAGGGCTACAAGAGGCCCTGTCCGAGTCAACCGTGACCCCGCCCAAACCGCACCAGCCACGTGCCGCTTCGGGCAAGACGCGGCAGCCACCCACCGGTGGCCGCTGCTCGGCGAAACGCCGTCGGCCAAACGCCGCCCACCCCCGGACGAGGCCCGCCGCCGCACCAACGGCGACGAGACCACGCCGGGAAGGTGCGTCCCAGCCACGGCACGGTCCGTGAAACACATTTCGGATCAACTCTTAGAACAGGCTTCGACCGGCACCGAGCGGTGCCGTACGGCGTTCCCGTTCGCCGATAAGCTGGCGGTAAACGCGTTCGTAGCGGTGCGCCATCAGCTCCACCGAGAAGGACGTGCGCACGTGGGCGACGCAGTCCGCCGGATCGAGGGTCTGCGCATCGTGGAGGCCGTCGGCCAGATCGGCCTCGTCGTGACAGATGACTCCGGTGCGCCCGTGCAGAATGACCTCTGGGATCGAGCCGCGGCGCAGCGCGACCACGGGAGTGCCCATCGCCATCGCCTCGATCATGACCATGCCAAACGGCTCCTCCCACCGGATCGACATGAGCAGAGACCTCGCCGCCATAAGCAGTGCGTTAGAGCGAGCGCGGTCGGCGTTGACCACCAGCTCCACGTCCGGACCGAGCATTGGCCGGATCACATCGTCGAGATAGCGCCATTCGCTCTGCTGATTGCATTTTCCGGCGAGCACGAGTGGCAGGTCGGCCTTGCGGCATGCGTCGATGGCGAGGTCGGGTCCCTTCTCCGGGTCGAACCTGCCCAACCACAGAACTGGGCCCTGTGACGGCTCTGTCTTCACCGGGCCGGCCACTTCGATTCCATGATGGATGGTCGAGGTCCACGACAGGTTCGGCGCGACACGGCGTTGGGCGTGGGAGATAGCGATCAGCGCGACCGAATCGTCCACTCGCGACAGATAGTCGTTAAGCTCCCCAGTCGGGCACCCGTGGACGGTGACTACCGACGGCACGCGCCGACGGGCCGCCGTGACTGGGCCCACCGTCGTGTGGTCGTGCACAACGTCGAACGTCTCCCGCTCCAGCATCTCGTTCACTTGGGTGACGTGAACCAGTTCCGGCATCGACTCCAGCAAGCGCGGGAACTGCAGCTCTTCGTTGGTGCTCACGAACCTTGCCTTCGTGCCCGTCCGGGTGCCAGCTCCGAAGAGGGTGACGTCGTGTCCCCGCTCGATGAGCCCGTCGATAAGGCTGGCGCAGACCCGCTCCAATCCACCGTATCCGGCGGGTGGCACCTCGTACCATGGCGGCATGATCATCGCGATCCGGAGCGGCCGGGCAGCGACCGCGCTGGCTAAGTGATCGTTTGCTGAGTGACCTCGGTGCCCGTTAGGGGACTCCATCTTTCACCTCTGCAGCCGGGCGGACCGGCGATCCCGGTCCGTCGAACTAATGATTACCCAGAAAACCCCCCGCAGAACGTGCTATTACTCCAATTAGTGGCGCCGGTGCACCCCGCGGTGAACCGGCCATCACCATGTCCGCAGACTCATAGGATCGCCGGAGGGAGCAGCCGTGTCTGACCGCCAGATAAGCATCCTCAAGGGCTCTGCGTTCGTCGTCAGCGATGGGCTGGGCGATGTCACTAATGTGCTGGGAAACCCCAACGGCCTGTTCTATCGTGACATGCGCCATTTGTCGCGCTGGCAGTTGCGCCTCAACGGTCGCGAATTGGACGTCCTGTCCGCGGAGACCCTCGAGTACGACGAAGCGGTCTTCTTCCTCGTCGAGCCCACTGGCACGATCTACCGCAACCCGGCGATGTCACTGATCCGCCGCCGGCAGGTCGCCGATGGCATGCGCGAGCACCTGGAGCTGTACAACCACGGACTCAGCCGCGTCGAGGTCGAGATATCTCTCCTCTTCGATGCTGACTTTGCCGACCTGTTCGAGGTCAAGGACGACCTCAGCAAGACCGGCCAGGTCTACCGGCAGCGCGAGCACCACGGCGTGACATTGGGATATCACCGCGAGGACTTCCGCCGGGAGACGTACATCCACGCGCGCGACGCCTTCTTCACAGAGGAGTCGCTGACATTTCGGGTGGCACTCGCGCCGCGCGAGTCGTGGTCCGCCACTGTGGTGGTGACCGTGGGCACAGCTCGTGACGAGCCCCTGCCGCAGCGCATGCACCGGCCCGAGATGCCGGTGAGTCTCGAGGACTGGCTCGCCGGAGCGCCCAAAGTGGACACTGATTGGCATGAGTTGCGCCAGGTCTACAAGCGCAGTCTGGTGGACCTGGCGGCGTTGCGGTTCTATCCCGAGAGTGTCCCGGACTCGTCATTGCCGGCGGCTGGGCTGCCGTGGTTCATGGCTCTGTTCGGCCGGGACAGCTTGATCACCAGCTACCAGGCAATTCCGTTCGTGCCCGAGTTGGCTCGCACGACGCTGCTCGCGCTCGGGGCGCACCAGGCGACCGAGTGGGACGACTTCCGCGACGCCGAGCCTGGAAAGATCCTGCACGAGTTGCGCCACGGCGAGCTGACCCATTTTGGCGCGCGACCCCACTCGCCGTACTTCGGCTCGGCCGACTCGACGCCGCTGTTCCTGGTCGTTCTCGACGAGTACGAGCGCTGGACCGGGGACGTCGCCACGGTGCGACAGTTGGAGGGTGCCGCCCGGGCCGCACTGGAATGGATCGAGCGGTTCGGCGATCCCGACGGGGATGGCTATATCGAGTACCAGACCCGCAACCCGGAGACCGGGCTGGATAACCAGTGCTGGAAGGATTCGTGGAATTCGATCATCCATCCGGACGGCACAGTCGCCTCCTTGCCCAGGGCGTGCTGTGAGATCCAGGGGTATGCATACGACGCGCGGGTTCGCACAGCCCGGTTGGCCCGCGAAGTATGGCGAGACGCTGCCCTCGCCGACCGCCTCGAGCGCGACGCCGCGGACCTGCGGATGCGGTTCGACCGGGACTTCTGGCTTCCCGAACGTGGTTTCTACGCGCTCGCATTGGACGGTGAGAAGAAGCCGGTACCGACCCTGACATCAAACATCGGGCATCTACTGTGGAGCGGCATTGTTGCAGACGACCGGGTGGAGCCGGTCGTCGCGCACCTCGGCGGAGAGCAGATGTTCTCCGGCTGGGGAGTGCGTACCCTCGCCGACGGACAACCCGCGTACAACCCGATCGAGTACCACAACGGCACCGTCTGGCCGCACGACACCGCGCTCATCGCGGCTGGCCTGGCCCGATATGGCCGCCGGCAGGATGCCAATCGCCTCGCCGTCGCGTTGCTGGAGGCCGCAAACCACTTCGCCTTCAGGTTGCCCGAGGCATTCGCCGGGTACAGCAGGGCGGCCACCCGGGTGCCCGTGGCATACCCGACGGCGTGCTCGCCGCAAGCCTGGGCCGCCGGTGCGCCGCTGCTGCTGCTGAGCGTCATGCTGGGGTTGACCCCGACACCGAGCGGGCTCACCGTGCGTCCGCATCTGCCGGCCGAGGTGGACCGGCTCGTGGTTCGCGGACTACCCGGCCGTTGGGGGTTGGCGGACGCGGTTGCCGTGCGGGACTGATCGTGCGGGACTGATAAGGACGACGTCACGGTGCGGGCGTGGCGCCGCGGTCGCTGACCGTGCGCACGAGCCGCTCGGCCACCGCTGGCAGTCCTACCCCCAGGTGGGTCGCGGCGTCGTGCAGTTGGCGTAGTGCCTGCTCGGGTGCGCAACCTCGCTGCGCCATCACGATTCCGATCGCGCGCTCGACGGCGGCGTCACCCGCCTGGACCTCGCTCATGCGCGCGAGCAGCTCCTCCTGGGTCAGCTGGCGCATCCGTACGCGCAGGAGCAGGCTCGCGTGGTCAGCCACCAGCATGGCGATGATGGGCACCTCGTCCGTGAAGGCATGCGGGCGGTCGGCGTACAGGTTGAGCGCACCGAGCACCAACTCGTCCACGTCGAACGGGTACGAGAGCACGGAGTGCACCCCGTGCCGGCGCGCCGCTGCCGACCACACCGGCCAGCGCTCGTCGTCGCGCAGACTCTGGCTCATCACGATGTCGCGGGTACGGACCGCCTCCATGCATGGCCCGTCACCGTCGGCGTGCTTCGCCTCGTCGAGCACCTCGGGCGCAAGGCCTGTGGCGGCGAACGTCGCTGGCTCGCCCTCGCTGATCAGGGTTACGCCGCACTGGACGTGGCCGGGCAGGATGTCGGCCGTCACCTTGAGCAGATCGTCGATTGCTTCGGGGAGCGCCGTTGCCGAGGTGATGCGGGCGGTGATCTCCTTCAGCGCCGCGACGATCTCCACGAGGTGCGGCTTGCTATCGACATCCACCCGGCCATCCTCTCCCGAACACCGCCGCAGCGGATACCCCGGCCAAGTAGTGGCCGAAATGTATATGTGGTACCGGTGGGGCGGGTGCACTAATCTGTGTGGCGGGTGGGAACTCTGGGGGGTCATGTCCGATTCGCAGCGGCTCGTCGCGGGGAGGTACCGGCTGACGAGCCAGATCGGCATCGGCGGGATGGGCCGTGTCTGGCTCGCCCGCGACGAGGTGCTGCATCGCGACGTCGCGGTCAAGGAAGTGGTCCTCCCGGACGATCTCAGCGAGGCTGACCGGGCCGACCTCTGCCAGCGGACCCTGCGCGAGGCACGCGCGGCGGGGCGGTTGAGCCATCCCAACGTGGTCGGCGTCTTCGACGTCGTGCAGGCCGAGAACCGACCGTGGATTGTGATGGAGCTGGTGCGCTCCCGGTCGCTGTACCAGGTGATCAAGGAAGACGGGCCCGTGACGCCGAAGCGTGCGGCGGAGATCGGGCTGAGCGTGCTCGCGGCGCTACAGGCGGCCCACCGCGCCGGAGTATGGCACCGGGACGTCAAGCCGGGCAACGTCCTTCTCGCCGACGATGGGCGAGTGGTGCTCACCGACTTCGGCCTGGCGACCTTTGACGGGGACGGCACGGTCACCCGGGCTGGGCTCATCCTGGGCTCGGCCCAGTACATCGCCCCGGAGCGGGCACGAGAGGGTGCCTCCGGCCCGGAATCGGATCTGTGGTCGCTCGGCGCGACGCTCTATGCCGCGGTCGAAGGTCGGTCTCCGTACGCGAGGGACACCTCGATCGCGACGCTCACGGCCCTCGCGACGGACCCGCCCGACACACCCCGGCACGCCGGGCCGCTGCGACCCGTCCTCATCGGGTTGCTGCGCAAGAATCCTCGCCACCGGATGCGCGCCGCCGAGGTCGAGAAGCTGCTTCGTCGGATCGTCGACGGTGACGTCAAGGGGCTCGCCGCGGGTCGGAGCGTCGCGTCGCGGCGGCGGCGACTCGGGCCTGGCACGCACCCGGCCGACGAGTTGCCCGAAGACGCCCACCGAGGGGAGGCGCCGGCGTCCGGCGTCACCGCCGGCGAGTCCGATCGGCGGGCTGACGGCGTGGGCGTGGGCGCGGTCCTCGTAGACCGGCGCCCGCCCCAGCTACGCACGGTTACGGAGGAGACGTTCCGCCATCTGCCGCGTCGGCGCCGTAAGTGGCCGTGGCTGCTCGCCGGCGTCGCGCTCATACTGGCGGCACCCGGTGCTGTGCTTGTGTACCAATCGCGCGACAGGGTTACCGGGCAGTCGCCGCCGCCCAGCCAGTCGACTACGGCACCGCCCGTTGTTCTGACTTCGGCCATGGGCGTGCAGGCGTGCGCCGCTCAGTCGACTGCGGCCGAGGTGCCGGTCCCCGATGGAGGACCGCCTCGGGCCGGGGAGGACCTGCTTCCAGCCGGCTGGGTGTACTACCGCGACCCCTCGGGCTTCCACGTCGGGGTCCCGGCCACCTGGGCGTTCTCCCGCATCGACTCGCTGCGCTGCTTCCGGGATCCGAACAGCACGAAGGCAATGGCCGTCAGCGCGGACGGGGTGGTCGACGGGCGCCCGATGGATCTACTAGCACAGGGCGAGGAGGCGTGGCTACAGGCGGCCGGTATCTCGAACTACGAGCGCGTGGGCATCACAGACAGCCACTACGCTGAGGGCGCTGCTGATCTCGAATACACCTATACGCGCAACGGCCTCGCCCTGCACGGCGAGAACCGGATGATGCGCATCGATGGCGGGCTCTACACCGTTTGCTGGCTCACGACGGAGCTCTACTGGCCGACCGACCGGAGTTGGCTCGACATCATGCAGGCGAGCTTTGACTTGGATCCATGAACCCGGCATGTATAATCGCCCTCGGTTTGGTGCATGTGTGTGACCTCTCGCGGTGAGACCACTCGCCGCTGTCCGTGTTCTTCTCCTCTGAGAAAGACCGGGGGCGCGATCGAACATGCCCCCGGACGCGCAGGGTGCGTGTTCGAGTGTTAACCAACGAGGAGAGATCATGGCTCAGGGAACCGTGAAGTGGTTCAACGCTGAGAAGGGTTACGGCTTTATCAGCACAGACAACGGCGGCGGCGACGTCTTCGTCCACTTCAGCGCGATCCAGTCCGACGGTTACCGTTCGCTGGAGGAGAACCAGCGCGTAGAGTTCGAGGTCGCCCGCGGCCCGAAGGGTCCGCAGGCCGAGTCGGTTCGCGTCATCTGACGCATTCTTCTCCGTCGATCTAGGGCTCAGTCGCGTGGTTTGATCGTCAAACACGCGACTAGTCCCTACATCGACGAGGTGAGCGATCGACGACGTGGGGACAGCGCTGTCAGCTCGCGCGAGCGGACGGCTCGTGCGCGAGGTAACGCAGCATCTCCCGGATGACCGTCTTCTCCTCTCCCGAGACGCCCGGATCGGTCAGGCGCCGCATAATGCGCTGAACATCGGCGCGGGCGGCGGCCTCGGCCTCCGGCTCCGGGTCGCCGTGCCGCACACCCAGAGCAGTGAACGCCGCGCCAACGGGAATATCGAGCGCCGCGCAGAAGCTCCGGACCCTGGACAGCTCGGGGAAGTCCTGGCACTCGCCACTCAACCAGCGAAACAACGTGGATCGGCCGACGCCGGTCTCTGTGGCGAGACGTGTCACCGTCCACCCACGCCGGTACTTCGCCTCGTCGACGGCCCGGCGCACAAATCGCGCGAATGCGACTTGGTCCATCGGCGCTTTTCCTGGTCCCTTCCTGCGTCCCTCCGGTGGTCCCGTTGACTGGACACTCCACGGTGGACTCATCGAGTTGCCATCGGATTAACGCTAGCAGGGCGCGGCAAGCGCCCGTTAGCATCGGTCCCATGGGCGGGACCAACGGGCACGGACGAGCCGATGTGGGATCGCCCAGACAACGCCGCCATACCAGCGCCCGTCGCGAGTGTCCGCCTGGGTGGAATCCTGGCCTTCAGCTGCGTCGACGACGACGAAGAGCCGGTGCTGTTCGTTTCGGACGGCGCCACACCGCGCCCGGACGGTGCGAAGCGAATTGGCTGGGAGCGCTCATGTCCATGATGTGACCTCCCTCGCGACATTCCGCATCGGCTATATATCCAGATGTGACAAGACCAAACACCGGAGACGCTGAGTAGTTGGGCCGGCCCAAGCGTTACGGAAAGGGCTAGCATGCTACCGGTCGGGCCGAAGTGCCAGCCGTCCGTTCGGCCGAGGTAGATTCGCCTCGCGCGACATCACGGCGGGCGGAGGGAACACGGAATGGCATTGGCGGGCGGGGTCGTGGTCGGCCTCGACAACGGCGGCACGGCTAACAACGCGACCGTGCTGGACGCGGCCGGAGGTTTCCTCGTCGACCGCCTCGTGGAGGTGCCGAGCCGGGTACAAGAGGGCCCAGACGTGGCCGTTGAGGCGCTCGTCCATGCCATGGAGAACGTGCTGGCGGTGACCGGGACGGCCCGGGACCTGGTTCGATGCGTCGGACTGGATTCGCCCGGACCGGCGAGCGCGACCGGGGTGATCTCCTCGAAGGGCTCAACGAACTTCAACCAGCCCGCGTGGCGTGGGTTCGATTTTCGCGGGGCGCTCGAGGATCGGCTCGGAATCCCGGTTGTCTACAACAACGATGGCAACGCCGCCGCGCTTTACGCGCACTTTGTCCACTTCGGCTCTGACGCAGTGGCACACTCCTCTGTGTCGGTGATCGTCGGCACGGGTCTGGGCGGCGGCGTCATCGAGGCGGGCGCAGTCGTCAAGGGCGCCGCCGGCATGGCCGGCGAGCTTGGCCATGTGTACATCCCCATGGAAGGGCTGCTGGCCGAGGGTCAGCCGATCCCGCTGTGCAACTGCGGGTTCTCCGGCGACGCCGAGAGTGTGGCGTCGTTGACCGGGATCGAGAAGAACCTCCTGCCGTACTGGCTCGGGCGCTTCCCCGATCATGAGCTGAACGCGGCCGAATCGATGGCCAAGGCGGCCAGATTCGTGCGGGGCTATGGCGAGCGAGGCGACGAGATGGCGTTGCGGATCTTCGAACAGCAGGCCATGGCGCTGGGCCGGCTGTTCACGATCGCCGCGAACTTCACCGACCCGAGTGCCTACTTCGTCGGCGGTGGCGTGGTCGAGGCGGCGCCCGAGTTCCGCGACTGGTTCCTCGCCGAGGTCCGTAAGCACACCATCTTCCGGGCGGAGCAGGAGAGGGTAGCGACGTTCGCGCTGGCATCAGATCTCGACATGGCCGGCGCCCGCGGTGCGGCCGTAGCCGCCCTCGAGGCGCTCAGGACCGGGGCGTTATAGGCCGCTGTCGGGGACCCGCGCGTCTGGTCGCGTGTCGCGTCCGCGCGTGTCGCCGATGCGTCCGGCTTCCCCGACCGCGGCTGGCGGGCGCTCGGCATGGGCTGACTAGGGTGTTGCCGCCGAGAGGTCCGCGTAGTCGTAGTCGTGGGCGTCTTCGAGGTCGTCGTCGGGGATGAGGGAGTTGACGAGTCCGGGTGGTGGGGCTCCGTCGCTGTCTTCGACGGTGAGGATGAGGTCGCCGTCGCCGGTGACCAGGTAGAGGCAGCCATTGGGTGCTTGCCACATGTGGGTGGCGGCGTGGATCTGGTGCACCACGAAGCCCTTCTCGTGCCGCAGCCTGTGGTGATGCCTACATAGGACGCAGAGGTTGGCTCGGTGTGACGGTCCGTCGTTGGCGTATTCCTGGCGGTGGTCATCGTCGCAGCGGATCGCGGGTTGGCGGCAGCCCGGGGCCCGGCAGGTGCGGTCGCGGGCCTTGACGTAGGCCTTCTCCTCGGCGGTGGGTCGCCGTCGGGTGTGCCCGTGGTGGAGCAGATTGCCCCGTTCGTCGGTGACCGACCAGAGCCAGGCCGGGTTGTATTCCTGGTCGAAGGCGACCTGGCGGGCGATGTCGGCGATGACCGGCCCCCAACCGGGAATCAGCCCGGGATCCTCATCCAGGCACATCAGCGTGCTCAGCTTGATCTGCAGGTCGACCACGCCGCGGCGGGGGGCCGGGCGCACCCCGCCGCAGGCGCACAGCCGCGGGTCGTCCGGCACTTGGTTCGCGCTCGGGGCTGGGTCCGGGTCGATTTTCCCGGTCGCAGACGGGGATTCCGGCCCGCCCGTGGGGTCGTCCGCCGGATCGGCTGTGATGCCGTAGAGGGATCGGGCGGTGTGCGGGATGCCGGTCCAGTCGATGTCGCCGACCTCGCCGAGGGTGGCGACGCCGATCGGGTCGAGGTCGTCCGGTTCGCTGTCGTCCCAGCCTTGGCCGGCGTCGGGGCCCGGGTCGGCGTCGCCGAGCAGGGCTACGCCGATCGGCTGGCCGGGGGTGGCCGATGGGTAGGGCGGGTCGTCTGTGCCGATGCCACCCTCGGCGCCGACCGCATCGGCGGCCTTGGTGATCGGGTCGGTGGAGGGCCGCACGGTGAACGGCAGCCCGGCCAGCAGGTCCAGGTAGGCATCGGCGCGCAGCTGGGACAGGCAGCGGGTGTCGCCGTCGGCCTTGGCCGCCCGGGCCAGGCGGTCCACCCGGTTGTAGGCGGCGGCGGCCCGGTCCGGCGGCAGGTTGGTGCCGCCCACCGCGGCGGTGCCGTCGTCGTCTAGCCGGGTGTAGACCCGCCGGCCGGCCACGCCGTGCTGGTAGCGTTTCTTCGCCGCGTCCGGGTCGGCCCGCAGCACGTGATAGCGCAGCCGTTCGCGCAGCGTGGTGGCGGTCCACCGGGCCGCCTTGTCGATCAGCCGGGCCGCGACCGCCCGGGCCTTGTCATCATCGAGGCGGCTCAACGCCTCGGAGAAC
>Ga0209859_1000356_pt1 | contig 11000 bp, 11 predicted proteins | sample GWRWS3_50_60_FD_187241 | JGI IMG/M metagenome (GOLD analysis project Ga0209859, IMG submission 187241) | Riverbed sediment microbial communities from areas with vegetation nearby in Columbia River, Washington, USA - GW-RW S3_50_60 (SPAdes)... | ecosystem: Environmental > Aquatic > Freshwater >... | reverse complement strand
GGCTGGGTGACGGCGCAGAACCTCGCCCGCCACTTCGGCTCGGTGGACGCTCTCCTGGCGGCGAGGCAGGAGGACGTCGAGGAGGTCGAGGGGATCGGCCCCGACCGCGCCGAGTCGATTGCCACATGGTTCGCCGACGAGAAGAACCGAGCGCTCGTGGAGGACCTCCGCGGTCTCGGGATCCGGCTCGAGCTCGACGAGACCGACAGGCCCGTCGAAGGCCCGCTCACCGGCCGAAGCTACGTGATCACGGGCACGCTGGAGCGCTGGTCGCGCGAGGAGGCGAAGGCGGCCCTGGAGGCGAAGGGCGCAAAGGTCACGGACTCGGTCTCGAAGAAGACGAGCGGGCTCGTCGTCGGCGAGAGCCCCGGCTCGAAGCTCGAGAAGGCGCGCCGGGCGGGTGTGGAGATCATCGACGAGCCCGCCTTCGAGAAGCTGGTGTCCTAGAGCGTTCCGGCGAGCGTCTGCGCGAAGCGGTCCTGGGCGCGGCGGGCGCTCGACCAGGAGATCGGCTGACCGTTCTGGAGGATGGAGAAGACGTAGCGCGTGCCCACGTAGCCGGAGAGGCTCGACACGGTGCTCAAGGTCCCCGTCTTCCCGCGCACGCGTCCGCGCGCGGGCCCGCGGCGCATGCGATCCTCGAGAGTCCCGTCGACGCCGGCGATGGAGAGCGAGGAGAAAAAGGGCGTCCTCAGCGCCGGGTCGCGCCAGACGGAGACGAGGAGCGTCCCAAGCGCCCGCGCCGTCGCGCGGTCGTAGCTGGAGAGCCCGGAGCCGTCGACGATGCGGACCCCAACCAGCGGCACGCCGCGCCGCTCGAGGACCCGCCGGACGACGATGCAGCCGGCGGCGGTGGTGCCCGCGTTGCGGATCCTTGCGCCGAGGTGCTTGACGAGCATCTCGGCGTAGAAATTGTCGCTGACCTTGTTCATCCTTCGGATGAGCGCGGTGACTGTCCGCGAGCGCACGAACGAGAGCGTCGTCGCCCCGGCCGGCGCGCGGTCGACCACCGCCTTGCCCACTACGGCGATACCGGCCGCGATCAGGGCCTTCCTGAAGGCGCGGGCGGCGGCGAGCGCAGGATTGTCCACGGTGCGGCCGTTGACCTTCGCGCGGTCGACGACGAGCGCCGAGAGCGGCGGCGACTCGTTCTTGTAGAAGGACGGGCGCCACCCGCTCGCCGTGCGGCGCCTGTCGAAGTAGGACTCGTCCCCCGCGATTCGGCCCGTGACGCGTCGGATGCCGGCCGCCCGCAGGCTCGCCGCGAGCGTCCGCAGGTCCGCCGTCGTGAGCGTCGGGTCGCCGAAGCCCTTGAGCACGAGGCGGCCCTGCCAGGTCGAGCCCGAGAGCGCCCCGTCTCCGAGCACTTCCGTGCGGATGCGGTAGAACGGGCCGAGCCGCTCGAGCGCGGCGACCGCCACGCCGAGCTTCTCGTTCGAGGCCGGGCCGAGCGAACGCGTGCTGTGCAATCCGTAGACGAGCCGGCCCGAGCCGAGATCGAGCGCGAAGGCCCCGGTCTGCGCTCGGGAGACGCCCGCGACCGTGAGCGCCCGGTCGAGCCGCTCGCGGAGCGTCTGTGCCGACGCCGGGGCCGCGACGGTCGCGAGGGCGACGAGCAGCGCCGCGAGGAGCGCGAGCGCCCGTCTTCCGATGACCCCTGGCCTTCTCACGGTAGGTCCCGTCGTGCCGCAGAATAGGACGTTCGGCCCTTGGACGCCGTTCGTGCGCACAGTACGTTCAGGGCCCCGATGAGCGACGGCATCTCCATCCTCTGCGACCGCCGGCAGGAGGCGGGCGCGGACGCCGTCGAGCATACGCTCACCTACGGCTATGCCCTCGCGGGTCAGACGATGCCGCTCCGGACGGCGTAGACCGCCGCCTGGATGCGGTTCTCGATCTGGAGCTTCATGAGGATGTTCGAGATGTGGTTCTTGACCGTCTTCGGGCTGATGTAGAGCTCGCGTGCGATCTCGGCGTTGTCCTTGCCGATCGCGATCAGGCGGAGCACCTCGAGCTCCCGGTCGGAGAGCTCGGTCTGGATCGTCTGGGCCACCATGGCGTCGGCGGTCTGCGCGCGCAGGCGTTGGAGCAGCTTGGAGGCGATCTGAGGAGAGATGAGCGACTCGCCGCTCGCGGCGGCGCGGATGCCGGCGATCAGCTGGTCGATGGACGAGTCCTTGAGCAGGTAGCCGCAGGCCCCCGCCATGACGGCGTCCATGACGTCGTCGTCGTCCACGGAGATCGTGAGCACGACGACGCGCGTCCGGGGGGCGATACTCGACACCTGCCGGGTCGTCTCGACGCCGGTGAGCCCCGGCATCTTCAGATCCATGACCACGACGTCGGGCGCGAGCTCGCTCACGAGCCGGAGCGCGGCGCGGCCGTTGTCGGCTTCGCCCACCACCTGCAGGCCTTGCTCCTCCAGCAGGCTCCGCAGGCCGCTGCGGAAGAGATCGTGGTCGTCGACGAGCAGCACCCGTAGCTCTTCGAGCTGCTTCCCGGAGCGTCGATCCTCGGCGACGGACGTCGCTGCCTCCTCTGCCCGCGGTGACAGCGACGATTCTAGAGCGATCCAGCGCTCGGGGCCCTACCAGTAGAGCGTGATCGTGACCGTCTTCCGGCCCCAGGCCCGCGCCTGCGCGCACGAGGGGAACCAGAGGTCGATGATCCTGCCGATGATGGCCGACCCGGTGTCCGCGGCGACGCCGTCCCCGTAGCCCGGGACGTACATCTTCGTGCCGAGCGGGATCACGCTCGGGTCGACCGCCACGGTTCCCCAGCCGAGCGGGAGCCCGCTCGCGGTCCCGACGCCTCCGCAGTACGCGACGGCGTCGACCGTCATCCGCGATCCGCCGGGCCGCGGGCCGGATGCTTCGGGCTCAGACGCCTCCGTGGAGGCCGCCGACGTCTTCGCCCGCGTCGTCAGGCGCGCAATCAGGCGTGCGTTGAAGGCGCGGCGGCTCTCGAGGCTCGCGACGTACGCTGCCCGCTCCGCGCGGGCCGCCGCGAGCGCCGCCTCCTCCGCCTCGGCTTCGGCGAGGAGCTCGCGGAGCGCGGCGCGTCGTTCTCCGAGCGTTTCGAGCGAACGGCGCAGCTCCTGTCGCGCCCGCCGAACCTGCTCGACGATCGATCCGTCCACGTCGACGAGGCGCGTGAGGCCGTCGAAGGCGGAGAGCGCTTCGTCCAGGGACTCGGAGGCGAGGAGCACGGCCAGCGGATCGACCTCTCCCTGGACATACAGGGCCTGGAGGCGGAGGCCCAGGCGGCGTTCGGCCTCCTCGAGGTCGCTCCGGGCGACCTCGAGCTGCCGTCGCGCGGAGGCTTCCTGTCGCTGGAGCTTCTCTCGGCGCCCCACCAGCGCCGCGACTCGTCGCTCGGCCCGGACCAGCCTGGTCTCGAGGGCGTAGAGGTCGAGGAGTGCGCTCTGGGCTCGGGCGGCGAGGCCGTCGTTCTGGGCTCGCAGCCGCTCGGCCTGGGTGCGGAGCGTGGCCGGGTCGTCGGCCTGTGCCGCAGAGGACACGAGGAGGGCCGCGAGGGCGAGGGCTCCGAGCGCCGCGAAACGGACCCAGGGGCGTAGGCAACCCGTGCGCACGAAGCCGGGACCCTACCACCTGCCGTGGACCGGACGCCCCGCTCGACGCCTCTCGTTTGCCCCTCGTCCAGAGGCCCTGTTACCATGCCCGGCTTGTAAAGGCGCCGGGCCTGAGGTATGCGCCTGCACCGTCCCCTGGCAGGGGGTAAGTATCCGACCAAACAGACGACTCGCGTTCCTTCTCCTGCTCCTCGCGCTGGCGGTTCTGCCGCTGGCGGAGCCGGCGGTCCCGGCTCCCCCGATTGAGTCGAAGCAGGCGGAGGCCAGACAGGTGCTTGCCCAGATCCAGGCGCTCGACGCGGACCTCGAGCTCGTCGTCGACTCCTACAACGCTGCGCAGGTCGAGCTCGACAAGATCGTCGCCGCGCAGCGCGTCAACGAACGGCGCCTGAAGATCGCACGCGGCAACCTGGCCGCGGCCCAGGGGACGCTCGAGAGCCGGCTCGTCGAGCTCTACAAGAACGGGAGTCCCGACCTCGTCGAGATCCTCCTCGGCTCCTCGAGCCTGGACGAGATCCTCGACGGGATCGAGACCGCCAACCGCGTGTCGGACCAGGACACGCAGATCCTGCGGGAGGTCCGCCGCTTCCAGAAGGAGATCAAGCAGCGCGAGGCGGAGCTGGAGAGAGCGCGCAGCCGCCAGGAGCAGGTCGTGGCGGAGCGGGCAGCCCGGCGCGACGAGATCGAGTCGAGCCTCGCCGAGCGCCAGCGCCTCCTCGACTCGATCAAGGACCAGATCGCGAAGATTCAGGCGGAGGAGCGCGCGCGCCAGCGGCGCCTCGAGGCGCAGGCCCGCGCACGGCTGGCGGCGCCGGCTCCTGCGAGCAGCGAAGCGCCGACCGGCGCGCCGCCCTCGCAGTACGGCGGGGTCGTCGGGATCGCCATGCAGTACCTCGGGACGCCCTACCGGTGGGGCGGCTCGTCGCCGAGCACGGGCTTCGACTGCTCCGGGTTCGTCATGTACGTCTTCAGCCGGGTCGGTGTCTCGCTCCCGCGGGTCGTCTCGGCGCAGTACACGGTCGGCGTGCCCGTCTCGCGCTCGGAGCTCCAGCCCGGGGACATCGTCTTCTTCAACGGCCTCGGGCACAACGGGATCTACATCGGGGGGAACCAGTTCATCCACTCGCCCCACACCGGGGACGTGGTGAAGATCTCCTCGATCACGGGCTACTATTCGTCGGGCTGGGTCGGCGCCCGCCGCGTCCTCTAGCTAGAGGGATTCGGGCGGCATGGAGTGAGATTTGTCAAGCGAGCACGGCTTGAAGGCCCGCGTTAGCGGGCCTTCAGCTTTGGGCAGCTTTCCCCGCTTGTCGAGCATGGGATCGTCGCCTTCGCGGCCGTCCCGGGTCGCCGACACGGAGATCCGGGACCGCGAACGCCTGCCCGATGTTCAAGCGATGAGATCAGCTCTTTAAGCGTTCCGTGAAGGTTTCCGTCGATCTGCCGATACATGACTAGACTCAACCGCTCCCGAGCAAGGAGGGAGCCGCATGAACGGCCCGCGCATCTCGAGCGGTATCGAAGGCGGCCTGTTTCCGGCGCTCGGGCCGGGGCCGAATCGGGGAGGTACTCGGAGGTGACCAGCTTCCGCATCGACATCGATCGGACGCTCTGCAGCGGCTTCGGCTCGTGTGAGGAGCTTGCGCCCGCCGCCTTGGAGGTCGACGCGAGCGGTCTGGCGACCGCACGGATGGCGCAGAGCGACGACCCCGCCGTCCTCGAGGCCGCATCCTCCTGCCCGATGGGCGCAATCTCGGTCTTCGACGCGGCGACGGGCGAGCAGCTCGCGTAGTGCGCCCACGAAAGCCCGGCACGGTTCTCATCGCAGGCGCCGGGCTCGCCGGCGCCCGCTGCGCGGAGACGCTCCGTGCCGGCGGCTTCGAGGGCCGCGTTATCCTCGTCGGGGAGGAGCGTGAGGTGCCGTACGAGCGTCCGGCTCTCTCGAAGGAGGTCCTCGCCGGAGAGCGGGAAGCCTCGGCGCTGGCGCTCCGGCCCCCTGGCTTCTGGGACGAGGCCGGGATCGAGTTGGTGCTCCGCGTCCGCGTCGAGCGCGTCCGCATTGCGCAACGGCTTGCTGAGACGAGCGACGGTCGGATCCTCGCCTGGGACTCGCTCGTCGCCGCCACCGGAGCTCGCGCTCGGCGGCTCGCGTCCGCCGGGGCGACGCCCGCCGGCGTCCGCTACCTCCGCACGCTCGAAGACGCTGTCACCCTCCGTCGTGAGCTCGTCCCGGGCGCCCGGCTCGCCGTCGTCGGGTCCGGGTTCATCGGCGCCGAAGTGGCGTCCAGCGCCCGGGCTCGCGGGGTGGACGTGGCCTTGATCGGGCGCGGAATCGCGCCCTTCGAGCGCATCCTTGGCGGCGAAGTCGGACGCCTGCTCGCCGAGCGCTACCGGGCGCACGGGGTCGAGGTCAGGCTCGGGGTCGGGGTGGCCGGTTTTCACTCGCGGGCCGACGGGCACGTCCGCGCCATCGTCCTCGACGACGGCGCGGAGATTGCGTGCGACGCCGCCCTCGTCGGCGTCGGCACGACCCTCGCGACGGAGCCCCTCGCCGGCGATGGGCTCACCGCGACCGACGGAAGCCTGCCCACGGATCCCTGCGGCCGGACCGGCGTTCCCGGCGTGTTCGCATGCGGCGACATCGCGAGCGCATGGCGCCCATCGCTCGGCCTGCGCCTCCGTTTCGAGCACTGGACGAGTGCAGCCGGCCAGGCGGCCTGCGTCGCGCGGACGATCCTCGGCGAGGAGTGCCCGTACGACGACCCCCCGTACTTCTGGTCCGACCAGTTCGGCCTCCGACTCCAGCACGTCGGCTTCGCCGAGAGCTGGGCGCGCGCCGAGATCGAGGGCGAGGGCAACTCCTTCCTCGTACGTTACCTCGACGGCGACGGTCGTCTTCTGGCCGGGCTGGCCGCGAACCGCCCCCGCGAGGCCGCCGCGCTCCGGCGGGAGCTCGCCGCGCGCGAAGCGCTCGCCGCGTAACTCACTGCGCTGCGTCGGCTCGTCTCTGGACTACGAAAAGGCCCGGACAGCGACCTCGCCATCGCCAGGCCGAAGCCGAGCACGACGAGCGCGCTCACGGCGGGCAGAAGGCGGACGGCGGGCGACTGTGCGCTCGCCACACAGCGGGGCACGGCCGCAGCATTGTCTCGGGTCTGAGACCGCGAGAATACGGGTGACCTAACGCGGAGCCGCTCCCACGTGCAACCGAGGTGGGGGAGACTCCTTCTCCTCCTCGCACGCCCGCTATCGGGCTCTCTCGCCGTGACAGCCCCTGGACAGGTCGTTCGTCGGCTTCGAGAGGGAGCACTGCGTGATTTGCCGCAGCGCGGATCGGGAGTGACCCGGATGCTCGACCCCGATGGAGGGCGGACGATTGGCTCCATGGGGACATGGGTTGCGATTGCGCTCTTCATGCTCGCCATCGTCTCGGGGTGCGGCGGTGACGACGATCAGGCCGCGAACGGGCGGGCCGCAATGATGCAGTTCGGCCCGGGGATGATGGGGTACACGCCGACCGGTACACCCGTCCGCACGCTCGAGGGAGCCCGGCGGCAGGCGAACCAGTTCGGCGCCCGCCTCGGATTGCGCGCAGGCGAGGTGATGGAGTTCACGAACGGCTACTACGCGGAGCTCCGCGACGACCGGGACGCGAACGCGACCGAGGTGCTCGTCGATCCGAGCACGGGCGCGGTCTGGATCGAGTACGGCCCCGCGATGATGTGGAACACCCGCTACGGCATGCCCGCCGGCTACCGGATGCAAGGTGAAGGCGGAATGATGGGCGACGGCATGGGCTGGGGGATGATGGGAGGGCGGAGCCTGCGCGGCGACCCGACCTGGACGCCCTACGGCAAGGGAGTCGGGAAGGTTTCCGCCGGCGAAGCCGAGCGGATCGCCGCACGCTGGCTGGGGCGGAACGTCAACGGTCTCGAGCCCGGCGAGGCCGAAGCATTCCCCGGCTACTACACCCTGCACACCGAACGCGGAGGGGAGGTCGTGGGGATGCTCTCGGTGAACGCGTCCACGGGAGCCGTCTGGTACCACTGGTGGCACGGGCGCTTCGTGCGGATGGCCGAATGAGGAAGGAGCCCTCTCCCGCCGTCGTCGAGGCGATCGTCGTCCTCGTCGCGCTCGCCATCGCCGTGGGAGCGGGCCTGATCGGGTGGTTCGTCGGGCACGAAGTGGCAAATACAACGCCGAGCGGGAGCACCGTGACGGCCACGGGGACGTCGGTCCCACCCGGCCACGTGGGCGGGCCGAACCTGGCTGTCGCGGCGATCGGCGATCCGGTGAAAGGCGCGCAGCTCTTCGAGACCAAGGCCTGCTTCGACTGCCACTCCTTCAACGGCAAGGGCGGTGAGGACGCGCCGCCGCTCGACTCGATGACGGGCCACCTCTCGGCGCGGGAGATCGCCAGCATGTCCGGCCAGATCTGGAACCACGTCCCCGAGATGCTCGACCATTTCGAGGAGGAAGGGATCTCCTTCCCGACCTTCTCGGACGAGGAGATGGCCGACCTGATCGCCTACCTGCACGGCGGAGCGCCCGCAGGAACGGGCACGAGCTCCTCAACGGGGGCCGAAACCGGGGTGCAGATGGAGACCGGCTCGCCCTAGTTTGGACGGTCACCGAGATCTGCGGAGCGATCGCGGATCATCTCGCCTTCACCGACCTGTGCGCTCGACCCAACTTCAGCCTTCAGCCGCCGCGGCCGAGGAGGCGACGGACTTCGCGGGCGATCACGAGTTCCTCGCGCGCGGCGACGACGAGTACCCGAACGCGCGAGTCGAGAGCGGCGATGTCGGTGTCCGCCTCCGCGCGCGCGTTGGCGGCGGCGTCGATCTCGATCCCGAGAAAAGCGAGCCGATCGCAGACCGCTGCCCGCACGTCCGCCGAATGTTCCCCCACCCCGGCCGTGAAGGCGAGGGCGTCTAGCCCGCCGAGCGCGGTCGTCATCGCCCCGATCGCGGCGGCTATGCGATGGACGTAGACCGCGAGGGCGAGCCGAGCGGGCTCGTCGCCTGCGGCGGCGAGAGATTCGAGCTGGCGCACGTCGCCGCTTCGTCCCGAGAGACCCTTCAGTCCCGACTCCTCGTTCAGCGCCTCGTCGAGGTCGTCCACCGTGAGTCCGCGCTCTCGCAGGAGGTAGATGAGGGCGCCCGGATCGACCGATCCGGAGCGGGTCTCCATCGGCACGCCCTCAAGGGGCGTGAAGCCCATCGTCGTATCGAGGGAGCGGCCGTCCCGGACGGCGGTCACCGAGCAGCCGCCGCCGAGGTGGCAGACGATCAGGCGCAGCCCCGCTGCGGGCCGTCCGATCAGGGCCGGGACGCGCTCCGCGCACCAGGCCACGGAGATCCCGTGGAAGCCGTATCGGCGGAGACCCCACTTCTCTCGCCAGGCGGCCGGCAGTGCATAGGCCGCCGCCTCCTCCGGCATCGTCGCATGGAAGCTCGAGTCGAACACGGCGACGTGGGGGACGTCCGGAAGCGCACGCTCCGCGGCCGCGAGGCCGGCAAGTGCCGGCCTGTTGTGCAGCGGCGCGAGCGGCTCGAGCTCGAGGATCCGGCGGCGCACGGACTCGTCGATCAGGACGGGCTCGCGGAAGGCCGACCCTCCGTGGACGACCCGGTGGCCGACCCCTTCGACCTGCACGGAGCCCGCGGCCGCGAGCGACTCGACGTCCGCGACGGCGCCGTCGTCCGCGACGAGGCGAAGCTTCATGCTCGTGGAGCCGGCGTTCACGACGAGGATTGACCCCACTCGTCTAGAAAGGCCAGGTCCAGTCGCGGACGTCCAGGTGGTCCTCGCCGTGCTCGCGCGTCCAGGCGCGCGCCCGAAGCCGGCTGTCCTGCATCTCCTGCCGCAGCCGACCCGCCTTGCCGGCTAACCCGGGCACCCGGTCGATGACGTCCATGACGAGATGGAAGCGGTCGAGGTCGTTGAGCATGACGATGTCGAAGGGGGTCGTGGTCGCCCCTTCCTCCTTGTAGCCGCGAACGTGGAGGTTGTCGTGGTTCGCGCGCCGGTAGGTGAGGCGGTGGATGAGCCAGGGATACCCGTGGTAGGCGAAGACGATCGGCCGGTCGGGCGTGAAGAGAGAGTCGAACTCGTGGTCGGAGAGGCCGTGGGGATGCTCAGACTCCGGCTGCAGCCGCATGAGGTCGACGACGTTGACGACCCGCACCCTGAGCTCGGGCAACCGCTCCCGCAGAATCGCCGCCGCGGCGAGCGTCTCGAGCGTGGGAACGTCGCCGCAGCACGCCAGGACGACGTCCGGCTCGCCATGAGTGTCGTTCGAGGCCCACTCCCAGATCCCAACACCGCGCGTGCAGTGGATGACCGCCTCTTCGATCGAGAGGTAGTTCAGGGCCGGCTGTTTTCCGGCGACGATCACGTTCACGTAGTGGCGGCTGCGCAGGCAATGGTCGGCAACGGACAAGAGCGTGTTCGCGTCCGGGGGCAGGTACACGCGGATGATCTCCGCCTTCTTGTTGACGACGTGGTCGATGAAGCCTGGGTCCTGATGCGAGAAGCCGTTGTGGTCCTGGCGCCAGACGTGCGAGGTGAGCAGGTAGTTGAGCGACGCGATCGGGCGCCGCCAGGGGATCTCGCGCGTCACCTTGAGCCACTTGGCGTGCTGGTTGAACATCGAGTCGACGATGTGGATGAACGCCTCGTAGCAGTTGAAGAGCCCGTGCCGGCCAGTGAGGAGGTAGCCCTCGAGCCAGCCCTGGCAGAGGTGCTCCGAAAGGACCTCCATCACGCGCCCGTCCGGGCTCAGACCCTCGTCCGTCGGGAGAGTTTCGGCCTGCCAGGCTCGACCGGTCGCCTCGAAGACGGCGGAGAGGCGGTTCGAGGCCGTCTCGTCCGGGCCGAAGAGGCGGAAGTTGTCGGGGTTGCGCGCGATCACGTCACGGAGGAACGCCCCCAGCACCTTCGTCGCCTCGCTGAACGTCGTACCGGGCTTCGGCACGTCGACGGCGTACGCGCGGAAGTCGGGGAGGACGAGATCGCGGAGCAGAGCGCCGCCGTTCGCGTGCGCGTTGGCGCTCATCCGCCGCTTGCCCTTGGGAGCGAGCTCGGCGAGCTCGGGCGCGAGCCGACAGTCGAGGAGATCGCCGTGGAGCTCGAGCTGGAGGCCGACGAGATCGAGCACATCAAGCGGAGCGCGCAGGCGCCGATCTCGCTGGAGAAGCCGGTCGGCGACGAGGAGGAGTCGGAGTTCGGCCACTTCCTCGCCGACGAGAACATCGCCCTGCCCGACGAGGCGGCCGAGACGACGCTGCGCAAGGAGACGCTCCGCCGGATCCTCGACACGCTCTCAGCGCGCGAGCGGCGCGTGCTCGAGCTCCGCTACGGGCTCGACGGCCAGCACCCGCGCACCCTCGACGAGGTCGGGCGG
>Ga0209859_1000355_pt1 | contig 11010 bp, 9 predicted proteins | sample GWRWS3_50_60_FD_187241 | JGI IMG/M metagenome (GOLD analysis project Ga0209859, IMG submission 187241) | Riverbed sediment microbial communities from areas with vegetation nearby in Columbia River, Washington, USA - GW-RW S3_50_60 (SPAdes)... | ecosystem: Environmental > Aquatic > Freshwater >... | reverse complement strand
CCCGTCAGAGACCTCCGGGAAGTATCGTTTCAGCATTTCATCCGTCGATTCGTGACAGAGTCTGGGACGCGGACGCGGTCGTTTGCACAAGGAGTGTCCCGTGATCAGGAAGCAGCTCCACAAGGTCTTCGCCTATTTGGATGATCTGCGCAACGGCGACAGGCGAATCCATTACGTTCGTGAAGTTGAATCAGAACTGACTCTCTCGCGTAAGGAGATCGAGTCACGGCAATGGGAGAAGCTGTTGAAAATCCTAGATGAGGCCTACCGGAACGTCCCGTTTTACAGATCTCGTTTCTCCGAGGCTGGGTTAACCCCGAAGGCTATCCAGGATCCAGCCGATCTATCCAAGCTCCCTGTCCTTACAAAGGCGGACATTCGCTCCCATCAGGAGGCCCTGATGAATCCGGGCTATGAGAAGAGCGAGCTCATCACCTCTGCGACGGGAGGGACAACTGATTCGCCGATCACGATCTACCTGGATTGGGACTGCTGGTCAAAGCGGAGAGCGGCCACCCTGTTCTTCTCTCGATGGTTTGGGTACGAAATCGGGGAACGTCAGGCCCTCCTCTGGGGCGCCGAGCAGGATTTGCCGAAGTACAAAACATGGAAAAGCAAGCTGCGGGAATGGCTGGTCGGACCGGTGTTGTGGCTTCCGAGCTCCTATTTGAATGATGAAGTCATGTTGAGATATCACCAACTGCTGCGAGAGTTTGCGCCAGGTGTGCTGCAGGCATATCCCACTCCCTTGTATATCTTCGCGTGTTTTCTTGAGCGCAAGGGGCTACGGTTAGCAATTCCGAATATCAACGTAGTGGCTGAGTGCCTGTATGATTACCAGCGGGCAAAGATAGAGGCCGTGTTCAATACGAAGGTGTTCAACTGGTATGGAGCGCGCGAGCTCGGCCACATCGCAACGGAGTGTCGAGAGCACAAGGGGCTTCATCTCAACAAGTATGGTCTCTATGCCGAGGTGATCACAGCCGAAGGATCGTCACAGCACGGAGAAGGGCAACTGGTGTTTACTGATCTACACAATCGGGCCATGCCGCTGATCCGTTACAAGATAGGGGATGTCGGAGCAATCTCCCACAGAAGATGTGCTTGTGGGTCACAATTGGCGTTCGTTGAGTACGTCGGCGGGAGGTACGTGGAGACGTTCAAGAAGAAGGATGGCACCTATATCCCCGGCGTGGCGTTCACCAACAGGATTATTAAGGACCATTTTGGCATCGAGAAGCTGCAGATTGTCCAGAAGGACTACGGTTACTATCACTTAAACATCGTCAAAGGGCAAGAATACAGAGAGGAAGACGTAAGTGGCCTGAAAAAGCGCATGAGTGATTTCATTCATGAACCGTTGGCCTTCGAGGTCAACTTCGTGGACGACATCATGCCGGAACAATCTGGGAAGGTGCTGTTCTGCAAGTCAGAGGTTTCGGCGAATGGCCTGTAGTGGTGCAACAGCAATCGGTGGGTGCGAGATGGTACGGCAGGTCAAAGCGGTCTTGAAAGAAGTGTTGCCCTCAGGGGTTATGTTTTGTCTGAAGCTCTTCCGTTGTTGGAGGGACTCTGCCGCGGTCATCGGATTCCTACTGTGCCGAGAGTTTCCGTTGCCGCTGAGGCAGCGACTCAGGATGGTGAAGCAATTATACGTCATTCACTTTACGGTTGAGAGCCCGCATCAGCAGGGCGAGATTCTGGAGTTCATCAAGGCGATGTTGTCAATAACGGGCGATCCGAACGCGGTCTTCGTCGAGGCTGGCTGTTATAAGGGGAGTAGCACTGCAAAGTTTAGTCTGGCCGCGGATATTGCGGGTCGGACCCTGGTGGTGTTCGACTCATTCGATGGGATTCCTTACAATAGTGAGCCGCACAGTAAAGATATTTTTGGAAATCATGTGGGCTTCGGCGGGGGTAACTATCGTGCTTCATTAGAGGAGGTCCAATGCAACGTAGCCAGTTACGGAAGCATAAAGGCCTGCCTATTTGTGAAGGGCTGGTTTCAGGATACTCTGCCTAACTTCAAGGAACAAGTGGCTGCAATATATTTAGACGTTGATTTGGCTTCCTCCACGAGAATGTGCCTAAAGTATCTGTATCCCTTACTACGGCCGGGTGGAGTTTGTCTTTCGCAGGATGGGCATCTGCCTCTGGTCATCGAGGTGTTTAAAGATGAGAAATTGTGGACCCAGGAGATTGGTTGTAAGCCACCTCACGTCGAAGGATTGGGAAGGAAGAAGCTCATCAAAATCGTAAAGCCGCTCGCGTAGGAGTTCCGGTCATTAGGGAGCTCACCCTATGGCACCTTTGTCGCACGGAGGCCAAGGCTCCGTAGAGTAGTCCTGCTCAGCACGGTCTGTCCCCCAAGATGCCCGCCTGGAATAGGAAGCGGTCGCGAAGAATTCGATCGCCCTTGATTCAGCATCTCCTCATGAATTAAGGGTCATGTGAGAGCGGGTTCCTTTCTATCGCTGTTTCGGGCATGAGAGCATGGCACCTCGGTCGAGTGATACGTCAACGCCTGGAAGCGACTCCTGCGTCTAGGGATATTATGGAAAACGCTGCGCGTGGATCTGCCTTTGTGCTGGATGGGGATAATCAGTCAGCACTGGCAATTGTACGTTCACTGGGCAGAAAGGGGGTGCGGGTTGAGGTTGGGGCAACCACGACACGTGCAATAGCGGGATTGTCTAGATTCTGTAGGGGTGTGTTCGTCTATCCGAATCCGGTGTCGGATCCTGGCGGTTTTCAGAAGGCTATCGTAGAGCATGTTCAGAAACATCCGTACTCGCTAATCATCCCTGTCACGGATGTCACCATCTGCCCGCTCATGGAGATTCGTCAATGCGTTGAGGAACGTTCAACGCTCGCGATGGCGTCTAATGAGGCCTTAGAGGTAGCGTTGTCGAAGAGCCGCACCTACGATCTTGCGCGAAGCCTGGGCATTCCTGTTGGTCGAAGGTGGGTCATCAAGGAGCGGGAGGAGCTTGATCGCGTAGCGAGCGTCTGGGGGAGTGTGGGCTACCCCGTGGTTGTCAAACCGGATCGCTCGAAAGTCTGGGCTCCGAATGGGAGGGGTTGTGGGCTCTCCGTGTCCTTTGCGTTCAACTGGTCGGAATTACAAGAGAGGGCATCCCATCTTTTGGAATTCGGGCCCGTAGTCCTTCAGGAGCGGGTTCATGGTGAAGGAGTTGGGATCGGAATCTTGGCGTCCCATGGTGACATGCTTGCCCAATGCCAGTACAGGCGGCTTCATGAAGTGCCTTTGACCGGTGGGGGAAGTTCGTATCGAGTTACGGAGGCCGTCGACCCGATTCTGGCCAAGTGGGCAAGCCTCCTGGCGAAAAGCCTGGGCTGGCACGGCGTGGCCATGGTCGAGTTCAAAATTGATCGCGAGAGCGGGAAAGCCTGGTTGATAGAAATCAACGGCCGGTTCTGGGGGGCACTGCCCTTGGCGGTGGCCGCCGGAGCGGACTTCCCCAGGTATCTGTTTGAACACATGGTCGATGACAAGCACGTGTTTCAGAATGGGTATCGCGTAGGACTTCGCTGCAGGAACCTGGGAAAGGAAGCGATCTGGTTGAGAGAGGCGCTTGGCAGCAGGACGGAAAAGAATGGGCTAGTGACGCTTCCTAGCTACTCGCGGATCTTCTTGGATTGTTGTCGGATCCTGAATCCAAAAGAGCGGTCGGACACGCTCGATTTCAGAGATCCTTGGCCCGGGTTGATTGATCTCTGGAGGATCGCGAACCAGACACTCAATGACGTACGGAATAAGCTGCGGTTGTTGGAAGAGGTCGCCCGGGTCTCGTGGATAAGGCTGAATCCGAGGTCGCTGATCAGGACACTGAAAGGTGCCACCAACATCCTGGTCATCTGTAGCGGAAATGTCATCCGTAGCCCTTTTGCTGCGAACCTTTTAGCCAATTTGATCGACAATCAATCCATACGAATCATTTCCGCGGGTCTCGACACACGACCAGGGAGGTCGGCAGATCCTAGGGCGGTGATGAAGGCGAAACCACTCGGAGTAGACCTGAGCTGCCATACGTCGATTCCAGTTACGGCCCAGATGGTGGAGAAGGCGGAGGTTATCCTTGTTATGGAAGCGTGGCAGATCCTGGAAATGAGGAATCGGTTCGGCCAAGTGCGGAGGAAAACCTTTCTGTTGACCGGTCTCTCCCCACATGTGTCACGAGACATCCCTGATCCGATGTTTAAAGGCGATACCGCGTTCGCGGCGTGTTGCGACCAGATCCTCCATGCTGTGAGAGCATTGAGCGTGTCTGCACGGAGCGATTCACGAAGCAGCAGGAAGAACAGATCCTCAGAGAGTCAGTCAATGGAGCGCCGGGCGAACGGCAACTCGAGCAGTCTCAAGGGGCTGGTGAAGCGGGCTGTGCTGGGTTTCAGACCCGCACGGAAGGTCCTCTCCTGGCTGGCCAGGGGCCATTGCCCGATTCTCATGTATCATCGCTTTGGGGATAACTTTGGCCACAGGGCGGTCAGCCGTGATGCCTGGTGTGTTCAGCTCGATGAGCTAAAGCGATCATTTCAAGTGTTAAGTCTAGAAGAATTGTGTCGTCATCGAAGGGAGGGGCGCAGAGATTGGCGAGGAACCTGTGTAATCACTGTCGATGACGGATACAGAGATTTCTATGAGGTGGCGTATCCGGAACTAAAGAAACGGAATTTGCCCGCGACTCTATTTGTCACAACCGGGTTTTTGCACCCGGGGATCTGGCTGTGGTGGGATGTCATTCGCTACGTGATCGACAGGACAGCGCGTCTGTCGATCACGATTGCATATTCGGGTGAGGCGCTTGATCTCAACTTGGCGACGGAAGAGGACAAGCAAGACAGTTGGGCCCGTGTCGCGGGCGCTTGCTGTCACGTCAGTCCTGTCGAAACATGGGAGATCATTCGAAGCCTTTCAAGGGAACTGAAGGTCGCGGTGCCTGATCATCCCCCGGAGGATTACCAAGGTTGCACCGTAGCCGAGTTAAGCGCGATGGCGGAGCATGGGATCACTTTCGGACCACACAGCGTCACCCATCCGATTCTGACGCGCTGCGAGCCCCATGAGTGGCAGAGTGAAATCACCAAGAGCCATGACCATCTCTCTGCTCTCTCGAGAGGATACGTTAAAGTGTTTGCCTTCCCGAACGGACGGAGGGGGGATTATAGTGACGCCATCATTCAGTTTCTCGAGACGCAAGGGTTTGAAGGCGGGGTGGTGGCGCATTATGACGATTTCCATCACGAGACAACATTTACTCTGAGACGATGCCAGGGATCGTCCGACTTCGAGGAGTTTCTGTGGAAGCTGTGGGGCGGGGAATATGTGTGGTGCCAAATGAAGGAAGCGTTCGAACGTCTGACAGCACGTGAAATCCTGCGGACCTTCACCGCGCAAGCACGTGCTGAATGCAAGGTTGATCAGATGTAAACCCATATGGCATGCCGTGGTGGAAACTAACGAGCTTAATCACATTGATGTGCAATCGATGCGAGGTGGTGGGCGCGAGGCTAGGCGGCGATCCTACTCCTTGAGCTGGGTCCAAGGGAAGGGATCGAGGTGAGAGGAGTCATCATTTGTCGATCTATGAGCCGGTGAGGATATTCGATCCAGCCGGAATGGCGTTGCTGATGTTCGACAGGACGTCCTATTTGGCCTCGGCCTGCACCAGTCGGTCTGTCCTCCATGTAGGCTGCAGCGACTTCCCGATTACGGTCGAACGGCTGGCGGATCAGACGTTGTTACATGAGAAGCTGAGCAAAGTGTGCTCGCGCCTCGTCGGCATAGATAATTCTCGTGAAGGAATACGGAGTCTTGAGGAGCGTGGCTTTACAAATGTTCTCTGTATGGATGCAGAAGACATGGCACTCAGCGAGACCTTTGATGTCGTCCTTGCGGGCGATGTCCTCGAGCACATGAGCAATCCTGGACTGTTCCTTGAGGGGGCGAGACATATACTCAATCCTTCCGGGCGGCTCATCATCGGTGTTCCGAATGCCTATTCGTTCAATATTGTGAAATATGTCTGCGGTGGATCCGAGCCCACGCACAAGGACCATACCTATTACTTCTCGGTCAAGACGCTGTCACAATTGTGTTCCAGGTATCAGCTTATGCCGACGCGCCTGGTGTTTACGGCGCAACCTGACGACCCTTACGAAACAGCTCTGTATCGGATCGCGCGAAGGACCTTGATCAAGATGGCTAAGACATTAGCGCCGTCTCTCATCATCGAATTCCAACATGAGAGCTCCGTAGATCTGTGCCAGTACTTCGAGTGGACATGAGAGAGGGACGGAATGAATAGGCACATCGTCATAACTATTGGCGCGGGATAAGGCTTCGGCAGGAGCGGCAATGGCAATACCTACTGTCAGTGTGGTCATCGCGACCTATAATTGCGCGCAGTACTTGCCGCAGACGATCGGGTCGGTCCTGGCCCAGACCTATCTTGATTATGAGGTCATCGTGGTGAACGATGGCTCTACGGACGATACGGATGAGGTCGTTGCGACCTTTGTCAATGATCACGGGGTGCGTTACGACACGATACCTCATAGCGGGGTCGCCCGCGCCAAGAACTGTGCAGTCAGCAAGGCACAGGGAGAGTATCTCGCGTTCCTGGATGCCGATGATTACTGGGAACCAACGAAATTGCAGAAGCAAATGGAGGTGTTTCGCAAGAATCCTTCGGCCGGTCTCGTTTGTTCCGATGTGAGGTGGGTTGATGCTCGGGGTGAAGTGATCCCTTCCGAACCCCGAACCTTGTTTCGAGGCCAAGTGTTTCCCCAACTGCATAGCAATAACTTTGTCAGCTACTCCTCATGTATGGTGCGTAGGGAACTACTTCAGAGGAATGGTGTCTTCGATGAGTCGCTTCACGTGGGCGAGGATTATGATCTGTGGCTTCGGCTCAGTCTAGTGACCGAATTTGATTATGTGCAGGAGAGATTGGCGGCATATCGTGTTAGAGCCGGACAACTCACCTCGGATCGCGAAGCCATAGCGTTTTGGGGAGAGATCATTCAAAAACGGTTTCTGGAACAGCATCGATCGCATGTCACCAGCCGAATGATGAGGAATTCCGAGTGGGAGAGGACCTACTCGAAGTTTAGGCGATGTGAGAACACTCGGCCGATGGTGGCACTGCTCGCAGTGATCCGCCTGCTCATGCTTCGGCCGTTCAATAGGACGGCGTATAGGAGCTTGGCGAGATTGATTTGGGTGAATGTCGGAGTGCGGATTGATCGCACACGGTCCGACAAAAGCGCGATACCTGACCCATCAGACCGCCATCCACGCAGGACCTAGTATCGCCTCCCTGCCTGAGATCCCTTCTCAGGGGTAGGGTTCGCGAATCAGCACGTTGCTCCAATGGCTTTTAAGCTCTACTTATTGTTCATCATTAGCTTCTTTGTGCATCTTCCGGAGAGAATCCCGGTTCTGGGTATGATCAGGTTTGACGTACTCCTGGTTGCAATGATTGGGGCGCTTGTATTCAGGGGCCAGGAGCGAGACGGCAAGGGTAACCTGAGCGAGACAGACAAGATCTTGCGTGTCTTATTGGCGTTCTTTGTTCTCAGTTTGCCGCTAGTGGAATGGCCCGGAAGTGTGTTGTGGAGCGGGATTCCCAATCTCGTCAAGGCAGTCATTTTTTACTTTTTTACCGTTTCAATCATCACTACTGAAGAACGGTTGCGGACGTTTATGATGGTATTTATTGCCTGCCAGTCTTTTCGAGTACTCGAGCCCGTCTATCTCCACCTAGTTGATGACTATTGGGGAGATACAACTTTTGTGCAATTCGGGGAGTTCATGGACAGGCTCTCAGGTGCCCCCTCAGATACGATCAATCCAAACGGCCTTGCCTACGTGATCGTTACGGCCCTTATTTTTTTGCATTACCACACGCTTACTGCTGGGACCAAGTACAGATTGGCGTACCTCGGCCTTTTCCCGGTATTCGTCTACGCGTTAGTTCTCACCGCATCACGAAGTGGAATGTTGGGTTTCGGCGCGATTCTGTTTGGCATCTTCATGAAAAGTCAGCGTAAGTTTTTAATGGTCATGGTCGTAGCTATTGGAGCCGTCGTGGCCGTGGCGAACATGAATGACTTACAGAAGGAACGCTATCTGTCCATCGGCAGAGACGACGTGCGATTCGCAGGAACCGCGCGTGGAAGGCAGGAAGGCCTGGAGAAGAACTTGGAGGTGGCTTTGAATCGGCCTATTTTCGGACACGGGATAGGCACCTCTGCGGAGGCCAACTACCATGGGTACGGAGAGGCCAAGCCAACTCATAATCTCTACGTCGAGATACTGCAGGAGGGAGGTGTGGTTGGCTTGATCATCTTTCTGGCCTTCCTGAAGAGCATCATTGTGAACTTCGCGACCTCCCTTGCCAAGATACGGCAGAGTACGGCAGAAGAGACCTATCTGGGGGACATCACGACCGCTATGCAGGTGTGGCTGCTCATGAACATTCTGTTCAGTTTCGCGACTTACGGGTTGTCGAGCTATCAGTGGTATCTCTTCGGGGGCCTGTCCGTCGTGATCCGGAGGTTAGCAGAAGGCTCACCAGGAAAGGCTTCAGATCAGGGGGAGCTTCAGTGGCAGAACAAATTCGCGTTCTCGCGGTGATCCGCCACCCTGTCGGCGGCATTCGTACCTATCTGAAGTACACCTACGGGAGTCTCGATCGGAAGCGATACCGCTTTACGATTGTGACGGTTGAGGACGAAGAAGGAAGACTGGTGGAAGGTGACCTCAGTGGCTTCGAGGTCCAGGTGTTCCGGGCACAGGGGAGATGGCGTTTCGCAGCAATGGTTCGGGATATCTTTCTGCTGTGCTGGAACAAGAAGGTGGACATCATCCATTCTCATGGTCTCACAGCAGGGGTGTTAGCTGTAATCGGGAACGTATTCGTGAGTCTATCGCATATTATCACCCTGCATGGGGTCTTCATGGGCGGGGAATTCTCTGGGAAGTTTGGAGGTGTCACCAGGAGGCTACTCGGCTGGTTACTGAGCCGAGCAGACGTGATTCACTGTGTCAGCGAAGACGCACGTATCAATTTACTGACCAATCTCCCATCACTCGCGAGGCATAACAGCAAGTGCCTCGTGATCCCGAGTGGTGTGTGCGTGGAGGGCGTGTACGATGACGGTTCCGATCATCGCTCTGCCTTAAGAGCGGAACTGAACTTAGACGCAGACACTATCATATTTGGGTTTCTCGGCCGGTTTATGCCCGAGAAAGGATTCACACATTTGATAGACGCGATCGAGCATCTTGTGAAGGAGAAGAATTTGAATGCAACCGTTAAGGTGCTCGCTATGAATTATGGGGCATTCATTCGGGAGTACAAGGCGGCCATCGAACAAAAGAAGTTATCGAGGTACTTTATCTTCTATGGTTTTACTCCAGACATAGAGCGAATAATCCTCGGGGTGGACGCAGTTGTTATCCCCTCGTTATCGGAAGCATGCCCCCTAGTACCAATGGAGGCGTTTGTTCTCGGGTGTCCAGTCATAGCATCGGACTGCATCGGCTTACGAGAGGTGGTTAGAGATACCCCCGCTGTCAAGGTTACCAGCGGCGACCATCACTGCCTCGCAAAGACCCTAGCAGAGGTGATCATGGACCGAGAACGCTATAAACAGCGCGCGTTGGAGTTTGTGCCTGCCGCGAGAAGAAGATTTGACGTTAGCCGAAGCGCTGCTGAACTCGATTCGGTGTTTCAGAGACTCAGCAAGGCGTGATCCTGCGGGTCGCGGGTACGGGCATCAATGATTGTTGAGTCTATGGGAGCGAGTGTGTGTGCCGATCTGTAGTGCCTAATTGAAATCAACTGGATGAGACGTGCTAGGGCTAGATGCTGAGGCCATATGTTGGACCAGGCGAGACAGTTCCGGATGACACCATGGACCTGGTCACGCGGTGGCGAGAGTACAACGCAGAACCCGGTATGAAACCTTCAGCCGACCGATCCAGCGCCCACGTTGATCGTAGTAACGCATGCAGATGGCTCGATTTGAGTGGTGGGCTGCAGCAAATCCTGATGAACAGGGAACTTGCTCACAGGTTACTCAGACTCATCTTGCGACGCTATCCCTTGTTAAGCGGCATGGGTACCCTTGTCCAGCGCGCACCATTGAAGTGGGTGCGATTTAGCGAGAAACAACTGTCGGTCTGTCTCGACAACGGTTATGAGATCCTTGTCTTCCCGAATGATTTTATCGGCAAGAGCGTGTACCTCTTCGGCGACTTGGATCCAAAGATTACGAAGATCCTCCGCATTCTGCTCTCGCCAGGGGATACCTTTGTGGACATAGGGGCCAATGTAGGGATTATGGTGCTCCAGTGTCTTCCCCTCATTGGTATGAGCGGCCGTGTTGTAGCGGTTGAACCTCAACGGGTTTGCTGTGAGGCCTTGTGAGAAACACTTAAAGTCAATCGGATCCATAATGTGGAGATTCATGAGGTGGCATTGTCGGATCGCTCTGGACATTTCGACTTATGCATTCCTGACGAAAACAACCTTGGTACGGCCCCACTAAGCCGGAAATGGCGTGACACCTCCCAACCTATTAGTGTCAAGGTAATGACCGCTCATGAATTCCTGGAAGCTCGTCGGATTCGCGGCGAGTACGTGGTGAAGATCGACGTCGAAGGTCATGAGTCAAATGTTGGCCGCGGTTGTTTGGCATATTTTCGCAAGCACCCACCCAAGGCGATTATCTTTGAGTCGACCGGGCATAAATACGAGGGCCGAAAGTTCTCTGACAAGGAGGCGTACAGGATGTTACTGGCGGATAAGTACCGTGTTTTCGCCGTACAAAAATCGCTGTTCCGCTTGAAGCTCACCGAAGTCATGGATAACGACCCGCACCCTAACGCGACGGACTTTGTTGCAGTTCGGTCTAGTCTAGTTGGTAGACTGGGTCATGTATCATAACCATGATCTGGGGCTACGAAGGGCTACGAAG
>Ga0209859_1000354_pt1 | contig 11022 bp, 10 predicted proteins | sample GWRWS3_50_60_FD_187241 | JGI IMG/M metagenome (GOLD analysis project Ga0209859, IMG submission 187241) | Riverbed sediment microbial communities from areas with vegetation nearby in Columbia River, Washington, USA - GW-RW S3_50_60 (SPAdes)... | ecosystem: Environmental > Aquatic > Freshwater >... | reverse complement strand
AGGTCCTCGAGGACGGTGCCCCGGGAGGAGCGCGCGATCAGGCGGAAGCGAGGAATGATGAGCCGCTCGAAGAAGACCTGCATGAGGAAGACCTTCTCCTCGAGCATGTCCAGGTCGTCGAGGAACATGCGCGCGAGCTCGTCGAGGTAGGGGTCGCGCTCGGCCGTGCCGCCGACCTCCTCGAGCAGCTTGAGCCACGCCTCGACGTGCCGCGACTCGTCCTGCACCATCGTCGAGTAGTAGAGCTTTGCCTCGTGGTGGGGCGCGAGGTTCAGGAGCTGCGCCGACATCTTCACCGCGAGGATGTCGGCCTGGTACTGCTGCGTGATCACCGAGCGCCAGACATCGGTGCGCCGCGCGCGCTTCTGGACCGATCCCCTCGTCTCCGGGATCGGCGGGATCTCGCTCCACGGCATGTCGGCCATGTGCCACTCCGCACGCTTGGCGAGCTCGTAGTAGCGGAGGACGCCGGCGTGCCGTTCCGCGTCCTCCTCGCGCGGGCTCTCCACAGGAAGCTGCTCCACGCTCATCCCAGCGAGAGCTTAGCGGGACGCGCTCACTCCCGGCCCGGTGCTGGGCGGGTAGTCTCCCGGGGGAGGATCCATGCGAGGTCTGGTCTTGATCGCAGTCGCCGCCGTGGTCCTCGTGGCCGCGGGCTGCGGCGGCGAGGAGGAGTCCGCGAGCGAGGAATGGGCGTCTGACTTCTGCTCGGCGGCGGCGGACTGGAGCTCCTCGGTCGACGACGCCGTGAATCAGTTCACGGAGCCGTCGGACCTGAGCGCCGACGCGCTCCAGGACGCGATCGACGACGCTCTCGGTGCAACCGAGACGTTCGTCGACGAGGTTCGCGCGCTCGGGGCGCCGGAGACCGAGGCGGGCGAGGAGGCGGCCGAAGTGGTCGACTCGATGGCGACGACCGTCGAGTCGGGCGTCGACGAGCTCCGCGGCGTGCTCGGGACGGAGAGCGCCTCGCTCCCCGAGCTGCTCGGGAAGGTGCCTCAGGCGACCGAGCTGATCGATCAGATCAGCCAGGAGCTCCAGAGCTCGTTCCAGGAGCTGGAGAGCCTCGACGGCGGAGGGGAGCTTCGAGACGCGCTCGAGGAGAACGACGACTGTGCGTCGGTGACGCCCTAGGCTGCCCGGCTACCGCGCGGCGGCGCGCTCGTCGGCCGCCCACTCGGCGACGAGCGAGCGGCAGCGCTCGATCATCTCCTCCTGCCGCTCCGGCTCGACCTCGAGGCGGATCGACCTGACGAGAAGGTCGCCGAACTCGGGGCTCTCGACGTACTCGACCGTGAGCTCCTCGAGGTTCGGCAGCACCATGGCCAGGAACTCCTCGAACTCCTCCGTCTGGAAGTAGGCGGCCGCGAGCTCGTCGTAGCGCGCGAGCTTCTCCTCGTAGCCGAGGTCGTCGCGGTCGCCGACCTCGAAGTACTCGCGTGTGCGCTGGTTGAGCCGCATCGAGCGGCCCGAGACCGCGCAGAACGTGCACCAGGCGACGAGCGAGCGAATCGCCCACGGGAAGTGGTAGTGCAGGCTGACGAGCGCGATGTCGGGCGAGGCGTTGGCGTAGTCGATCGGATAGGCCTGCCCGTCCTTGACGATCGTCTCGCAGGAGTTGAACTCCCAGCGGAAGAACGCGTTGACGAGCCGGCTGATCGCGGCCACCTCGCCCTCCAGCTCCGGCGTCAGGAAGCCCAGGTCGACGAGGTAGCGATAGTGGCCGTGCGCGCCCGGGTCGTAGCGCATGACGCGCGTCTGCGGCCCGATCGAGAGGCTGCGCGTGAAGACGTCGTAGCCCTCGACGCTGGCCTGGAGGTGCATCATCCGCTCGCCGGAATCGTCGTACGCGGCGTGAAGGTCGTCCGGGCCGGCGATCCGCGTCACGCCGACCCACATGCCGCCGTCGAACGGCTTCATGAAGAGCGGGTACCCGACCCACCCGGCGATCTCCTCGAGGTCGAAGTCTGGGTTGTACTGCTCCGCCATCGGCACGTAGCGCGGATTGTCCGGCGGCAGCCGGTGCGGGAGGAGCCACGTGGCCGGAACCTTGATGCCGAGCCGCATCATCGCGCAGTAGGCGGCGTGCTTCTCCATCGCCTGGAACGTGAAGGGATTGTTCAGCAGATAGACGTCGTCCATGAGCGCGATCTTCTTCAGCCACTCCCGCGGCAGGTCGTACCACCAGGAGAGCCGGTCGATCACGAGCGTGTAGCGGGGGGTGGAGCGCAGGTCGAACGGCTCGTTCATGATCCGCGCGGCGGCGAGCTCGTGCGTCTCGCCCCGATAGCGGACGGGGCCGACGCGATCGAGCATGGCCTCGAACGCTGTGGGCCAATCCTCTTCGGTCGCCAGCAGAAGGCCGATCAGATGTCGAGTCGCCATGGGACTGGAGGGAGTCTAGGCTGGCGGAATCGGCAGAGAGGAGATTCGCGTGGTCCAGGAGGCCAGGCTTGCCCCCACGGAGAACGGCCTCGTCCCGGAGGGCGAGGGGTGGTTCGTCGTCAATGCGCGGGAGATGCGCTGGTTCGGGAGCGACGAGCTCGGGAAGTACTGCCATTTCGAGGGAGACGTCCGCTTCGACGAGCTCGGGATCAACGTCAGCGTCCTCGACCCCGGACAGCGGGGTTGCATGTACCACGGCGAGGACGCCCAGGAGGACTTCCTCGTCCTCGCCGGCGAGTGCCTGCTCCTGGTCGAGGGCGAGGAGCGCCGGCTGCGAGCCTGGGACTTCGTCCACTGCCCGCCCTGGACGGAGCACGTCTTCGTGGGCACCGGGGACGGCCCATGTCTGCTCCTCGCCGTCGGCGCGCGTCGACCAGACTCGAAGGTGCGCTACCCGGTCGTCGACGTCGCGCGAAAGCACGACGCCGGCGTCCTCGCGGAGACGAGCTCCCCGGAGGAGGCCTACGCGCGCTTCTCCGATCTCGTGGAGCGGCCGTACCGCGAGGGCGACCTGCCCAACTGGTAGCGGCTCTTGCCCCCGTCGCAGGCGCCTCGTACACTCAAGTCGTCCCCAAGCCCTGCGGCTGTCACGGGAAGGTGGGACTCGCACGCCCGGATTCTTCATCAGCTACCGCCGCGAGGATGCCCCTGCCCACGCGGGCCGGCTCTACGACGCGCTCGCGGAGCGCTTCGGCGAGGAGCGGGTGTTCATGGACGTCGAAGCCCTGCAGCCCGGGGTCGACTTCGTGGAGCGCATCGAGACCGCCGTCGGGTCGGCGGACGCGCTCCTGGTCGTCGTCGGTCGCGGCTGGCTTGGCGCGAAGGACGGGGCCGGGCAGCGGCGCCTCGACGACCCGGACGATTTCGTCCGGCTGGAGGTCGGGACCGCCCTTCGCGGCGACCCGGTCGTGATCCCGGTGCTCGTGGGTGGAGCGACGATGCCGGAGGAGGAAGAGCTTCCCGGCGACCTCGCGCTGCTCGCGCGGCGGAACGCGGTCACGCTGATCGACACCGACTGGCGCTCGGGCATGGCGCGGCTCGTCGCCGCCCTCGAGCAGATCCGTGAGCCGGAGACGTCGCAGCTCCCGCCACCGCCGCCTCCTCCCGAGCGTCGCGAGGAGGAGCGTGGACCGCCGCTTCTCGCCACGATCCTCGGCCTCGCCGGCGCAGGCCTGCTTGTCCTCGGGACCGTGCTGCGCGCGGACGAGGTTGCCCATCCCGGGCTCGCCGACACCTCCGGTGTGGACGTCGGTTTCTTCACGAGCCTGGCGCCGACGGGGCTTGTGGTGGGCGCTCTGGGCGCTCTTGCGCTCTCGTACTCCCGCGGCTCCGGCCGGATCGGGACCGGCCTCCTCCTCGGCTTCGCCCTCGCAGGGGTCGCCTGGTACGTCGGCGTGCTCGTCACCGCCTTCCACACGACCGCCGAGGAGAGCTCGCGCCTGACGGGCGGCGCCGCCCTCGCGCTGCTCGGCTGCCTCTTGCTCGCGGCCGCCGCCGTCCCCCGGATCGCCGCGGATCGAGAGGATCCCGGCGAGGACGTGGGCTGGCTGCCCCGCGTGCTCGTGCTCGCCGGCGTGGCGATCGTTGTCGCCGGGACGATCGTCCCGTTCAACGACGGCCCGCGGCCGCAGGAGAGCGGGCTCGGCGCTGTCATCGACCGCGACGGCGGCTGGGAGGCGTTCGCCCCGATCGCAATCGCCGTCCTCGCGGGGGCGGCGTCGTTCTTCCTGACGACCGGCCGGAGCCGCCTCGTCGCCTGCGGCGCCATCATCGGGCTCGGAGCGTTCGCCACGCTCCTGTGGGTGCGCTATCTCGCCGTCCCGATGCTCCAGCCTGACACGATCAGCTCGGTCGCGCCGGGCGCATTCCTGGGCTTCGGGGGTGCGGTCGCGATCCTGGCGGGGGGCCTGGTCGCCCGGACGCGCCTGCGGAGCGCCGCCGTTCCAGGCGGAGTCCCGGCGGGGCGCGCGACCTAGGCGGCCGGAGATGGCGATCGTCGACAAGGCGAAGGAAACCGAGGCTCGGCCGGCCCCCGCCGAGGAGAGCCAGAATCCGACGCTCGAGCGTCTCGAGGATCAGATCGCCTGGTACGACGCCAAGGGCAGGCAGTGCGGGCAGCGCTTTAAGTGGCTGAAGGCGGTCGTGATCACCGCCGCTGCCGCAATCCCCGTCGTCGCCGCATTCGACGTGCCCGTGTACGTGGCCGGGATCCTGGGCGCCGTCGTCGTCGTCGTCGAGGGCCTCCTTCAGGCCTACCAGTACCACCAGAACTGGATCATTTACCGCTCGACCGCCGAGGCGCTCAAGCACGAGAAGTACCTCTACCTCGCGCGGGCCGACGTCTACTCCGGCTCCGCCCGTCCGCTTCGACTTCTCGCCGAGCGCATCGAGGGCCTCATCTCCCAGGAGCACTCGCGCTGGGTGTCCAGCCGTTCGCGCCACGAGGACGAGTCGAAGGAGCAGCCCGAGCGGGACTGACCGAGGCGCAGCGCCGACTCGAGGGCGCGGAAGCCGACCTGAGGCCGCACTACACTCGCCGCACGATGGCGGGCCGGCGAACGGCGATCGCCCTGCGGATCCTGAAGTGGGTCGGGCTCGTCCTCGCCGTCCTGCTCGCGGTTCTGGTCGCCCTCGCTCTCTGGCCCGCGTCGACGAAGGGCCTCGCGGCGTCTCCGCAGCCCGTGACGTCCTACGACGCCGCCGTCGCCGAGGTCGAGGACATCCGCGACCAGGAGGTACGGGACGGGGTGATCGCGCCGTGTCTCAGCCGCCTCCTGACCCACGGCGAGAAGACTGAGCGCGCCGTCGTCCTCATCCACGGCCTCACCAACTGCCCCAAGCAGTGGGAGCTGTTCGGCCGGGAGATCTTCGAGCGCGGCTGGAACGTGCTCATCCTGCGGCTCCCCGAGCACGGCCTCGGCAACCCGGAGACAGGGAAGATCGGCTCGGTCTCCCACCTGAAGGATCTCGACGCGAAGAAGCTCGCCCGCTACGCGGACCAAGCCGTCGATCTCGGGCGCGGCCTCGGCGAGCACACGGACGTGATGGGGCTGTCGCTCGGGGGTACGGTGGCGGCCTGGGTGGCCCAGGAGCGCGGCGACGTCGACCGGGTGGTCGTGATCGCGCCCGGGATCGGGATGCCGGGCCTGCCGTACGCGGTCACCTGGGGGCTCACGAACGTCTTCGGTCACCTGCCCGACCTGTCGGTCGGGGGCGTCAGCAAGCTCGACCACGAGTACCAGGGTTGGTCGACGGGCGGGATCGCGGACACGTTCGTGCTGGGCAAGTACGTCCGCAAGCGCGCGTCCGAGGAGGAGCCCGCAGCGCCCGAGATCACGGTCATGCTGAACCCGAACGACGAGACGATCTCCAATCCGCGCGCGGAGGAGCTCGTCGAGGCCTGGCGGAACCACGACCGCGAGGTGACGGTGTACTGGCTCCCGCCGACGCCGAAGCTCGAGCACGACGTCATCGACCCGGGACAGCCGTGGGCGCGGCCGAGGTTCGTCTACCCGAAGCTGGAGGCGCTGCTCGAGGGACGGACGCCCTAGTGCACCTGGAGGGGCACTAGCCCGACCGTTTCGGCCGGCGGTCGTCTCAGGAGAGTAGTGGCAGGAGACGGGGCAGTTCGGCTGATCTTCGAGGGCGACCGCGTGGCCCTGGGTGAGTTCCACTGCTGGCCCGACGACCCCCGCTGGTCGCGGGAGAACTGCGCCGAGCAGGGGCACTACGTCGTCTTCCCGGGGACGAGCGTCGTCATCGAGCACGCCGAGGGCCCCGTGGTGGCGACTCCGAACCACGTGATGTTCTACAACCCGGAGCAGACCTACCGGAGGCGCCTCCTCAATCCGCGGGGGGACCACTGCGCCTTCCTGCTCGTGGACGAGCACCTCCTGATGGAACTCGCGGCGCCGGGCCTCACCGAGCCCCGCTTCGCGGTCAGCCACGGCCCGCTCGAGCCGGCCACGTACCTGCTCCACCGTCTCGTCCTTCGCGCGGCGAGCGTTCGCGAGAGCGCCGACCGGCTACTCGTCGAGGAGAACCTCTGCCGCATCCTCGCGGAGGCGGTGGGGAGCGGTCTCAGGCTCGCCGGCGGCTCCGGCCGCCGGGAGCGGCGCTCGACCGCCGCCGGCCACACGGAGCTCGTCGAGGCGACGAAGGAGCTCGTCGCGCGGCGCCTGGGCGAGCGTCTGACGCTCGGGGGGATCGCGCGGGCCGTGCACAGCTCGCCCTTCCATCTCGCCCGCGTCTTCCGGGCGCGCACGGGGTTTACGATCCACGGCTACCGGAACCAGCTCCGGCTCCGCTCCTCGCTCGACCGGCTGTTCGACCCCGACGTCGACCTCGGCCTGCTCGCGCGCGAGCTCGGCTACTCGAGCCACAGCCACTTCACGGACAGCTTCCACCGCGCGTTCGGACGCCCGCCCACGGCGGTGCGGCGAGCGGGTCGCATCGGCGACCTCGCAGAACTGCGCACGATCGTGGAAGCGCCGCTCGCGGCCGCCTCCTAGCCTCGTATGAAAACCGAAGGGGGAGCACGATGCGCTGGAATCGCTGGCTGCCCGCCGGTCTCGCCGCGCTCGTCGCGGCGGTCGCTCCGGGCGCGGCTGCACCTCATGGGGACGGGTTCGTCGAGCCCGTCGACATCCTCTACACGCTGAGCGGGACGAGCCCGGGTGCCAACTTCGGCTGGGCGGTGAGCGAGCTCGGCGACCTGGACGGTGACGGCGCCATGGAGCTGATCGTCGGCGAGCCGTTCACGGCGACGGGGACGACGTACGTCTACTCCGGCCGGACGGGCTCGCTCCTGTACCGCCTCGACGGGGCGCCGGGCGACCAGCAGGGGTACGCGATAGCCGATGCCGGAGACACGAACGGCGACGGCGTGCCCGACATCGTCAGCGGCGCGCCCGCAGTGGGTTCGGGCCACGTCTACCTCTACTCCGGGGCAACCGGGGGACTGCTGCGCACGTTCGCCGGCCTTGCTGCCGGCGACTTCTTCGGCGCCGCGGTCTCCGGCGCGGGGGACGTCGACCGCGACGGGCGCGCGGACCTCCTCGTCGGCGCGCCGAGAAGCGACGCGCGCGGCGTCAACTCGGGCCAGGCGTACATCTTCTCGGGAAGGACGTACGAGCTCATTCGCAGGCTGCACTTCGGCGGCGAAGGCGACCTGTTCGGATCGGCCACGGACTGGACCGAGGACGTGAACCGCGACAAGGTTCCTGATCTGATCGTGGGCGCGAGAGACGCCGGCCCGGAGGGCGCGGGGAGGGCGTACGTCTTCTCGGGGCGGAAGGGCAAGCTGCTGCACAAGATCGGGGCGCCCGCGACAGGGGTGGACCTCGGCTGGTTCTTCGTCGCCGGCGTCGGCGACGTCAACGGAGACCGCCGGCCGGACGTGTACGTCGCGGACTTCAGCGACACGTCTCTCGGTCCCGAGACGGGGCGCGCCGCCGTCTACTCCGGCAAGAACGGACGAGAGCTCCAGAGCTGGACCGGCTCGGCGGCCAACGAGGGCTTCGGCCCGGGCCGGGAAGCGGGAGACGTCGACGGCGACGGGCTCGTCGACCTCGCGATCGGGTCGTACCTCTCGAGCGACGGTGCCTCGGGGGCCGGGCAGGTGGAGATCTTCTCGGGCGCGGACGGCTCGCTTCTGCGGAGGCTGACGAGCACGACGCCGCTCGAGAGCTTCGGGTTCGACACGGTCGGTCTCGGCGACCTGGACGCCGACGGCGTGCCGGATCTCCTCGTGTCGGCCGCGACCGGCGAGCGCGTCTACGTGATCGCGGGGGTGAGGCCCTAAAGAACCCTTTCCAAACCGCTAGAGATCGGTCGCCGCGCCCCCCGGCGGGTCGTCCAGGCTGTAGAGGCGGGGGGCGCGGCGGCCGTTCCGTCCGGCCTCGATGCGGGCCACGACCTGCTCGAGGCGGGCGAGGCGGCGGTCGACGGAGCGCCAGCCCGAGGTGACGAGCTCGGTGAGGAGGGCGACGTCCTGGAGCCGGTCGCGGCGCTCGTCCTCGACGCCGACTGAGACGTCCTCGAGGCGGGTAAGCATGCGCTCGAAGAGAGCGCCTAGCTCGGCGACGTGCTGAGCGACGGGGCGGACCTCGACGCGAAGCGCCTCGTAGACCACCGTGCCGACGCCCTGCGGAAGCGTCGCCTCGAGCTCGGCCGCGGTCGCCTGGAAGCGCTCGAGCAACTCCTCGCGCTCAGGGCCCGAGGGCAGTGGCGGGAGGACCTCGACCTGCTGCGGGAGGGGCGGCGTTCCGAGGGCCTCGATCGCCTCGTAGACGCGCCTCTCGACATCCTCGTTGACAGGCTCCCCGTGAACGACGCGCAGGACGTTCTCCGCGGAGACGTCCGCATACGTCGCAAGCTCGAGAATCGTCGCCACAGTACGCCGGTGCAAACCTAACCCTCCCGGAGACCCGGTTCAATAGCCGTCGACCAACTTCTTCCAGCGCCCGCCGTGAGCTCGACGCCTGCGAGGGCCGTCTCGGCGCGCTCGAGCAGCGAGACTGCGTCGTCCTCGAATCGAAGCTCCACGAACGCGGTCCGCATGCGCGCTGTGATCGCGCCCTCCGTCTTCGCCCCCAGGGCGAAGCGGAGCCGCTGGGAGAGGCGCTCCGCGTCGACGAGAGATGCCTCCGGAAGCACCACCACGAAGCGCTCGCCGCCGAGGTGGTGGACGAAGTCGGGCGTGCGCACGGCCGCCCGCAGGCGCTCCGCCGCCGTCCGCGTCCCGTTGGTGGCGCCCGGGCCCACGGAGCGAAGAAGCAGGAGGCTCAAGGGATGCGTGTAGCGCCGTGCCCGCGCGCACTCCACGTCGAGTGCGTGCTCGAGCGAGCGCCGGCCGGGGAGGCCCGTGGCCGCGTCGAGGTCGAGCTCCCGCCGGAGCTCCTCGAAGCGAAAGATGTTCCGGAGGGAGGGGCCGAGCGCCGCGGCCAGGCGCTCGAGCCGCTCCAGCTCCTCCTCGGTCAGGTCCCGCTCCACGCGCCGCCAGAAGACCGCGAGCGTTCCCAGCCGGCCGCCGCCCTCGTCGACGATCGGGAGGGCGAGTCCGCCGCTCAGGCGAAACTCGTCTCGCACCTCCTCCTCCTCGGTGTAGCGGTAGGTCAGGCTCACCGCGCGCGCCTCGCCGCCGCCCGGCGGCAGGCCGAGCAGCTCGCGCGAGGATTCCTCCGCCGAGAGCCCGAAGGTCGCGACGAGCGGGTCGTCGTCCACCTGGGGGAGCACGAGGATGGCCGCGGCCGACTCGCCCAGGCCCGCAGCCGCCTCCAGGACGCGCCGAAGAGAGCTCTCGAGGGAGTCCGAGGCGCCGACCTCCGCGAGGTGCCGGAGCCAGCGCAGCTCGCTCCGCGCCCGCGTGGACGCCGCACGTTCTCGCCGCAGATCCTCCCAGGCGCCTTCGGTCTCCCGCCGGGAGCGCGCCGCCGCGTCTCCACCCCTCCGCAGGCGGGCTGCGAGCAGGACCGTGGTGACGAACAGCAGCACCGCAAGCGCGGACGCGCCGACGGCGATCCAGGTCGTGCTCTCCCAGGTAGGCAAACCGCCCCTCCCCTCACCGGCCGCAGCAGCGCGGGTCCCTACATTGGACTTTAGGAAGTTTTCGGCGGATTTCTAGGGCCCCTAGGGGGAGAGGGCGCCGCGCACGAGCACCCGCCCCGGGGCGAGGCTGTATCCGAGGCACTCGTTCAGCTTCCGGATCGGCGCGTTGCGCTCCTCGTTCCAGGTCTCGAGCCGCTCGTAGCCGCGCTCCTTCGCCCACGCGATCTGCGCGCGCTTGAGCGCGCCGGCGATCCCCCGCCCGCGCCACGCGCGCTTCACGCCGGTGATGTCGTGGACGGCCACGCCCGGCCGCGCCTGCGGGAGGTGGAACTTCGAGTAGCCGACGACCTCGCCGCCGGCCGCCGCGACGAAGGTCGCCTCGGGATCGTCGTTCGGCCCGCCCAGATCGTGTGCCAGCCAGTCTTCGAACGACTCCATCGCGTCGTCCTCCTGCCCCGGAATGTCCGGGTAGGCTTCGCAGGCGACCTCGTAGACCCCGCGGGCCAGCTCCGGGAGGGAAGCGAGCGTCGTCAGCTCGACGCCCTCGGGCGGGTCGACGGCCGGGGCTTCGAGATCCCGGATGTCGAGCGCGAGCCACGAGTCGCGGCCGACCTCCTCGAAGCCGCGCCGCTCCGCCCAGGCACGGCTCGGCGCGTCGCCTTCGAGCACGTAGCCCTCCAGGGCCCCGAGCCCCGCCCGGAGCGTCCAGTCGGCGAGCGCGGCGAGGAGCGTCGAGCCGACCCCATGGCCGCGGGCCTCGGGGAGGACGCCGATCCACCCGAGCGCAGCGCCGTGTGATCGGCGGTCGGCCTCGAGCGCGACGAAGGCGGCCGCCGCCGGCTCGCCGTCTCGGAAGAGCAGGATCGTCGGAATCGACGTGATGCCGAAACGCATCGCGAGCCCTTGCTCCTCGTCGATGTTCACCTTGACGACCTTGAGCTCGTCCGGGCGCTCGTCCGCGATTCGCTCGAGCACGGGCGCGACTGCGTGGCACGGGCCGCACCACTCGGCCCAGAAGTCGACGATCAC
>Ga0209859_1000353_pt1 | contig 11028 bp, 10 predicted proteins | sample GWRWS3_50_60_FD_187241 | JGI IMG/M metagenome (GOLD analysis project Ga0209859, IMG submission 187241) | Riverbed sediment microbial communities from areas with vegetation nearby in Columbia River, Washington, USA - GW-RW S3_50_60 (SPAdes)... | ecosystem: Environmental > Aquatic > Freshwater >... | reverse complement strand
CGCACCGGTCTCCTGGCCGGTCTACGTCGACGGCATCTCGAACCTCGCGCACAAGATCGTCGACCTGACCGACGCGCAGGCGCTCGTCTGCCTCGTGGAGATGGACGGGCGGGTCTTCTGCGTCGTCCGCTCGCGGCTCCCCGAGCTCGACGCGGCGGTCGTCGCGGCCGCCCTCGGCGGGGGTGGGCACGCGCAGGCGTCGTCGGCGGTTCATCGCGGATCGCTCGCGGAGGCGCGGGAGCTCGCGCTTGGCGCGCTCCCGCGGGCGACGCGGCGCCTCCGCACGGCCGCGGAGATCATGTCCCGGCCGGCCCGCTTCGTCGCCCCGGACGACACCGTGGCGCACGCGATGGTGCTCTGCCAGCGCCACCGCCAGAGCGGGATCCTCGTCGAGGAGGAGGATCGCCTCGCCGGGCTCGTCACCCGCGAGAACCTCGATCAGGCGATCGCCCACGAGCTCTCGCACGCGCCCGTGAAGAGCGTCATGAGCTCGGAGGTGGTCACGTGTGCGGAGGACACGCCGCTTCCCGAGCTGACTCGCCTCCTGCGCACCTCCGACGCCGGCCGCGTCGCCGTGCTCAAGGAGGACAAGGTGGTCGGCGTCGTCGCCAGGAGCGACCTCCTGCGCGCGCTCGGCGAGCCGCTCGCCGAGGAGGCGGCGCTGGGCGGGCCCAACCTGCGCGAGCGGCTCCTCGCCGTCCCCGGCCTCGAGCGCCTCTTCGAGGCAGTGCAGGTCGTGGGGGAGGGCTTCGAGGGCGTCTACCTCGTCGGCGGCGCGGTGCGCGACCTGCTCATGGACGAGCCGAGCTTCGACGTGGACATCGCGGTCGAGGGCGACGGAATCGCCTTCGGGCGGGCACTGGCGAAGGCGCTCGGCGGCCGCGCGGTGCCCCACGACAAGTTCGGCACGGCCGTCGTTCTCTACGAGGGCGGCCGGGTCGACGTGGCCACGTCCCGCACCGAGTTCTACGACTACCCGGGCGCCCTGCCCGCGGTCGAGCAGGCGTCAATCCGCCAGGACCTCTACCGCCGCGACTTTACGATCAATGCGCTGGCGGTCTCCGTGAAGGGCGAGGACTTCGGCCGCCTCGTGGACTTCTTCGGAGGCCTCCGCGACCTCGAGGCCGGCGTGATCCGCGTCCTGCACAACCTCTCGTTCATCGACGACCCGACGCGCCTCTTCCGGGCGATCCGCTACGAGAACCGCTACGGCTTTCGCATGGACGCGCACACGCTCGGCCTCGCGCGCGCGTGCGTGGAGATGGAGCTCGTCGGCGAGCTCTCGTCGGCGCGGCTTCGGGACGAGCTCCAGGGGCTCCTCTCCGAGGAGGAGGTGGGCGACACGCTGCGGCGCCTGGCCGAGCTCAAGCTCGACCAGGCCGTGCACCCGCACTTCGCCGCCGGCGAGGACGCCGTCGAGCTCGTCGCGGAGCTCGACGGGCTCCGGAGCCGCTTCGCGCCGCAGGCGCCCTCATGGCGGCTCCGCTTGGCGGCCCTCGCACGCCGCCTCCCGCCCGACGAGCTCTACGACTGGTTCGAGCGCCTGAGGCTTCGTCGCCGCGACGCCGACCGGATCGCGGACGCCGTCACCGTGGCCCCGCGCCTGCGCGAGCTCGTGGCCGCGACGGACGAGCCCGCGGCGCTCCGGGCGCTTGCCGAGCCGCATGACCCGGACGGGATCCTCATGGCCATGGCCGGCGCGGACGACGCCGTGCGCGCCCGGCTCGAGCGCTACTTCGACGAGCTTCGCGACGTGCACCTGGAGATCTCCGGCGGCGATCTCGCCGAGCTCGGCCTTGCCGAGTCCCCGCGCGTGGGCGCCGTCCTCGAGGAGGTCCTCCGCCGCAAGCTGAACGGGGAGCTCGACGGGCGCGACGCCGAGCTGGCGGCCGCGACCGAGCTCATCTCCGGCGGCGCCTGAGTCTCCGCGTGCCGCTCGAGACCTTCCTGTACCTGCTGCCGTTCCTGCTGGGCAGCCTGATCCTGCACGAGCTCGCGCACGCCTACGTGGCCACCTGGCTCGGGGACCCGACCCCGAGGGAGCAGGGCCGGCTGACCCTGAACCCGATCGTCCATCTCGACCCGCTCGGGTCGGCGATGTTCGTCCTGACCGCGTTCATCGGCAGCTTCATCTTCGGCTGGGCGAAGCCCGTCCTCGTGAATGCGCGCTGGTTTCGGCGTCCTCAGGTAGACATGGCGCTCGTTGCCGCGGCCGGGCCCGCGACGAATCTCGTCGTCGCGCTCGTCTGCGTGGCGCTCCTCGTCCACGGCGACCTCGACGGGACTGCCTTCGATGTCGCCCTCCGCGCCTACGAGGTGAACATCGTGCTCGGAATCTTCAACCTGATCCCCATCCCGCCGCTCGACGGATCGCGCATCGTCGCGGCCGTCTTCCCGAGCGCGCTCTACGCGCGCTGGGCGCAGCTCGACCAGGTCGGAATGATCGCGCTCTTCGGGCTGATCTTCGTCTTCAACGACCGGTTCTGGGAGTTCTTCTCGACAGTCCTGGACGAGACCACTCGGGTGATGGTCAGTATCGTGGGTGGATGACGCTCTTCGAGTGGGCGGCGCCGGGGCCGCACCGCGTCGCGTTCTCCTCGCGGCTCGGGGGCGTGAGCGAGGGGCCGTTCGCGTCCCTCAACCTCGGCATCCTCACGGATGACGCGCCGAAGAACGTCGTCGAGAACCGCCGCCGTCTGTGCGGGGAGGTCGGCGTCGACCCCGAGACGGCGACGATGGCCTGGCAGGTGCACGGCGGGACCGTCGTGCGCGCCGACGGGCGCGGGATCGTCACCCCGGGGAAGGACTTCGAGCGCTGCGACGGCCTCTGGACGGACGAGCCCGGCCGGGGGCTCGTGCTCCTTGCCGCCGACTGCCTGCCCGTCGCGCTCGCGCGCACGAACGGGAGCCCCGGGGTGGCCGCCCTCCACGTGGGCTGGCGCGGGCTGCTCGCCGGCATCGTCGAGGCGGGCGCCTCGGCCCTCGGCGGCGGCGAGCTCGCGGCCGCCATCGGGCCGGGGATCGGGCCCTGCTGCTACGAGGTCGGCGACGAGGTGGCCGAGCCCTTCCGGCGACACTTCGGCGACGGCGTCCTCGTCGGGCGGAACCTCGACCTGGCCGAGGCCACGGAGCGCGCGCTCCGCGCGGCCGGCTGCGAGACCGTCGAGCGCATCGGGCTCTGCACGTCCTGCGAGGAGAAGCTGTTCTTCTCCCACCGCCGCGACCGCGGTCGCACGGGCCGCCAGGGGATCGTTGCCGCTCTCGCCTGATGTCTCGGACATCCGCGCCAACTACGCGCGGATTCGCGAGGAGGTCGGGCCGAACGTCACGGTGGTAGCGGCCACCAAGTACGTGAGCGTGGACGACATGGCCGTGCTGGCCGAGGCCGGAGTGGACGTCGTGGGAGAGAACAGGCTCCAGGACCTCGGAGCGAAACGCGGCCGCTACGCGGACGCGTTTCGCTGGCACTTCATCGGCCACCTCCAGTCGCGCAAGGCGCGGGACGTCTCGGAGCTCTGCGAGCTCTGCCACTCGCTCTCGAGCCTCTCGGCAGCCCGGCGCCTGACCATCCCCGCCCTGGTCGAGGTGAACCTCTCCGGGGAGGAGACGAAGTCGGGGATCGCGCCGGACGCGCTCCCGGCGTTCCTCGCCGAGGCGGAGGAGCTCGGGCTGGACGTGCGCGGCCTGATGATGATGCCGCCGCTGGCAGGCGACCCCGAGGCCTCGCGCCCGTACTTCCGCAAGCTGCGGGAGCTGGCCGCCGCGCACGGGCTCCCGGAGCTCTCGATGGGGACGTCGCAGGACTACCGCGTGGCCGCGGAGGAGGGGGCGACCCTCGTTCGCGTGGGCTCCGTTCTGTACGGCCGCTAGATGCTTGGCCGGGAACTCGTGTGCTCACGGGGACGGCTGCGACCAAGCCGGGCGTCGCGATCGTCCGCAGCCCGTACCCGAAGGTACGGGTAAGGGCGAGCGCGACGATCCGGCGCAGCGTCGCGGCCGCCAGCCGTGAGTGCAGGAGCTTCCGGTCGAGCGTCTATTATCGGTTCCCGTCATGGGACTCGGAGCCGTCTGGAGCCGCGCCCTCGTCTACTTCGGCATCGTCGAGGACGACGAGTACTGGGACGAGGAGGCGTATGCGGCCGAGGAGGATCTCGAGCGGACGTACGAGCGCGACCGCCAGAACGTGCGCCGCCTGAACCCTCGCGCGCGGAAGCGCGAGGAGTTCGAGGACTGGTCGGAGCCCGACGCCCAGCAGGGAGCACAGGCCGCTGCTCGCCACTCGCCGAGCAGCCGGCGACTCGAGGCCGTCGCGGCAGCCTCGGTGCGCGTCCATCTCGTCGTCCCCCGGAGCTTCAACGACGCGCAGTCGATCGCGGACAAGTTCAAGGACTCGGTGCCGGTGATCGTGAACCTCCAGAGCGCCGATCCCGAGCTCTCGAAGCGGCTGATCGACTTCTCGAGCGGTCTCACGTACGCGCTCGGCGGGAGCATGCAGCGCGTCGCGGACAAGGTCTTCCTCCTCACACCGCGCAACGTCGAGGTCTCGGCCGAGGAACGCGCGCGCCTCATCGACCGCGGCTTCTTTAATCAAGCGTAGATAGCCCCTCCGGCCGCAGCGCGGAGTAGGTTTCTCCCGCGATGCCTCTCGCGGACACGATCTCGACGGCAAAGGGCTTCGTCGAGGCCCTCTACTACGTCTACCTCATCTGCATCATCGCGTACATCATCGCCTCCTGGATCCCGCTGCCCTACAACACGACCCTGAACCGGATCCAGCGCTTCCTCTACGACGTCGTCGACCCCTATCTGCGCCTCTTCCGGCGCTTCATCCCGCAGCTCAATCTCGGCGGTCTCGGGCTCGACCTCTCCCCGATCGTGGCGATCATCGTGCTCACGATCGTCCACTCGCTGATCCAGAGCGGCCTCAGCGCCCTGTAGCGAGGAGGGGACCGCCGCCCCGCGGCGAAGGCCACAGATCGGGATGTCGCTCACGCCTGTCGAGATTCGCCACGTGAGGATCGGCCGCCGGCCGCTGGGCTACGAGCGCCCGGGCGTCGACAAGCTGCTGGACGAGATCGCGGCGAGCTACGAGGACGTCTGGCGCGACCGCGCCGATCTCCGCGACGAGATCGAGCGCCTCGAGGGCGAGCTCCAGCGCCAGCGGGAGATCGAGGAGGCGCTCCGCAACACGCTGCTCTCCGCCGAGCGCATGGCCGACGAGCTGCGCGCGCGGGCGCACCACGAGGCCGACCTGATCGTCGAGGAGGCAAGGGCGAAGGCGCGTGAGATTGCCGCCGCGGCGGAGGGCGACGAGCAGCGCGTGCGCGACGAGATTCGCCGACTGCGAGCGCTGGAGGCCGACGTCCGGGCCGAGTTTCGGGCCTTCCTCGCCTCGGCGCTGGAGCGCCTCGAGGCCGGCGCCGCGGACGGCCGGGACGAGCCCGGCCGCGGCAGCCACCAGGCCGCCTGATTCCCGCTGAGAGCGCGTCGGACCGCGGGATATACTCGGTGAGTGGACACCGAGCGCTTCCGTAGGATCCTGCTCGACGAGCGCCAGCGCGTGACGTCGACGATCGAGCATCTGCACGAGGCGAACTCCGGGTCGCTCGAGGACGAGACGGAGGAGGAGACGTACGACAACCACCTCGCCGACTCGGCCACGGCGACGCTCAACCGCGAGATCGACTACACGCTCGAGGAGAACTCCGAGCACGTGCTCGACGGGATCAACGACGCGCTCGAGCGAATCGAGGACGGGACGTTCGGGACGTGCGCGCGCTGCGGGAAGCAGATCGCCGAGGAGCGGCTCGAGGCCATCCCGTACGCAACGAGGTGCATCGACTGCCAGCGTCTCGCCGAGAGGGGCTAGTCAACCCGTCGGCGAGGCTGATCGACGTTCGCGTCGGATCGGCCACGGACGGACGCGTGCCGATCTCGATGGTCGAGCGGTCGCTTTCGGCCACGCCGTTCCACTGGTTCGGGCTGCTCGCGGTCGCCTTCGCCGCCGTCGTCGCCGACCAGGTGACGAAGCAGATCGTCGTCAGCCAGCTCGAGCTCGGCGAGTCTGTCCACGTGGTCGGGCCGCTCGAGATCCGTCACGTCACGAACCCCGGCATCGCCTTCGGGCTCTTCTCGAGCTGGGCGACGGCCGTCACCATCCTCACCGCCGCCGCCGTCGGCTGGATGCTCTTCTACTTCGCGCGCTCGGGCGCGCGGCACCCCGTGCTCCCGGTCGCCCTGGGGCTTCTCGTCGGCGGGAGCCTCTCGAACCTCGTGGACAGGCTCCGGCTCGGCCACGTGACCGACTTCCTCGACCTCCGCTTCTGGCCCGCCTTCAACCTCGCCGACGCGTTCATCGTCGTCGGCGTGGCGCTCCTCCTCGCAGCGCTGGTCTCCGCCGAGCGCCAGCCCCGCCACCGCCGCACCGCCCCGAAGACCACGGGATGAGGCTCGTCGTGCCGCCGGAGGCGGCCGGCGAGCGGCTGGACCGCTTTCTCGCGGCCTGTGAGGGCGTGGGCTCGCGCGCTGCGGCCGAGCGCCTGCTGGGCGACGGCGCCGTGCGCGTGGACGGGGCCGCGCACCCCAAGAGCCACCGGTTGGCCGGCGGAGAGGAGCTCGAGTTCGAGCCGCCCAAGCGCCGCGAGACTCGGCTCACGCCGGAGCCGGTCGCGGGCCTTCGCGTCGCCTACGAAGACGAGCATCTGCTCGTCGTCGACAAGCCCGCCGGCGTCGTCGTCCACCCGTCGGCCGGGCACGCGCGCGGGACGCTCGTCCACGGGCTCCTCGCGCAGGCGATCGAGGGCGGAGACGAGCCGGAGCGCCCCGGCATCGTGCACCGGCTCGACCGCGACACGTCCGGGCTCCTCGTGGTCGCCCGCTCGGACGAAGCGCACAGGCGTCTGCAGCGCCTGCTGCGCCGCCGCGAGCTCGTACGCGAGTACGTCGCCCTCGTCCGCGGGCGGCCCCTGTCGCGCGCGGGGCGCATCGAGGCCCCGATCGGGCGCGACCGCCGGGACCCCACGCGCATCTCTCTCGACACGGCGGCACCGCGGGAGGCGGCCACGTCCTTCGAGCTCCTCGAGCTCGCGCCCGCCCACGCGCTCCTGCGGGTCCGTCTCGAGACCGGGAGGACGCACCAGATTCGCGTCCATCTCGCCGCGATCGACCTCCCCGTGTCCGGCGACCCCGTCTACGGCGTCGCCGGCGACCTGGGGCTGGAGCGGCAGTTCCTGCACGCGGCCCGGCTCGCCTTCCCGCACCCCCTCGGGGCTGCCGACGTCGACGTCTCCTCGCCGCTCCCAGCGGACCTCGCCAGGGCCCTGGACATGGCTCGAACGGGGGACGCCGGTCGCTCTGACCGCAGTTAGCGTCAGTCAGGGGTTCACACCATCCCGTGACAGTTCTGCAGCCGCCCCGACGCTTCCGTGCGCTTGCAGCGATCCTGGCGTCGCTGCTCCTCCTCGGCGTGTCCGCCGCCACCGCCGCGACCTCCGGTTCCGGCCGCGAGCCCGCCGAGGCCCTGAGGAGCTCGCTCGGGCTTCAAGGCGTCGTCGACGTCGATCCGCTGACGGGGACGCCGCGGGTCGTCGCGCGGCTCGACGGCTTCCTCACCGAGCCGTCCGGCGGCGACGCGGTCGACCTCGTCCTCGACTACGTGCGCGCGAACGAGCGCGTCTTCATGCTCGACGAGGACGACCTCGCTGGTCTCAGGCTTGTCGGCGACCAGACGGACGCCGCCGGCGTCCGCCACCTGCTCTGGGCGCAAACGGCGGGCGGCATCCCGGCCTTCGACAACGACCTCCGCGCGAGCGTGACGGCCGACGGGCGCATCCTGAACGTCCTCGGCTCGCCGCTCCCCGATCTGGCCCTGCCGCCTGAAGCCCTCTCGGTCGGCGGCGGCGAGGCCGTCACGGTCGCGCTCCGGGACGCGGGGCATCCCGTGGCCCGAGCGCCGCGCGCGCTCGCGGTTCCGAGAGGCGCCGCGCGGGCGACCCGCTTCGCCGGCGGGCACAGCGCAGGGCTCGTCCTCGTCAACGACGGCCGCGGCGTGCGCCTCGCCTGGCGCGTGACGGCGAACGCCGACTCCGACGAGATCTACAACTCGCTCGTCGACGCTGCGAGCGGCGAGGTGCTGCGGAGCGAGAACAAGGTCGAGGACGTGGGCGGGTACGCCTGGGACTACTACCCGGGCGCGGCCTCGGGCGGCACCCAGAACCTGGTGGACTTCACCGCGCTCGGCTGGCTCTCGTCCACCGCGACGACGCTGAGCGGCACGAACGCGCACGTCTTCTCCGACTGGGACGACGACGACGTCGTCGACATTTCGTCCTTCTGGGGGAGCGAGCAGACGAATCCGAACAGCAGCTTCGGGTTCGCCGGCTACACACACGCCGCCGGGCTCTGCGCGCCGACCTACACGAGCACCTGCTCGTGGAACAGCTTCGACAACGGCCCCTTCCCCTTTCCGCCCGGCTGGTACTCGAACCGGCGCCAGAACCCGGTCCAGGTCTTCTACTTCGTCAACCGATTCCACGACCATCTGAAGAACGACCCGGACATCGCCTGGACGACGGGAAACTTCGAGAACGTGGACAAGGTGGTCGCGCACGCCGGCGACGGGGCGGACACAGGGGTGTCAGGCGAGTTCCTCGGCGAGCACATGCCCGACGCCTTCCACGTCTCGAACGCGAACATGTTCACGCCGCCCGACGGCACCTCGCCGCGGATGCAGATGTACCTCTTCACGTCGTTCACGGGCAACATCGGGACCGACCCGACGCCGGACGTGAACGGCGGCGACGACGCGGCCGTCGTCTACCACGAGTACACGCACGGCCTCTCCAACCGGCTGATCACGTACGCGGACGGCTGGGGCGCCCTCGACGCCTTCCAGTCGGGGGCCATGGGCGAGGGCTGGAGCGACTGGTACGCGATGGACTATCTGGTGGACGAGGGCTTCGCGCCCGACACCGCGAGCGCGGGCGAGGTCACGCTCGACCGCTACCTCGGGAACGGCCAGCCGACGCTGCGGACCGAAGGTCTCGACTGCCCGCTCACCACCGCGACGTCGGCGTGCCCCGGCGGAGACGACACCGGCTCGGACGGCGGCTACACGTTCGGCGACCTGGGCCGGATCTGGTCGGGCGGTGCCGAGGTGCACGCCGACGGCGAGATCTGGGCCCAGACGCTCTGGGATCTCCGCCAGGCCGTCGGCGTCGGCGACGCCCGCTTCCTCGTCACCGAGGCGATGAGGCTGGCCCCCCAGAACCCGTCCTTCCTCGACATGCGAAACGCGATCCTCCAGGCGAACCAGGTCGGAGTCCTCGGCGGGCGCACCGACCACGAGGCGACGATCTGGCAGACGTTCGCCGATCGCGGGATGGGCTACTTCGCCGCGACCGAAGACGCGAACGACACGACGCCGATCGAGAGCTTCGACCTCCCGCCGGATCCCGGTGACGGCGTCGGCTCCCTAGCCGGCACGGTCACCGACGCGGACACCGGCCTCCCGCTCGCCGGCGTCAGCGTCGAGTTCGCCGGCCTGGACTTCTCTGCCACCACGGACGCCATCGGCCACTACGCGATCGCCGACGTCCCCGTGGGGACGTACCCGCAGGTCGTCGCCTCGAAGTCCGGCTACGACCACGCCGTCGGCGCGGACGTGGCGATCGTGGCCGACACCGAGCAGAGCGCCGACTTCCAGCTCCGCCGCGATTGGGCCGCGTACGACGGCGGCGGGCGCATCCACGCGTTCACCGGCCCGAACTTCACGACCTCCGGCTGCGGGCCCTCGCACGCGATCGACCAGTCGGTCGGCACGGGCTGGTCGACGACGAGAACGACGTTCGCCCCGGTCGGCGTCGCCCGCTCGATCACCGTCAAGCTCCCTGCGTACGTCGACGTGTCCGAGTTCTCGGTCGACCCCGGCGCGGTCTGCGGCGACTCCGACGAGGCCTCGACCCAGGGCTACAAGATCGAGACCTCGAAGACCGCCGCGAGCGGATCGTGGACGGTCGTGAAGACCGGCTCGTTCACGCTCGGCGAGGCGCATCAGCTGAACTCGGTGCCGATCTCGCTGCGAAAGGCCGTCCGTTACGTCCGCTTCACGATCACCTCCAACCACGGCCACGCCGAGTACATGGACATCGCGGAGCTCGGGGTCTTCGGGACGGCCACCCCGACGTGCCTGGGCCTTCCGGCGACGAAGGTGGGGACGGACGCGGCGAACGTCTTGAACGGCGGCTCCGGCGCCGACGTCATCGTCGGGCTGGGCGGCAACGACAAGATCGACGGCAAGGGCGGCAAGGACGTCATCTGCGGCGGCCCGGGCGTCGACACCCTCACCGGCAGCACCGGCGTCGACAAGTTCGACGGCGGTGACGGGAACGACACGATCTACGCCCGCGACGGCGCGAAGGAGCTGACCGTCAAGGGCGGCGCGGGCACCGACCGCGCGCGCAAGGACTCGTCCGACAAGACGAGCGGCGTCGAGAAGCTCTTCTAGGCCTGGTTCTCAAAGCCTATTTCGCTAGGCAGCGACCCGTGGCTCGACGGCGAATCCGTTCTTCGTCATCCGTCGAGGGAGGAAGACGGCGAAGCTCGGATCGGCCGGCCCGAGCCGACGCACGAGCGGCCACAGGGCCTAGTCCGACTTCACCGCTCGTGTTGGCGTTGGGATCGCGATGGGCACGAGCTCCGAGCGACCGCTGGACGTACTTCCTTCGGGCTGCGGCGCTTCCCTGCGATGATCTGCCCAGCGTGGCGATGCCGGGCGAACGGGGTAGTGAAGACGCACAGGCAGCGTTCCACTTCAGGCCGCTGACTCAGGCAAACGCGGAGGCGATCGCCCTCTGGCACTATCCTGAGCCCTTCTCGTTCTACGACTGGGCAGAGGATCCCGACGATCTCGCGGAGTTGCTCGACCCGGCATTGCGAGGTGACGCATACCTCGCCGTCGAGGATGGGGCCGACGACCTGATCGGCTACTTCTCGTTCAAGTGGAGAGACCTCGGGACGCTTGAGATCGGC
>Ga0209859_1000352_pt1 | contig 11033 bp, 9 predicted proteins | sample GWRWS3_50_60_FD_187241 | JGI IMG/M metagenome (GOLD analysis project Ga0209859, IMG submission 187241) | Riverbed sediment microbial communities from areas with vegetation nearby in Columbia River, Washington, USA - GW-RW S3_50_60 (SPAdes)... | ecosystem: Environmental > Aquatic > Freshwater >... | reverse complement strand
GGACGCGCACTCAGTCGTGTTCGACGAGATGGCCGCCGAGCTCATTACACAGACCTAGCCAGGACGGCGGGATGACTATCGGCCCGCTCGAGCGAAACTCCCGGCCATCGCACGAATCACGCCCTCAAGATCCTGTTCGGCGAAAGCAAGGATGACATACGCCATCGGCCCATCGGTTCCGAGGACAAGGACATGTTGAGGATCGGCTGGTCCTGTCGCGACACCGACGATCCATGAAATGGAGTGGCCATCGAAGTCGACGGAACCGGATGCGTTCCACGCCGCTTCATCCGTCATCCTCAAGGAGTCGACGAGGTGGGCAGCATCGTCGAACTTCGGATCGATCTGAGTGACGTCGACGACACCAAGTGTCGGGCCCCGCTCACCCTGCGAGTGCCAGTGAGTCCACGTTCCGGAACTCTCGGGTGGTGCCGTCCCGTTGGAAAGAGGCGGAAGCGATAGAAGGAGCGCCTCGGCCGCTCCTCTCGTTGCGGGGAGTCGAACCCCTTGAAGGGTTCTCTCAAGAGTGCGGGCAATCGTGCTATCGGAGGGCTCAGAGAGCAGACCGCTAGCGTTGTGCCACCCGTCTAGAAGATCAACGATGAGTTCGAGGATCGACACGCTATCTCAACCACCCTCGATCAAGGGACCTATCATCCGGTTCGCCACCCTTTGTCGCCTTCGATCGAGCCATCGAAACCCATGTTGCCGTCGCAGAGACAATCGGACAGCGCGACCTTCGCCTGAAGGTCGAGGAGGGTCGCACCCGCCTACCAGCGCAGGGAACCGCAAGTCGCGCGTCGCACCTCGTCGTAGGCTTCGGGCCTCATGGCCGACGCCGTCGGAAGCTTCCACTGGCTGGTGATCGACACCGTCGACCCGGACGCGATCGCGCCCTTCTGGTGCGAGCTCCTGGGTGTCGAGCAGCGCGGGTGGTTCGCCGACGACTACCTCATGCTCACGGCCGACGATCACACGCCGCCCGTCGCGTTCCAGCGCGTGCCGGAAGCCAAGGCGGTCAAGAATCGGCTCCACGTCGATCTGCAGGTCGACGATCTCGACGAGGCGTACGAGCGGATCGTGGCGCTCGGCGGGTCGGCGGTGTCCGAGGTGCGCGAGCTCCCCGGCGACTATCGCTGGCGCGTGATGGCCGACCCCGAGGGCAACGAGTTCTGCATCGTGCCGCGCGACGAGGATTGATCGGGCGGCCCCTCAGTCCCCGCCGGCGCGGAGCACCTGACGGATCCGAACGCGGCCCGGACGGAGCAGCGCCCGCGAGTAGATCTTCGTCGCGATCGGGATCAGCGCCGCCGTCGACACAACCGAGATCGCCAGCGACGCCACGACCTCCCATGGGGCCGCGTCCCCGAGGACGATCCTGGTCGGCATGACGAGCGGCGACGAGAACCGGAGGAGCGACGCGACCACGGCCAGCGTCGAGTCCGGATCGCCCGTCGCGCTGAGCCCGATGATGAACGAGGCGATGATCAAGATCGTGAGCGGCGTCATCGTGGTCTGGAGATCCTCCTGCCGCGTGACGATCGAGCCCGCCACCGCGAACAGCCCCGCGTAGAAGAAGAACCCGAGGACGAACCAGACGAGCACGACCCCCATCGTCGCGATCGCGCCGGACGGGAACTCCAGCGAGCCGACGGCGTTCGACGCGAAGAGGGCCACGAGGCCGATCAGCAGGAGCTGTAGGAGCCCGAGCAACCCGATACCGAGGATCTTGCCTCGCAGCAGATGCGAGGGCCGGAGGGTCGCGAGGAGGACCTCGACGACGCGCGAGGACTTCTCCTCGACCACCCCGGCGGCGACCCAGTAGCCGTACGCGAACAGCTGCCCGTACAGCAGCAGGACGCCGACGAAGGCCACGGTCGCCGATTCGCTGCGTCGCGCGTCCACGGGCTCGAGCGCGTCGACCGGGAGCGGTCGTTGGAGCAGCGCCGCATCGACCTGGTCGTCGGAGAGCCCGGCCGCCACGAGGGCCTGCCTCGAGCGTTCACGGAGCGAGACCGCCTGGATCAGCCCGACGAGCTGCTCCGGAGGCTCGTCGCGCACCACGATCGCATCGCCGTTCACGAGCGCCGCGTCGGCGTCGCCGGCATCGACGGCGCGCTCGGCCTCGGCACGATCCGGGAGGGCGAGCACGTGCACCTCGAAGCCGAGGGCGTCGGCGGCCACGCGAACCTCTCCTCCGAGCACCTCCGACCCCGCGCCCACGACCACCAGGTCGAAGCTCGTGGGCCGGTTGAACGCCGCGGAGACCACGATCACGCCGACCAGCAGCAGCAGCGTGATCACGGTCGACACCTGGAACCCGCGGTCGCGCGCTCGCTCGACGAATTCCCGTCTCGCGACGATCGGCCACATGCGCCGGCGAGCGCTCATCGCGCGACCTCGCGGCGGAAGATCTCGGACAGGCTCGGTTGGACGATGCTGAAGTGCCGGACCGACCCGGCGGCCCGCGCGGCATCCAGCACGTCCGACGCGCTCGTCCCGTCGCCGAGCTCGACGATGGCGCCTTCGGTCAGTGGTTCGAGGAGGCGGACACCCAGGACGCGGTCGAGCCATCCGTCCGCGGCGCCCGTCACCTCCACGCGGACCAGCCGCCTCGTGTCCCGGGCTCGGAGATCCGAGATCCGTCCCCAGGCCACCACCCGTCCGCGATCGATCATCACGACGGACTCGCAGAGACGCTCGACCAGCTCGAGCTGGTGGCTCGAGAACACGACGGGCGCGCCGGCGTCGGCCTGTCCGCGCAGGATCTCCGAGAGGACGTCGACGCCGACGGGATCCAGACCCGAGAAGGGCTCGTCCAGCACGAGCACCTCCGGGCGGTGGACGAGCGCCGCCGCGAGCTGGATGCGCTGCTGGTTGCCGAGCGAGAGCGTCTCGGCCCGGTCCTTGGCGCGTTCGGCGACGCCGAACCGCTCGACCATCCGAGCGGCCTGCGAGCGCGCGTCGTCGGGTTCGAGCCCGTGGAGACGGGCGAGGTACACGAGCTGGTCGAGGACGCGCATCTTCGGGTACAGACCGCGCTCCTCGGGCATGTAGCCGAACCGGCGCCGGGTCTCGGCGTCGACGGGCCGGCCGAGCCATCGCACCTCGCCGGCATCCGCCTGGAGCACGCCGAGGGCGATCCGCATCGCCGTCGTCTTGCCGGCACCGTTCGGGCCGACGAACCCGACCATCTCGCCGGCCTCGACCCGGAACGACACGTCGTCGAGCGCCACGACGTCGCCGAACCGTCGCGTGAGGCCGATGAGCTCGAGCGCCGCGAGGGGTCCTGGCATCGAGGTCACCGCGAACCGATGGTAAGCACTGCCTTGCCGCGCAATCGCCGTTCGAGGAGCGCGGCGACCGCCGACGCCGCCTCGGTCCACGGCACCATCAGGTCGATCTCGGTCCGCAGTCGCCCGCTCGAGACCAGCGCGACCAGCCGCGCGAGCTCGGCGGTGCCGATCTGGCCCTCGAGCAGCTCGTGCGTCACGAAGAACCCCCGGAGCGACGGTCCGCCGCGGCGGTAGAACGAGCGCGCGTCGAACGTCGTCGGCTCGTTCGACGAGTTCCCGAACGACACGACGATCCCGCGGGTGGACACGCGAGTGAGCGCGGCCGCGAGGCTCGCGCCGCCCACCGACTCGAGGAGCAGGTCGAACGCGGCCCCCTCGGGGTCGAGGCCGATCACGACGTCGTCGGTACCCAGCTCGGGAAGCCCAAGCCCCCGCTCCGGGCTCCCGACGACGGCAGTCACGTGGGCCCCGGCCGCGTGCGCGAGCTGCACCGCCAACCGTCCGACGCCGCCTGCCGCGCCCGTGATCGCGACGCGCTTCCCCGCGAGGGGGCCGCCGAGTTCGAGCGTGCCGACGGCCGTGAGCCCGGCGACCGGGAGGGTGGCCGCCACGTCGAAACCCATCTCCTTCGGGATCGGCGCGAGGTGGTCGCTCCGAACGGCGACGCGCTCGGCCCAACCTCCGCCGTTCGCCCAGCCGACGACGCGTGTTCCGTTCGGCGGGCTCGAGCCGTCGGGCGCGGCACCTGCGATCACGCCTGAGACGTCCCAGCCGGGTCGCCATCCGTCCTCCGCCGTTCGCAGGGCGGAGCACTCGCCGCGGTTGAGCGAGGACGCGCGAACCTCGACCACGGCGACGCCGGGGCCGAGCCTTGGCTCGTCGACCTCGCGCAGCTCGATGCCGCCGGGCGCCCCGGGCGCGGCTGCCAGTGCGAGCATCAGGTGACGATCTGGTGCGCCATCGAGAAGCCTCGTTTCTCGCGGAGCTCGGCCTGGATCAGGTGCACGACCGCGTTGATCTGAGCGAGGTGCGTGAACGCCTGCGGGAAGTTCCCGAGATGGCGTCCGGTGATCGCGTCGATCTCCTCCGCGTACAGCTGGAGCGGGCTCGCGAACGACAGGAGCTTCTCGCAGAGCTCGCGGGCGCGACGCAGCTCGCCGATCTCGACCAGCGCAGAGACCAGCCAGAACGAGCAGATCGTGAACGTCCCCTCCTCGCCCGACAGACCGTCGTCGGTTTGCTCGACGCGGTAGCGCAGCACGAGGCCGTCCAATGTGAGCTCGTCGGCGATCGCGAGGACCGTGGCGCGGACCCGCTCGTCGTCCTTGGGCAGGAACCGCAAGAGCGGCATCAGCAACAGCGAGGCGTCGAGCGCCGTCGTCCCGTAGTACTGCGTGAACACGCCGCGCTCGTCGACGCCGTTCGCGCAGACATCCGCGTGGATCTCGTCGGCGACAGCGCGCCACTTCTGTTCGAGCGCCTCCTCGCCCCGGCGACGGGCCAGGCGCGCGCCGCGGTCGAGCGCCACCCAGCAGAACATCTTCGACGACGTGAAGTGCTTCGGCTCGCCTCGAACCTCCCAGATGCCCCGGTCCGGGTCGCGCCAATGCTCGATCGTCTTCTCGACCTGCGCGACGACGATGGGCCACACGCGTTCGGGCAGCCGGTCGCGGGACTTCGCCTGCAGGTACACCGAGTCGAGCAGCACGCCCCACACGTCGTGCTGCTTCTGGCTGAACGCGCCGTTGCCGATCCGAACGGGCTCGGCGTCCTCGTAGCCCGTCAGGTTCGGCAGGATCGATTCGGTGAGGTCGCGCTCGCCGCCGAGCCCGTACATCACCTGCAGGTCGCTGCCATCCTCGACCCGGTCGGCCACGAACTCGAAGAAGCCGTCGGCCTCCGAGTCGAACCCCAACGTGTAGAGGCCCCAGAGCGCGAACGTCGAGTCACGGATCCACGAGTAGCGGTAGTCCCAGTTGCGCTCGCCACCGGGCGTCTCGGGGAGCGAGGTCGTCGATGCGGCCATCAGCGCGCCGGTGGGCGCGTACATGAGGCCCTTCAGCGTGAGCGCGCTCCGCTGAAGGTGGATGCGCCAGGGATGATCGGGGAACTCACCGTGGTTCATCCACTCGCGCCAATACTCCTGCGTCCGCCACATCCGGTCGGCGGCGTCCTGGTAGTTGTGCGGCGGCTCGTGGTCGGACCACGAGAGCGCGACGAAGCGGTCGTCCCCGTCCTTCAGGGTCGTCAGCGCGTGCGCGCGCTTGCCCTCGAAACCCATCCGGAGGTCGCTCGTCAGTCGCAGCGGCAGATCTCCGGGTGGGATGCGCGTGAGCGCGTGGCTGTATCCTTCGGTCTCGTACTCCCACGCGACGTCGGCGCGCGCGTAATCGGGCGAGGGTTCGCAGTCCATCAGCAGCTCGACGTGGCCGTTCACGCAGCGGATCGTGCGGAGCAGGATGTGCTCGGCCTCGTGGTCGCCCGGCGGCCGTTGGTACTCGACCGCCCGCTGCGAGTCGTCGTACCACGGCCCCACGAGCAGCGCGTCGCGGATCACGAGCCACCCCGTCCGCGTCTGCCACGTCGTCTCCAGGACGAGCGTCCCCGGCACGTACCGCCGCCCCGCCGGGACGGTGACGTCGGCCGGGCCGACGCGGAAGTGCCCGGCCGTTCGGTCGAGCATGGCCGCGAAGACCGATGGGCTGTCGGGCCGTGGCAGGCAGAGCCACTCGACGTTCCCGCTCGGAGCGATGAGCGCCTGCACCTGGCGGTCCGAGATAAACGCGTACTGCGCGATAGGAGGGAACGGGCTCCCCTCCGCGAACCGCATCGCGCGCCCGGCGACGGCCATCGTGCGGATAGTAGCGACCTCTCGGGCGGGCGTTACGCCTTGCCCGTGACCGTCCCGAACGGCTCCACGCTGCCGATCGGACCGTTGGAGAGGAACATCTTCAACCCGTAGGCGACGGTGTCGTCGCGTTCGGCGTCCGGGTCGCCGGCGAAGTAGCGATGCCATGCGAGCGCCCGACCGACCGTTCCGGTTCGATGCGCCCGACCGAACGCCGTCCGGAGGTCGCCTCGAGAGACGAGGTCCCCGAACGGCTCGAGGTAGGCATCGCGCAGACGAAGCAGCTCCGGACATCCCGGCCTCAGGTCCTGTTGCCACGCCAGGACGCGGAGTGTCACGACCATGGTGTGGAACGGGTGCGAGACGCAGCTATCTCCCCAGTCGAGGAACAGGTACCGGCCGTCGCGGACGAACACCTGGCCGTCGTGGAAGTCGTCGTGTTGGAGCGTCTCGGGGATCCCGACGGCGGCGAGGTCCGAGCACATCGACGACACGAGCCGCACGGCGTCACGTAGGCGGACGAGCTCATCGGGCGTGATGCCACCGGGCTGCCCGATGAACAGGAGGTCGTCGTCGTCGAGAACGCTTTGGAGGTGGTGGGCGAGACCCGCGAGACGTTCGTCGGGGACGCCGAGCGCGAGGAACCGTCCGACGCGGGAGGCGAGCGCCAGCTGCAGCTCGGCGTAGCGGGGCAGGATGGCGAGCCAGTGCCGGAGCTGCTCAGCGCCACCGACGAGATCCCGGAGTCGGCTCCCCGCATCGCGCATGAGCATCCACCCTCGTTCCGCGTCGACCGCGACGAGCTCGACGATGACGTCGGGCGCGGCCTCTGCGAGATCGACCGCGAGGGCCGCCTCGAAGCGTTGGATGGGGGCGTTCGCCTTGAACCACAGGACGCCGTCCGAGCTCGGCACGCGGAGGACGGTCGCCCATGGGTAGACGTGCGGCTGTTCGAACGACCCGGCCGGCGTCCCCGGGACGTTCGCGCGGATCCACGCGTGAGCGTCATCGAGCCAGACCGGATCTCGCCAGTCCATCACCCAACCCTAGTCCGGTGGTGGTGCTCCGCCGTATCAGACCTGGTTCGTCACACCGACGATGCGACCGATCCACTCGTCGTGCTCGAGCGCATCCAGGACCGCGATCGCCAGATCCCGCGGGGCGATCTTGCGCTTCGCCGCCTTCGCGTCCACGACGGCCTGGTACGAACCGATCCCGGGCTCATCGACGACCCACCCTGCGGCGACGATCGTCCAGTCGAGGCCGCTCGCCTTCAGCGTCTCGCGGTTGCGGCGGTGCTCGCGCGCGTGCGGCGCGAACTCGCCGGAGACCTCGTCGTCGCCGAACACGTCGTTGTTGGCCGTGACGACGATGCGAGGGACGCCCTTGCGCTCGGCCGCCTCCACGATCGTCCTCGTGGCCTCCGAGTATTCGGGCTCGTCCTCAGCCTTCATCAGCGCGAGCAAGGAGATGATCGCGTCGCTGCCGCGAACGGCCGTCGCGACGGCCTCGGGGTCCCGAGCATCACCCTCGACGATCGTCAGCCGCTCGTGCGACGTGCCGAACCTCGAAGCGTCGCGCGCGAACGCCGTGATCTCATGACCACGCTCCAGACCCTGCTCGATGACCTGGCGGCCGGTTCTGCCCGACGCGCCGAAGACCGTGACCCTCACCGACGACAGCCTAGGCCGCCGTCACGGCCTCCGCATCCTCGCGCTCGAGCGCGATCGCCAGCACCTCGTCGACCGTCTCGACCGGGTGGAACGCGATCTCCTCGCGAACCTGCTCCGGAACGTCGTCGAGGTCGCCCTCGTTGCGCTTGGGCAGGATGACCTCCTTCAGGCCGGCCCGGTGCGCCGCGAGCACCTTCTGCTTGACGCCGCCGATCGGGAGCACCCGGCCCTGGAGCGTCACCTCGCCGGTCATGCCGACGGTGCTCTTCACCGGCGTGTCCGAGAGCAGCGACGCGATCGCCGTGACCATCGTCACGCCTGCGCTCGGCCCGTCCTTGGGCACCGCACCGGCCGGCACGTGAACGTGGAACCTGCCACCGAGGTCGGACGGGTCGATGCCGAGGTCTCGGGCGTGCGAGCGCACGTACGAGAGCGCGATCTGTGCCGACTCCTTCATCACGTCGCCGAGCTGTCCCGTGAGCATCAGCGGGTCCTTGGCGTCGCCCTCGAGCCGCGTTGCCTCGATGAACAGGACGTCCCCGCCGGTCCCGGTCACCGCGAGCCCGGTCGCGACGCCCGGCACGCTGGTCCGGTCGGCAGCCTCGAAGAAGAACCTCGGGCGGCCGAGGTAGTCGCGGATATCGTCGATGTCGACGTGGACCGGGGCCTGCGCATCGCCGCTCGCGAGCCTGGTGGCCACCTTCCGCAGGACCTTGCCGAGCTCGCGCTCGAGGTTGCGGACGCCGGCCTCGCGCGTGTAGTCCACGACGACCTGCCGCAGCGCGTCGTCGGTGAGCTCGACCTCGTCCGAACGCAGACCGTTGCGCTCCTCCTGCCGCGCGAGCAGGTGGTCGCGTGCGATCACGACCTTCTCGTCCTCGGTGTAGCCGTCGAGCCGGATGACCTCCATCCGGTCGAGCAGCGGGCCCGGGATCGTCTCGGACACGTTCGCGGTCGAGATGAACAGCACCTCGGACAGGTCGAGGTCGACCTCGAGGTAGTGGTCGCGGAACGTGTGGTTCTGCGCGGGGTCGAGCACCTCGAGCAGCGCGCTCGAGGGATCGCCGCGCCAGTCGGCGCCGACCTTGTCCACCTCGTCGAGCATCATGACTGGGTTCTTGGTGCCGGCCTCTTTCAGCGCTCGAACGATGCGACCCGGCAGCGCGCCGACGTAGGTGCGCCGGTGGCCGCGGATCTCCGCTTCGTCGTGGATCCCGCCGAGCGAGATGCGGACGAACTTGCGACCGAGCGCGCGCGCGACGGACTCGCCGAGCGACGTCTTGCCGACGCCGGGAGGGCCGACGAGCGTGAGGATCGCGCCCGAGCCGCGGCCCGACGACGGGCCGAGCCCGCGCTCCTGCCGAAGCTTGCGGACCGCGAGGTACTCGACGATCCGATCCTTCACGTCCGACAGACCCGTGTGGTCCTCGTCGAGGATCGCGCGGGCCGAATCGATCTCGAGGTTGTCCTCGGTCCGGACGTCCCAAGGGATCTCGGTCATCCAGTCGAGGTACGTGCGGATCCAGCCGTACTCGGGCGACTGCTCGGGCATCGCCTCAAGGCGACCGAGCTCGCGCTCGGCCTCGGCGCGGGCGCCCTCGGGCATGTTCGCGTCGGCGATCTTCTTCCGGTACTCCTCGACGATGCCCTCGCCCGACTCGTCGCCGAGCTCCTTGCGGATCGCATCCATCTGCTGGCGCAGGATGTACTCGCGCTGGTTCTTCTCCATCCCCTCGCGAACGTCGCTGCGGATCTTGTCCTTCAGCTCGAGCTCGGCGAGGACCTCCTTGGCCCAGTCCAGGACCTTCTCCAGGCGCTGCTCGACGTCGAGCGTCTCGAGGACCTCGACCTTCTGCTCGATCGACAGGTCCGGCGAGTACCCGGCGGTGTCGGCGATCTGCCCGATGTCGGAGATGCCTCGGAGGAACTCCGCCACCTCGGGCACGCCGCGGGCCTCGACGATCGTCTCGAGCGTCGCCTTGTACTCACGTGCGAGCTCACGGGCGCGCTCGGATGCGACCTCGGGATCGGGCCGGGGCTCGACCTGCACCCACGTGGTCTCGCCGGTGCCGGCCACCCCGGTGCCGACGAGGGCGCGGACCATCCCCCGGATCACCAGGGCCTCGAGACCGCTCGGGAGGCGGCCCACGTCCTCGACCTTCGCCACGGTGCCGATCTTCGCGTACCGGTTGCCGATCCTCGGCACGAGCAGCAGCTCGCCGTCCGAGGACTCGGAAGCGGCGATGGCCCGGCGAGCCTCATCGGACTCGATCGTGAGGGTCACGACCATCCCGGGCAGCACAACGCCCGAGGTCAGGGGCAGGAGCGGCAGGATCTGGGTGTCGAGCTGAGCCATGTCGGGTTCGTCTCCTTCGTTCGTCTCTGCTGCGTCAACGCCCTGCTCAGGCACGCTATTCCCCAGGTGTAAGCGTGATTACAGGCGCCGAAGCCTGCCGGCGGGGCTGGTGGGCCTATCCTGGGCTCGAGGTGTTCGAGCGCTTCACGGACCGAGCCCGGCGAACCGTCGTCTTCGCCCAGGAAGAGGCGAGGCTCCTCAACCACAACTACATCGGGACCGAACACATCCTGTTGGGTCTGTTGCGCGAGGACGAGGGGGTGGCGGCCAAGGCGCTCACGACCCTCGGCGTCTCGCTCGAGGCTGTTCGGCGCGACGTCGGGGAGATCGTCGGCCGAGGGTCGGAGGTCCCCCGCGGCCACATCCCGTTCACACCCCGAGCGAAGAAGGTCCTCGAGCTCTCGCTGCGCGAAGCGCTGCAGCTCGGTCACAACTACATCGGAACCGAGCACATCCTGCTCGGGCTGATCCGCGAGGGCGAGGGCGTCGCGGCGCAGGTCCTGGAGAAGCTCGGCGCCGATCTCAATCGGGTCCGCCAGACCGTGGTCCAGCTCCTGTCCGAGCACACGGCCGAGACCGCGACTGCGGTAGGCGAGGCAGTGGGCGTCTTCACCGAGGGCGGCTCACCAACCTCGGAACCCCTGGGCGACGACGCGCCCACGTGTCCGAACTGCTTCGGGGCTCTCGACGAGACGCTCGCGGTGAGGGTGCTGGAGACGACCGCCGAGGGCGAAGACCTGCCGGTGAAGATCGCGTACTGCAGCCGATGCGGGGTCGCGCTGGGCGTAGCCCCCTGAGCGCTGCTATTCCGCGGTTGTTCCAGGCGGCGTCACTCGCAGGACCACGCCGTCATCGAGGAT
>Ga0209859_1000351_pt1 | contig 11050 bp, 11 predicted proteins | sample GWRWS3_50_60_FD_187241 | JGI IMG/M metagenome (GOLD analysis project Ga0209859, IMG submission 187241) | Riverbed sediment microbial communities from areas with vegetation nearby in Columbia River, Washington, USA - GW-RW S3_50_60 (SPAdes)... | ecosystem: Environmental > Aquatic > Freshwater >... | reverse complement strand
GACATCAGCGCGCAGGTGGTTGGGCCCACGTGGGGGGAGCAGATCTCCCGGCAGGCGGTGATCGGACTCGTCGTCGTCCTGCTCGCGATCACGCTGTACATCACGCTCCGGTTCGAATGGAAGATGGCCCTCGGCGCGATGGTCGCCATGGTGCACGACGTCCTGATCACGGCCGGTGTCTACGCGCTCACCGGGCGCGAGGTGTCGCCTCCGACGGTCATCGCGATCCTCACGATCCTCGGGTTCTCGCTCTACGACACGGTCGTCATCTTCGACAAGGTCAAGGAGAACACGGAGTCGACGGCGCTGCTCGGCAAGGACACGTACGAAGGCGTCGCCAACTACTCGATGAACCAGGTCCTGATGCGCTCGGTGAACACGTCGCTCGTGGTCGTCCTGCCGATCCTGTCACTCCTGTTGTTCGGCGGCGACACGCTGAAGGACTTCGCGTTCGCGATGTTGGTCGGTGTGGTGACGGGTGCGTACTCGTCGATCTTCGTCGCCACGCCGATCCTCGTGGTCCTGAAGGAGCGCGAGCCCAAGTATCAGCAACTGCGAGCGCGCCTGGAGAGCCGGCAGGGCGATCGCCGTCTGCGCGCCGTCCCGCCACCGGTCCAGGAGACCGCGGAAGAGGAGCCGGAGGCGGCTCCCGCCGCCGTGGCCGCGGCGGGAGGCTCGCAGCGGACCGGGCAGACCTCGTCGCGCCCGCGCCCCAAGAGCAAGCGGCGCCCGCCCGCCAAACGACGGCGGAGGTGAACCCATGGATCTCGATCAGCTGAAGGCGCTCGTCCGGGACGTGCCCGACTTCCCACAGGAGGGCGTCCTGTTCAAGGACATCACGCCGCTCCTGGCCGACGAGCTCGCCTTCTCGACGGTGATCGACCTCATCGTCGTGCACTTCGGACGCGGCAACATCGACAAAGTGGTCGGGATCGAGGCGCGGGGGTTCATCCTCGCGTCGCCGGTCGCGTACCACTTCGGCGCGGGGTTCGTCCCCGTCCGCAAGGCGGACAAGCTCCCCTGGGAGACCGAGGCGGCCGAGTACGAGCTCGAGTACGGGACCGCCACCCTCGAGATCCATCGCGACGCCGTCGCCCCGGGCGAGCGGGTGCTGGTCGTCGACGACGTCCTCGCCACGGGCGGGACCTCCAGGGCGACGGCCGAGCTCGTCGAGCGGATCGGCGGCAAGGTCGTGGGCATCGCCTGCCTGATCGAGCTCGAGTTCCTGCACGGTCGCGACAAGCTCGACGGCTACGACCTGTACACCCTGCTCAAGTACTAGGTCCCCTCTCGCACACACCGGCACCCGCCGCCCGTGGTGGAGCGCGCCGGCGCGATCCGCGTGCATACGCAGCGTAGACTTGATGCTCGGGGCGAGAAGGCGGCGAGCGTGGATACGGGCGAAGAGGTCAGGACCGAACGGCGAGGGGGCATCCTGTCCCGCCTGCGTTCGGGCGAGCCCGAGGCACGCGACGGCATCGAGGGACTGGTGCGGACGGTCAAGGGCTACAACGCCAAGGCCGACCTGAAGGAGATCGAGCGGGCCTACCGCTTCGCCGCCGAGCACCACGAGGGCCAGAAGCGGCTCTCGGGCGAGGACTTCATCGAGCACCCGCTGGCGGTCGCTCAGATCCTCGCCGACCTGGGGCTCGATACGACCACGCTGCAGGCCGCGCTCCTGCACGACACCGTCGAGGACACGGACGTCAGCGTGGCCGAGCTGGAGGCTGGGTTCGGGCCCGAGGTCTCACGGATCGTGGACGGCCTCACCAAGCTCGACGCGATCTCGTTCCACAGCCGGGAGCAGGAACAGGCCGAGAACGTCCGCAAGATGATCGTGGCGATGGCCGGCGACATCCGGGTCCTGTTGATCAAGCTCGCCGATCGGCTCCACAACATGCGCACGCTCTCCGCGCTGCCGAAGGATAAGCAGCGACGGATCGCGACCGCGACGCTCGAGATCTACGCGCCGCTCGCTCACCGGCTCGGCGTGCAACAGGTGAAGTGGGAGCTCGAGGACCTCTCCTTCAAGACGCTGCACCCTGGGCCGTACCACGAGATCGCGAGCCTGGTCGACAAGCGCCGAGGCGAGCGCCAGCAGTACGTCGAAGGCGTGCTCGAGGCGGCGACCACGCGCATCCGCGAGGCGGGGCTGAAGGCGGACGTGGACGGCCGGCCGAAGCACCTCTACTCGATCTACGAGAAGATGGTGGTCGCCGGCAAGGAGTTCAACGAGATCTACGACCTCGCGGGCATCCGGGTCCTCGTCGACTCGGTGCGCGACGTGTACGCCGCCCTCGGCGCCGTCCATTCGTTGTGGAAGCCCGTCCCCGGGCGCTTCAAGGACTACATCGCGATGCCCAAGTCGAACATGTACCAATCGCTGCACACGACGGTCGTCGGGCCACAGGGCCGGCCGATCGAGGTCCAGATCAGGACCAGGGAGATGCACCGAACGGCCGAGTTCGGGATCGCCGCCCACTGGCGCTACAAGGAAGGCCGGGACGGCAAGAAGGCCAAGGAGGCCGCCGACCTCGCCTGGCTCGGCCAGATGCTCGAGTGGCTGAAGGACATGGCCGACCCCCGCGAGTTCATGGAGGGTCTGAAGATCGACCTGTACGGCGGGCAGGTCTTCTGCTTCACCCCCAAGGGCGACGTGATGAACCTCCCGGCTGGCGCGACTCCCGTCGACTTCGCGTACGCGATCCACACCGAGGTCGGGCACCGCACGATCGGCGCGAAGGTGAACGGGAAGCTCGTCCCGCTGGACTACGAGCTCCGAACCGGCGACACGGTCGACATCTTGACCTCGAAGGCCCAGGGGGAGGGGCCCTCGCAGGACTGGCTGCGATGGGTGAAGACACCTCGTGCCCGCAACAAGATCCGCCAATGGTTCAGCCGCGAACGCCGCGAGGATGCCCTTGAGGACGGGCGGGAGCAGCTCCAACGCCTGATGCGCAAGCAGAACGTCCCGTTGAAGCGGCTCGCGACCGAGGACGCGCTCGAGCAGCTGGCCGACGAGATGAAGTTCCCGAGCCTCGAGTCGCTGTTCGTCGCGGTCGGCGAGGGCCAGGTCTCGCCGCAGTCGATCGTCGCGCGTCTCGCGCGCAGCGTGCAGGGTTCCACCGAGGAGGACGTCACCGAGGTCCCGCTCGCCCGGCCGGTGCACCTCGGGCAGCCGAGCTCGACCGACGTCACGTCCGGGGTCGTGGTGCCGGGCTCGGAGGACGTGTGGGTTCGGTTGGCGCGCTGCTGCACGCCGGTACCGGGGGACGACATCCTCGGCTTCGTCACTCGCGGGCAGGGCGTCTCGGTCCACCGGACCGACTGCCCGAACGCCAAGTCGCTCGTGGGCCAGCCCGAACGGCTGATCGACGTCACCTGGCGGGCCGGCAAGCCGACCTCGTTCGTCGTGGCGGTCCAGGTGGAGGCGCTCGATCGCACGCGCCTGCTCTCCGATGTCGCGACGGTGCTCTCCGATCATCACGTGAACATCCTCTCGGCCACCTCCGCGGTCGGGCGCGACAGGACCACGATGCTCCGGTTCACGTTCGAGCTCGGCGACATCACGCACCTGGCCGAGATCCTCGGTGCCGTGAAGAAGGTCGAGAACGTCTACGAAGCCTTCCGCGTCGTGCCCCGTTGAGGATCCTGCTCCAGCGCGTCTCCCAAGCCTCGGTCGAGGTCCGAGGTGAGCTCGTCTCCCGGATCGGGCCGGGACTCCTCCTGTTCGTGGGCGTCGGCAAGGACGACGGGTTCGGCGAGTACGACAGGCTGGCCGAGAAGGTGTTCCACCTCCGGGTGTTCGAGGATGAGCAGGGCAAGATGAACCGCTCGCTGTCCGAGGTCGGAGGGGAGGTCCTTGTCGTGCCTCAGTTCACTCTCTACGGGGACGTCCAGAAAGGACGACGGCCCTCGTGGGACGGGGCCGCGCCGCCGGAGATCGCCGAGGATCGGGTCGAGGCCTTCGCGAGGGCGCTCGAGGCGCGAGGCGCGATCGTGCGACGCGGATCTTTCCGCGAGCACATGAAGGTCGAGCTCGTGAACGACGGCCCGGTGACCCTGTGGATCGACACGGTTGTCCAGTGAGAGCGGTGGGCGGCAGGACACCAGGGACCCGGTGTCCTGCCCGAGGAGTAGGCTCGGACGCATGAGAGGCGACCGGGTGGAGATCGTCGTCGACTCGGGTGCCGGCGTACTCACGTACGAGATCGAGGCGACCAAGGCCGGCCGGCGCGTCGAAGTGGCGACCTCCCGGGGCGTGATCGAGGTCTCCGAGGTCACCAGGAACGGCGAACCGGTTCGGAGCGGGCGGTTCATGGCAGACCGGGTCGTCGCGCTCGTGGAACACCCGGCGCCCCCTCCCACCCGTGGCCGACGGGTGTTGAAGGGGCAGACCCAGCTCTGATCCCTCCGGTCCGGGCGACCGCGGCCCGGCTGGGCGAGCGCCTCAATCGGAGCGCGCGTAGCCTCGGATCGCTCGCAGCACGCCGAACGAGATCAACAGGACCCCAACCGGAACCAAGACGAAGGCGGTCCACCATATGAGCAGACCGACTCCGATCGCCACCGCGCCGGCGATGAACCAACGCCAGTCCACGATCGAGAAGTCTAGGGGTTGCCGCCGATCCGAGGATCCGGCGCAGTTCCGGACCCGGCTCTCGATCCAGACACGGCGACCCCGCGGGCACAGCCCAGCCCGCGCCGGTCGCTAGACTCTGCTTTCCATGTTCCTGGACGTCTTCTCCGACAACTCGTTCGAGACCAATTGCTGGCTGCTCGGGACGGAGGGGACCGACGAGGCCGTGGTCGTCGACCCGGGGTTCTCGCCCGAACGCCTCCGCGCGATGCTCGAGACCGAGGGCAAGCGCCCGGTCGCCGCGCTGGCCACCCACGGCCACTACGATCACATCGGCGCCGCCGCCGAGTTCTGTGGGGACGACCTGCCCTTCTTCATCCACGGGGCCGACGTGGCCGCGCTCACGGACCCTCAGGGATGGGGCGCCGGCATCCGGACACCGCCTGTTCCGGTGAAAGACGTTCGAACGGTCGTGGACACGGACGTGCTCACGTTCGCCGGGTTCGAGATCGAGGTTGTCCACACGCCGGGTCACACACCCGGCAGCGTGTGCTTCCGGACGGACGCGACCCTGCTCTCGGGTGACCTCGTGTTCGCCGGGGCGATCGGCCGAAGCGACTTCCCCAATTCGTCGCCGGCCGACATGGAGCGCTCGTTGGGCCGGTTCCTCGAGCTCCCGGATCGGACCGACGTGCTGCCGGGGCACGGTCCGAGGACCACCGTCGGGCGCGAGCGCGAGCACAACCCCTTCCTGCAGGGACGCTGAGTGGAGCTCAAGCCGCCGCGGGGGACCGACGACCTCCTACCGCCGGACTCCGAGGCGATGCTGGGCCTGTACGAGGCCGCCCACCGAACGGGGCGCCTGTACGGGTTCCGTTACATCGAGACGCCGACGTTCGAGCACACGGAGCTGTTCGCCCGAACGTCCGGAGAGACGTCCGATGTCGTGACCAAGGAGATGTACACGTTCGAGGACAAGGGCGGGAGATCGCTCACGCTGCGTCCCGAACAGACGGCGAGCATCGTCCGCGCGTATCTGGCGAACGCCCACCACCTCCCGACGCCGTTCAAGGGCTACCACGTGTCCACGGAGTTCCGTCACGGTCGCCCGCAGGCGGGACGGCTGCGCGAGTTCCGGCAGTTCGGGATCGAGACGATCGGGGCCGCCGTCGCCGCCGCGGACGTCGAAGTCATTGCGGTGGGCGACCGGTTCCTGCGCGGTCGCGGGCTCTCGAAGGTTGAGCTGCGCGTGAACTCGATCGGCGACGGCGAATGCCGTCCGGCCTACCGCGAGAAGCTGATCGCGTATCTCGAGCCGCACGAGGCGGAGCTCGACGAGGACTGCCGGACGCGGCTTCGGACCAACCCGCTGCGGGTCTTCGACTGCAAGGTCGACGGGAAGACGCCGCTCGTGCTCGGCGCTCCGCTCATCTCCGAGAACCTGTGTCAGCCGTGCGCCGAGCACTTCGCGGCGGTGCGGAACGGACTCGACGCCGCCGGGATCGCGTTCGTGCACGACCCGCGCCTGGTGAGAGGGTTGGACTACTACACGCGGACGACGTTCGAGTTCGTGTCGGGGTCGCTCTCGCAGGCGCAAGCGAGCGTGTGCGGCGGAGGGCGATACGACGGGCTGGCCGAGGTGCTCGGCGGGCCGCCCACGCCCGGGGTGGGGTTCGCGCTGGGGTTGGACCGGCTGCTCGTCGCCCTGCGCGAAGAAGGCGCCCCGCTCCCGGGACCTCTCGGTCTGGCGTGCTTCGTGGTGACGATCGGTCAGGAAGCCTCGGACGTCGGGGCTCGTCTGGTCGACGATCTCCGGAATGCGGGCATCCCCGCCGCGATCGCGTTCGAGGAGCGGCCGTTGAAGGCGCAGCTCAGGATGGCGGATCGCACCGGCGCCTCGTACGCGGCGATCGTCGGCGAGCGGGAGGTCGCGTCCGCGACCGCGATCTTGAAACGCCTCTCGGACGGCGAGCAGGAACAGGTCCCGATCGGCGATGTGGTGAACTGGATCCCCCGAACGGATTGGGCCGCAGAGCGATGAGCGGGTTGCGGAGCGGATGAGCGACCTCGGAACGGCGATGCGGACGCACGCGTGCGGCGAGCTCCGAGCCATGCACGCCGGCGAACCGGTGGCCCTCTGCGGGTGGGTCTGGCGCAGACGCGACCATGGCGGCGTGACGTTCGTCGACCTGCGCGACCGGGAGGGGCTCGTCCAGCTCGTGTTCCACCCCGAGGACGCGGCGGCAGCCCACGCGGCCGCCCAGCACTTGAGCTCGGAGTCGGTCGTCCGCGTCGAAGGCGAAGTCAGGGCGCGGCCCCAGGGGACCGTGAACCCCGAGCTGCCGACGGGCGAGGTCGAGGTGGTCGTCTCGGAGATCGATCTGCTGGCCGAGGCCGAGACGCCGCCGTTCGTGATCGAGGACCGGATCGAGGCCTCGGAGGAGCTCCGGCTCCGTTACCGCTACCTCGACCTGCGCCGCCCGGAGATGACGAAGGTCCTCGCGCTCCGACACGCGATCAACCGCATCATCCGAGACGAGATGGAGGCGCGCGGTTTCCTCGAGGTCGAGACGCCGCTGCTTGGCCGGAGCACGCCCGAAGGCGCCCGCGACTTCCTTGTTCCCTCGCGCCTGTGGCCCGGCACGTTCTACGCGCTGCCGCAATCGCCACAGCAGCTGAAGCAGCTGCTCATGGTCGCCGGCCAGGATCGCTACTACCAGATCGCCCGGTGCCTGCGCGACGAGCAGACTCGGGCCGACCGCAGCTTCGAGTTCACGCAGCTCGACGTCGAGATGTCCTTCGTCGACGAGGAGGACGTGTACGCGGTGATCGAACCCCTGTATGCGCGCATCGTGCGCGAGATCCAGGGCGTCGAGGTCGCCACGCCGTTCCCCCGGATGACCTTCGACGAGATGATGGACCGGTACGGCTCGGATAAGCCCGACCTGCGGTACGGGATGGAACTCACGGACGTCGGGGACGTGTTCGCGGGGACCGGGTTCCGGGCGTTCGCGTCGGTGTTGGGGGCCGGTGGCCTCATCAAGGCCCTCTCGGCCCCCGGTGGAGCGGAGCTCTCCCGAAAGGAGCTCGACGGCCTGGTCCAGGTTGCGAAGTCGAGGGGCGCCGCCGGCCTGGTCTGGATCGTCGTAGAGAGCGACGGGATCCGCTCGCCGGTCGAGAAGCACCTGTCGCCCGACGAGATCGACGGCGTGCGACGGGCGACCGGAGCCGGTCCCGGCGACCTCATCCTGATCGTGGCGGACAAGCCCGACCGGACGAACGTCGCGCTCGACGGGCTCCGCCGCCATCTCGCCGATCAGCTCGGGCTGATCCCGGCGGATGCGTGGCGGTTCTGTTGGTACTCCGAGCCTCCGCTGTTCGACTGGTCGGACGACGAGGGCAAGTGGGTGTCGAACCATCATCCGTTCACCTCGCCGCTGACCGACGACCTGACCCCTGAGACGGCCAAGGCGCGGGCCTACGACCTCACGCTGAACGGGTTCGAGCTCGGGGGCGGGAGCATCCGGATCCACCGCCCGGACGTCCAGCGACGCGTCTTCGAGGTCCTCGGGCTCACGCCCGAGCAAACCGAGGAGCAGTTCGGCCACCTCCTGCGGGCTTTCCGCTACGGGGTGCCGCCGCACGGCGGGATCGCGATGGGGATCGACCGGTTGGTGATGCTGATGGCCGGGAAGGAAACGATCCGGGACGTTACGGCGTTCCCCAAGGCGCAGTCCGGAGCGGACCCGCTCACCGGCGCGCCGGCGCCCGCGTCCGACGGGCAACTGCGCGAGCTCGGGATCGCCGTGATCGCCACGAAAGCGCAGGCTCCAGAGGCGCAGAAGGAGGTGGAGGCCGATGGTTGAGCTGACGGCATCCGACCTCGCGCTGCTGACGGGTCCGAACTTCGCGACGTTCGTCACCATGAATCCCGACGGCTCGCCGCACGCCACGATCACGTGGGTCGACGCCGCCGACGGGCAGGTCCTCGTGAACACGGCGGCGGGGCGTATCAAACACAGGAATTGCGTGGCCAACCCCAACGTGGCGATCACGGTCATGAAGGAGGGTGACGCCTACGACTGGATCTCGATCACGGGCAGGGTCGTGGCGTTCGAGACCGGCGAGCACGCCGAGCGGCACATCGACGAGCTCTCGCACCGGTACGACGGCCACGGGTACTCGTACACGCGGGGCCAGGTGCGCGAGATCCTGAAGATCCGACCCAGGCGCGTCATCCACTACAAGGATTGAGCGCCCGTGGCCGACGTCCCCCTCGCTGCTCGGATGCGGCCGACGACGTTCGAGGAGTTCGTCGGCCAGTCGCACCTCATCGGCCCGGGGAAGGCCCTCAGCCGTCTCCTCGAAGGAGGCCACCTCCCCTCGATCGTCCTTTGGGGCCCGGCGGGAACGGGCAAGACAACTCTCGCCTACCTGCTCGCCGACGCGGTCGGAGCCCAGCTCGTGCAGCTCTCGGCGGTCTCCTCGGGCGTCGCCGACGCCCGGGAGGTGATCGACCAGGCCAGGGGCGGGCTCTTCCGGACGGTGCTGTTCGTCGACGAGGTCCACCGGTGGTCGAAGGCGCAACAGGACGTCCTGCTCCCCGCCGTCGAGGAGGGGACCGTGACCCTGATCGGGGCGACCACCGAGAACCCGTACTTCTCACTCGTCACCCCGCTGCTCTCGCGGTGCATCCTTCTCCAGCTCGAGCCGCTCTCACCCGACGAGATACGGACGCTCCTCGAGCACGCCCTGGCCGACGAGGATCGAGGTCTGGCCAAGCAGGGCGTCGAGGTCTCGGAAGAGGCGTTCGACCACCTCGTCGACATCGCCGGCGGCGACGCTCGTGTCGCGCTCACGGGACTGGAGGCGGCGGTCCTGGCGGCGCGCTCGGCGGGCGAGGGGACGGTCACGCTCGAACGGGCCGCCGACGCGGTCCAGAAGAAGGCGATCGTGTACGACCGTCAGGGCGACGCCCACTACGACGTGATCTCCGCGTTCATCAAGAGCATCCGGGGCTCGGACCCGGACGCCGCGCTCTTCTGGCTGGCTCGGATGCTCGAGGCGGGCGAGGACGCTCGCTATGTCGCTCGGCGGATGGTCGTGCACGCGAGCGAGGACATCGGGCTCGCCGACCCTCGGGCGCTGATGATCGCGGTGGCCGCCGCACAGGCCGTCGAGTACGTCGGGCTCCCCGAAGCTCAGCTCAACCTCGCGGAAGCCGCGATCTACCTCGCGCGTGCCCCGAAGTCCAACAGCGTGGTCGCAGCGCTCGGGCGTGCGCAGAGGGACGCCGCCTCGGCCGATCCCGTCCCGCTCCACCTGAAGGAGCCGGGGCACCCGGGGCTGAAGAAGCTCGGGTTCGGCAAGGGGTACAAGTACCCGCACGACTATCCCGGCCATCGGGTCGAGCAGGAGTACCTGCCGGCGCGCTTCTCGGGCAATCGCTACTACGAGCCGTCGGGGCAGGGTGAGGAGACCGAGGAGCCTCCGGTCGACGACACGTCCGGCGAGGCACCATCGGTATGATGCCGCGGACTCGGAGCTCGCACCGGACGGGCCGAGGAACGACCCGAGGAACGAAAGGGAGGCCGGCGAGATGGGCCTGATCGCAGCGCTCGACGGAGGAGACGTCGCCCTCATCGTGCTCTCGGCGTTCTGGGGGCTGCTCGTCCTGTTCCTGTGTGTCGTGCTCATCAACACGTTCCGCGTGCTCGAGAGCACCAAGATCCTGATCGACTCGATGCGGGAGGAGACGATCCCGCTGCTGCGCGAGGTGAAGGGTTCGGTCGAGCGGACCAACCGCGAGCTCGACCGCGTGGACGTCATGCTCGAGGCGACCGGTGAGATCGTCGGCCGGGTCAAGCGGATCTCGGCCCTGGTCGAGGAGGCCGTCTCCGGTCCGCTGGTCAAGCTCATCTCGGTCGGCGTGGGCCTCCGCAAGGCCGCGAGCCGGTTCGGTGGCAAGAAGGACGGCTCGTGAGACGGCTGTTCTGGCTCGCGCTCGGGCTCGGAGCGGGCGCCGCGAGCGCGATCATGGCCACGCGCTTCGTCCGCAAGCAGACCGCGAAGGTCGCGCCCGCGACCCTCGCCCGCGAGACGCGCGGGAGCCTGATGGACCTGGCCAAGCTCGTATCCGAGTCCATGGCAGAAGGCCGCGAAGCGATGCATGAGAAAGAGGACGAGCTCCGCTCGGGTCCGAGGTAGCGGTCGGTCGGCGACGATCGGTGCGCCATGCATGCCGGCTCACCTGCTGACAGGTCGGGCGCAGGCACGCGGCTAGACTGTGCCGCCATGGACGGTGACCGGATCCGCGAGGGGTTCCTGCGCTTCTTCGAGGAGCGAGGGCACAAGCGCGTCCCGTCCTCCTCATTGATCCCCCCACCCGAGTCCGGCCTGCTCCTCACGAACGCCGGCATGAACCAGTTCATCCCGTACTTCCTCGGCCACGCGCCGGCTCCGTTCCCGAGG
>Ga0209859_1000349_pt1 | contig 11066 bp, 11 predicted proteins | sample GWRWS3_50_60_FD_187241 | JGI IMG/M metagenome (GOLD analysis project Ga0209859, IMG submission 187241) | Riverbed sediment microbial communities from areas with vegetation nearby in Columbia River, Washington, USA - GW-RW S3_50_60 (SPAdes)... | ecosystem: Environmental > Aquatic > Freshwater >... | reverse complement strand
GGTGGCGCGGAACGTGCCGCTCGGGCGATCCGCGTTTCGAATCACAGACGCCGTAACAGCTCGTCGATCGGCGGGTCCAGCACACAGAGCACTACCCGCGGAATGCGTCCAGGACCTCCCTATCCGCATCGCCGGGCAGCTCAAATAGCCACTCGTCGGCGGTCAACCGAAGCGCAGTGTGCTCAGGCTCCAGTTGCTTCGCTAGCGTCGTCTTGCCGGCCACCGGCAGTCCGCAGGTGATGAACAACGTGGCCACGGGGCAGGTACCCTAACGGGGCAGACATAAGTCTCCTGGCCGGGCACCCTAGAACCGTGAGCCTCGACGGCATGGTTGTGTTGGTGACAGGCGGTTCTCGCGGCATCGGCCGTGCCGTGGTGGAACGGTTCGCCGCCGAGGGCGCAACACTCGTCGCACATTTTCGCGCTGATCGCCGCGCGGCGCAGGACACCCTCGCCGCGCTCCCGGCTGGCGACCACATGGCGGTGCAGGCCGATGTGGCCGACTCGGAACAAGCGCGGGCACTCGTACAAACGGTCATTGATTCGCTCGGACGAATCGATGTACTGGTAAACAACGCCGGCATCTACGAGGAGCATCGGATCCTCGAGACCAGCGCCGAGGAGTGGCAGCGAATATGGCGGCGCACCATCGACACCAACCTGATCGGCCCCGCAAATCTCATCCATGCCGTCGTGCCGCACATGGTGTCCGCAGGAGGCGGCCGAATCGTCAACATCTCGTCGCGGGGAGCGTTCCGGGGAGAGCCAAACTATCCCGCGTACGGGGCGAGCAAGGCGGGCCTGAACAGCCTCGGGCAGTCGCTCGCGCGGGCGCTCGGTCCGCATGGAATTTACGTGACCACTGTCGCGCCCGGATTCGTGGAAACCGACATGGCCGCACCGTATCTCGACGGCCCGGCCGGCGAGGCGATCCGGGCGCAGAGCCCGCTCAACAGAGCGGCCACGCCCGACGAGGTCGCCCGCCTCGTCGTGTTCCTTGCATCGCCGGGCACTGAGTCCGCCACCGGCGCGATAGTCGACATCAACGGCGCCTCGTATCTCCGGACCTGACCAGTTCGTCATTCGTCTAGTGTGGCGGGTATGGAAGATCTCGCTCCCGACATCCTTCGACATCGACTGCTCATCGAGGGCTACTACACCATCGCGGTTGACGAGGCGGCGATCGCCAGCTACTTCGAGACGCTCACCGGCGAGCTGTCGTTAAGGGCGTACGGCGCACCGACCATCTTCACCCCGAGCGGTCTGGGTCGCGCAGAAAATGAGGGCTACGACGCGTTCATCCCGCTCATCGACTCCGGGATCTCGCTGTATGTGTGGACGTCCGCGAAATTCCTGGCCGTGGTGGTGTTTACCTGTAAGAGCTTCGACGCCGCCCATGCGGTTCAGACCACCCGCGACTTCTTCGGCATGTCCACGCTGGTCCATCAAGAGTTCTAGCTCCCATCGGGAAACCTGGTGACGCGCCCAGGGGTCGTCCAGGCATGAGAGCCGTCTGGAGCGTCCTGGCCGCGTGCCTCCTCGCGGGTTCACCATGGTGATCGTCTTCAGCGTTGAAGGGTGAATCGCGGCTTCGCCCCACTCGAATGTGCGGCGGCCGACCGGCAGTCGTAGCGTCGATCTGTGAGCGACGACATGCTGGCCTGGGAAGTGCGCGTACCTGGCCCAATGGCGACCCGCCCGCTTCGTGCGGTGCGGCGTCCCGTGCCCGAGCCTGCCCCCGACGAGCTTCTGGTGCGGGTCACCGCCTGCGGGGTCTGCCGCACGGATCTTCACCTGGCCGCGGGTGATCTGGCCCCGCGCCGGGAGGGCGTGGTGCCCGGGCACGAGATCGTGGGCGAGGTGGCTGCGACCGGCTCCGCGGTGGCCGGATGGAGCGTGGGTGACCGGGTGGGTATCGCCTGGCTGCGCCACACCTGTGGGGAGTGCGCGTTCTGCCGGCGCGGGGCGGAGAATCTGTGTCCGGACTCTCGATACACGGGCTGGGATTCCGACGGCGGCTACGCACAGTTCGCGACTGTCCCGGCCGACTTCGCCTACCGGTTGCCGGCGAACTCCTCCGATGCGGAGCTGGCACCGCTGTTGTGCGCCGGGATCATCGGCTGGCGCGCTCTGCAGCGGGCAGAGCTGCCGCCGGGTGGCCGGCTAGGGATCTACGGCTTCGGAGCCTCGGCCCACCTGACCGCGCAGGTCGCGATAGCGCAGGGGGCACGGGTACACGTATTCACCCGCTCCGAGGCGGCGCGGCGTCTGGCCATCGAGTTGGGTGCGGCCTCCGCCGGCGAGTCGAATGCCGCGCCAGGAGAGTCGCTCGACGCGGCGATTGTCTTCGCGCCGGCGGGCGATCTCGTTCCAGTGGCGCTTGCCGCGCTTGATCGTGGTGGCACGCTCGCCATGGCCGGCATTCACCTCACCGAGATTCCACCACTGGACTACGAGCGTCACCTGTTCCAGGAGCGCACGCTGCGCAGCGTCACGGCGAATGCCCGACAGGATGGTCGCGACTTTCTCGCCCACGTCGCGGTCCATCCGGTGCGTGTGGTCGTGACGCCGTACTCTTTGGACCGTGCCGACCACGCACTGGCTGACCTCGCGGCCGATAGGGTGACCGGCGCGGCCGTACTGATCCCGACGTGACAGATCGACGTCACTAGCCGTAGCGGAACGGAGATGCAGTGAACCGAATGCTGATGACGGTGGCCGTCTCCCTCTGTGCGGTGGCGTTGGCAGGCGCCTGCTCGTCATCGTCGGGGACGGGTTCGTCAACGCCGGAGGCGGTGCCGACAGTGTGGCCGCTACCTGCCGATGTGTCCGCGGCGGCCCAGAAAGCCGGACTGCCGATGCTCGACCGAGAGATGCTTGCGGTGCATTATCACTCCCATGTGGATGTGATCGTGCGCGGCGTACGAGTTCAGGTTCCCGCGGGCATCGGCATCGATGTCGCCAAGCATCTCATCTCGCCGCTGCACACCCATGACACAACTGGGATCGTGCACATCGAGTCGGCCGAAGAGATTCCTTTCACGCTCGGCCAGTTCTTCACGGAATGGGGTCAGCCGTTGACGTCCACGCGGGTCGGGCCAGTGGTCGCGACGGACGGTGAGCAGGTTCGGGTGTACCGCAACGGCACCGTGGTGCGCACCGATCCGGCGACCCTCAGGTTCACCGCGCACGCCGAGATCGTTGTTTGGCTGGGGCCGGCCGGTGAGAAGCCGCAGGTGCCGGCTGCGTACGAGTTCCCGGACGGCCTTTAGCTGCGCGCCCGAGCGGGGGGCGCGAAGACTTGTACGGAGTTGCGTCGATCAAGGTCAGCTCTGGAAGGACGTGACAGGCGATGGTGACCGCGGAGGTGGACGTCGCCGTCGTCGGCATGGGTGTCGGCGGCGAGGAGGTAGCCGGAAGGCTCGCCGAGGCGGGTCTGGCCGTGGTGGGAATCGAGAGCCGGCTCGTGGGCGGCGAGTGCCCGTACTACGGCTGCGTGCCGAGCAAGATGATGATCCGCGCGGCGAACCTGCTCGCCGAGGCTCGACGGATCCCGGGCATGGCCGGCGAGTCCGAGGTCCGGCCCGACTGGGCCCCAGTCGCGCGGAGGATCCGGGAGGAGGCTACCGACAACTGGAACGACAAGGTCGCCGTGGACCGGTTCACCGATAAGGGAGGCCAATTCCGCCGCGGCTTCGGGCGGGTAACCGGTCACGGCCGGGTCGAGGTCGACGGCGAAACCTTCCTCGCTCGACGCGCTGTGGTTCTGGGGGTTGGTACGGCGCCCGCGGTCCCGCCGATCGAGGGTCTCTCCGACACTCCCTATTGGACTAACCGAGAGGCGATTGAGGCAGAAACCCTGCCCGCGTCGATGCTGGTGCTGGGCGGTGGCGCCATCGGCCTGGAGTTGGCCCAGGCGTACGCCCGGTTCGGCGTAACCGTCACGGTGGTAGAGGCGCTCGACCGGTTGCTCGCCATCGAGGAACCGGAGTCGTCGGTGCTGGCCGCCGCTGCACTTGCCAGGGACGGCATCGCGATCCGTACTGGTGCCAAGGCGGTCCTCGTGGCGCACGACGGCGCAGAGTTCGCCCTCACCCTTGACGACGGCACCCGGTTGACGGCCGAGCGGCTGCTCGTCGCCACCGGCCGCCGTGCCAACCTCAACGACCTCGGCATCGATTCCATCGGACTCGACCCGACCGCGCATGGGATCACGGTTGACGACCGGATGCGGGCAGCGGAGGACGTATGGGCCGTCGGCGACGTCACCGGCCGGGGCGCATTCACGCACGTTGCTATGTACCAGGCCGGCATCGCAGTCCGCGACATCCTTGGCCGGGACGGCCCACCGGCGGACTACCGTGCCTTGCCCCGGGTGACATTCACCGATCCGGAGATCGGCGGCGTTGGTCTGACGGAGGCGCAGGCGCGGGAGGCGGGGGTGCGGGTACAGGTCGGCCTGACCAACCTTCCGTCGTCGGCCCGCGGCTGGATCCACAAGGCCGGCAACGACGGGTTCATCAAGCTCGTCGCCGACGCCGACCGCGGCATGTTGGTCGGCGCCACGTCGGCCGGCCCTGTCGGCGGTGAGGTGCTGGCCGGGCTCGCCGTTGCGATGCACGGCCGGGTGCCCGTCGACCGGCTTCGCCACATGATCTATGCCTACCCGACGTTCCACCGGGCAATCGAGGACGCGCTGCGCGACCTGTCCTGACGCGCTGGCGGCGGTGGCCCCTCAGGAGCTGAGGCCGACCGTCACGGCGAGCGCCAGCACCGCCGCTGCGATGGGGCCGGCGTACAGGGCCGCGAGTGCTGCACACACCTGCCGACCACCGGCGGCCAGCGCCAGCGCTAGTTTCACCACGGTGTTCACACCCACTGCCGACATGGCGGCGAGCGCTGCCGTCTGCACGGTGAGATTGCCGGCGGACGACAGCGTCGCCGCGGTGAGCGCGCCCGCATGCGCATCCGCGAGGCCGGCCGCGGAGACGGCAAGGATCGCACCGCCACGGCCGAGGACGTCGTTGGCGAAGGCGGCCACGACGAGGAGCGTGGTGAGGATGGCTGCGAGCAGGAGCGCGGGGATGAGGGCGAACGGGCGGCGTCCGGCGAGGCCGGGCGCGGTCGGCTCGCGGCTGGGTGCGGTCGTCTCCCGGCTAGCCGGGGTCGTCTCCGTGGCGTTGGCCGGCTCGGTCGGCTCCGGCCGGCGGCGCAGCGTTAGCCAGGCAGCTTCGCCGGCGAGCACCGCGGCGCCCAGAGCCGCCGCAGGCGCCAGCATCGCCGCGACCCGACCGTCCGCTACGGCGGTCACCACGACCAGCTGGACCAGCGTGGCGACACTGGCCAATAGCGCCGCCGCGAGGGCCGGCCGATAGAGCTCGGGTGTCTTGGCGATCCGGGCCATCGCACCCGTGGTAGCCGCGCCCGACACGAAGCCGCCGGCGAGGCCAGCGACGGGAAGCCCACGACGGGGGCCGAGCATCCGAACGGCGACATAGCCCAGCCAACCAAGGGCGGTGACGGCGACGACGAGAGCCCAGATCATGCGGGGATCGATGACCCCGTACGGGCCGAGATGCGCACGTGGCACCAACGGCAGCACGACAAACGCGACCACGAAGAACTTCAGCGCGTCGGTCATCTCGACGTCGGTGACGTTCTCCCGGACGAACCGGTGCAGCCGATCCTTCGACAACAGGACGACCGCGGTCGCGACGCCGGCGCCGGCCGCGAGCGCCGGAGCGGTGGTGGCGAGACCACCGAGACCTGCGGTGAGCACCAGCGCGACCTCGGTAGTGGCGCCGAGGTCGTCAGGCTTGGAGCGGGCGTACCCAACCGCCATGAAGGCGGCGACACTGAGCACGGTCGCCGCGAGCACCACGGGGTGGATGAACGCGGCCAGGCAGCCCGCGAGCGCAGCCAGGCCGAAGGTGCGCACGCCGGCGGTTATGCCACCGTGGCCACTCCGCTCACGCTCGGACCCGATCAGCAGCCCAATCGCGAGCGCGACCGCCGCAGACTGCCACGCCGCCGTTCCCATCACGTTTCCTCCCACAACGAATTTCATGGCTTCCCCGAGCCGCCTCCACGAGCCGCTGGCCCGTGCCAACCACCGTGCGAGCGATCGTCGCACGCTCAGATCGGGAACGACATTCGGAGGGAGGGTCAGGACGACTGGGTTATCCACAGGTTGGCGAGGGCCTCTTGCGGACCCGGGTTCGTGGCATCGACGCTCTTGGGCGACACCACGCCAGCGGAGAGGAACGTGATGACCACCCAGGTTCGGTTCGTCGTCCCGGTAACGACAACGTCGTTGTTCTTGATCGTCGCCGACCGACCGCCGAGTCCATTCGCGCCAGCGGCACAGGATGGCCCGCAGCCGGGTGCTGTGGTGTGGGCTGGACACGAGTCGCCATTCGACGTGCGGCAGGTGTGGCGGTTTGCGAACTGGGAGGATCCGCTGCCGCCGCCGTCGGCGTACCACGTCGTGGTCTGGGCGACGGCACCCATCAGCGACCAGCCGCGGGTCGCGCAGCACGCCCGCGCCTACGCTCGCGTGCTCGCTGCCCAGACCGATGGCGTGCTGATCGACTGGGCGACGCATGAGGCCGTGGTCGCGGCGCGGCGGCCCGAGCGAGCGCGGTTTCACCTGGGCGACGAATGGCTCAGCTTTGAGTTTGTTGTCTACGAGGACCGGCACGCAGAAATAGCGCAGCGCGAGCCGTGGGACGACGAGCCACGGGCGGACGACGCGTGCGCGGCCAACCGCATCCAGACATGCGGACTGGCCAGGTTCGGCCTTCCCGAACTGGAGATCGATGGCGTCGACTGCGAGCACCACCTCACGGCGGTCAACGTGCTGCGAACTCTCGCGCAGCACCTGCTCACGGAGCACTGGGCGTGGCTCTCGGGCCGGGCAGCGTTGCCGGGCCGGGCCGTGACACGCCGAATCGCGGCGCGCCAGCAAGTCACCGGGACCACGTTCGCGGCGTACTTGGGGGCTTCGTGGCCGCCCGACTGCGCCTTCGCGGCCTCGCTCACGGTGAGCGGTCGGCTGCTCCAGGTGCATGCGCCGTGTGGGGGACCTCTCAACGACTGGCTCGCCGGCATCTGGACGTACCTGCGGTCGCTGGCCGGATGCCGGCCCGACGACTTCGAGGCATACGCCGAGCTGCTGCCGCGCAGCTAGCCGTCGGGCCACGGCACGCGGACGTAGGAGTAGGCGGTCAGGACGAGGCCAGTGCCGCGGCGGGCGGGACCAGGCTCGCCCGCACCGCCGGGTAGAGCCCGGCCAACGCTCCGATGATCAGCGTCGCCGCGAAGCCACCGAGCGTCGCCCATGCGGGAACGACGGGGGACCACCCCCGGGTCAGGGCGTAGGCGCCGGTCACCCCGATGCCCAGCATCACCCCACCGCCCCCGCCCATGCCCGCCAGCAGCATCGATTCGCTGAAGAACTGGATGCGGATGTGGCCGCGAGTGGCGCCAAGCGCTCGCCGCAGACCGATCTCGGCACGCCGTTCGAGCACCGAAATGACCATTGTGTTGGCAACGCCCACCCCGCCAACGAGCAGGGCCACGCCACCCAACCCCAGCAGGAGGGCGGTGAGCGTGGCGTCGGTGGCCTGCTTCGCGGCGAGCACATCGGATGGGCGGGAGACTGCCACCTCGTGCTGCTTTCGCGGGTTCGCGGTCGGCGCCAACACCGAGCGCACCGCCGCCACCTGGCTCTCGACGACCCGCACATAGACGGTTGTCGGGTGACCATCGAAATGCGCGTACGTCTTTGCCGCCGGCCAGCCGATGAGAGCGGCCGTGTCCAGTTCTGGGGCCAACGGGACCGGGTCGAGAACTCCCACGACGCCGTACCATTGCCCGCCCAGCCACACCTGCACCCCGGGGCCGCGCAGATCCAGTCTCTGGGCGGCGCGGGCGCCGAGCACGACGGCCGGATAGGTCGCTGTCGCGGGATTCAGCCAGGAGCCGGAGTGCAGCGTTGCGCGTACCGTGCCGACCAAATCCCGATCGACGGCGAGTACGGCGATGCTGCCAGTCTGGCCGGCCGGAATGTGATCGTTGCGGTATACATGCACGTCGACGCGTCCGGTCGCGGCGACCGCCTCGACCGGCCCGATCCGGCTGATCATCTGCACCGACTCGACCGGCAGCTTAGCGTCGTCGCCGAACAGCGTGCTCCCAGGCGCGACCGTGAGCAGGTTGGTACCCAGCCGGCTGAGCGTGCGGTCCAGGTCCGCGCGGCTGGATGCGGAGATGCCCACGACGGCGAGCATCGCGCCGATACCAATGGCGATGCCAAGCGCCGAGAGGAAGACGCGTAGCGAACGCGAGCGTAGGCCGACCGCGCCCAGGCGGGCGATGTCGGACACGCTCAGCCGGATCGCCCGTGGCCGTTTATTCGTGGTCATGCGACTCCTGTCGATTCATGCACGATCTGCCCGCCGCGCTCGATCTGGCCGTCCCACACGATCTGGCCGTCCCGCACGATCCGCCCGTCGCGCATCTCGACTCGGCGTGGCAGTTGAGCAGCGATCTGCAGATCGTGAGTGATCATGACGACGGTCGTGCCCGCCTCATGCAGCCCCATGAGCAGCTCGAGCACCGAGGCGCTCGAGGCGCTATCGAGGTTTCCCGTGGGCTCGTCGGCGAGTAGCAGCAGCGGCTCGCCGACGACTGCCCGAGCGATCGCCACGCGTTGGCGCTCCCCGCCGGATAGCTCGTGCGGCATATGGTCAAGGCGGTGGGCCAGCCCGACCCGATGCAACGCCGCCAGCGCACGGTCGCGCCGCTCGCGCATGCCAACGCCCGCATAGAGCAGGCCATCGGCCACGTTCTCCAGCGCTGGTACGCCGCAAGCCAGGTGAAACTGCTGAAAGACGAAGCCGATCGTGGTGGCACGCAGTGCCGACAGCACCCGGTCGGACAGCTCGGTCACCTCGTGCCCATCGATGCACACGGCCCCGGCCGTGGGGCGGTCCAATGTGCCCACCAGGTGCAACATCGTGGATTTGCCGGAGCCGGACGGGCCAACGATGCCGACCAGCTCGCCCCGACCGACAACGAGGTCGACACCGTCGAGCGCGGCCACGCCGCCGGGATAGAGCTTCGACACACCCGTCAACTCCACCGTCGGCGTCACCGTCATCATCGCCGTTGTCGTCGTCGTCGTCGGCGTCACCGTCGGCGTCACAGCGGCAGCCGGACGGTCATGCCGGCGGCGATGTCGGCACCCGAGACCTCGACGCGGCCGCCGGCGAACATGCCCACCTGCACCGCCACGATCCTGGTGCTGTCGCCATCGACGATCTCCAGGCCGTAGCCGCCCTCCGCGAGTGCCAGCAGGGCAGCCACAGGAACGGTCAGCACGTCCCGCTTCTCTCGCGCGGCATACCGTACCGTCAGCGTGCCGCGGTCGAGGCCAGCCAGGGCCTTCTGGTCGGCCACGCTGAAGATGACCCGGACCTTCGCACCCTCCGCGTCGCCGCCGCTCTGGTCGTCGGAGGTCGGCCCGCCCTCCACCGACGAGACCCTTCCTGGGATGGTGGCGCCGTCTGGAAGGGTGACGGTTAGGGCGACGCCGCTCGCCGCCCACCCCGCGTCTGCGGCCGCGACCGATGCGGTCAGCACCTTGGTGGTACCGCTGACGGAGAGCACGTCCGCGGGGGAGCCCGCGCCAATGCGTACCAGGTGTTGGGCTACCCGCAGCGGACCCGCGGCATACACGATCCGGTCGAGCTCGATGACCCCGGTCTCGGGCATGCCGAGATCGTGCTGCCATTGTTTGACCCCCGTCGCTGTGGACGGGGAGTATTGCTGGTCCACCGTGAAGGTGGAGTAGCCCAGGGCGCGCAGGTTCTGCTCGAACTGGGAAACATCGTCGCCCTTACTGCCGATGGTCAGCTGCCGGTACATCGGCAGCTGACCATAGAGCAGCACCACCGGCAGGTCGTCGACGCGAAGGACGGCCTGTCCACGCGTGATCGTGGCTCCGGCTTCGGGGAGCCACGTCACGGTGCCGGTCGCCTTGCTCGCCAAGGGCAGGCCCTCCCCGTAGCCGAGCTCACCGTCCACTGTGATGTAATCGATCAGCGTCTCCCGCTTCACCTGCTCGGTCACCGCCGACTCGAGCGGCGGCTGGGCCTGCGGATCGGTACCCCAGTCGAATCCGAACGAGGCGGCGGCGGAGACCGCCAGGATCAGCCCGGCGGCGGCCACCGCGACGCCCGCTCGCAGCCTGCGCCGGCGCATCAGCCCTGCCCCGGGCCTGTGCTCGAAGGATCGCCGATGATCGGTGCGCAGGTACGCGTAGCGCGGCGGGCGCCGTCGGTGGTCGGATCCCATGTTGCCTCGCCGGCGCCGCGGTCGGGGAAGTAACCGTCCGGCCCGGGGTCGGGGAAGTCGGGGGCGCCGTTCTCGCGCATGCAGGCGGCGTACCTGCGGGTTACCTCGATCTGTTCTGCGGTCTTTACGGGTTTGTCCTGTAGACCGGCCGGGACCGGCGGCAGCAGACTGCTGCACTTCTGCTGCGCCGCGACGAACTTCGGGTCCGCCTTGAGCAGCTTCAGATCTCCCTCAAACTCGATCTTGCCCTTGGGGTCCGGGTCGGTAACCTTCAACCCGTCGGCACGCAGGCAGGTGACGTAGGCACGCACACCCTCGAAGTACGCCGCTACCACATCGGCCGGGGCGGCTGTGACTGACGCCGTCGGTGTTCCACCCGCGCTGGCGACCTGCGGCTCCTCACGGGCGTTCGCACATCCGACGAGGGCGAGGCCCGTCACGGCCGACACAAGGAGCAAAGTCATTCGGCTCGATTTCATGGCGCGACGGTAGGTCACGGGCCGTGAAGAACCTATCAAGAACCTGTCCGCACGCCGTGCGGCCGTCGGCGGGTGGTCCGCTGTGGCCCTACTGTGGTGTCGACGGGCAGGTCACGCACGAGGGAGTCGGTTGTTGGGAGCTAGGGTCTTGGTCGCAGAGGACGACCAGAAGCAGGCACATCTGGTGCGGGTGTACCTGGAGCGGGATGGCCACAGCGTGCATGTTGT
>Ga0209859_1000348_pt1 | contig 11123 bp, 13 predicted proteins | sample GWRWS3_50_60_FD_187241 | JGI IMG/M metagenome (GOLD analysis project Ga0209859, IMG submission 187241) | Riverbed sediment microbial communities from areas with vegetation nearby in Columbia River, Washington, USA - GW-RW S3_50_60 (SPAdes)... | ecosystem: Environmental > Aquatic > Freshwater >... | reverse complement strand
GCCGCCATCGCCGAGTCCGGCCAGTGGTGGCGTCTGCTCACCGTGATGGTGCTGCACGGCGGGCTCCTCCACTGGGCGTTCAACAGCTGGGCGCTGTGGGTGTTCGGGCCGACGCTGGAGAGCTTCCTTGGCCGGGTCCGGTTCGTCGCGCTCTACGTCGGGGCGGGTTTCGTCGGCGCCGCGGCCAGCTTCGCCTTCAGCCACACCCAGCTCGGTGTCGGCGCCTCCGGGGCGATCTTCGGCCTGCTCGGGGCGCTGGTGGCGTTCTTCTTCCGGCGCCGCCAGGCCGGCGGCGCCGTGCCCCTGCAGAACCTGCTGCTGGTCCTGCTGCTCAACCTGTTCATCGCCTCCCGAAACCCCCAGATCGACAACCTCGCGCACGTCGGCGGCTTCCTGGCCGGCCTGGGGGCGATGGTGCTGCTGGAGGTGGCGCCGGCACGCAACCGCGGGCTCGCGAACGCCGCCCTGGCCGTGCCGTTCCTGGCCGGCATCGCCCTCACGCTGGCCGGCATCGCGAGCTACCCCGTCGGCAGCGGTCTCACCTGCGTGGGGGCCTGAGCGCGCCGCCGCCCGCCTGGGCCGCCTCGGCCGCGGCCCTGGCCCGCAGGTACAGGGCGTTGCTCATGCCGACCAGGAACGGGTCGGCGAGCGCCAGCACGATCGCCAGCACGGCCATAACCATGAACTTCAGGTTGAAGCTTGCGAGGACCAGCCCGCTGGCCTGGAGCAGCCCGATCAGCAGGCAGAGGGGGAAGTTGGCCGCGGCCACCCGGTGGGAGAGGGCGGCGGCCTGGCGGACGCGCTGCCGGTCCAGCACCACCGGCTGCATCAGCACGGCCAGAAAGGCCAGCGCGAACCCGAACAGCGGCCACAGCCCGACCGCCAGCTTCGCCTGCTCGGGACGGGGCAGCGCCTCCGAGTCGCGCGGCCCGAACAGCAGCAGGCCGACCAGCAGCGCGAGCAGCAGGTAGCCGACCCGCAGCAGCCATGCCCGCACGCCGGGACCGATGGAGCGGCGGGCGGCCGCGAGCGCGTCGGCGGCCGCGGTCGGGACGGGCGCGAGCGCGCCGGCCAGCCATGCGACCAGGAACAGCTCGACGAGCAGGCCGGCCACCAGCAGCACCACCGTGAACGGCACGGCCACCAGCGCGGTCCGCGGGTCGAAGAACACCGGGAGGCCGCCGACCGCCACCGTCACCACGGCGGCCAGCGGCCGGCGCCGGTACTGGCGCCAGGCGTCGCGCAGGACGGCAACGAACACAGGGCTCCTCGCGGGGGCGGCGTCGACGGCGAGCCTATCCTACGTGGTGGACACCCCCGGACAGGAGCAGCTCGCCATGGCACAGGCCACCGGCACCCCTCGCCTCACCTCGCTGTCCCACGGCGCCGGCTGCGCCTGCAAGCTGCCGCTCGCCACCCTCGAGCGGCTCATGGCCACCGTCGGCCAGAGCCTCGGCGGCGCCGACGGCGACCTGCTGGTCGGGGCCGCCGACGGCGACGACGCGGCGGTGCTGCGGCTGGACGACGAGCGGGCGCTGGTGCTCACCACCGACTTCTTCACCCCGATCGTCGACGACGCCCGCGACTGGGGCCGGATCGCGGCCGCCAACGCCCTGTCGGACGTGTACGCGATGGGCGGGCGGCCGCTGATCGCCCTCAACCTCACCGCCTGGCCGGCCAACGACCTGCCCGTCGAGCTGCTCGCCGAGGTGCTGCGGGGCGGGGCCGAGGTGGCGGCGCGGGCCGGCTGCGCGGTCGTCGGCGGCCATTCGATCGACGATCCCGAGCCCAAGTACGGGCTGGCCGTGGTGGGGTTGGCCCACCCTGCGCGGCTGCTCACCATCGACCGGGCGCGGCCGGGTGACCGGCTGGTGCTGACCAGGCCGCTCGGCACCGGCGTGGTCGCCACCGCCGTCAAGCGGGGCGAGCCGGACCCCGCCGTGGTCGCCGCCGCGGTCGCCGCGATGACCACCCTGAACCAGGACGCCGCCGAGGCCGCCCTGGCGGCCGGCGTGGTGGCCGCGACCGACGTCACCGGCTTCGGGCTGCTCGGCCACCTCCACCGGATGCTGCGGGCCAGCGGCGTCGCCGGCGAGGTCGACGCCGCCCGGGTGCCGTTCCTGCCGGGCGCCGCCGAGCTGGCCGCGGCCGGGTTCGTGCCCGGCGGCACCCGCAACAACGAGGCCTTCCTGCGCGACCAGGTGGACCTGGAGCCGGGCGTGCCGCCGGTGGTGGCGACGCTGCTGTACGACGCCCAGACCTCCGGCGGCCTGCTGCTGGCGGTGCCGGCGCGGCAGCTTGCGGGGCTGGTCGAGGACCTGCGCGGCCGCGGGGTCGAGCCCGCCCTGGTCGGCCGGGTCCTGCACGGCCCGGCCGGCCGCATCCGCGTGCGCCGCCTGCCGCCGGCGTAGCCCGTCGGCCTACCCGGGCCCGGCGACGTTGTAGAGGGACTCCCCGCGACCGGCGCGGACCACGACGATGTCAGCCGGCTGCGGGGAGGGGTTGCTCTCCCGGTGCACGGCGCCCTTCGGCACCCGGACGAAGTCGCCGGGACCCGCCTCGACCACGGTCGCGCCGCCGGGACCGAACTCCATCCGCAGCGCGCCGGTGAGGACGTAGATCACCGAATCGTACTCGCCGTGGTGGTGCCAGCCGGACATCATGCCGGCGTCGGTGCGGACGAACCCCGCCCACAGCCCGTCGCTGGCGAACGCCTGCTGCCGATCCATCCCCGGCGTCGGCGGCCCCGCGGTGCGGTCACCCGGGGTCACGACCCGGATCGGGTCCTGGGGTCCCATGCGAATCCTCCTCGCCGTGGTCCGGTCGGAATCCCCGATGCTACGCTCCGACCAGGAGGTTCCCGCCCGGGAACACGCGACCGGCGTGCAGCGTTGGCCGCGGTGGAGGCAGGCGACGACCCCGACGACCCAGGGACGGCGATGCTGGAGCTCGACCAGGACCAGTACGAGGCGCTCGTCGCCCACGCCAGGGCCGAGTACCCCAACGAGGCGTGCGCGCTGCTGGCCGGCCGCGGCGACGCCGTGGAACGGGTCTACGCGCTGCCCAACGCCGAGGCCAGCCCCACCTTCTACGTCGTGGAGCCGAAGGCCCAGCTCCGGGCGATGACGGAGATGGACGACCTCGGCCTCGACCTCGTCGGGATCTTCCACTCCCACGTGGCCACCGAGGCGTACCCGTCCCGCACCGACGTCGAGCTGGCCGCCTACCCCGACGCCGCCTACCTGATCCTGTCCCTGGCCGACCGGGACGCGCCCGTGCTGCGGGCCTTCCGCATCCGCGACGGCCAGGTCGACGAGGAGCCCGTGCAGGTCGCCGGGCGGCAGCCGACCCCGTCCAGGAGACCGTGATGGCCGTCGAAGTCCGTATCCCGACGATCCTGCGCAAGCACACCGGCGGCGCCAAGGCCGTCACCGCCGAGGGCGACACCGTCCGCGACCTGCTCGGCGACCTCGACCGCCGCTACCCGGGGATCGCCGGCCAGCTCTTCAACGCGGACGGCTCCCTGCACCGCTTCGTCAACGTCTACGTCAACGACGAGGACGTCCGCTTCCTCGGCGCGCTGGACGCCAAGCTCGACGACGGCGACGTGGTCGCGATCCTCCCCGCGGTGGCCGGCGGCGGGGGCGGGGGGTCCGGGGGGCTCAAGCCTAGCCCCCCGGTCGATCGGGGATAGCCGTGCGCTACGAGGACCTGGCCGACGCGATCGGCAACACGCCGCTGGTCGGGCTGCCGCGGCTCTCGCCCCGCCCCGCCGTGCGGCTGTGGGTCAAGCTGGAGGGCCACAACCCCACCGGCAGCATCAAGGACCGCATCGCGCGCGCCATGGTCGACGACGCCGAGAAGAGCGGCCGCCTGCGGCCCGGCGCCACCCTGGTGGAGCCGTCCAGCGGCAACACCGGCATCGCGCTGGCCCTGGTCGCCCGGGTCCGCGGCTACCGGCTGGTGGTGGTCATGCCCGCCAACACCTCCGCGGAGCGCCGCCAGCTCCTGGAGCTGTACGGCGCCGAGGTGGTGCCCTCGCCGGCCGAGGGCGGCTCCAACGGCGCGATCGCGCTGGCCGAGAAGCTGGCCGCCGACCACCCCGACTGGGTGATGCTGTACCAGTACGGCAACCCCGCCAACGTCACCGCCCACTACGAGACCACCGGCCCGGAGATCTGGCGCGACCTGCCCGAGGTGACCCACTTCGTCGCCGGGCTCGGCACCAGCGGCACCCTCGTCGGGGTCGGTCGCTACCTCAAGGAGCAGAACCCGGCCGTGCGGGTGGTGGCCGCCGAGCCGGAGTACGGCGACCTGGTCTACGGCCTGCGCAACCTCGACGAGGGCTTCGTGCCGCCGATCTTCGACGAGCGCGTCCTCGACCGGCGCATCAAGGTCGGCTCGCGCGACGCCCTCGCCCGCACCCGGGAGCTGGCCGCCACCGAAGGCGTGTTCGCCGGCATCTCCACCGGCGCGATCCTGCAGGTCGCGCTGCGCGTCGCCGAGCCGCTCGGGCACGCCGACGTGGTGGTCCTGTCGCCCGACGGCGGCTGGAAGTACCTCTCCACCGGCGCCTACGGGGCGGACCCGGCGGCCGCCGAGGCCGGCCTGGCCGGGCAGCTCTGGGCGTAGCCGGTCGGCGCGCTGCGGTATCGTCCGAGGCATGGACCCGCGACCGATCGGCATCTTCGACTCCGGCGTCGGCGGCCTGACCGTCGCGCGCGCGGTCATCGACCTGCTCCCGCACGAGTCGGTGATCTACTTCGGCGACACCGCCCGCTTCCCCTACGGCCCCCGACCCCAGGCCGAGGTACGCCGCTTCGCCGAGGAGATCATGGACCTGCTCGTCGCCGAGGACGTGAAGCTCGCCGTGGTCGCCTGCAACAGCGCCTCGGCGGCCGCCTTCGACGAGCTGCGGGCCGCCTACCCGCTGCCGGTGGTCGAGGTCATCGAGCCGGCCGTGCGGGCCGCCGTGCGCCTGACCCGCAACCGCACCGTCGGGCTGATCGGCACCGAGGGGACCATCGGCTCCGGCCGCTACCGGGAGGCGATCGAGGAGACCCACGAGAACGTCACCCTGGTCGCCCAGTCCTGCCCCCGCTTCGTCGAGTACGTCGAGCGCGGCGAGACCACCGGCCAGGCGATCCTGGACGTCGCCGCCGGCTACCTGGCGCCGCTGATGGCCGCCGAGGTCGACACGCTGATCCTCGGCTGCACCCACTACCCGCTGCTCACCGGGGTGATCGGCTACATCGTCGGCCCCGACGTGTTCCTGGTGAACTCCGCCGAATGGGTCGCCCGCGGCGTCTTCGCCGAGCTGACCCGGGCCGACCTGCACGCGCCGTACGGGGCGCGCCCGCGCCACCGCTTCCTCGCCTCCGGCGACCCCGACGAGTTCCGCCGGCTCGGCGCCCGCTTCCTCGGCCCGGAGGTCGGCGCGGTCGAGCGGCGTGGCGTCGCGGTGCCCGTCGAGGCAGAGGCGTCGTGATCCGGCTGACCGTGCTCGGCGCCTGCGGGACCTACCCGGCGGCCGGGCAGGCCTGCTCCGGCTACCTGCTGGAGGCGGCCACCGGCGGCGACACGGTCAAGGTCTGGGTCGACGCCGGTCCCGGCACCCTGGCCAACCTGCTGCGGGTCGCCGACCTGCCGGACCTGGCCGGGATCTGGGTCAGCCACCTGCACGTCGACCACGTGAGCGACCTGCTGGCCGCGAACTACGCGCTGCGCTACGGCGAGATCGAGCCGCCACCCGCCCCGGTGCCGGTGTTCGGCCCGCGCGGCTGGGCCGAGCACGTCCGCGGCTTCCTGAACACCGGCGAGAGCGAGCCGATCGAGGGCGCCTTCGAGGTCCACGAGCTCGGCGACGGTGAGCGGATCGACCTGGGCCCGCTGCGGCTGGAGGCGGTCGCCACCTTGCACTCGGTGGAGACCTTCGGGGTGCGGGCGTCGGCGGGCGGCCGGACGGTCGCCTACTCCGCCGACTCCGGTCCCTGCGACGCGCTCGGCCGGCTGGCCGAGGACGTCGACCTGTTCGTGTGCGAGGCGGCGTGGGCGGAGTGGCCGGTGGACATGCGGCCCGTCCACCTGACCCCGCTGCTGGCCGGCCAATGGGCCGCCAAGGCGCGGGCGCGGCGGCTGCTGCTGACCCACCTTCGCCCCGGCGCGGACCCCGAGGCCGCCCTCGCCCGCGCCGCCGACGCCTACGGCGGCCCGGTCGACGTCGCCATCGAGATGGAGGTCCACGAGTTGCACGCATTGGAGGAGCGCCGGTGACCAGACGAGACGGCCGCAGCCCCGACCAGCTCCGGCCGGTCACCATCACCGTCGGCTGGCAGCAGACCGCCTACGCCTCGGCCCTGGTCGAGCTGGGCCGGACCAAGGTCGTCTGCGCGGTCACCTACGAGGACCGCGTCCCGCCGTTCCTGCGGGGCAGCGGCAAAGGCTGGGTGACGTCGGAGTACGCGATGCTGCCCGGGGCGACCGGCGAGCGGTCGTCGCGGGAGGTCGCCAAGGGCCGCCCAGGCGGCCGCACCCACGAGATCCAGCGCCTCATCGGCCGGTCGCTGCGGGCCGTCACCGACACCGGCGCGTTCGGGGAGTCGACCCTGTGGGTCGACTGCGACGTGCTGCAGGCCGACGGCGGCACCCGCTGTGCCTCCATCACAGGGGCGTGGGTGGCCCTGTTCGCCGCCGGTCACCGCCTGATGCAGGAGAAGCGCATCAAGACCTTCCCGCTGCGCGACCACGTCGCCGCCGTCAGCGTGGGCATGGTCGACGGCACCCCCTGCCTGGACCTCCACTACGACGAGGACGTCCGTGCCGAGACCGACATGAACGTGGTCATGACGGGGCTCGGCGGCCTGGTCGAGGTCCAGGGCACCGCCGAGCGCGAGCCGTTCAGCCGCGACGACCTGAACGCCCTGCTGGACCTCGCCGGCCAGGGCATCCAGGCCCTGGTCAAGGCGCAGAAGCAGGCGCTGGGGCCGATGCTGGAGGAGGCGGACATCGAGCCGATCCGGCGCCAGCTGGCCTTCGGCCCGGCCCAACTCGACCTCGCCGGTCGGTGAGCCCCTCCCCGCCACGGCTGCTGCTGGCCAGCGGGAACCCCGGCAAGCTGCGCGAGCTGCGCGCGATCCTGCACGGCCTGCCGGTGGAGCTGGTCGGGCTCGCCGACGCGGGCGCCGGCGAGCCGCCGGAGGTGGCCGAGACCGGCGCCACCTTCCTCGACAACGCCCTGGAGAAGGCGCGCGCCTACGCGGCCTGGTCGGGGTTGGCGGCGGTGGCCGACGACTCCGGCCTGGAGGTCGACGCCCTCGGCGGCGCGCCGGGGGTGCGCTCGGCCCGCTACGCCGGCCAGGGCGCCGGCGACCAGGCGAACCTCGACAAGCTGCTGGCGGAGCTCGCCGGCGTCCCGCCCGAGCGCCGCACCGCCCGCTTCCGCTGCGCCGCCGTGCTGGTGGACCGGGAGCTCGGCGAGTGGTCCGCGGAGGGGGTGTGGGAGGGGCGGCTGCTGGAGGCGCCACGAGGCACCGGCGGGTTCGGCTACGACCCGGTGTTCGTGCCCGACGGCTGGGACCGGACCAGCGCCGAGGTCGACCAGGCCACCAAGGACGCCGCCTCCCACCGCGGCAAGGCTTTCCGGGCGCTGCGCCCAGCGATCCAGACGTGGGCCGCCGCGGCGCGGCCGGGTCACCGGCCCTGACCGGGCGGGCGGGTCTCGCCGCGGTAGATGCGGCGGATCACGTCCTCGATGTCGGGCTCCACGATCGACAGGTCCAGCACCTGGTGGTCGGCGAGGATCAGGGCGACGAGCTGGGCGGCAGAGATGCCGTCGCGGGCGAAGCGGACCCAGCGGCGGTGGCCTTGGGCGCGGACGACCTGGGCGCCGGCCCAGTCCGGCCCGGTGGTGAGGACGGTCGCCGGGTCGGCGAGGTCGACGACCAGCATGCGGGTGCTGCCGTAGGCGGTGTGCAGGTCGTCGATGGTGCCGTCGTAGACGATCAGGCCGTGGTCGATGATGATCAGCCGGCCGCACAGCTCGGTGATGTCCTCCAGGTCGTGCGTGGTCAGGATGATGGTGGTGCGGTCGGCCGCGTTGAGGTGGCGGAGGAAGCCGCGCACGGCGGCCTTGGCCTCGATGTCCAGGCCGATGGTCGGCTCGTCCAGGAACAGGATGCCGGGGGCTGGCAGCACCGCGGCGGCCAGCTCGGCGCGCATCCGCTGGCCCAGGGACAGGGTCCGCACCGGCCGGGGGAGCAGCGGCCCGAGGTCGAGCAGGCCGGTCAGCTCGTCCAGGCGGCGCCGCCAGCTCGCCGCGGGCAGGCGGTACAGGTGCCGGACCAGGTCGAAGGAATCGGCCAGCGGCAGGTCCCACCACAGCTGGCTGCGCTGCCCGAACACCACCCCGATGCGCCTCGCGAGCCGCTTGCGCTGCTGGAAGGGCACGAGGCCGTCCACGACGACCCGGCCGCCGGACGGCAGCAGGATGCCGCTCATCATCTTCACCGTGGTCGACTTGCCGGCCCCGTTCGGCCCCGCGTAGCCGACGAACTCGCCGGCCTCGACCCGGAAGTCGATCCCCGCGACCGCCTCGACCGGGCCGCGGCGGGTCCGGAACCGCTTGCGCAGCCCCTCCACCTCGATCATCGCGGGCACGTCGCCTCCACCCCCGCGGCCGCTCATGAGCCGGCGCCGACGTAGCGGCGGACCCCGCCACGCCAGGCCAGGCCGCCGGCGGCCAGGAAGGCGGCCGCCGCCGGCGCGGTCAGCCACGCCAGCGACGCCGGCACGCCCGGCGGCCCCTGGCGGCCGAGCACGCCGAGCGCTGGCACGTAGATCGCCAGGCCCAGCGGCACGACCCACAGGAACAGCAGCCGCAGCGCCGAGCCGTAGATCTGCATCGGGTAGCTGGTCAGGTAGGTGCCGCCGTAGACCAGCACGTTGGTGGCCTCGCTGCCCTGCACGGTGAGGAAGGTGAACGCCGCCGACAGCAGCAGCACTCCGAACACGATCGCGGCCGCGCAGGTCACCGCCAGCGCGGCCAGCCCCACCCGGCCCGGCGTCCACTCCACCCCCGCCCGGGCGCCCGCCCACACCACCGCGCCCACCCCGGCGAGCAGCCGCCCCAGGTAGCGGGTGTCGACGTAGCTGGCGACGATCCAGCCGAGGGGAGAGACCGGCCGGGTCAGCACCTGGTCGAAGGTGCCCTTGCGGACCAGCAGCGACAGGTCGTCGGCCTCCAGCCGGGTTCCCAGCGTGAGCGCCAGCCCCTGGCTGGCGAACGCCAGCCCGGCCAGCAGCACCACCTCGGCCGCCCGCCAGCCGCCGACCGTGCCGAAGCGGTCCAGCAGCAGCACCATCCCGGCGACCTCCGCGGCCACGATCGTCCCGCTCGCCAGGGTGCGGGCGGCCAGGAACACCGGCCGCCGCGCGTTGGCCCGCACCGCCGCGGCCGCCAGCCGCAGGTAGACGAGCAGGCCCTCAGCCACCGTGGACCACCAGCCGGCGGCTGGCCACCGTCAGCACCAGCCGCCCGACAGCCCCCAGCAGCGCCACCCAGGTGAGCTGCACCAGCAGCGCCGCCCCGGCCGCGCGGCCCGTCGCCACCCGCACCGGCGCGGTCAGCAGCGCCGACAGCGGCCCCGCCTCGGCCAGCAGCCGCAGCGGCGCCGGGAAGTACTCCACCGGGATCATGAACCCCGACGCCAGCCAGATCAGCGGCAACGCCAGCATCCACACCGCGCGGTAGTCGGGGGTCCAGAACGCGGCCGCGCAGTACAGGAAGCGGAGCTGGAAGCCGACCACGGCGGCCAGCACGCCGCTGGCGGCCAGCAGCGCCAGGCCGCCGGCGCTGGCCGGCAGGCGCAGGGGCAGCAGCAGGGACGCCAGCCACAGCGCCGGGACCGCCCGGACCGCCAGCAGGTTGAGGGTCCGCCCGAGGTCGAAGACGAGCAGGCGCAGGTACGGGTCGCCGGGCCGCAGCAGCTCGACCACGAAGTCCCCCGAGCGGACCGACTCCGCCGTCTCCCAGATCCAGGTCACGAAGATCACGCCGAACAGCGCCTCCAGCACCCAGACGTAGGTGAGGGCGTCGCGCACGTCCAGGCCGCCGACCAGCGCCTGCTCGCGGTACAGCGCGAGAAAGATGGCGGTGCGCACCACCCCGAAGAAGGCATTGGTGGCCAGCCCGCTCACGGCCGCGAGGCGGTAGGTCGCCTGGCGGCGGAAGCCGGCGAGCAGCATCGCCCAGTACGCGCGCACGAGCCCACCAGCTTGCCACAGCGGTCACCGCGGGACGACCGGTTTTACCGCCAGCTACCGTGGAGGCGGCATGGGCGAGATCAGGCTGGTCGCCAGCGACCTGGACGGCACCCTGCTCCGGCCGGACGGGACGGTCTCGGAGCGGACCCGCGACGCCGTCGCCGCCGCCCGCCGGGCCGGGCTCACGCTGGTGCTGGTCACCGGCCGCCCGCCCCGTAGCCTGGCCCCGGTCGCGGCGAGCATCGGCGTCGGCGGCATCGCCATCTGCGCCAACGGCGCCGTGGTCTGGGACCTGGACGCCGCCACCATGCTCGACACCAGCCCGCTGGCCGCCGAGCTCACCGCGGGGCTGGTCCGCGGGCTGCGCCGGGCCATCCCAGGGGCGCTGTTCGCGGTCGAGCTGGAGCGCGGCTTCGGCCGCGAGGCCGGCTGGGCCGACGGGACCCTCCCGCCGGCACCGGACGCGCTGGAGGCCGACGCGCTGGAGTTGGTCACCGGCCCGGTCGTGAAGCTGCTGCTGCGCCACCCGACGATGCCGCACGCCGAGGTCGCCCGCCGCGCCCGCGAGACGGTCGGCGAGGCGGCGGTGGTCACCTGGGCGGGCACGCAGGTCGTGGAGATCTCCGCCGCCGGTGTGACCAAGGCGTGGGCGCTGGAGCGGCTCTGCGACCGCCTCGGCGTCCATCGCGAGGAGGTCGTCGCCGTCGGCGACATGGAGAACGACCTCGCCATGCTCGCCTGGGCCGGCCACGCCGTCGCGGTCGCCAACGCCCAGCAGAACGTCCTGGACGCCGCCGACGAGGTCACCGCCAGCAACCTCGACGACGGCGTCGCGCAGGTCCTGGAGCGCCTGGTCGCCGACC
>Ga0209859_1000347_pt1 | contig 11150 bp, 12 predicted proteins | sample GWRWS3_50_60_FD_187241 | JGI IMG/M metagenome (GOLD analysis project Ga0209859, IMG submission 187241) | Riverbed sediment microbial communities from areas with vegetation nearby in Columbia River, Washington, USA - GW-RW S3_50_60 (SPAdes)... | ecosystem: Environmental > Aquatic > Freshwater >... | reverse complement strand
GCGAGACCGCGAACAGCAAGCCTTGCGTGATCGCCATCCCCGAGATCTCGCCTGCCATCACCTCCTCGATCTGCCCCGGGCTGAAGAATCCGAAGATGTCGCCATAGGCGAACAGGAAGAGCATCGCGATCCACAGGGCCGCGATCTTGCATCGGACGCCAACCTTCACGTCCTCGAAGGTCCTGGAGCTGGCGCTGGACACGTTGGCACCTCCCTCTTTCCCCGCGAGTACGGGCAAGCCTAGCCGAGGCTCGTCGCCGCGCTCGACGCGTCCGCGTCGATCAAGCACACCGGCCGCGTCCTGTGAAGCGTGTCGCCAATCCTGGTCGCTCAAACCCTTACCTAACGGGTGTCCCGACGGTCGACCAGTCGGAGCCTGCTGTCAGCGATCACGAGAGCGTGGGAGGCGCGCCTGGTGTTCGTCGCACGAACCCCGTGCGCCGGCGCCGTGGTCGGGCACCATTTCGTACGTGACCTCGCGCTTGCTGACCCAGCATCCAGCCGGAAAACCTGCGCGCCGTCGAACGCACGTCCCCGAACTCGACCGCCCGTGCCGTTCGGATGCGGCGTACCGTGGAAGAGCCGCCCGTGGGGAGGTATAGACATGAGCAATGCGGCAACCCGACCGCCGAAAGTCCCGCCGCCGTGGTTCGTGCACACGGCCTGGCGCGCTCATCGCGCGCTCTACCGACTCAGTGGCGGCCGGTTCCTATGGACCACGTCGAACAGGCGCGGCTGGGGTGCGCTGCGCCTCACGACCATCGGCCGGAAGTCCGGGCAAGAGCGCAGCGTCATCATCGGCTACGTCGAAGACGGCCCCAACTTCGTCGCGCTCGCGATGAACGGCTGGGACGAGGGCCATCCCTCGTGGTGGCTCAACCTTGAGGCGCACCCGGACGCCGTCGTTCGATTGGCGCGCCAGCATCCGCGCCCGGTGCGCGCACGCCCTTCCGCGGGGGAGGAGCGTGATCGGCTGTGGCAGCGCTGGGTCGCGGTCGATCCGAAGCTTGACGCCTATGCCGGCCGGCGGTCGACCGAGACGCCCGTGATCGTCCTCGAACCGCGCGACGGGACCGCTTGACACCAGGCGACGAAGCGATCTCCCAAGGGGAGACCTGCGTCGTAAGTGCCGTTCTTTGCTCACGGCACCCGGTGAGGGTAGCTGCCGTTCTCTGCTGGCCGACCTGCAGCCTTGGCGGGCCCGTCCTCGGGCGCTGGTGAGTGTCCTCCTCCTTCTCGCCGCATCGGCGGTGTATGTCGAGCAGCGTTCGAGAGCGGGTCGCCTCGGCCAGGTGGCCTACGCTGTCGCCGTCAGTCTGGTAGTCAGCGTGTTCACCGGGCTCGGCGTCGTGGCGAGTTACTTCCTCGCTGGAACTGACTCACAGGTATTCGACCTGTTCCATAGTGCGGAGGCGATTCCCTACGTCGCCTTCCTTCTCGGAATCCTGCTGTTCGGCATCGCGACGATTCGCTCGCGCACGCACGATCTGCGCGGCACCCTTTGGTAACTTGCCCCGCTTGGTGAACGCGTGCATTCTGGCATCGCAAGAAGTAAGGCGGATACATGGCACGAGGGCACATGCGCCGGATTCCGCGACTACCCGGGCACGACCGCACGAAAGTCATGTCTTTGAACGACATTGCGACGACTGGGTCTGACTGGCATAACAGCCCGAGCAACGCGATCGGCGGGACCCCCCTCATCAGGCTTCGCCAAGCATCGGCCACGACAGGCTGTGAGATTCTCGCCAAGGCGGAGTTCATGAACCCCGGCGGCTCAGTCAAAGACCGGGCCGCGCTGGCGATCATCGATAACGCGGAGCAGCGGAACTTGATCGAACCCGGCGGCATCATCGTGGAGGGAACCGCGGGCAACACGGGGATCGGCCTCGCACTCGTGGCCAACGCGAGGGGCTACCGGACGATCATCGTGATGCCTGACACCCAGTCCGAGGAGAAGCGCCAGATGCTGCGCGCTCTAGGCGTTGAGCAGTACGTCGTCCCCGAAGCCCACCACGAGGACCCTAACAACTACCGCAGGGTCGCCGAGCGGATGGCTCGGGCGCTCGCGAGCGAGACCGAAGGCGGGGTGGTCTGGGCGAACCAGTTCGACAATCTCGCGAACCGGCAGGGCCACTTCGCGACCACCGGGCGTGAGATCTGGGAGCAGACCCACCACGAGGTTGACGCCTTCATCTGCTCGGTGGGGACCGGGGGCACATTGGCGGGGGTCAGCCGTTTCCTCAAGCAGGCGAACCCGGATGTGACCATTGGCATCGCCGACCCCGAGGGCGCAGCGATGTACAGCTACTACACGTCGGGCAAGCTGAGCTACGAGGGTAGATCGATCACCGAGGGCATCGGCCTGCGCTGGATGACTGGGAACTTGGAGGGCACCCAGGTCGACTACGCGGTGCAGATCCCGGACGCGGAGACCCTCAAGACGATCTACTCGGTGGCCAGTGACGACGGTCTGTTCGTGGGGGGCAGTTCGGGGGTCAACGTCGCCGGGGCGATCCGCTTGGCAAGAAAGCTCGGACCGGGGCACACTGTCGTTACGATCCTCTGCGACTCGGGGGCCAGATACCAGAGCAAGCTATTCGACGCGGCTTTCCTGGGGTCCCGCGGCCTGCCGCCACCTCCGTGGCGCGACTCGGGCGCCACCTACCCGGTTGAGCAATTTCTGGAACGCTAGGATGGTGGCAGCACCACTAGGAGCCATGGAGACCCCATGTCGATGAAGATCGGGATCATCGCTCCCCTGAGCCGTGGCTACAACTATTTCGGCATCCCCATCCACAACGGCGCGGTCCTCGCATTGCAGGAGGCCATCGACGCGGGCGACGATATCACGTTCGTTTCGAAGGACGATGCTGGTAGACCCGATCGGACCCGCGACTGTATCGAGGAGCTCGACGAGGCAGGTGTGGTCGCCATCCTCGGCCCGGTCGAGTCGCACAACGCCGCCATCGGGGCCGAGGAGGCGCGGGCCCGCCGTCTGCCGGTGATCACCCCGTCGGCAACGGCCTCGTACCTTACCGCGGAGCCCAATCCTTGGTTCTTTCGGGCGATCAGTCCAGACAAGGACCGCACCGATGCGCTCGCCCGCTGGGCGAAACAGGACCTCGAGGGCGAACCCATCTTGGTCGTCCACGAGGTCACGCCGCCGGACGAGGCCGCCGACCACCCTCCGCTGTACGGTGAGTCCGCGGGCCGGGACTTCCTCAACGCGCTGCAGGAAGGTATGGAGAAGCCCTATCCATACGAGCTGATCACCTTCGACCGTGACGACGTGCTATCACGGGCGCTCAAGCAGAAGTCCGCCGCGCTGCTCCAGAACGGATCAGTCGGCGCCGCGGCCATCCTCTCGCCGACCACCAACATCATCGAAATCGGCACGTACCTCCGGCAACAGCAGCACGGCCTGCCGATCTACATCATCTCCCCCGGGCGCGACTTGTTCGAGCGCTCATCCCTGCGCGCCGGTGTCAAGGCGGTCACTGACACGGGAATCGAGGACGCTGACGAGCCCGAGCTCGCGGCGTTCAGAAGGCAGTACCGCCGCAGCTTCCCTTACGACACCGAGGACCCCGTCTACCAGTACGCCACGTTTGCCTACGACGCGGGACGCATCGTGGTCGCCGCGCTGCGGAGCGACGCGGTGACGGCCGCGGCGAACGGGGATCTCGGACAGCTCCGCGACGTCGTACGCCAAGAACTCCGCAACAGCCGACCGCGGTCCGATCTGCTCATGTCGTCGGGCAACTTCGTCCTCAACAACGATCTGTGCTTCAAGCCCTCCCGGCGGGTGCTCGTGAGCTCCGAATGGAAGAAGGTCAGCAGTGACGACCTCCGAGAGGCCGTGCTGACCGAGGGCACCGCCGACTTGTCCCGGGCAGACGCGACAGCCGGGTTCGACGCGTTCTTGAGCTACCGCCACGGTAATCCCGACGAGGAGTTCACCCGCAAGCTGCACCAGCGACTGCGGAGCGCCGGATTCAAGGTGGCGTTGGATCGCATTGACTTCTTTCCTGCATGTACGTTCCTAGAGGAGATGGAACGCTGCGTGAAGAACAGCCGGTATACGATCGCGGTGATCTCGCGGCGCTACTTCGAGAGCGGGAACACCCAAGAAGAGGCGGTCATCTGCCAGCTGCTGGGCATGGACGAACGCAAGCGTCGGCTGATCCCGCTGATCTTCGAGACGGCCACCCTGCCCGCCTGGCTGCACGGCATCGTCGGCATCGACTTCTCGCGAGACGACCCCGACGTCGATCCCTACGAGCGATTGATCGCCGCGCTCAGAGACCCGCGAGGTGACCGGTGACAGCACCATTCAGCGCTGAACTAACGCCACCCCCAGCGACATGAGCGGGGGCCTGTCGAGCCAGGAGTTCGCCGAGGTGGCAGCTGGCCACCCCGTAATCGTCGAGGAGCAGTTCTTGGGCCTCATTCGTGAGGCCGATCTTCCTGATGACTGGCTGGCGACGACGGTGGACTGCTACTCGACCGAGGCGGACTACTACGAGCTTGCCGATTACGCGCATATCCAGCCACTGAAGACACAGGTGAACGAGTTCGCGGCGTATCACCTCGCTACGAGGGCGGCCGGAGCAGTGCTCGATGTCGGCGTCGGAGATGGTCACCGACTTGAGGCGATCTGCTCGCTCATCGCCGAACGCTGCGGCCGACGTCCACGAATGTTCGGAATCGAGCTGAGTGACAGCATGATCGAACTCGCCCGAAAGCGGGGTGTTCAGGTCGTGAAGCAGGATATGCGGGACGGGATCCCGGATGTCGGGCGAGAGCTCGACGGCGTCCTGTTCATCAGCGGCGCTCTCGGGTACTTGATGGACCCGCGGGCAGGGTCCGAGCTGCGGTTACGGGTTCTCGATTCCGCCTACGAGCGCCTAAGGGTCGGCGGCAAGGTTGTCCTCGAGCTGATCTCACGGGATCCCCGTGTGGCCGAGGACGGAGCCGATATCTTCCATTTCTCCCGCATCCCGAGGGTGAGCGACGCAGAGCACGCAGGCGACGTCATCCGGGGCCCCGAGACCTGGCAATACATCAAGACGTTCACCAAGCCCGAATTTGTTGCCCTGATCGAGTCGAGCAGGTTCGAGCTCGCCCGGTCTTCCATCAGCTACATCGTCCGTGACAGCAACGACGTCGATCGCATCGGAAGCTACGTCGACGACACCGAGATCACCGCCGACGAGTCGTACCGACTGATGGGCTCACTGGTGAAGTGACCGCCCGCCCCCAACTCGGGGCCCACCGGTGCTGCCGACCACGTCGAGCTTCGGCCCCAGGATCGTCTCGGCAGTCTCGAGTAACTCCGCCGCGCGCGCCTCGGACAGGTGAGGGTGGATCGCTCCATAGCCCTCGTCGTAGTTGCCCCAGACCGCTTCCTCCGAGACGCCTTGGTGATACTGAGCAGCGGTCGTCGGGTCCTCGTGGGGGTACAGGGCGAGCGCGCTGAGTGACACGAAATCGGGATCCAGCTCCGCGGCTGTGGCGAAGGTGTGCACCACCGACTCGTGCGTCTCGCCGGGAAAGCCCACGATCAGATTCAAACACGAGGAGATGCCCGCCGACCGACACCACGACGTGGCGTCACGAGCGGCCTGCAGGTGCCGCGTCTGCGAACGGGTCTTCCCGAAGGCGAGCAGGCTCTGCTCGTTGGTCGTCTCCAAACCGAAGCTCACGTAGTCGAACCCAGCGTCGGCCATGGCCTCCAGGAGCCCCGGGCTCACCAGCTCGGAGCGGGTCTGACACCCGAACGCGATCCCCAGCCCTGCGTCCCGGATGGCTCCCACCAATTCCTCGGTGCGCCGACGGTTGACCGTGAACGTGGGGTCGTCGAAGAACACGGCGCGGTAGCCCGCTTCGCGCAGGTACCGCAGTTCCTCAACCACCGTCTCGATCGCTCGTACCGACGGATTCCGACGTCGCTGATTGCAGAACACGCAGGCGAAGGGGCAACCGCGCATGGTCTGCACCTGTGTGGTCCGGCGACCTCCAAAGACCGAGAAGTTGTAGTAGTCGGTTGTGGTCAACAGGTCGCGCGCCGGGTACGGCAGGCGATCGAGGTCGACCGGTTCGAGCAGGACCCGATTGGCGACCACCGTATCCCCGCTGCGCCACGTCAAACCAGGGACGTGGGCGAGGTCGTCGAACTCCGGCACGACGTCTAGGAGCAGGGGGAATGAATTGTCGACCTCACCACTCATGCAGTAGTCGATCTCGGGGACATGGGTCATCGTGTACTCCGAGCAGTACGCCTCGTGGACGCCGCCCTTGACCACGATCACCTCCGGATCGATCCGCTTGGCGGCCTCCGCGAGCCGTACAGCCGCTTTGAACGACGGTGACGTCGAGGAGAGACCGAGCACGGTCGGGCGCCACTGGCCCATCGCGTCGATAAAGCGGGCCATGTCCGGCTCGGCCTGCAGATCGATCACCCGGACCTCGTGGCCCGCTGCGCGCGCCGTCGCCGCCAGGTAGAGCAGACCGACCGGCGCGCCGTTGAACTTCGCCGGGATGTAGGGGTGGACGAGGAGAACCCGGTGCTGCACGGTCAGCTCCTCAGCGGTAGGTCGGAGTTCGATCGGATCGGCGTCGGCAGCACCTCGCATCGGTCCATCCGCTCACCGATCGATGCAGGTTCGCGTCTCGAGCAGGCTGCGCCGAGCGTACAGTCTGGCCCGGCCCGGGTCGAGTCGCGGATGGTGGTGTAGCAAGGCCGCAGGGCTGACCGAGCCTGAGTAGGAGTCGGCCACCGCGTGCCTGATGATGGTCGCATGAGATGCTCGCTGCATCTTCCTAGGAGATCCTGCGGCGGTACGTGGCCATGGCGACGATGTAGGCGACCATGAGGATGCCGACACACCAGGCAAGGGCGATCCAGATGTCGGTGCCGACCGGCTGCTGGGTGAACAGGTCGCGGATGGCGTTGACGATGATCGTCACCGGCTGGTACTCGGCGAAGGCGCGCACCGGGCCGGGCATGGTGTCGGTGGGCACGAATGCCGAGCTGATGAACGGCAGGAAGATGAGCGGGTAGGCGAACGCGCTCGCGCCGTCCGCGGACTTCGCGGTAAGACCGGGGATTACGGCGATCCACGTCAACGCCAGGGTGAACAGGATGAGGATGCCGGCGACCGCGAGCCAGGCCAGCACGCCCGCCCCCGAGCGGAAGCCCATGAGGAGGGCGACGAGCACGACGACTATGAGCGAGACCAGATTGGCGACCAGCGAGGTCCCCACGTGCGCCCACAGGACGGACGGCCGGGCGATCGGCATGGACTGGAATCGCTCGAAGATGCCGCTCTTCATATCCAGGAAGAGCCGGAATGCGGTGTAGGAGATGCCCGACGCGATCGTGATGAGCAGGATGCCGGGCAGCAGGTAGTTCACATACGAATCCGACCCTGAGCTGATCGCGCCGCCGAACACATAGACGAACAGCAGCATGAAGGCGATCGGCATGATCGTGGTCGTGATGATGGTGTCCGGGCTGCGCGTGATGTGGCGCAGGGACCGTCCCGTCAGGACGGCGGTGTCGCCGAAGACGTGCGTGGTCACGGTTGCTCCTTGGTGGTGGCGTCGTCGGCCGTGTTGACGGTGCCGTCGTCACCGACGAGGGCGAGGAAGACGTCTTCGAGGGTCGGCTGCTTTTCGACGTATTCGACCTTGGCGGGCGGGAGCAGCTGCTTGAGCTCGGCCAGGGTGCCGTTCACGATGATCCGACCCTGGTGGAGGATCGCGATCCGGTCGGCAAGCTGTTCGGCCTCGTCCAGGTACTGCGTGGTGAGCAGCACCGTCGTGCCCTGCTCGGCGAGTTCCTTGACGGCCTGCCACACCTCGATGCGCCCCTGGGGGTCCAGCCCGGCCGTCGGCTCGTCGAGGAAGATGACCGGCGAATTCCCGATGAGGCTCATCGCGATGTCGAGGCGGCGGCGCATGCCACCCGAATACGTCGACACCTTCCGCGCGGCCGCGTCGGTCAGCATGAAACGCTCGAGCAGGTCATCCGCGATCGTGCCCGGGTCCTTGAGGTGCCGCAACCGGGCGACCAGGACGAGGTTCTCCCGCCCGCTGAGGATTTCGTCGACGGCGGCGAACTGTCCGGTGAGGCTGATGGACTCTCGCACGTTCGCCGGTTGCGTGGCGACGTCGAAGCCGTTGACGCTGGCCGTCCCTGTGTCGGCCTTGAGCAGCGTGGACAGGATTTTCACGACCGTGGTCTTGCCCGCCCCGTTGGAGCCGAGCAGGGCGAAGATGCTGCCCCGGGCCACGTCGAAGTCCACGCCGCGCAGCGCCTCCAGCTTCTTGTACGACTTCTCCAGACCCTGCACGCGGATCGCCGGTTCGGAGGTCGTGGGAGAGGTCATCGGGGCCTCTCTCCCTCGGCGCGCTTGATGGCGTCGGTCAGCCGTTCCCGCTCCCGGGTCACATACCCGCCCTTCTCGTAGTTCCCAATCAACGCCTCCACGAACTCCACGGGGTCTTCCCCGACGATCTCGCGGATCGGCGTTCCGTCCGCCGCCGCCCGTTCGAACAGATCGGCGACGTCCTCCAACAGCGAAGCCGCGCTGTCGCCGTCCATCGGCCCGAAGTGCATCAGGTACCGCTCGATGGCTTCGACCGTCGTGCGGTAGTTCTCGGGAAGCTGTCGCACGCGCGCCTTGTACGCCCGCCACCGCCGCTTGGGGCCGATCACCTTTGAGATGAAGCCGCCCTTTTCTGTGTCGGACATGGTCATCTGCCTCCTTCATGGAGCTGTTCGAGCCGTTCTGTGAGGAAGGTCCAGGTCCTCCAAAACTCGTCGAGATACTCCCGTCCCTGAGCGTTCAGGGAATACACCTTGCGCGGCGGCCCCTTCTCCGACGGGATCCTCTCCACGTCGACGAGGCCGCGCTGCTCGACCCTGACCAGCAGCGCATAGACGGTGCCCTCGGCGATGTCGGAGAAGCCCTGATCCCGCAGCCACGCCGTGATCTCATAGCCGTACGCGGGCCGGCCGGACAGGATCGCGAGGACGATGCCCTCCAGCGTTCCCTTGAGCATCTCCGTCACCTGCTTGCCCATGGAACACCCCCTTCAGCTACCCAGTGATACTGACTACTGGTACATAGTAGCACTGAATAGTGGCGGCGCAAGCTCCACGTGGCGGCGGGAGGTGTCGGCTCTTGCCACCTGAAGGCCCGAACGGCGGGAACCGCTAGGCCATCAGCGGCTCCAAACGGCCCACACCTCGTCAGAGATCTCAGAACGCGTCACGCTTCAAGACTCCGACCGAGCTGTGTCGCAACACCCTGGAGGCTGTTCACCCTGGCCGCTACCTCGCCGGCGGCGCTCCGTCGTCCCCCGACGCCTGGTCGCTTCCGGCTCGGGCCTTCTCGCGCAGCGTTGCCTCGTAGTCATCGACCCACCGCTTGATCTGCCGCCGTTTTATTTCCGGGATGATCTGGACGAACAACACCACGACGACACCGGTCCAGAGCGCCCAACCGAGCGCATACAGCAGGTCGGCCACCAGTCCAAGCGGCTCCGTCGGTGGCGACGGTCTGAGCAGGTAGCCACCGATCTGGGCGGCCAGGCCAACTACGAAGCCGACCGCCAGGCTCTGGTACACGAGCCGCTGCCCGTACGCGGACCGCCGCATCTCCGTCAGGTGCTCGCCCATCCAGGCCAGCTCCTCGTCCGTGAACGGGTGTGGAGCAACCTTCGCTCCCGATCCTTCGGCCATGGTCGAACCTCCTGCCAGCCAGTTCAGGTCCGCGGCTTCACTGCCCCCTGGTCGTCCTGCATGCTGTCCACACCCAGACCGATGGCTCCAAGGCGACCACACTAGCGCTCCTGCTCGCCCATCCGCCGGACCCGCTCGAGAGAAGTGCATCCACTGGCCGGTGAGGTCGTGCAGCCGGCAGGCGTTGCGATGCGGGCGCGCCCGCCGTCCGGGGTTCGGCGACCGAGGACGCCGCGCAGCGGCCACCCGCAGGGCGCCGCTTGACTTGTGTGGGGAAAGTCCTCACGAAGGTGTGCGTCCTGAGAACACCGAAGTCGACCGAGCCGGTCAACGCTCAGTGAACCGCCCTGGGTTCACCGGAGGCTTGGTTGCTTGAGTCCGGCGATGCTGTTTGGGGTCTCCCTTCTCCAGTGGGCGGCCTCGAACTCGGCCGGCGGGACATAGCCAATGGGCTCCAGGAGCCGGCGACCCACTCCAGGGTGGCGTACTCGAGGCCGTCGATCCCCTTCCAGGGGCCGCGCTGGCGGACCAGCTCGGTCTTGTACAGGCCGATGATCGTCTCGGCCAGGGCGTTGTCGTAGCTGTCGCCGCGAGAGCCGACCGAGGTGACCGCTCCGGCCTCGGCGAGGCGTTCGGTGTAGCGGATGGCGAGGTATTGGGTGGATTCAACTGGTCGTCGCAACACCTCGACGGTGAGGAGTTGCGATGGGAACACCCAGACGGCGTCGGTCGGGTCTGGCAGGTCGAGCACCGATGCGTTCACCTGGTCGGCCGCCGGTGGCGCGGCGTGAGCATCGGCAGCGGTTCTGGGAGGCGATCGCCCGCGGGCTGTCGAGCGAGGACGCCGCGGTGTCGTGCGGTGTGTCACCGGCGGTGGGCGGGCGGTGGTTCCGGCAGGGTGGTGGCATGCCATCGACCAGTCTGGCTCCGCTGTCAGGTCGCTACCTTTCGTTCGCGGAGCGCGAAGAGATCGCAATCCTGCGGGCCCAGGGCGTCGGGGTGCGCCAGATCGCGTGTCGGCTCGGCAGAGACCCCGCAACGATCTCGCGGGAGCTGCGCCGTAACGCCGCGACCCGCGGCGGTCGTCTGGACTATCGCGCCTCGACGGCGCAGTGGCATGCCGACCGGCGCGCCGGGCGCCCGAAGCTGGCCAAGCTCGCCGCCAACGACGCGCTGCGCCAGTACGTGCAGGACCGGCTCGCCGGCAGGGTCACCGCGCCCGACGGTGCGGCGGTGCCCGGTCCCGAGGTTCGTTGGATTGGGCGGCGTCACGGGCGCCGCACGGACCGCCGGTGGGCCAGGTCGAGGGTGTCCGGAGCAGATCGCCAACCGGCTCCGGGTCGACTTCCCCGATGATGGGTCCATGCGGATCTCGTATGAGGCGATCTACCAGGCC
>Ga0209859_1000345_pt1 | contig 11185 bp, 10 predicted proteins | sample GWRWS3_50_60_FD_187241 | JGI IMG/M metagenome (GOLD analysis project Ga0209859, IMG submission 187241) | Riverbed sediment microbial communities from areas with vegetation nearby in Columbia River, Washington, USA - GW-RW S3_50_60 (SPAdes)... | ecosystem: Environmental > Aquatic > Freshwater >... | reverse complement strand
CCAGCGCGGTGTCGGTGCGCATGGCCTCGATCCAGAAGCGGCCAACGGTGTACGCCATCACGTAGAGCGCGAACGCGCGACCCTTGCCCAGCTTCCAGCGCCGGTCCACCAGCCAGACCAGCAACGCCACGCCAAGATTCCATACCAACTCGTAGAGGAACGTCGGGTGGAACGGGCTGCCAGCGAGCACGATCGGGTTGCCGTCGGCATCCGTGTATGCCCGGCCGTTGCTCATGTCGAAGTCGTAGACCCTGAGCCCCCAGGGAAGACTGGTGGACGAGCCGAACAGCTCGTTGTTGAACCAATTGCCAAGACGGCCGATCGCCTGGGCGACTGGCAGTCCTGGCGCGAGGGCATCGGCGAAGAAGGTCAGCGGTACGCCCAGCCGGCGGCACGCGATCCACGCGCCCACCGCACCGCCAGCGACGGCGCCCCAGATGCCCAGGCCGCCGTTCCACACGGCGAACGCCTGGAGCGGGTCACCGTTGGCGCCGAAGTACCCTGCCGGCGACGTGATCACGTGATAGATCCGCGCGCCGACGATGCCGAACGGCACCGCCCACACGGCGACGTCGAGCACCATCCACTTGGGCGCGCCGCGTCGGCGCAGCCGGACCTCCGTGATCGCGCAGGCTGCGACGATCCCGAGCAGGATGCAGAGGGCGTAGGCACGGATCGGGAGCGGCCCGAGGTACCACACGCCCTGACTCGGGCTGGGGATCTCGGCAAGGTAGCGGATGGCGTCGTTCACGGGCACAACCTACCGCCTGGGAGCCGGTCCGCAAGAGGCCAGGTCGGCCCAGAATGGGCGAGGAGGAGACGGGATGACTGATTCCGAGAAAACCCCCGCCGTTTCGCTCGCAAGCTTCGCGACGAGGACCGCCGTTTCGTTCGCAAGCTTCGCGACGAGGACCGCTGTTTCGCTCGCAAGCTTCGCGAAAGTGCGACCCAAGCTTGCCGAGGCACTAGGCGAGACGTGTACTCGGCTCTACGCTTTCTCGCTATGAGCTTGCTCACTTCCGCGGTTGCCGCGGTCATTCGTGACCCGGCCGGCCGCGTGCTGCTGTGCCAACAGAGCCAAGGTCACCGGCTCTGGGGCCTCCCCGGCGGGAGAATCCGCCACGGCGAGAGCCCGATTCACGCCGTCATCCGCGACATTCGCGAGGAGACCGGCACCGAGATCGAGGTCATCGACCTGCTCGGCATCTACCAGCTCACCGGCGACGGTTGCGGCGCTGACCTGCCCGACGTGCTCGTGCACGTCTTCCGGGGCAGGGTCGCGGTCGGCGACATCGCCGTCAACGCTCCCGGCCGCATCTGCCGCCTCGCTTGGCACGATCCGGGCGCCCTGCCGGAGCCGGTGACCGCCACGACGCGGGCCGCCGTCGCCGATGCCATCGAGGGCCGCTCGGGCGTACTGCGCGACGTCCATCGCGACGCCGAGCCCGAGGTGCCGGAGGCCGATGACGCCCCGGCGCTCTCCGCCGCGGCTGCCTGAGCTCGCCTCTCCCTAGCGCACCGACCGCCGCACACCCGCGGCCAGGTCGGCGGTGAGCGTACGCAGCGCGGCCAGCCCCGCCTCAGGGTCAGGCGCGTCTAGCAGACAGCCGACCAGCGCGCTGCCGACGATGACCCCGTCGGCGTAGGAGCCCACCTCGGCCGCCTGGCCCCCGTCCCGTACCCCGAGCCCTACCCCGACCGGCAATGCTGGCTGTTCCGCTGGCAGGGTGCCGGGCAGGGCTGCCGCCGCCCGGATCCGGGCGACCAACGCCGGCGCCGCGCTCGATGTCACATCGCGGGCGCCGGTGACGCCCATGACGCTGGTCGCGTAGACGAAGCCGCGGCACGCCGCTACCGTCATCGCGATGCGGGCATCCGTCGACGACGGCGCGACCAGGAAGATCCGGTCCAGACCGTACTCGTCGGAGGCGGCCATCCACTCGTCGGCCTCGTCCGGAATCAGGTCGGGCGTGATGAGCCCGGCCCCGCCGGCCCCGGCGAGGTCACGCGCGAACGCGCCGACGCCACGCTCGGGTCCGCCACCGGTGTAACGCTCGACGAGGTTCCAGTACGTCATGACGACCACGGGTACGCCGAGGTCAGCGACCGCCTCGACGGTACGGATCACATCGGCGCCACGCACGCCCCGGGCGAGCGCGATCTCGCCCGCGCGTTGAATGACCGGACCGTCCATGACCGGATCGGAGTAGGGAAACCCGACCTCAACAAGGTCGACACCGGACTCGGCAAGCGCCCGTACGGCGGTGATGCCGCCCTCGACGGTGGGGAACCCGGCGGGCAGGTAGCCGACGAGGGCGGCCCGTCCTTCGGCGCGCGCCTTCTCGAAGGCGACGGTAACCGTCATCAGAGCACGCCGAACCATGCGCCGGCGGTCTCCACGTCCTTGTCTCCCCGACCGGAAAGATTCACGAGGATGGTTGACGCCGGACCGAGCTCCTTCGCCACGCGCAACGCGCCCGAGAGCGCGTGGGCGCTCTCGATCGCCGGAATGATGCCCTCGGTGCGGCAGAGCAGCGCGAAGGCCGCCATCGCCTCGGCATCGTCAACCGGTTCATACCGGGCGCGGCCGGTGTCGTTGAGCCACGCGTGCTCGGGCCCGACGCCCGGGTAATCCAGTCCGGCCGAGATGGAGTGCGACTCCACCGTCTGGCCATCGGAGTCCTGCAGTACGTAGGTGCGGTTGCCGTGCAGCACCCCCACGGCGCCGCCGGTAATGCTGGCGGCGTGCCGCCCCGTCGCGACCCCGTCGCCGCCGGCCTCGAAGCCGTACAGCGCCACTGATTCGTCGGGAATGAACGCGTGGAAGATGCCGATCGCGTTGGAGCCTCCACCGACGCAGGCACAGACCGCGTCCGGTAGGCGGCCCAGCAGGTCAAGACACTGCCGGCGAGCCTCCACCCCGATGCCGCGGGCGAAGTCACGCACCATCACCGGGTACGGGTGCGGACCGGCGACCGTGCCGAGCAGATAGTGCGTACTGTCCACATTGGCCACCCAGTCACGCAGCGCCTCGTTGATCGCGTCTTTGAGGGTGCGCGAACCGGTCGTCACCGGGATCACGGTCGCACCGAGCAGCCGCATGCGAGCTACGTTGAGCGCCTGCCGCCGGGTGTCCTCCTCCCCCATGTAAACGACGCACTCGAGACCGAAGAGCGCCGCCGCGGTGGCGCTCGCCACGCCGTGCTGGCCGGCGCCCGTCTCGGCGATGATGCGTGGCTTGCCCATCCGGGTGGTCAGCAACGCCTGGCCGAGCACATTTCGTACCTTGTGGGCACCCGTGTGGTTGAGATCCTCCCGCTTGAGCAGGATCCGCGCACCCACCTCCTCGGACAGGCGCGTGGCGTCGTAGAGCAGGCTCGGTGCGCCGGCATAGTCGCGCAGCAGCCGGCCAAACTCGGCCTGGAATGCCTCGTCCGCCATGGCGTGGCGGTGTGCCGCGTCCAGCTCATCCAGGGCGGCGATCAGCGCCTCGGGCACAAAACGCCCACCGTAACGGCCGAAATGACCGCTGGCGTCCGGCAACAGTCCCGCCGCCGAGAGCAGCCCTGCGTCCACGGTGTTCACCGGCGGGTCCCCGTGAACCTTGGAGAGTTGTGGTCGCTATAGCGCAACAACTCTCCAAGATCTACAAGAAACGTCATCTAACGGGCCTAGGCGTGGCGGGGTGGCTGCCTGCGGTGACGAGCTCGGCGACCGCTTCGCGCGGGCTCTTCTGCGTCACGAGGCCCTCCCCGACAAGAACGGCGTCCGCGCCCGCCGCGGCGTACCGGATGAGGTCGTGCGGTCCTCGTACGCCCGACTCCGCGACCTTCACGATCTTGTTGGGAAGTCCCGGCGCGATGCGTTCGAAGACCGAGCGGTCCACCTCGAGCGTGGCGAGATTGCGGGCGTTGACCCCGATGACCCGGGCACCCGCGGCGATCGCCCGGTCGGCCTCCTCCTCCGTGTGCACCTCGACTAGCGCGGTCATACCAAGCGACTCCACCCGCTCCAGCAGGCCCACCAGGGTGTTCTGGTCGAGTGCGGCGACGATGAGCAGCACGATGTCGGCGCCGTACGCCCGCGCCTCGTGCACCTGGTAACTGGAGACGACGAAGTCCTTGCGCAGAACGGGGCAGGTGACCGCGGCCCGGACAGCGGTCAGGTCGTCGAGTGAGCCGCCGAACCACCGGCCCTCGGTGAGCACGCTGACGCAGCGCGCGCCGCCGGCGGCGTACTCCCGCGCTAGGTCCGCGGGGTCGGGGATCTCGGCGAGCTGGCCCTTCGACGGCGAGTTCCGCTTTACCTCGGCGATGACCCCTACGCCGGGAGCGCGCAGCGCGGCATAGGCATCCTTGGGCGGTGCCGCCAACGCGGCGGCCTCGCGAAGCGCGGTCATTGGTACCTGCTTTTCGCGGGTCGCCACGTCCTCACGCACACCGGCGAGGATCTCGTCGAGAACCGTCACCGTGTCGCCGTCCGTTTCTTTCGGGCCGCCACAACCGACGGACTCCCCTCACCGGGTGCCATGCGGCCGATGGTAGGGCTACGACCAGATGGCCATCAGTCCGGGGGTACGGCGCTCCTCACCGCGCGGGCTGCGGCATAATACCTACCCCGCTCTCACGCCCCTCTCAGCCGCCCAGGTAGGCCTTCACGATCTCGGGGTCCTTCGCCAACTCGGTCGCAGGGCCGGCGAGCTTCAGCGTGCCCGACTCGAGCACGTAGGCGCGGTCGGCCACGCGCAGGGCGGCGAGCGCGTTCTGCTCCACCAGCAGCACGGTCGTGCCCTGCTCACGGATACGAGCGATGGTGTCGAAGATCAAATCGACGAGTACGGGCGCGAGGCCCATCGAGGGCTCGTCGAGCAGAAGCAGCTTAGGCCGGGCCATGAGCGCCCGTGCCACCGCCAGCATCTGCTGCTCGCCGCCGGACAGCGTGCCCGCCTTCTGCGTGATGCGCTCGCGCAGCCGGGGGAACAGTTCGAGCACGCTCTCCTTGTCCGCGGCGATCTCGGTCCGGTCCCGACGCAGGAACGCGCCGAGATCGAGGTTCTCGCTGACCGTCATGCGGGGGAAGATGCGCCGCCCCTCCGGGGACTGGGCGATACCCCGCGCGACCACATCGTGCGCCGCCACGCCATCGAGGCGCTGGTTCTCGAAGACCACGTGGCCTTTGCGCGGGCGCAGCAGACCCGAGATCGTCCGCAGTGTCGTGGACTTCCCAGCGCCGTTCGAGCCGAGCAAGGTGACGATCTCGCCATTGTCGACCTTCAGCGAAAGCCCCTTCACCGCGGCGATGTTGCCGTAGTAGACGTGGATATCCTCGATGGCGAGCATGGTCGTCCCAGTCCGGGTTCCGTAGTCGACAGTCATGCCTATACCTCCGTGCCAGATTTGCCGAGGTAGGCCTCGATGACCCGCTCATTGGCCTTGATGTCGGCCGGCCCGCCTTCGGCGATCGTCTCGCCCCGGTCGAGCACGGTAATGCGCTCCGATACCCGCATGACCACGCTCATGTCGTGCTCGATCAGCAGGATGGAGACATTCTTCTCGTCACGAACCCGATGCACGAAGTCGGTGAAGATCGCCGACTCGCGCGGGTTCATGCCGGCGGTCGGCTCGTCGAGCAGCAGCACCGACGGCTTGAGCGCCAGCGCCCGCGCCACCTCGAGCCGCCGCTGATCACCGTAGGAGAGGTTGCGGGCGTACTCCCCCGCGGTCTTGCCGATGCCGACGAAGTCGAGCAACTCAAGCGCCGCGTCGTGGGCCGCCTTCTCCTCGTGCCGCTGCCACGGCATGCGAAGGATCGTGCTGAAGACGCCGGACTTCATGTGCCCGTGCATGGCGACCTTCACATTCTCCTCGGCCGTCATGAGGCCGAAGAGTCGGATGTTCTGGAAGGTCCGGGCCACGCCGAGGTTCGCGATCTTGTTGGGCGAGAGGCCGGTGACGTTGCGGTCGCCGAGCATCACCCGCCCCTCGGCCAGGTGGTAGAGGCCGGTGAGAGCGTTGAAGAACGTCGTCTTTCCCGCGCCGTTGGGCCCGATCAGGCTGACGATCCCGCCCAACGGGATGTCAAAACTGATTCGGTTGACCGCGGTCAGGCCGCCGAAGCGAACGGTAAGCGATTCCGCGGTGAGCGCCGCGGTCGTCCTTGTCGACACGGTTGCCGTCATCGCTTCGTCTCCTTGCCGTCGATCATCTGGGTCGGTGCGACACCACCGACGTGGATGGCTTCGTCTGTTAGAGCCTCCAGCTCAGGCGCGACATCCTCCATGTCGGCCCCCAGACCCTCGGCGTCCGTGCGTTCCTGCTCTCGGAGCACCAGACGCGTTCTGGCCTCCGGAATGAGACCTTCCCGGCGGAACAGCATCATGAGCACGAGGACGCTGCCGAAGACCAGGAACTGGAAGCTCGTTCCGGGCCCCTTGTACAGAAGCGCGCCGCCAATGACCACGACAAGAACGCCGATGAACACCGGCAACAAGCCCCCGGACACACCCCTGATCATGAGCACGACGCCGAGGACCGCCAGTGCGACGCCCACCACGACCAAGGTGGTTCCGACCTCCACATCGGCGCCCGACTCCGTAATGGCTTTTTGGACCTGGGGCAATGCGGTCGAGTTGGTCCAGGCCAGGACCAGAGCGCCGATCGTGACACCCCATACGTTGCCCATGCCGCCCAGCACGACCATCGCCAGCAACGTGATGGAGATGTCGAACCGGAACCGGTCGGGCAACACGCCGCTCACATGGATCGCGAAGGCCACGCCGCCGATGCCGCCGGCGACCGCTCCGATCGCGTACGCCTTCAGCTTGGTCGGCATAAGCGGCACGCCCATCGAGCTGGCGGCGAGCTCGTCCTCGCGGATCGCGAGCCAGGCCCGGCCGAGCCGGCCCTCCCGGATCCGCATCGACGCGAACATGACGATCGCGGCGAGACCAACGAAGATCACGAACTTGGGCAGAGCGTCGAACGGCCCGAGGTCCTTCCAGGTCAAGGCGCCGGTCTGGTCAAACCCGAAGAAACGCACTGAGTCGACTGGGGTGATGCCCTGGGTGCCGTTGGAGATGTTCTTACCGAAGACGTTGTTGCCGTTGTAGAAGACCTCGTACGTGATCTCACCGAACCCCAGCGTCACCAGCGCCAGGTAGTCGCTGCGCAGCCGCAACGTCGGCGCACCGATGATGACGCCGAACAGCGCGCAGATAAGCCCGGCGGCGACGAGGACCGTCCAGAAGTTGATATGGATTCCTGGGATCTCGTTCACCTTGGTGAACGCGGAGCCGAAGAAGCGGAAGTTCAACGTGTGGAAGAAGCCAGACATGAGCCAGCCGGCGGTGTAGCCACCGATCGCCCAGAACGCGACAAAGCCAAGGTCGAGCAGGCCCGCGTAGCCGACCACGACGTTGAGCCCGACCGCGCACATGACGTACACCAGCGCCTCGTTGACCGAGAGCAACGGCAGCCACTGGTGCATGAAATCGCTGAACTGATCCGGGACGGCTCGGGCGAAGTAGGTGTCGAAGTAGTAGAAGAGGAAGAATGCAACGGCGGCGACGAGGAGGCCTAGCGGCCAGCGCATCGACGGCTTGACGAAGCTGCGCCGTTGCTTCGGCGCCTGTGTCACAGTAGCGATGTCAGACACGGTCACACCTTCTCCCCGACTGTCTGCCCCAGCAGTCCGGTTGGCCGGAAGACCATGAACAGGATCAGAATGGTGAACACGACGGTCTGGCTCCACGCCTGGCCGAGGCCAACGCCGTCGTTTAGGCCCTTGACCAGCCCGATGAGGACGCCGCCCAGGACCGCGCCGGTGAGGTTACCGATGCCGCCGAGGACGGCCGCGGTGAAGGCGATGAGGCCGAACTGGAAGCCGAGGTCGTAGCGGGTGGTGCCGATCACCTGCTGGTACATGATGCCGGCGACCCCAGCGAGCGCTCCGCCCAGGCCGAAGGTGAACGAGATGATCCGGTTGACGTTGATGCCCATCAGCCGGGCCGCGTCCTGATCCTGAGCCACCGCTCGCATCGCCTTGCCGGTCCGGGTCTGGGTCACGATCCAGCTCATCAGCAGCAGGATCGGGACGGCCACGGCGATGATGACGAAGAACTTGTACTCGACCCGCACGCCGCCGAGGTCCAACGCGCCCTGCGGGAGCAGGCTGGCCCAGTTGCTGGTAGGTGCCGAACCGCCGAAGAAGAGCCCGAAGAACAGGAGGGTGAAGCTCATACCCACGGCGGTGATCAACGGAGCGAGCTTAGGCGCCTTGCGCAGGCGCCGGTAGGCGACGAACTCGATCGCCACATTGACGGAGGCGCCGAAAACCATGCAACCGACCAGGGCGGCGAGGAACATCACCCAACCGAGGAAGCTGGCTCCGGAGACGGTCACCCCGAAGAACGATGTGATGAAGAAACCCGCGACCATCGTGCTGAGCATGAAGAGGTCACCGTGGGCGAAATTGATCAGCTCGATGATGCCGTACACGAGCGTGTAGCCGAGGGCGATCAGCGCGAAGAGCGCGCCGTTCTGCAGCCCCGCCACCGCGGAGCTGGTAAACAGGACCGGATTGTCGACAAACGAGCTGATCAGCCAATAACCTGACGCGGCCAGGATCAGGATGACCGCGGCTCGGGTCAGGTACCTCTGAGCCCGCTGGGCGAATCGCTGCGATAGGACGGCCGCGGGAGGCGCGGGTGCCGTGGTCTGGGTCATGGGATTGGGCTCCTAGCGGATCTACGAGCGGTTCCAGCGGTGGCTGATAAAGGCGCCGGTGTGGCGTACCTGAGATCATCAGACACACCACACCGGGACCGCAATACCTTAGGTCAGGCGACAGGCCAGGCCTTGTGGAAGGTCTCCTTGCCATCCTTGACGAGCTCGACCGAGATGTCCTTTGCGCTCACGTCGCCGGACGCCGGGTCGATCTTGATTTCCTTGCCGATGATCGCCGTGTTGACGGGGATGGTGATGCCCGCACCCTCGAAGACCTGGTCACGCACGCTCTTGCGGGTGCCGTCGGACTTCTCGATGGCCGCGAGGATCACCTGCAGCGCCTGCACGCCGTAGAGGGCGTAGCTGGAGCGCGGGTCCGCGCCGTACTTGGTGTTGTACGCGGCGATGAACTCCGCCGGCTTGCCGCCGGCCGCCTTGAGTGGGTCGGTCGACAGACCAGCGAAGGTCAGGTACGCGCCGGCTGCCTGTGGCAGTGCGTTGAAGTCGGGGTAGCCGGTGAAGCCGTCCGGAGCGATCAGCTTGACCTTGGTGTTGTCGCCGAGCACCGCGACCTTGTCCTTGGTGAGCTGGCCACCGTTGTTGTCGTAGATGCCGCCGAAGAAGACACAGTCGGCGCCGGCCGCCTTGGCCTGGCCGAAGAGCGCCGTGTAGTTGGCGTCGCCCTTCTTCCAGGAGGTGTCACCGACGATCTCGATGCCCTGCTTCTTGGCCTCGTCGCGGAAGGTGTTCGCCACGCCGACGCCGTAGGTCTCGGTGTCGTTGAGGACGAAGCACTTCTTCACGCCCAGGTCCTTGGCCGCGAACTGCGCGGCGGCCGGGCCCTGGATGTCATCAGTGGTGACGACGCGGCCGTAGCTGCGCTTGCCGCTCGGGAAGTACTTGGCCGGCTCGCCCGGATCCCAGGTCTTGGTCAGCCCGGGGTTGGTGTTGGCGTGCGAAATCATGAGCATCGGGCCGTCCTGCGCCTGGTTCACCACCGGCGCGATGAGCTTCGCGCAGCCCGAGTTGAAGGTGCCCATGATCGCGACCTCTTTGGCGTTGGTCACGTGGTCATTCGCGTTCTTGGTGCACGTGGCGTCGTCCCACGAGCCCTTGGCCGCGGTCGAGTTGTCGTACTTCTTCAGCGTGACCGTGTAGTTGCCAATCTTGCCGCCGATCTGCTCCATGTAGAGCTGCATGGCGTTCCACGTGTCGTCCGAGGCGTCCTTCGCCGAACCCTGGAAGGGGAGGTCAACGCCGATTTCGACTGCTTTTGCTGTACCCCCGCCTGTGTCGCCGCCACCGCCGCACGCGCTCGCCGCAAGTGCGGCGACGGCGAGCACGGTCAGTGCCTTAATTCGCCTGTTCATCCTGTTCCTCTCGCTCCTCATGACCCCGGTACGGTCGGTCGACCGGTGCGCTCCGAGAGGGTACGGGTCCGTCGGCTACCGGTGTCGCTGTGCGCGACGTTGCGGCAGCGGGCGAACCAGCCCACTCGTGGCGGACTGGCCGGTATGACTGGTTCACCGACCGGTCGGCTACCCAGGTTCTTCGGTCGAACATGGAAGGTGTACTCGTCCGAAAGACGGGCACATTGCCTCCCTGCGGGTCCGTCCAGCCGACTACGCAACGAGTGGTGCTCGCTGCGTTGTGGGGCTGAACGTATGGGGCCCCTCCGGGCGTGTCAAGCATTGGGCCGCCCTGATCCACAAGGTCTACCAAGCCGTAATCCGGCCGTTGCCGGGTTGCGCCGCCGAGCCTCTAGAAAAGATCGACTTGGCCGGATTCTACCGCCGATTCGCTGGTTCGGACATATCAGCTTTTGGTAGGATCCTCGCCGCGGTCGATCGCGTCCCACAGGCCCGTTTCCGCAGGTCCGTTCGAATCAGCGGGTCCGCCGTCGACGACGCCGCTCCCCCTGGTTCGGTCGTACTTCGTACCCATGACGGGCCAGGACATGCCCAGGCGAACCGTCAGCAAACCGACGGATGCGACCGTCAGACCGGCGGCGGCGCACGCCAGTACCCAGCCGGTCGCCACGTCCTCTCGTTTGAAGATCGGGATAACAGCCGCGCCCATAACCAGGCCGACCCACGCCAGCAGCACGCCCACCGCGACCCGGGCCTTGCCCCGCGTGGCGAGCACTCCGCCGGCCCCGGCCAATGCGACCAGTGCCAGAGCCGGAAGAGCCGGCACGAGCGAGCCGCCGGACCGAGCCGTCGTGATCGAGGGCAGCGGCGCCGCCCGTACCTCGATCTCCATCAGCCAGGTCCGGGAAGCCGCGTACAGGGCCAGCCCCGCCGCCGCCGCGCACGCGGCCACCGCAAGGGTCAGCCCCCGCCTCCCCGTCACCGAAACCCCCCTACGTTCGCGACTGCGGGGCTCGCTTCGCTCGCTCCTCGCGCTCACCGAACCCGCCTTACGTTCGCGACTGCGGGGCTCGCTTCGCTCGCTCCTCGCGC
>Ga0209859_1000344_pt1 | contig 11185 bp, 10 predicted proteins | sample GWRWS3_50_60_FD_187241 | JGI IMG/M metagenome (GOLD analysis project Ga0209859, IMG submission 187241) | Riverbed sediment microbial communities from areas with vegetation nearby in Columbia River, Washington, USA - GW-RW S3_50_60 (SPAdes)... | ecosystem: Environmental > Aquatic > Freshwater >... | reverse complement strand
GCGCACGGCCGCGGAGTACGTCCGCGGAGGCGTCCCGAAGGAGCTGGCCACCCGCGTCGCCGGCCTCGGCACGATGTTCTCGGCGCTCGACATCGTCGAGGTGGCTGCGGCGACGGGCGCGCCGATCGAGGAGGTTGCCGCCGTCTACCATGCGCTCGGCGCGCGCCTCCAGCTCCAATGGCTCCGAGACGAGATCACCTCCCTCCCGCGCGACAACCGCTGGCAGACCCTCGCTCGTGCAGCGCTCCGGGACGAGCTCTACAGCGTCCACAGCGCGCTCACGCGGGAGGCGCTCCAGGCGGGGCAGCCGGAGCTCGACCCCGAGGCCCGCGTCGCGGAGTGGCACGAGGGCCGCCGCCCGGGGGTCGACCGTGCGCTCCAGGTGCTCGCGGACATCCGCATGGGCGGGCTCTCGAGCCTCGAGACGCTCTCCGTCGCGCTGCGGGAGGTGCGCAACCTCATCCAGTCAGGCGCGCGCGTCGCCCCGCCCCTGCCGGCGTTCCCTTCGGAGGTCGTCCCCGAGCCGCTGCCCCCGCCGCCGGAATCGCTCAGGCTCGGCTGAGCCGCCCGGCAGCTCGTGCGCCTACGGCTCGCTGACGAAGAAGGTGAACGCGAGCGCCGCGGCTGGAGCGCACGTGACGCTCGCGGTCGTCGGGGGTGAGATCCACTTCGGCGCCGCTCCGGTCGCGTGCGGGGCGGCCACGGCCGCGAACCGGAGACGATCACGGTCACGGGGGCGGCGGGCTCGATCGAGCAGCTCGTCCTCGACATGAGTGGCGGCGCCGTCGCGCCCGGGGCGACGGTGGAGAGCAACCTCGCGGAGATCGAGATGACCTTCTCGCTCGGCGACACCACCGACCAGATCATCGTCATCGGGACGGCGGGGAACGACACGCTCGCCGCGGGGGCAAACGGGCTCTCCCTGAACGCGGACGGGGACGTCGACGTGGCGCTCTCGCCCTTCCCGGCCGTGCTCGAGCTGCGCGGCGGGGGCGGCGTCAACTTCCTCTCCGGCCGCGGCGGCTTCGGCGCCGGGCTCGAGTACCCCGGCCGGCTCGTCCTCGTCGCCGGCGACCTCGGCGACGAGATCAACGGAGCCGGGCAGGACGACGTCATCGTCGGCGGGACGGGGAACGACGTCGTCCAGGCCTTCGCCGGCAACGACCAGAATCTTCGGCAACGGCGGCAACGACTTTCTCAACGGCAACGACGGCAACGACCAGATCGTCGGCGGGGCGGGCGCGGACAGCCTCATCGGCGGGATCGGGAACGACACGCTCGACGCGGCGGACGACCAGGCCGACACCAATATCAACGGCGGTTCCGGCACCGACAAGATTCCCGCCTAGGGTCGTTGGCGCGTCACGTCGGCCTGGTCCGCCACACTTCGGCCCATGCACGCGATCGTGCCCCTGGACGCCGAGCCGAGGTTCCGCCCCTTCCCGTTCGGGCTCCCCGCCGACGGGCCGCTCCTGCGGGCCGTCGACGACGCTGCGCTCGTCCTCTCCCGGACCAGGGGCCGTTTCGACGGCCCGATCGCCTTCTGCCACGGCGTCTCGCGCGACGGCGCGATCCTCCGCCGGCACGGCCGTTACGCCGAGGCGATGGTCGTCTTCGCGGAGCCGACCCAGGCCTACCGGCTCGGCTTCGCCCTGGGGGTGCAGCTCTTCGTCGAACGGCCGGAGGGCCTGACCCTCTTCCAGCTGCGCGGGCCGTCGATCGGCCGCGACCCGCTTCTGTGGACCGCATCCGCGTCGGGAGGGCTCAGCCCGGCCGAGCAGGCGCGCGACGCCGTGCTCGCCGACGCGGCAGAGGAGATCGGGCTCGGAGAGGGAGATCTCCCCGGGTTCCAGCCCGTCGCCGTGGTCGTCAGCGACGACACCGGCTCTGCGCTGATCGTCTACCACGCCATGCTGGGCGAAGAAGCCGAGCCCGAGCCGCATTCAGCGAAAGTGGCCGAGCTCTCATGGGCGCGCTCGCCCGCGGATCTGGGCGCGCAGGTGTCGGCGGACACGGTGTCCTGCTGGGACGCCCTCGAGCGCTGGCGGGCTCCCGAAGCCGCGCCGGCCTAGCTCGGATCAGGCAGCGTCCTCAGTGGGGGCTTCGCCCCCGGTGACCTTGTCCCACCACTCGTCCTCGCGCCGCTTCAGCTCCGTCTGCACCTGGGTGACGTAGGCCGCGAGCTCGTTCTCCTTCTGGCCGAGACGCTCCTGGAGGTCCGACAGCTCGGCCTCGCGCCGCTCGAGCTTGTCCTCGCGGATCTCGATGTCGGCCTCGACCCGCGCCTCCTTGGCGTCGAGGTCGGTCTCGCGGGCGTCGAGCTCGCCGAGCCGGTCGCGGAGGGACGACTCCGTCTCGGTGAGCCGCTTCTCGCGGCGCTCGAGTCGCTTGCGCTGGGACTCGACGACGTCCTCGGTGTTCGAGAGCTCCGCTTCGCGCTCGGCGAGCTCCCGCTCACGCTCCTTGAGCCGCTCCTGGAGAGCCTCGACGTCGAGGATCTTCGACGTCTCCGACTCCACCCGCGCGAGGTGGGCCTCGCGGTGATGAAGCTCCGCCTCCCGTGCGGCGAGCTCGGCCTCCCGGCGATCGAGATCCGCCAAGAGGGCGACGGAGTCCTGGGTCGCCTTGTCTCGCCCGGACAGCTCGCGCTCGAGACGCTCAGCGTCCATGTGCAGGCGGTCGTGCTTTGCGCGCAGGTCCGCCTCTCGCTCCTCGAGCGCCTCCTCCTTCGCCTGAACGCGCGAGATCTCCTTGGCCAGCTCGCGCTCGCGGGCGGCGAAGGTCTGCTCGCTCTTGGAGTAGCCCTTCTCCTGCTCACGCAGCGCGCCTTCGCGCTCGGCGAGCGCCCGGTCCCGGGCCTCCTGGCGGGCCTTCATCTCCGCCTCGCGGCTGGCGACAGCCTGCTCGCGGCGAACGAGCTTCGTCTCCTGTGAGTTCAGCGTCTGGGCCTGCTTGGCCAGCTCAGCGGAGAGCTTCTCGCGCTCGCGGTCACGCTCGCGGAGCTCGCGGAGCTTCGCCTCGACTTGGTCGGAACGCTCGCCGGTCAGCGCCTCTGTCGCCGTGAGGCGCGTCTCGAGCTCCGAGAGCCGTTCCCGCTCCTCGCGGAAGTTCTGGACCTGCTCGGTGAGCCGCGCCTCCCGCAGCTCGAGCTCCTGCTCGGTCGAGGCGACCCTAGCGGCACGAACGTCGAGCTCGGCGCCGCGCGCGGCAAAGTCGCTGTCGAGCGCGGCGGTGTCGTCCCGCACCACGATAGCGGCGGCGAGCTCCGCCCGGAGCTCACGCTCGCGGTCGAGGGAGACGGCGAGCTCGGCGCGGAGCGCGTCGGCCTCAGACGAGTCAGGGACGGCGGCGACCGGGTTCGGGGCAGCAGGCGCCTCGGGTGGCTCGTCCGCCTGCGGGACGGCGGCGCCGTTCGCCGCAGGCGGCTCTCGCCGCTTCTCGAGCTTCCCGCGAAGTCCGGTGCCGAAGCCGGTCTCTGCCTCGACCTTGCTAGGACCCTTCGTCGACTCCTCGCTCACGGCCTCATGCTCCGCGTGGGGCACCGGAGGCTAGAAGAGCTCCGACAGGTTGAGGAACGCAGGTCCGAGGATGACGATGAACATGGCCGGGAAGATGAAGATGACCGTGGGGAAGAGCATCTTGATCGGCGCCTTCATCGCCCGCTCCTCGGCGGCCAGCTGGCGGCGGGCGCGCGTGTCCCCCGCCTGCACCTTGAGGATGCGCCCAAGGGAGATGCCGAGCTGGTCGGCCTGGATGATCGCCCGCACGAACGCCGACAACTCGGGCGTGTCGACACGCTTCATCATCTTCGTGAGCGCGTTCTGCCGACTCTCGCCGATCCGCATCTCGCCGAGCGCGAGCGCGAACTCGTCGGCGAGCGGGCCGTCCATGTGCTCCGTCAGCTTCGAGATCGCGCCGTCGAAGCCGAGGCCCGCCTCGACCGACACCGCGAGCAGGTCGAGCGCGTCGGGCAGCTCCGCCCGCAGGACCTCCTTCCGTCCGCGCATCTTCAGCGTCACGAAGACGTCGGGGAGCATGAAGCCGACGAACGCGAAGGCGACTCCGAGGAGAAGGGCCTTGGAGGCAAGAGCGCCGGCCACGCTGGCGAAGACCTGCCCGCCGACGAAGCCGACGAACGCGAGGATGGCCTTCGAGGCGAGGTAGCCGCTCGGCGAGACCTTGCGGTTCAGCCCCGCCTTCAGGAGCTTGTTCGTCACCGACTCGACGCTCGCCCGCGGCGTGATCCGCAGGACGCCCCGCGCGAGCCCGGTCTTCATCGGGACGAGCGCGCGGTCTCGGAACGTCCCGTCGTCGAGCACGCTTCCGCTCGCGACCGTGCGCGTCTTGCCGTAGGTGGCTGCCCGGCGGATGGAGCCGCCGCGCTGCCGCGCGGGCAAAGTCGCGAGATCCATGAGGAGGAAGAAGGCGAGGGCGATGGTCGCGCCCGCAGCTACGAGAAGCCAAATCATGTCAGTACCTGAAGTTGACGATTTTGCGGAGGATGAGGGACCCGATGCCGATCATCACGAACATCGTGATGATGAGCTTGTGGCCCGTGCCCGTGTGCCACAGCGGGCTCATGTACTCGGGGTTCAGGAGGGTCAGCATCGAGGCGACGAAGAAGGGGAGCGCGATCAGCACGTAGGCCGAAGCTCGGCCCATCGCCGTCAGGCCCTTGATCTTCTTCGCGAACTGCTGACGGTTCCGGACCGTGTCAGCGACCATGTCGAAGAGGCCGGCGAGACTGCCGCCGACTTGGCGCTGGATCGTCACGGCCGTGATCACGAACTCGAAGTTCTTGGAGCCGATTCGCGCGGCCATGTCGTTGAGCGCCTCGTCCATCGGCCGCCCGAGGCGGGTCTCCGTGAGCACGCGCTTCAGCTCCTTGGAGGCCGGCGGCTGGTCCTCGTCGACGACGCTCTGGAGCGCCTGGCGGAAGCTGTGGCCGGCCTTGAGCCCGGCCGCCATCGTCACGAGCAGATCCGGGAGCTGGTTCTCGAACGCCCTCACGCGCTGCTTGGCCTTGAAGGAGACGAAGAGGTACGGGACGAGCGCTCCGCCCAGCAGGCCGAGCGCGATCAGCGGGATCGAGCGCGTCAGGCCTGCGGCGACGAGGCCGCCGAGGAGGCCGACGCCAAGCATCGTGTAGACGAACTCGACGGTGCGCAAAGGAAGGTCGGCCCGCTCGAGGATCCGCTGGAGCCGGCGCCACGGCTTGAACTTGCCGAGGGCGTTCTCGGTCGCGTGGAAGAGGCCGGCGGCGATCCTGAGCCGCTCGCGCCCCGTCTGCTTCGCGCTCCGCCGCCGCGAGGCGACGTGCGGCGCCAGGCGGCCCTTGAGCCACGAGCCTCTCGGCGAGGCGAAGGCGAACGCGGCCGCGAGGAGGATAATGAGGCCGACCACCGCTGCGAAGGCGGCCTGGCCCCAGAACGTGCCGAAGAACTGCTCGGGCAGGCGCCCCTCCATCGCCGGCGTCCGCGTCACGACCGGAGACCCCGGGGCGACGATCGAGACGGAAGCCGACTCGCCGGCAGCCTTGGCCGCGAGCGAGATCTTCTCGCTCGGCAGCGCAGAGGTGACGTACTCGAGGCGCCAGGTGCGCGAGAGCTCCTCGGCGATCGAGCTGTAGACCTCCGCGAGCGCCGTCGAGGACGCGGTTCCGTAGTAGTTCCCGCCGGTCTCCTCGGCGATCCGCTGGAGCGGCTCCGGGTTGAACGCCTTGCTCTCGATGCCGACGACGTAGACCGACACGCCGGCGTTCTGCGCCGCGACGATCGCCTCCTCGAGGGTGGCCTCGCTCCGCGTCTCGTTGCCGTCGGTGACGATGATGATGACGCGACCGAGGTAGGCCTCGGCGCTGAGCGAGTTCGCGGAGAGAGCGAGCGCGTCGTAGAGCGTCGTCCCTTGGACGGGGTCGACCGCGATCGAGCGAAGGGCCGAGTCGGCGTCGCTCGTCGAGGTCTGGAAGCCCGTGAGGAAGAGCGGCTCCGTCGCGTAGGTCGCGACGGCGATGCGATCCTCCTGCGGCTTTGCCGCCACGAACGCCCGCGCGGCGGCGACCGCGGCGTCGAGCGGCTGCCCGGCCATCGACTGCGAGCGGTCGACCGCGAGGACGATGCTCTTCGCCCGGCCAAGGTTCGTGGCTACGAGGCCCGTGACCTCCTGACCGTTCTCCGTCAGGACCGGCGCGGAGTAGGTCGCCTTGCTCGTGACGAAGATCGCCCGGACGACCGGGTAGTCGGTCGCATCCGCCTCGACCTTCGCCGCCAGAGCGCCTGCGGGAAGGAGGAGGACGAGGACGGCGAGGACGGAGGCAACGACCGGCCTGCGCATCACTGGAACCCGCCGAAGCTCGCTGCCTGGAAGGTCGAGCGGACGACCTCGTCGGAGTCCTGCTGGAAGAAGTTCGGCGGGAGGACGACGCCGTTCGCGGCCAGCTGCTCGAGGAAGTGCGGCTTGAGCCCCGTGCACTTCAGCGGAGAGAGGAGGCGGGTCGCGCCCGGCGCGGCCGCGTCCTCGTCTGGAGGCTTGGCGATGAAGATGTCCTGGAGGGTGATGACGTCCGACTCCATGCGCAGCACCTCCGTGACGTGCGAGAGGCGGCGCGAGCCGTCCACGAGACGCGTGATCTGAACAAGCAGGTCGAACGCGCTCGAGATCTGCTCGCGGATCGCACGGTGCGGAAGCTCGACGCCCGCCGTGAGGACGAGCGTCTCGAGGCGGGCCAGCGCGTCGCGCGGGGAGTTGGCGTGGATCGTCGTCAGCGAGCCCTCGTGGCCCGTGTTCATGGCCTGGAGCATGTCCAGCGTCTCCGAGCCGCGGACCTCGCCGACGATGATGCGGTCGGGACGCATGCGGAGGGCGTTGCGGACGAGCTCGCGGATCTTGACCTCGCCCTGGCCCTCGATGTTCGCCGGCCTCGACTCGAGCGGGATCACGTGCTCCTGCTGGAGCTGGAGCTCGGCGGCGTCCTCGATCGTGACGATGCGCTCGTCACCCGGCACGAAGGCGGAGAGGGCGTTGAGCGTCGTCGTCTTACCGGTGCCCGTTCCCCCCGAGATGAGGACGTTGAGCTTGCCCTGGACGCAGGCGGCGAGGAAGTGGGCCGCCTTCGAGGTGATCGACCCGAAGTTGATCAGATCGTCCATCGTGTAGGGATCGCGCGAGAACTTCCGGATGGTGAGGACCGGCCCGCGCAGCGAGAGCGGCGGGATGATCGCGTTCACGCGGCTGCCGTCCGGCAGGCGCGCGTCCACCATCGGCGAGGACTCGTCGACCCGGCGGCCGACCTGGGAGACGATCTTGTCGATGATGCGCAGGAGGTGCGCGTCGTCGACGAAGGTCGACCTCGTCAGCTCGATCTTGCCCGCGCGCTCGACGTAGATGCGGTCGGGCCCGTTGACCATGACCTCGCTGACCGAGTCGTCTCGGAGCAGAGGCTCGAGCGGCCCGTAGCCGAGGATGTCGTCAGAGATCTCGCGCACGATCTGCCGGCGCTCGTCTCGCGTGAGCGGCGTCGGGTCGAGCGCGAGCTGCTCGGTGACGGCCCGCAGCACGCGCTCCGAGAGGTCCTCGTTCGTCCGCGCGCTGAAGAGCTCCGGGCCGAGCTTGGCGATGCACGCGTGGTGGATGCGGGTCTTCAGCTCCGCGTAGGGATCGACGGCCCGGTGCTCGGGCTGAGCACCCCGGGCGGCGGTCTCGATGCGAGCGACGGTGGCCTCGACGTGGCCGCCGTTCCCGCTCCTGAGGCGATCGTGGAGGCCCATGTGCCTACCCTCGCCTGAAGAGGCCGCGCTTCTGGGACGACTTCGCGACCTCGGCCGGCTGGAGCCCCTTCGCCATCTCGCGGATCGCCTTGGAGAAGTCCGCGCCGGGCTCGGCGAGGACCGCCGGGTTCCCGCGGTTGACCGCGATGGGGACGGCCCTGTCGCTCGGCACCTCGAAGCGCACCTTCACCTCGAGAGCCCCCTCCACCTCGCTCTGCTTCATCCCGACCTTCGTGTTCGCGCGGTTCAGGACGACACGGATGCGGTTTTGGGGGAAGGCGAGGAGCTCGAGCGTCTGCAGCGCGAGCCGGACGTTCTTCAGCGTGGGGACGTCGAGCCCGCAGACGAGGAGGAGCTCGTCCGTGCGGTCGAGCGTCGCGAGCATCGGCCCGTGGAAGAACGGCGACGTGTCGACGACGATGACGTCGTACGACTGTCGCGCGACCTCGAGCAGGCGGGAGAGCTTCGTCTCCGTGACGAGCTCCGCATCCTCCGGGCGCACGGGCGCAGGAAGGATGTCGAGCCCCGACGGATGCCGGGTCGTGTAGCCGGTGAGCTTCTCCGAGTCGAGCTCGCCCGGAGCGACGACCAGGTCGTAGATCGTCTTGTCGGGCTCCAGGCCGAGCATGATCGCCGTGTCCCCGAACTGGAGATCGAGGTCGAGGAGGAGCGTCCGCTTGCCCTCGAACTTCGCGAAGGCGGCGGCGAGGTTCGTCGAGATGACCGTCTTGCCCGTCCCGCCCTTCGGGGAGAACACGGTGACGATGCGGCCCCGGCGGGTCGGTGCGCTCGAGGGCGGGGGCCGGAGGCCGGACCTGCCCGCCTTGCGAACCGCGAAGACGACGTTCTCGGTCATCTGCGGGAGGAGGAGGACGTCCGACACGTCAGCGTCCAGGGCCTCCTCGAGCAAGACCGAGGCCTCGCCCGAGGCGAGCAGGATGATCGGAGCGCGCGTGTGCTCGCGGATCGTGGCGATCTCGTCGGCCGGGAGCGTCGAGCTCCGCGTCCCGTGGAGGACGACCTCGAGGTGGCCTCCGGTGAGGACGCCGGCCGACTCCGACGCGCTGACGCTCGTCCCGACGAGCTCGACCTCCGCGTGGCGCTCGAGCGCCTCCCGGAGCTGGTCGAGGCCGTCACACGATCCGGTGACGAAGATCCGCGCCTTCTCGCGTGTGGCGACGGCGGGCTCGCTACTCATCTCCGGCTCCCTTCACCTGCTCGATCTGCTGCGCCCTGAGACCGTCGGACAGGAGCGTCGACCACGTCTCGGCACCCTCCGGGCTGTCGGAGGCGTCCTTCGGCGGCCGGAGCACGAACGTCCAGACGCCGTTCTGGGCGATCCAGAAGAGCTTCTGCTCCTGGGCGTCGGTCAAGGCGAGCTTGACGGAGAGGCCCTTGTCGCCGCCTTCCGTGATCTTCGACTGGACGTCGGCCTTCTGCGCGGCCTCGAGGACGAGGATGTCGCGCAGGATGATGCGGCTGACGTGGTTCGTCACGTTCTCGGGGACGTTCCAGGTGGCGACCACGTCGACCCTGTCGCCCGCCTGCAGCGTCCCGGCGAGGAGCTGGTGCTCGTTGCCCGGGATCTGCACCGCGCGAAGATTGCCGGTGAGCTGGGCGCGGATCCCCCTCTCCGCCTCCGAGCGGAAGCGGAGCTGGCTTACCTGCTCGCCCTTGTAGATTGGGTTGGCGACGACCTTCGTGGCGACGTCGTCCGGCTCGAGGAGCGCGCCGGGCGCGACCTGCGCCCGCTCGACCTCGGCCTGTGTCAAGAATCCGCCCGCCTCGAGCTCGGCGCCCGAGGTGCCGACGGGGATGTCCTTCGCCGCCACCCAGACAGGGACGAGCTCCTGATCCTCCTGGAGCCGACCCCGCTCTTGGGAGACGTAGTAGAAAACGAGCAGGACCGCGACGGCGGCGAGCGCGATCGCGAGCCCGAGGTTGCGGAGTCGATACGTCATTGCACCACGTCTTTCTGGTCTCGGATACGTGCCTTATCGGCGTCCTCGGCCCATGAGATGAGCGCCTATTCGCGAAGCGCGACGGCGCTGGCGCGGCTGCTCATTCCACGCGCTCCGTCGTCGAGGCCGAGAGGTTCCCCGACTTGATGACGACGCCGAGGAGATTGATGTCGTAGGGGTACGTCGCCGTGACCGTGACGTCATCCCCTTGGGTCCACGTCGAGGTGACGGAGATCCCGAGCTGGCCCGGATCGAGATCGGCTGCCGAGCGGCGCACACGGTCCACGACCACGGCCGTGGGGTTCGCGAGGTCGCGGCTGACCGCGCCCTGCCGCCCGCCGGCGCGCACGGCGTCGGTCAGCGTGACGTACTGGTGGAAGACGATCCCGAACTGGATGACGCCGAACAGGAGCAGCGCCAGCAGCGGCAGCACCATGGCGAACTCGGTGAGCGTCTGACCCTGCTGTCTCTTGCGTCTAGACCTGTGCGGCGAAAGCTTGGTGAGCATGTGTGTGATCCGTTCCTGCTTCTTGGAGCTAGGCGGGCCCTTCTTCCGCGGGGGCGCTGAAAAAGGACCCGCCTCGACTCGCTGACCTTCGGCCTCCTTAGAGGACTCCGGTGACAGCGTTGATCGCATCGCTGATGGCGCCCGAGAGGGCGGCGAGGGCGACGACGATGGCGAGCGTGATGACGGCGAGCACCACGCCGTACTCCGCCATGGTCTGGCCGTCCTCGCGCTTCAGTGCAACGAGGGACTTGAACATTCTCGATTCACCTCCCTTCCCTACTCCGGGCACGCACGCCGGCGCGCTGAAAGTCGGACGAGCCGAACGCGGAGATGGCACGTGGGTGTGCCGTGAGAGCCGGCTGGTCGATCGGGCGGTTAGCGTGGTCACCTTGATGTAAGACCTCCCGAGTCTCCTCGAGCTACTCGGCGTGACCGCTCCGCCGCTTGGCTCAATCTGCCCCGCACCATCGGGCACGCCAGGCGGGTCGAGAATCCCCCGGCAGGGGGGTTCGAGGGGCATTTGACCCTTTCGGGGGAAGATCGCCCTCGCGCCTGCACCCGATAGTCCAACAGGTCCGCGAAGCGGTAGCGGATCGGTTTCAAGAAGGTTTCCGCGCCGATGTGGCGGCCTCGGCGCCCGACAGACGGGAGCAGTAGGCAATGCCACAGAAGAAGACAACGCGGCGCTTTCTCACGCCGCTCCTGCTCTTCACCCTCGCCGGCTGGGCGCTCTGGGCCCTCGGGCGCAACGCGCCCACCGCTTCGGAGGCTGCGGAAGCGGACCCAGGCGACTCCTCGAGCGTCACCGGGTCGACCTCCACGCCCGCGCGCCCGCGCGGGACGTGGAGCAAGCGCCGGCTCGCGACGAGCCTGGCCTTCGCCACGCTCTTCTTCGGCGGCGCCGCCTTCTCGGCGGGCGCCGGCGATGTCGTCGCGGAGGCCCTCGAGGG
>Ga0209859_1000343_pt1 | contig 11204 bp, 10 predicted proteins | sample GWRWS3_50_60_FD_187241 | JGI IMG/M metagenome (GOLD analysis project Ga0209859, IMG submission 187241) | Riverbed sediment microbial communities from areas with vegetation nearby in Columbia River, Washington, USA - GW-RW S3_50_60 (SPAdes)... | ecosystem: Environmental > Aquatic > Freshwater >... | reverse complement strand
GGGGCGTCGCCGGCCGCCGTGGCGGATCTCGGGCGGCGGCGGCTGCTGCGAGGCGACAGGGACCAGGTCGACGAGTTAGTCCCCCGGTACATTCGGCCCCCGGAAGCAGAGCTGAAACGGCGGGAGAGAGAGTGAGGGTGTCCAGGGGGGCTTTCAGGATCGAACAGATGCAGCCGGAGGATCTCGACGAGGTGCTTCGCGTCGAGGCAGCCTCCTTTGCCGAGCCGTGGACCCGGGAGATGTTCCAGCAGGAGATGATCCCCGGCGTTGCTGTGGCGCTGGTGGCGCGGTCCGGTGAGGATGAGCTTTGGGGCTACCTCTGCGGATCGGTCGTGGCGGGGGAATTTCACATCGACAATATCGCCGTTGACCCCCGCATGCGACGCCAGGGGGTGGGCAAGACGCTCCTCCTCTCGGCCTTACGTGAGGCTGCTCGCGTCGGGGCGAAGGTCGGTATTCTTGAGGTTCGGGCGTCGAACCTGACGGCCCAGGCCCTGTATGGACGCTTCGGTTTCACCGTCGTGGGACGGAGACGCCGATACTATACCGGGCCGGCGGAAGACGCGCTCATCATGTGCCTCGATTATCTGGATGAAGCCGTGGCGGCTCGGTCGAGGGCCGAAATGGCTTGACAAGATCGAGGCTTTCGCCCTCTTATGGAGCGGACTTCCGTCCGGGGTGTGCCATTTGATTGATGAGGAGGTCAACGTGAGGCGGTGCATCCTCCGGCTCTTCCCGTGGGCTCTGCTCTGCGCTGAAGCCTTCCTTCCCGGCTTCGGTTGGGCCCAGGAGAGTCCTTCCATCAAGATTGGGACCCTGTTCCAGATGGCCGGTTCAGGAGCGGAATACGGCAGACACGGATCCCAGGGGGCGAGGATGGCCGAGAAGGAGATTAACGAGCGGGGGGGAATCCTGGGGCGGAGGCTGGAGGTGTTCGTGGCCGACGAGGGCGTCGCCACGGTTGCGGTGGACAAGGCCCTGACGTACATCCTCGAGGAGGGGGTGGACTTCCTCGTGGGACTGGATTCGTCGAGCGTGGCCTCGGCGGTGAGCGCGGTGGCCAAGCAGCATCGGAAGATCATTCTCTTTACGCACGCCGCCGCCGATCAGTTGACCGGTCGGGCCTGCCACCGCTATGCCTTTCGGATCGTGCCCAACGCCATCATGGATGCCCGGGCGGCGGCGCTGGTCATGAAGGATAGGCCGGCCAAGCGATGGGTCGGTATCGGGGCCGGCTCCGAGTACGGCCGCGATGCCTGGGAGACCTTTCAGGCGGCGCTCAGAAAGGTCAGGCCCGATGTCGAGTTTGTCGGGGAGTTTTGGCCCAGGCGCTTCACCGCCGATTACACGAGTGTCATTCAGGCCGTGATGGAAGCCAAGCCGGATGGGGTCTTGTCTACCCTGTGGGGACAAGAGCTTGTCGCCTTCGTCAGGCAGGCCCTGCCCCTCGGCTTTTTTGAGCGGGTGAAGTTCTTTGTCAATCCCGGAGGGGCGTCGTTAGGGGTCCTGGGCCCGCTGGGGGATGAGATGCCGGCGGGGCTCTGGGTCTCGGCCGGTTACTGGTTCACCCATCCGGATTCCGTGGAGAACCGGGTCTTCGTGAAGGCCTATCGTGCGCTCTACGGCGAGTACCCCGCGGATGTGGCCCTGGCCAGCTATTCCGCCGTCCATCTGCTGAAGCGGGCCATCGAAGAGGTGGGCTCTCTCGACACCGAGAGGATCGTCGAACGGTTGGAGGGCATCACCTACCGCGATCCGGAGGGCGTGAAGACGATCCGGAGGGAGGACCACCAGGTCGTGAAGGATGTGGTTTGGGGGCGGACCACCCGATCGGCCCGGTACCCCTTCCGGATCTTGGACGACCTCGTCATCATTCCCGGGGAGGAGCTGGTCAGGTCTGTGCAAGAGACCGGCTGCCGGACGTGACGGTGAGAGGAAGATTGCGTAGCGGGGGGGAGTGATGATCGACAAGGAGTTCTTGGAGATCCTGGCCTGTCCTGCCTGCAGAGGTGAGGTCCGGCTCGATGAGCCGGGCCAGAGGATCATCTGCCAGGCGTGCGGTCGCCGCTATCCCATTCGGGATGGGATCCCCGTCATGCTCATCGACGAGGCAGAGATGCCCTCCCGGGAGGGAAAATGAGAGCGCCGGGCTCACCTTCTCCGAGGAGGGTGTGAGGCCGATGGGTCGGCCGGGTGTGTTAGGCGTTGGGTGTCCGGTGGGAGGGGACCGCCTGCCGCAGGCGCTCCACGTAGGCCGGGGGGAGCCGGATCGTGCCCAGGGAGATGTCCCCCTTGGCGAGCCCATGACAGTCAGAGCCGCCGGTGATGAGCAGACCGTGTTTCATGGCCAGGCGGGTGAGGGTAACGATATCCTCGGTCGTGTGGGCAGGATGGAAGACCTCGACCCCCTGGAGGCCTGCCTCGATGAGACTTCCGAGGTTGGCCACTCTGCTGCTCCCTGGGTGGGCCAGGACCGGGATCCCATTCGCTTGCCGGATGGCGGCGATGGCCTCAGACGCAGTAAATCCCGTGCGCTCCACATACGCGGGCCGACCCTGCGCGAGGAAACGATCGAAGGCTTCATCCAGGGTGCCCACCGCCCTTCGCGCCACGAGAGCCCGGGCCACGTGGAGCCTCCCTACCGTTCCCTTCCCAGCGATCTGCAGGACCTCGTCTGCCGTCAGGGGAATTCCCTTGCGATCCAGACAGCGGAGGATCTCAGTGAGCCGATCCCGCCGCCTTCTCCCAAGGAAATCGAGCGTCCTCTGGAAGGCTGGGTCGTCCCAGCGGATGAAATAGCCCAGGATGTGCACCTCCTGATTGACGTCCTGCGCCGACAGCTCCACGCCCGGGATCACCTCCACCTTCATCTCGGTGCCGGCCTGGAGTGCCTCAGGGATCCCCGCGACAGTGTCGTGGTCGGTCAGGGCGATCGGGCTCACAGAGCGGCTGGCCGCCTCGGCGACGACCCGTCGGGGTGGAAAGCTTCCATCCGAGTAGGAGGAGTGGAGGTGCAGATCTGCCCCCGCGGGTGGGGGAGGGCTCATGGGACAGTCTCCGTAGCTCTTTCCCCACAGGACCATGATCATGCGTGCGGTTCTCCTCGACTATACGCGCGCAGGGCTGCCGCCGTCAATGGCACGGGTGGCCTTTTTTGGCATGCCGCGTGCACAAGCTGGCGTAGACATTCGCTGCAGAGGGTGTAATGCCTTCTCACGTCACCCCCCGGGGGAATCCAGATTTCGAGCCCGTCTTCGGCCCCGTGCTCGAGCAGATCGTGGGGCTCTTAGAAGCCGAGGCGGGAGTGCTCTGGGTCTGGGAGGAGACCGCCGCCGCCTACGTTCCTGCCCTCTGTCGCGGTCGGGGGAGTTGGGCGGCCCCCTGGAGCCCTTCCCATCCTGAGGGGATTGGCCGCGGAGATCTCGATCCGTGCCAGGAGACACTCCTCTTCGATGATCTCCCACCCGACACTCCTCTACCGGCTGGCGAGCAAAAGATTCGCTCCTTCGCGAGCGTGCCGATTGCGGTGCGGGCGAGCGGAGCCGGATTTTTGGCTCTATACAGTCGGCGGCGAGGTCACTTTGCCCCTCGCGATCTTCGCTTTCTCCAGATGGTGGGGGAACTGATGGGTCGGACGATCGAACAGCTGGGCTCCGCAGGGGGCGCTCAGGCTGGCCCAACGCCGGAATCCATCGCCGAGTCTCGGCAGGTCGCGGACGTCAGCAGCATGCTGATCGACGCCATGGACGTGGGGATCCTGGTGCTCGATGCGGAAGGCCGGTGGTCGTTCGGCAACCGCCAGATCTATGAGATGCTGGGCTACGAGCCTTGGGAAGGCCCGGGCCGATCGGGAGGCCCGGACCCGCATGCTCCTCCGGGGTTCCGCGCTAGCGATCTCGCCCGGCTGAAACGACGGGACCGGGCCTGCGTCTTTGAGACCAGGCTGCTCCGAAAGGATGGGAGCACCTTCACCGCCTTGGTGAGCAGCACGCCGCGACGAGGGGCCAGCGGGGAATCTCTCGGGACCATCGTCTTGGTGACTGACATCACCGAGCGCAAGCAGTGGGACCAGCAGGTCTTGCGCTCGGAGAAGCTGGCGGCCCTGGGGACCCTCGCAGCGGGAGTGGCCCACAATATCAACAACGTCCTTGCAGCTATCGTCGCCAGGACCGATCTGCTCCTGCGGCAGGTTCAGGACCGGGAGCTGAAGCGATGGCTGAACAGCATCCAGCAATCGGCCCTGGACGGGGCGAGCACCGTCCGCCGGCTTCAGGATTTTGCCCGGACCGGGGCACCCGAATCAATGGTCCCCGTGGACCTCAACGGGGTGATCACCGAGGTCCTGCAGTTTACGCAGGCCCGGTGGAAGGATGAGGCAGAGCTGAAGGGGACCAGGATCGACGTCGTCACGGAGCTCGGCGACATCCCGCCCATCACGGGAAACCCCGCGGAGCTTCGGGAGGTCTTTACCAACGTCATCCTCAATGCGCTGGACGCCATGCCGGATGGCGGGTGCCTCATCGTGCGGACCTGTGTTGAGCCGGGCCGCGATGAAGGGCCATGGGTTGAGGCGGTCTTTGAGGACACCGGGGTGGGAATGACCGAGGAGGTGCGCCAGAAGATCTTCGATCCGTTCTTCACCACCAAGGGGGTGAAGGGGACCGGGCTGGGCCTCAGTACCTCGTATGGAATCGTCGCCCGACACCGCGGCTCGATCTCGGTGGAGAGTGAGCTCGGACGGGGCAGTCGGTTTTGCGTCGCCTTTCCGGTCCCGGCAGAACTGCCGCGAAGCCCGGAAGACCGCGCGCGCCCGGTTGGGCGTCGGACGGGGCGCATCCTGGTGATCGACGACGAACCGCATCTCAGAGAGGTGATCACGAACCTCCTCAGGCTGGAGGGACATACGGCCGTGGGGGTGGGGTCCGGAATCGAAGGGGTCGAGGCCTTCCGGGTAGAACCCTTCCAGGTGGTGATCACAGATCTGGGGATGCCGGACCTCACCGGGCTGGAGGTGGCCCGAAAGGTTCGGGAGCTTAACACGGAGGTCAAACTCATCCTCTGCACGGGGTGGAATGCGGCCGTGAGTCAAACGGAGCAGGAGGCCGTGGGGATCGATCGGCTACTCGAAAAACCCTTCCGGCTGGACAAGCTCCTCCGCCTGGTCCACGAGCTCCTTCGGACCGGTGCTCAGGCGGAGCCGCGGCGGCAACGCTAAGGGGGCGTGCGTGGGCGTCAACGAGCCGGCGATCCTGATCGTGGATGATGAGGAGGAGAACCGGATGCTCCTGGAGGCCCTCCTGGGCTCGCAAGGGTACCGGGTGGTGACCGCGGCCGATGGGGTGCAAGGCTTCGCGGCCGTCAAGACCGATCCTCCGGACCTGATCCTGCTTGACGTCATGATGCCCGGACAGGATGGATTCGAAGTATGCCGGCAGCTGAAGGCAGACCCGGCGACCTGGTTCATCCCGGTGGTGTTGGTCACCGCCCTGAGCGAGCGGGAGGATCGGATCCGTGGGATCGAGGCGGGGGCGGACGACTTTCTGTCCAAGCCGATTCACCGGTGGGAGCTCCTGACGCGGACCAAATCGTTGCTGCGGATCAAGAGTCTGCGCGATGATCTGCAGATGAGCTATGAGCAGCTCAAGAGGCTAGAAGAGCTCCGGGACCGACTCATTCATCTCCTGATCCACGACCTCAAGGGGCCGCTGACCTCCCTGCTCCTCGGGGCGGACCTGTTGATATCCCATGAGGGGGAGCCGGTGGTGGAGGAGAAACATTGGGAGCTTCTTCGCCGGATGCGGCAGCAGGTGGAGTATCTAACCGATATGGTGCAGAGCCTCTTGGATATCGCCCGGATGGAGGAGGGAAAGCTCCCCCTCCGACCGGAGGCGCTTGCGGTGGGAGAACTCGTGGGAAATGCCGCGGCTGAGCTTGGGGTTCCGTATGCCAGCAAGGGCGTGTCCCTACGAACTCAGGTCCCCTCCGGCCTCTTGCCGGTCCATGGTGATCGCGATCTCCTCAAGCGGGTTCTCCTGAATCTGCTCAAGAATGCTCTGGACCACACCCCTGTGGATGGCCAGGTGACGGTCGGAGTCCAGCCGGAGAATGCGGAATCGCTGACGATATGGGTTCAAGACACGGGGGTAGGAATCCCGCAGGCCTTCCACGAGAAGATCTTCGATAAATTCGGCCAGGTCGAGCTTCGCGAGGCGCACGAGCGGCGGGGGACCGGTCTGGGTCTCACCTTCTGCAGGCTGGCGGTCGAGGCCCACGGGGGGCGCATCTGGGTGGAGAGCGCAGAAGGCAAGGGGAGTCGCTTCTCCTTCACGGTTCCTTCTGTGCGCGCCGAGATGCCTGACGCGGCGGGAGGCGGCCGATGACGCAGAAGGCGGCGCGGATCCTGATCGTGGATGATGATGTGTCTGTCGCCCTGATGATCCGCGAAGCCCTCGAGGGTGAAGGACACCACGTCACCACGTTCCATACGGGCCAAGACGGGATTCGGGTCTTTACCCGGGAGCGATTCGATCTGGTCATGCAGGATGTGAACCTTCCCGGGGGCGTCTCGGGGTACGGCGCCTGTCAGACCTACAAGTCGATTCGGGATGCGACGGCGGTCATCATGATGACCGGGGAGTTCACGAGCGATCAGGATGAGGCCCTGGCCCGCCGGTTGGGGGCCGACGGTTTTCTGAGAAAACCCTTCACGCGAGAGCAGCTCCTCCGGGCGGTGGGCGAGGGGCTCAAGGGCCGGGCGGAGTGGATCGGGGATCGGCCGGTCTTTGTCTGTCGGGTGTGCGGTGTCCGCTTTGCCGTCTGGGATGCGATTTCCCACGTGGAGAGTTTCCCGGTCTACTGTCCCAATTGCGGCCAGGTGACCCAGGTGAAGCCAGAGGAACTCGCCTGGGAAACCGCCGAGGAGCGCCGGGGCCCCCAGGGGCCCGAGGCGCGGCGCATCCTGGTGGTGGAGGATGATGAGCTCTTTCGACGGTTCCTCACGGATCTCTTGACGAGGGCCGGCCATGTGGTCCTCGGAGCGAAGAACGGCAAGGAAGGTCTCCAGTTCTGTCAGCAGTGGAAGCCAGCACTGGTGGTCGCGGACCTGCTCCTCCCCGAGGTGGACGGGATCACGATGTGCCGGCAGATCCGGGAAAGCCCTCGGACGGCGCAGATTCCTATTATGGTCCTCACCGCCTTCCAAAGCGACGCCTCCAGGGAGGAGACGCGGAAGATGGGAGCCACCTACCTCACGAAACCCATCGAGCCCGGGAATTTCCTGGACACTGTGGCCCGGATGGTCAGTCGCTAACGCGCTAGAAGGCTAGGAAGCTAGTACGCTAGGACGCAAGGACGCTGGGAGACGAGCAAGCATTCCGGCACGGCAGCGTTCTAGCGTTCCAGCATCCCAGCATTCCAGCGTACTAGCATCCTAGCAGGATTGTGAAAGGGGTTGACGGGCTCGTTTTCCCCTAGGGATAATAGGCGAGGTGTTGGAGGGAGGGAAGCACAGTCACAATGAATGAGCGGATCCGCGTGCGGTTTGCCCCGTCGCCCAGCGGCCATCTTCACGTGGGGGGGGCCCGGACGGCCCTGTATAACTGGCTCTTCGCCCGACATCACGGCGGGGTTTTTCTCCTGCGGATCGAGGACACGGACGTCGACCGCTCGACGGAAGAGTCGGTCGAGGCGATCGTGGAGAGCCTGAAGTGGCTCGGGCTGGATTGGGACGAGGCGCCCTATCGCCAGGCGGAGCGGCTCTCGATCTATCGGGAGTATGCCGAGCAGCTCCTCAAGGCAGGCAGGGCCTATCGATGCGTCTGTACCCCCGAGGAGCTCGAGGAGCGCCGCAGAGCGGCCCTCGCGGCGGGGCGCTCCCCTCACTATGACGGCCGATGTCGGGATCGGCGGGTGGAGCCGGGAAGACCCTGGTCGCTTCGCCTCCGGGTGCGAGATTCCGGGGTGACCGTCGTTGACGACCTCATCCACGGAGAGGTCCGCTTTGACAATGCCGAACTGGATGATTTCATCCTGATGCGATCGGACGGAATGCCGACGTATAATTTTGCCGTCGTCGTCGATGACGGCTTGCTGCAGATCACTCACGTGATCCGGGGGGATGATCATCTATCCAACACCCCGAAACAGACCCAGGTCTACCACGCCCTGGAGCTTCCCGTGCCCCGATTTGCCCACGTCCCCATGATCCTCGGCCCAGACCGCACGCGCCTGTCCAAACGCCACGGGGCGACCTCGGTGCTGGCGTATCGGGACCTGGGGTATCTCCCCCAGGCGATGGTGAATTATCTCGTCCGTCTGGGCTGGTCTCACGGAGATCAGGAGATCTTCAGTCGGGAGGAGCTCATTCGCTATTTCGATATCGGGCAGGTGGGCCATGCCCCGGCCATCTTCGATCAGGCCAAGCTCGACTGGCTGAACGCCCATTACCTCCGGGAAGCGGATCCGAAGTGGCTGGCGGACCTCCTCCTCCCATTCTATGAGCAGGCGGGGATCCCTCCGGGCGAGATCGAGGCCAAGGCGGGCGCGTGGTCGGGCTCGGGCAAGGGAGGGACCTTCGGCGAGGCGGTCATCCGTACCTTTCGGGAGCGGGCCAAGACGCTCAGGGAACTTGCCCAGAGCTCCCGCTTCCTCTTCCGGGTCGGCATCGATTATGATCCCCAGGCTGTGGAGAAGCATCTTCGGCCTCAGGCCCTGACGCACCTCCGTGAGCTTCACGGCAGGCTCCAGGGGACGAGCCCCTTTGACGCCGCAACCCTCGAAAGACTCTACCGAGATTTCGCGGCCGAGCGCACACTCAAGCTGGGAGACGTGGCCCAGCCCACCCGCGTCGCCGTGACCGGTGGATCGGTGAGCCCCCCGCTGTTTCTCGTGATGGAGCTGGCGGGCCGCGAGATATGTTTGGAGCGGCTTGCGGCGGTTCTGGAGCGGGGTGGCGCGTAAGGCAGCTTTCCGGGAGTGAGGAGGATCGCTGTGGGTCTACAGGAGCTGCTCAACACGCTGCGGGGGGAGCTGAGCGCCTTGGAAAGGGAGTTCCGGATCGATATCCCGCAGAAGATCGAGCAGGCACGCCTCCTCGGGGATCTCACCGAGAATGCGGATTACCACGCGATGAAAGAGCGACAGGGATTCGTCCAGGCACGGATCATCTTCTTGAAGCAGCGGATCGCCTCCCTCTCGGCGATCGATCCGCGGTCCGTCCCTCAGGATCGCGTGGGGTTCGGCTCGATTGTCTACCTTCGCGATGCAGAGAACGGCGGCGAGCGGGTGGTCAAGCTCGTGGCGCCCGAGGAGAGTAACGGGGAGAAAGGATGGGTCTCGATCGCCTCTCCTATGGGGCGGGGATTAATGGGACGCCGGGAGGGAGACGGGGTACGCATTCAAACCCCCGGGGGTGTGAAGACCTTCGAGGTGAAAAAATTCATCACGCTGCACGAGCAGAAAGAACCATTTTCGGCTTGACTTTCCGGCACCCCTCAGCCATAGTGAGGCCACCCATCGCCCGGATTCGCTGAATCCGGGTTTCTTTTTAGCATTTCCGAATCAGGAGAGTCATTGCGGGGTCGGATAACGGTAGTCCGCCTGACTCTGGATCAGGCTGTCGAGGTTCGAGTCCTCGCCCCGCAGCCACACCGCTTCCGTTGCCGGCCCCATCGTCTAGCCCGGCCCAGGACGCTGCCCTCTCAAGGCGGAAACGCGGGTTCGAATCCCGCTGGGGCCACCAGGCAATAAAAAGCCCGGATTTTCCGGGCTTTTTTATTGCCAGAGCATTGGACCAGTGGAGCAATGGATCAATGGGCCAATGCGGTCTATTGATCTACTGTTCCATTGCTCGCGTTCCCCGCCGGGCTTTTTACATTTTCAGAGCATTGGAGCATTGGACAATAGAGCATGAGTGCATTGAGCCAATGCGATCTAATGCGATCTATTGTTCCATTGCTCTATTGCTCCCGCCTTGCCGTCCCGGGCCATTTGTTTTTAGAGCATTGGAGCTCCATTGTTCTACTGCTCACGCTTTTCCGTCCCCTTGATCAGCGCAGTCAGCATCTGGCCAGGAGCTCCTTGTACAGAAAAAGAGGGGTGGGGAGCCTGTAGTTGACGAACGGGCCCCATTGAGATAGAAACTTCGCATGCCACGGGGTCTTTCGGTGGCTGGGCGCGCCCGATACGCATCCCCCTGATTCGCCACGAATTGGCCCGTCTCTTGCTAAGTATCAATCTGGCCTAAACCCTTTCGCGGAGGAACGGCTATGGGGCGGCATCTGAAGACGGCTATTTGGCTCGGGATCATAGCTGTCGTGCTGGCGGCCTGCGGGACGACCCAAGAGGCGCGGCAGGAAGACAAGCTCTGGGAAGATTTTAAGTTAAGCCTCGCCGAGCGCCAGGTGGCCCGCCGGCGACAGACAGCCGAGGTCTGTCAGCGTCGCGGTGTGGCCCTGCCCGCACAGTACCAACAGAAGGGGGGCGGCATCCTGGAAGAGTACGTCCCATCCCGCCCACCGTGTGGAATCCCGGCGCGGGAGCGGACCGATGGCGCCGAGGGCGACTTCCGGGCGACCTGGCAGGCCGTGATGGGCAAGCCGGTGCCCGTTCCGTACGAGTGGCTGCTGGCAGCAAAGCGCCGGATCGCGGTCTGGTTGGATGCGGGAGGCCTCACCCCCGCAGAGGCCACCACCGTGCTGCGTGAAGCCCAGTGGGTTGTGTCTGAGTCGGAGTCTCGCGCCCTCCCGGCTGCGGCCGAGTCGGGTCAGCCGTCGGGCACAGCGGAACAGACCTTTGCCAAGCTCAACACCGCCCTCAATCAGGCCCTCGCTGAGCATGGTATTGCGTGCCGCCACAAGGGAGGAACCCAGCCGTGTTTCTAACCTTCCCTTTTCTCTCTGGCAGGCCGAGACAAAATTTCCATAACGGGATGACCCTTTGACAGATTGGCACACATCGACAGCGCTCCTCCTTCTGGCCGACGACACCGGCCGTCGCCTCCGGCTACGGCTCAGCCGGCAGGCGCTCTATTGCGCCCTCCTCGGCGGGCTCCTCACCGTCCTGGCCCTGGCGTACCTCGGCTATCACTTTCTAGTCTTCCAGGTCGACTATACTGAGCTGGCCCAGCTGCGCGAGACGGTCCAGGCCCAGGAGGAGATGGCGGCCCAGCTCCAGACGCTGTCCCAGGAGTTGACCCGCCTCCGGTC
>Ga0209859_1000342_pt1 | contig 11256 bp, 9 predicted proteins | sample GWRWS3_50_60_FD_187241 | JGI IMG/M metagenome (GOLD analysis project Ga0209859, IMG submission 187241) | Riverbed sediment microbial communities from areas with vegetation nearby in Columbia River, Washington, USA - GW-RW S3_50_60 (SPAdes)... | ecosystem: Environmental > Aquatic > Freshwater >... | reverse complement strand
CCCACCCCCTCGGCTTCATGTCCTCGAACGCGGGATCCTCGTTGGAACGGAACCAGTTCGCCCGCTCCCAACCGGCCTTCTCCCCGAACTCGGCGCCGAGCGCCGCCAGCCGCGAGTACGTGGGCGAGACCCTCAGCGGACGTCCCGCCTGGTAGTCCTCGCCCGGGTACTTCACGTCGTAGTGCTTCGCGTAGATCTCGTGGGCGCGTGCGAGCGCGTACCTCCGACTGCGGTAGTGCCGGCCGAAGCGCCGCACGTCCATCTTCGACAGGTCCATCGACGGCTCTCCGTCGACGATCCATTCGGCCGTGTACCGGCCGACGCCCGCGCCACCCGTGATCCCGTGGGCGCAGAAGCCGGCCGCGACGAACAAGCCGCCCACCTCGGTCTCGCCGAGGATGAAGTCGTCGTCGGGCGTGAACGCCTCGGGACCGTTGATGAACCGGTTGATCTCGGTGGTCCGAAGGGCCGGGATCAGGTTGAAGGCCCCTTCGGCGATCGGCTCGAACCGCTCCCACCGCTCCTGGAGGAGCCGGTGGTTGAAGTCGGGCGGGATCGGGGTGTCCACGTGCCAGGGGTCGGGGTTGCGCTCGTAGCCGCCGACCACGAGCCCGCCGACCTCCTCGCGCACGTAGACCAGGTTGTCCGGGTCGCGGAGCGTGGGGAACCCGGTGGTGACCCCGTCGATCGGTCGCGTGATGAGGTACTGGTGCTCCATCGGCACGACGGGGATCTCGACCCCGGCCATCCGCCCGAGCTCATTGGCCCAGATCCCCGAGGCGTTGACGACGACCTCGGCCTCGATCGCGCCGTGGTCCGTGACGACACCCGTTACCTGCCCGTCCCGAACCGGGATCTCCCGGACGCGAACGCCGGTCCGGATCCTCGCACCGCCACGCTTGGCCCCCTCGGCGAACGCCATCGTGATCCCGGTCGGGTCCAGATGCCCGTCCGTCGGTACGAGCTGCGCGCCGAGCACGTTCGAGACGTCGATCAGAGGGAACCGCTGGTACGCCTCCTCCGCGGAGACGATCTCGACGGGCAGGCCGAAGCTCTTCGCCCAGCCGGCCTGGCGGGCGAGCGCCTCGAGCCGGTAGGGCGACGACGCGAGATGGAGCGTCCCGACCTGGTGCCACCCGAGGTCCACCCCGGTCTCGCGTTCGAGCGTGGGGTACAGCTCGACCCCGTACATCATCATCCGGGTGTGGCTGACCGAGTTCCGCAGCTGCGCGATCAGACCCGCCGAATGGAAGGTGGATCCGCTGGTGAGCTCGGAGCGGTCGATGAGCAGCACGTCGCTCCACCCCATCTTCGTCAGGTGGTACGCGATGCTCGTACCCGCGACACCCCCGCCGACGATCACGACCCGGGCGCGATCGTCCGACACGTCAGATCGCTTCGCTCGCTTGGTCCAGCCAGCGTTCGAACCGTCGGTCGGCCATCGAACGAGAGAGTCGGTCGAAGTGCTTGTCCGCGTACCCGACGTAGTCGATGCCCAACGTGGAGAGGGCCTGCTGGATCACGCCCCACATCGCCTCGCGGAAATCGGACATGATCCGCATCAGCCGCAAGCGTGCCCGGTGCACGTCGGTCACCTCGCCGAACGTGAGGTGGAGCAGCGCCTCCTGCGACCCCCCGGAGAGCCCGTTGTTGATGGAGAGGTTGCCGAGATCGAAGAACGGGTCGCCCATGCCCGAGTACTCGTAGTCCACCAGCCAGAACCCCTCCGGGCCGCGGAGGAAGTTGTCGGCGAGCAGATCGTTGTGGCAAGGCCGCTGGGGCACGGGAGCGACGGCGAACGCCGCCTCGATGCGTGCGGCGTGGGCGTGCGCCGGCCCGAAGGCCGCCGGGATCGCCACACCGCGTTCCTCGGACACCCGCCGGTACTCCTCCACGATGCGGAACGCGTCGAACGACGCGGGGAGCTTCGGCCCGGCGTGGATCGTCGACACGACCCGCGCAACATCGGCGAGGGTCGACTCCTGCTCCATGTCGCCCTCGGCGAGCGGCTCCCCCGGGACCCAACGCGTGATGAGGCATCCGTGCTCGGGCAGGTGGGCGATGACCTCGGGCCCGACCCCCGCGGCCGCCGCGGCGAGGGCGGCCTCGTACTCGGCCACCCGGTCGATCCCCAGGAGCGCCGTGTCCTTGTCGGACAAGCGGAGGAAGAACGCTCCGGCGCCGACCTCGACGCGGAAGTTGCGGTTGGTCCGGCCCGCCTCGATGGGGGTGATCGTCGGCTCGTGCCCCCGCCATCCGGGCACGACCGCCACCACCGCTTCCAGGTCGGGATCGAGGCCCACGGGTGACCCTAGCCCGCATGATCGTTTCCGGTCAAGGCTGAGCGGTTCCGAACGACCAGTTGGGTATCGGCTGACCGTTCGTGCGCGGTCACCCATCCGGCGGGTTGACAGGCAGATCGAGGTCCGTACACTTGCCGAACGATGTCCGACACCTTGGACCAGATCAGGGATAAGACCGGACCGCGCGACCTCGTACTTATCGCGTAGGCGCGGCCGGGCCGAGACAGGCCCGGGACCCGCGCCAGATGCCCCTCGCGCAGCGAGGGGCTTTTTGTACCCCTGGTGGGGCGGCGCGGCCGAGGTTCGCGGAAGGTCACCGAACGGGAGGAGATGCAGATGCGGTACGAGTTCGAGCGGGGCGGCAGGACGGTCGCGAGCGTGCTCTGGGAGGGTCCGGGGCAGGTGACGATGGACGTGGCGGACGCCGCCGATCGCCCGCAGTTCGACCGGTTCTTCGGCGAGGAGGTCGCGTACCTGGACGCCGGCTTCGACTTCGGCGGCGGCATGGATGAGGCCGGGATGACCACCCGGCGGCGCGACTGGACCCCGTGGGAGTTCGAGCGGGCCACGCGCAACCTGGCGCACCGGCTCGGGTGCACGGTCCGTCGTGTCGAGACCGGCCCGGTCGAGGAACGCGCCGTCGATGAGCGGGCCGTCGGGGAGCGCCGAGCGGGGGCCGTGGCCCCATGAAGGTCACCGGCGCGCATGCACTGTTCCGTTCGCTCGAGGGGGAGGGGGTCGACCTCGCGTTCGGCATCCCGGGCGGGGCGATCCTGCCCGCCTACGACCCGCTGATCGAGTCGAAGGTTCGCCACGTCCTGTGCCGGCACGAGCAGGGGGCGGGGCATGCCGCCGAGGGCTACGCCTGGGCCACCGGGAAGGTGGGTGTCGCCATCGCGACCTCGGGCCCCGGCGGCTGCAACCTGGTGACGGCGCTCGCCGACGCGAAGATGGACTCGGTCCCGATGGTCGCGATCACCGGGCAGGTCCCGACGCCGGTGGTCGGCAACGATGCGTTCCAGGAGGCCGACATCACCGGCATCACGATGCCGATCACCAAGCACAACTTCCTCGTCAAGGACGCGAACGAGCTGGCGGAGACGATCCGTGAGGCCTTCCACATCGCCCGGACGGGGCGGCCGGGCCCGGTGCTCGTCGACATCCCGAAGGACGTCCAGCTGCAGGAGTTCACGTGGCGCTGGCCCGAGTCGGTCGACCTGCCCGGGTACCGACCCACCACCAAGGGCAACCTGAAGCAGGTGCGCTCGGCCGCGAAGCTGATCATGGAGTCCAAGCGTCCCGTCCTGTACGTGGGGGGCGGCGTGATCAAGGCCGAGGCGCACGAGGAGCTGTTGAAGCTCGCGAACGACGGGAGGCTCCCCGTCACGACCACGCTGATGGCGCGCGGGGCGTTCCCCGACGCGCACGAGCTCGCGCTCGGGATGCCGGGGATGCACGGCGCGTTCACGGCCGTCACCGCGATGCAGAAGGCGGACCTCCTGGTCGCGCTTGGCGCTCGGTTCGACGACCGCGTGACGGGGCAGCTGTCCTCGTTCGCGAAGGACGCGAAGATCGTCCACGTCGACATCGACCCGGCCGAGATCGGCAAGAACCGGGTCGCCGACGTCCCGATCGTGGGCGACTGCCAGGATGTGATCGCCAAGCTCCACGCCGAGCTGCGGCGCCTGCAGGACGAGGCGGGCGGGATCCCGGACCGGACCGAGTGGCTCGCGCAGCTCGACGAGTGGAAGCGCACGTTCCCCTACCGCTACGACCAGCCGGCGGACGGGCCGCTCAAGCCCCAGTTCTGCATCGAGCGGCTGTACGAGCACACGAAGGGCGACGCGATCGTCGTGGCGGGCGTGGGCCAGCACCAGATGTGGGCGTCGCAGTTCTGGAGGTTCAACGAGCCCCGGACCTGGGTGAACTCCGGAGGCCTCGGAACGATGGGGTTCGCCGTGCCGGCGGCGCTCGGAGCCAAGGCCGGCCGCCCCGATCGCCGGGTGATCGCGATCGACGGTGACGGATGCTTCCAGATGACGAGCCAGGAGCTCGCGACCTCGACGGCCGAGGGGATCCCGTTCGTCACGGCCATCATCAACAACGCGCACCTCGGGATGGTTCGGCAGTGGCAGGAGCTGTTCTACGAGGAGCGGTACTCGCAGGTGTACCTGTCCTACGACGTGCCGGACTACGTGAAGCTGGCCGAGGCGTACGGCTGCGTCGGTCTGCGGGCCGAGCATCCCGACGAGGTGGACGCCGTGATCGACAAGGCGCTCTCGATCGAGGACCGGAGCGTGGTGATCGACTTCCGCGTGGACTCCAAGGAGATGTGCTTCCCGATGGTCCCGGCGGGCGCGAGCAACGACGACATCATCGTCGGCCCCGAGGGTCTGCGGCCGACGGACGATCCGGCCGAGGCGCCGGTCGCATGAGCCTCCACACGATCTCGGTCCTGGTCGAGGACAAACCGGGGGTCCTCACGCGCGTCGCGGGTCTGTTCGCGGCCCGTGGTTTCAACATCGACTCGCTCGCGGTCGGCCCGACGGACGACGTCGGCCTCTCGCGGATGACGATCGTCGTCCAGGTCGACACGAAGACGCTCGAGCAGGTCACCAAGCAGCTCAACAAGCTGGTGAACGTGATCAAGATCTTGGAGCACGAGCCGGGCGACGCCGTCGAGCGAGAGCTGATGCTGGTGAAGGTGAAGGGCGAAGGTGAGGCCCGCGCGCGCATCCTGGAGATCTGCGACGTGTTCCGCGTGCGGGTGCTCGACGTGACGCACCGGACGATCACGATCGAGGGCACCGGCACGCCCGACAAGCTCGAGGCCCTGCTCGAGCTGCTGCGCGACTTCGGGATCGTGGAGCTCTCGCGCACGGGGCGGATCGCGCTCGCCCGTGGGGACCGAGGGATCAAGGAACGGGCCGCGCGGCTGCGGACGGTCGCCGGCAGCGAACAGGAGTGGACCGGCGGCGGCGTCTGACCGCCCGAGTCGGGAACGGAACCGGAAAGGTGGGACATCACCGATGGCGACCATCTACCACGACGCGGATGCCGATCCGTCGGTCCTCGCGGGGCAGCGGATCGCGGTCCTGGGGTTCGGGAGCCAGGGTCATGCGCACGCGCAGAACCTGCAGGACTCGGGCCACGACGTCCGGGTAGGGCTCCGCGAGGGCTCGGCGTCCTGGTCCAAGGCCGAGGGGGCCGGACTGTCCGTGAGGCCGACGGGCCAGGCGGTCGCTGAGGCCGACGTCGTCATGGTCGTGCTCCCCGACACGGCGCACGGAGCCGTCTACACCTCGGAGATCGCACCGAACCTCGAGGCCGGCAACATGCTGATGTTCGCGCACGGGTTCTCGGTGCACTTCGGGACGGTCGAGCCACCCGCCGACGTCGACGTCACGATGATCGCCCCGAAGGGGCCGGGTCACCTGGTCCGGCGGACCTACCAGGAAGGCATCGGCACCCCCGCGCTCGTCGCGGTCCAGCGGGATGCCACGGGCACGGCGCTGCAGCGAGCGCTCGCCTATGGCGCCGGCATCGGAGCCGCTCGAGCGGGCATCCTCGAGACGACGTTCAAGGAGGAGACCGAGACCGATCTGTTCGGGGAGCAGTCGGTGCTGTGCGGCGGCATCTCCACGCTCGTCGAGGCGGGGTTCGACACGCTGGTGCAGGCCGGGTACCAGCCCGAGATCGCGTACTTCGAGTGCCTGCACGAGCTCAAGCTCATCGTCGACCTGATCTACGAGGGCGGTCTGTCCTGGATGCGCCACTCGATCTCCGACACCGCGGAATGGGGCGACTACCGGAGCGGTCCGCGGATCGTGGACGAAGGCGTGCGCGAACGCATGCGCCAGGTCCTGTCCGAGATCCAGGACGGCGCGTTCGCCAAGGAGTGGCTGGGGGAGGCCGAGGCCGGCTTCCCCCACTTCCTCGCGCTCCGCCGCGAGGCCCGCGGCTCACAGCTCGAGTCGGTGGGCCGCGAGCTGCGTCCGATGATGCCCTGGCTGCACTCCGAGGAGAGGGTGGTGCCCGATGGCGAACGGTAGCGACCCCGACGTAGTACGGATCTTCGACACCACGCTCCGCGACGGCGAGCAGGCCCCCGGGATCGCGCTCACCCGGGCCGAGAAGGTCGAGATCGCGGAGCAGCTGGCCCGCCTCGACGTCGATGTGATCGAGGCGGGCTTCCCCGTCTCGAGCGAGGGAGAGTTCGAGGCCGTCAGCGAGATCGCCTCGAGCGTGCGCGGACCCGTGATCGCCGCGCTCGCTCGCGTCGTCCCCGGCGACATCACCCGCGCGGCCGAGGCGCTCGCCGGCGCCGAACGCTGGCGGATCCACACGTTCATCTCGACCAGCGACATCCACATCACCGACATGCTCCGGATGAGCCAGGGCCAAGTCCTCGACGCGATCCGCGAGGGCGTCAAGCTGGCCGTCGGCTACACCGAGGACGTGGAGTTCAGCGCGCAGGACGCCACCCGCACCGAGTTGGATTTCCTCCTCGAGTGTTTCCGTGTCGCCGTGGACGCCGGCGCGACGACGATCAACGTCCCCGACACGGTCGGCTACGCGATGCCGCACGAGTTCGGCGAGCTCGTCCGGACGGTGCGCGAGGCGGTCCCCGAGCACGTGGTGATCTCGACGCACTGCCACAACGATCTCGGCCTGGCCGTCGCCAACTCGCTCGCCGGCATCGTGAACGGCGCCCGCCAGATCGAGGTGGCCGTGAACGGGATCGGCGAGCGCGCGGGCAACTGCTCGCTCGAGGAGGTGGCGATGATCGTGCGCACGCGCCGGGAGGCGCTCGGGGTCTCGCACGGCCTGAACCTCAAGGAGATTACCCGCACATCTCGCCTGGTCAGCATGACCACCGGTTACGGCGTGCAACCCAACAAGGCGGTCGTCGGTTCGTCCGCGTTCGCGCACGAGAGCGGGATCCATCAGCACGGGGTGCTCGCGAACCGCGCGACCTACGAGATCATGGACCCGCTCGAGATCGGCCTCGAGGGCAACCAGCTCGTGCTCGGGAAGCACTCGGGGCGTCACGCGTTCGCGGACGCGCTCGACAAGATCGGGATCGAGCTCGACGACGATCACCTCAACCGCGCGTTCGCGCGGTTCAAGGATCTGGCCGACCGGAAGATCCAGCTGACCGACCAGGACCTCGCGGCGATCGTCTCCGAGGAGCTCGGTGCGGCCGCCGAGGACGTGTTCGTCCTGGAGGCGCTCCAGGTCGGAGGTGGCACGCACCTGTCGCCCACCGCGAGCGTGCGCCTTCGCAAGGGCGACGAGATCGTCGAGGAGTCCGCGATGGGCGACGGCATGATCGACGCGGCGATGGGCGCGATCCAGCGAGCCTCCGGGGTCGAGGGCCGGCTCGTGTCGTTCAACGTCTCCGCCGTCACGGGTGGGACCGACGCGCTCGGCGACGTCGTGATCCAGCTCGATGCGCTGGGACGGCGCGTGACGGGCCGGGGCGTGGCGACCGACGTGGTGGAGGCGAGCGCCCGCGCCTATCTGGCCGCGGTCAATCGCGCGATGCTGATGTCGAACGGGACGAGCGAGAGCGAAGCGGAGGTCACCCCGTGACCTCCGCGTACTCCGTCGGCGTGATCCGTGGAGACGGGACGGGTCCCGAGGTCGTTGGCGAGGCCCTCAAGGTGCTCGAGGCGGTCGGTCATGGCTTCGACGTCGAGCTGGTCGATTTCGACCTCGGCGCCGAACGGTACCTGCGCACCGGCGAGGTCCTCCCGGACGGCGAGCTCGAGCGGCTGCGCTCGATGGACGCCGTCCTGCTCGGAGCCGTCGGCGACCCGCGCGTGCGACCCGGCATCCTCGAGCGCGACCTGCTGCTCCGGATCCGGTTCGAGCTCGACCAGTACGTGAACCTGCGTCCGATCGTGCGCTATCCGGGCGTGGAGACCCTCGTGCCGTCCCACTCGGAGGACGACGTGAACATGGTGGTCGTCCGAGAGAACTCCGAGGGCCTGTACAGCGGGGCCGGAGGCTTCCACCGCAAGGGCACGCCGCACGAGGTCGCCGTCCAGGAGTCGATCAACACGCGCCACGGCGTGGAGCGGATCGTCCGCTACGCGTTCGAACTCGCGATGGGTCCCGACCGCAGGCGCAAGCTCACGCTCGTGCACAAGACCAACGTGCTCACGTTCGCGGGCGACCTGTACCAGCGCGTCGTCGACGAGGTCGGGTTGGGGTTCCCCGACGTGGAGCGGGACTACGTCCACGTGGACGCCGCGTGCATCTACCTGCTGGATCAGCCGTCCCGGTTCGACGTGATCGTCACCGACAACATGTTCGGGGACATCATCACGGACCTCGGCGCGATGATCCAGGGAGGGATGGGCATCGCGGCGGGGGGCAACGTCAACCCCGCCGGGGTGAGCATGTTCGAGCCGATCGGCGGCACCGCTCCCGACCACAGCGGCAAGGGGACCATCAACCCGCTCGCGGCGATCGGCGCGCTCCAGATGCTGCTCGCGCAGCTCGGCGAGGTGGAGGCCGCGGGCCGCGTATCCGCGGGCATCCGCTTCGCCTGCTCGAAGCTCCATTCGATGCGAGCGGGCGAGATGGGGTTCTCGACCGAGGAGGTCGGCGACCTCGTGGTCGAGGGAGCGTCGCCGTGAGCGAGCCGCTGCGGGTCGAGCTGTACGACACCACCTTGCGCGACGGGGCACAGGGGACCGGCTTCTCGTACTCGATCGAGGACCGGCTCCGGATCCTGCACAAGCTCGACCAGCTGGGCGTCCCGTTCGTCGAGGGTGGCTGGCCGGGCGCGAACCCGCGCGAGACCGAGTTCTTCCGGCTCGCCACCGGCGAGACCCTCAAGCACACGACGCTCACGGCGTTCGGGATGACGCGCAAGGCCGGCGAGGCGGCGGATCGGAGCGGTGTGCTCCGAGACCTCCTCGACGCGGGGACCGAGGTCGTCTGCCTGGTCGGCAAGGCCTGGGACCTCCATGTCGTCGAGGCGCTCCGCACCGACCTCGAGGAGGGCGCGGCGATGGTCCACGACTCGGTCTCGTTCCTGCGGCGGCAGGGCCGGCGCGTGTTCTTCGACGCCGAGCACTTCTTCGACGGCTACCGAAGCGACCCGGCGTTCGCGCTCCGGGTGCTCGCGTCGGCCGAAGAAGCCGGTGCCGAGCGTCTGGTCCTGTGCGACACGAACGGCGGCATGCTTCCCCAGGAGGTCGCGCGGGTCGTCGCCGAGGTTCGGGAGGTGGTCCGAACCCCGCTCGGCATCCACGTCCACAACGACACCGGGTGCGCCGTCGCGAACTCGTTGATCGCCGTCGAGCACGGCGCCTTCCAGGTCCAGGGCGTCGTGAACGGCTACGGAGAGCGGACCGGCAACGCCGACCTGATCCCGATCGCCGCCAACCTCGTCCTGAAGATGGGCGCCGAGTGCCTGCCGGATGGCTCGATGGAGCGGCTCACCGAGGTCGCGCACTACGTCGCCGAGGTCGCCAACGTAGCGCCGGACGCGCGCCAGCCCTACGCGGGCCGGTTCGCGTTCACGCACAAGGCGGGGCTGCACGCGAGCGGGGTCGAACGCGTCTCGCGCGCCTACGAGCACGTCGAGCCGACGGCCGTTGGCAATCGCCGCGGTGTCGTCGCGAGCGATCTGGGGGGAGCGGCCACCATCCGGATGAAGGCCGACGAGTTCGGCCTCGACCTCGGCGCCGAGGCCGTGCCTCGGTTGCTCGCCGACCTCAAGGATCGCGAGGCGCGCGGCTACACGTTCGAGGTCGCCGACGCCTCACTGGAGCTGCTGATGCGCCGAGCCGACGGGTGGCGGCAACCGTTCTTCGAGATCGACAGTTACCGCGTCCACGTCGAGGAGCGGGTCGGGGACGACGAGTCACCGCTCGCCGAGGCGACCGTCAAGGTGGTGACGAAGGGGACCCGCCACATCGAGAGCGCGGAGGGCCGGGGGCCGGTCGGCGCGCTCGACAATGCGCTCCGAAAGGCGCTCGTGAACGACTACCCCGAGCTCGAGCACATCAGCCTCGAGGACTTCCGCGTTCGGGTCCTCGACCAGATGCACGGCACCGGCGCGGTGGTGCGAGTCCTGATCGATACCTCGAACGGACAGCGCGAGTGGACCACCGTCGGCGTCTCGGAGAACATCATCGAGGCGTCGTGGGAGTCTCTCGTCGACGGGTACCTGTACGGATTGCTCCACCCCCGAGACGGCCAGGGATCGGCCCGCGAGCCCGCGGTACCCTGAGCTCCATGCCGTCACGGATCCGGGAGGCCGTCCCGAAGGACGCTCGCGCGATCGCGGAGATCCACGTTCGCTCCTGGCAGGCCGCGTACCGCGGCCAGCTGACCGACGACTACCTGGACGGCCTCACGGTGGACGACCGGCTCGAACAGCATCGCCGGAGCCTGGAGGAACCGCGGGCCGGGTGGAAGACCTGGGTCGCGGACGACGAGGGCCCGGTGGGCTTCGCGGTGACCGGCCCCAGCGAGGACGCCGACGCCGGCGAGCGAACGGCCGAGCTGTACGCGATCTACCTCGACCCCGAGCAACTGGGCACCGGCCTGGGGCGCCGGCTGTTCGAGCACGCGGTCGAGGACCTCCGGTCGCGGCGGTTCGACACCGTGACGCTGTGGGTGCTGGAGACCAACGAGCGCGCCCGCCGGTTCTACGAGGTCGCCGGCTGGAAGCACGACGGCACCGTCACGAGCGAGCGTGTCGACTGCGAGATGCGGCCGACGGTTCGGTACCGCGTCGAGCTGTAGACCGGGGGGCTCGGGCCTGCAGCGGACCCTAGGACGAGAGCTCCGTCTCCCGGTGCTCGAGCGTCTGGCGCGTGGTGAGCAGCTCGTCCACGCCCGCGAGTGGGAGCGGTTTGGCGAAGTAGAAGCCCTGACCGAGATCACAGCGCAGCGCGAGCAGCTTCTCCAGCTGGTCGGCCCTCTCGAT
>Ga0209859_1000341_pt1 | contig 11271 bp, 17 predicted proteins | sample GWRWS3_50_60_FD_187241 | JGI IMG/M metagenome (GOLD analysis project Ga0209859, IMG submission 187241) | Riverbed sediment microbial communities from areas with vegetation nearby in Columbia River, Washington, USA - GW-RW S3_50_60 (SPAdes)... | ecosystem: Environmental > Aquatic > Freshwater >... | reverse complement strand
CGAGTTCTTGGCAAGCGGCCCGGCTCCGTGCGCACCGCGACCCACCGCGGCCTGCGCCGGCTGTCGGAGCTGCAGCCAAATGTGGAAACTGATGACGCCCACGACGGGCGGGTAACGCCAGCGAGTGCGCAGACGCTGAGGGAATTGAGATGCGAAGAGACCGAAATCGCAGGATTGATGACGAGGCCGTCGAGCGGCTACTCACGGGCGACTTCGTTGGTTACGACGCTCTCGCCGATCTGCTCGCCGCAGCTGCGCCTGCGCGAGCAAGCGAACTGGCCGGCGAGGAGGCGGTCGTGGATGCGTTTCGCTCTGCACGGTTCCGGTCCGCTCCCGCGCGGCACGCAACGCCGGCACTGGCGAGAAGATTTGCTTGGCTGCTGAGCGTCAAGGTTGCGGCTATCTCAATCGCGGTCGCCGCGGCCGGTGTGGCGCTGGCCGCCGGCACCGGTGCGTTGCCCAGTCTTGTCGGCGACGTCGACTCGCCCCTCGCCGGCCCGGATGCGATCACCAGCATGAGTACCAGCGCCAGCGTGCTCGGAACCCGATCGGCGTCTGAGAGCGCGCCGAGCCCGGGATCCTCTGCGTCGTTGGTCGGCCTGTGCCAGGCGTACCTCGCTCAACTCGCGAACAAGCCGGATAAGCTACCTGATCATCTTTCCTTTGCGGCAATGGTCACCGCGGCCGGACGCGCGGATCAGGTAGTCGGGTTCTGCGAGGACGTACTGAGCGTACACCCGGGCGCTAATCCATCGGCGATTCCTAGCCGACACCCGACCGCCAGGCCAAGTCAGTCAGCAGGCAACGGTGGCGGGCACGGATGAGGATAAGGAATGAGGCGCCGACGCGGGGCCAGCCGGTCTTTCTCGATCGGTCCGGTCGGCGTCGCCGGCTCGTGTTGCTGGTCGGAGGATGTGTCGGCACCGTATTGATCGCGAGCATCGCCCTGCTCGGGGTGGGGCTATCCGGAGCCTCCCCGGTCCATATCCCCGGCTTTCCGGACGCCGGTCGACACGCGGGCGGCTCGAGCCCTGAGCCCATTGGCGCCGCGCCGTCTACCGGCAGCGCGGAGCCGGGTACGGGATCTGCGCCGCTTCCTGTGGTCACTCCCGGCTCAGGCGCGACTGCCTCCCCTGAGACAACGAATCCGCGGCGCATCCCTACGCATACCCCCTCTCACCCGCCGAAGCCCTCAAAGACCAACTAGCTGTGGCCCGTCACAAGAATCGCCGCGAACCGCGAGCGCGGCCGGGCCCGGACGGGTACGGGTCGCGGATCGTACCGGTACGCGTTGACGCTGCTCTGCGTTGGAGGCTCGATGTCGAGCCGGCCAGCGGGGTGGGCGTACCACAACGACGGTCTAACCCGTGCGGGTGGCCACTCGGTGCCGCACCACCACCGGTTGTCGCCGGTGACGAACACGCTCGCCTCGACCGCCGGCTAGGGATCAGGGCCGAGGATGCGCCGGATCCAGTCCAGCTCAAGCTCTCCCGGGTTCAGTCGGGCGGGCGTCCCGTGCTCCCGGCAACCCACCATTGTGGACGTAGTCCAGGCCAGGTTGTGCACCCACGGCCCGATGATCAGGCTTCGGGCCGGGCGGCACGGCCGATGACGCCCACGACCTGCCAGTGCCGGATCGTCTCTGTCGCTGGCAGGTCGTGCCAGCCGTCGACGTGCAGCGAAGCGACCGGCAGGTCGGCGAACTCCGCCCCGTAATCGCCTCCGGATCGACCCGGTCAGCGCCAGTGTCGAGCACGTCGCCCCAATGATCCAGCCGCGCCCACAACCGGCTGGCGATGCATACCAAGCGAACGCAGACCGTCTTCGGTTGACATCGGGTGGGGCGCGGCGCGGCTTGGTTGGTCGGCGGGTGGGTCGTCGAGTGGGATGCGGAGTTGGATCTGGACGTTCCAGCCGGTGACACGGACCTCTTCCACGACGAGGCGGAGGAGCTGTTGGCGTTGGCCGAAGGTGAGCTGGTCGATGATGGTGAGGACGCGTTGGGCGAAGCCGGCGACGCGGGTGCGTAGCTGGTTGTCGCGGGTCAGCTCGCGGCGTTGGTCGATGAGTGTGTCGCGGCGCTGTTGCAGGTCGTTGCGGCGACGGTCGATATCGGTGGCGCGGCGTTGAAGTTCGGTCAGATCAAGCAGCCCGGTCTGGTAGAGGTCAGCGAGGCGGCGCCGTTCGGCGGTGGCGGCGTCGAGGCGGCGGTCCAGGCGGGTGAGCTCGGCGGCGAGCAGTTCATCGTCGGGGGTGGGGCTGTGGGCCAGTACGGCCTGTTCGCCCACGAGGAGCACGTCGGGGCGTAGCAGGGCGGCGCGTACCTGGTCGAAGACGAACGTGTCGAGGGCGTCGGCGCGGATGTTGCGTTCGGGGCAGCGGTGTTCGGCCCCGCCGGCGCGGACGACGTCGTGGTTTCGGCAGTAGTAGTAGCGGTGCCAGGTGCCGTTGCGGCCGCGCATCTTGTGGCAGTTCGTGCCGACCGCGCACGTGCCGCACTTGACCAGACCGCGCAGCAACCACTTGCCGGGCTCTGCCCGGCGTGGGCTCCACTGGCTGTTGTCACGGCTGACTGTGGCGGCGGCGTGGAAGATGTGCTCGGAGATGAGGGCGGGCACGGCGATGGGGATCCAGTCCTCCCGTGGCCGGGGCACCTGCTTGGTCTTGCGTGTGGAACGCGGATCGGGCACGGTTTCGGTGCGGTTGAAGTAGACCCGGCCCACGTAGGCCTCGTTACGCAGCAGCCGACATAACGTGGAGACGCCCCATACGCCATGACGGCCGCGCGGGGTTGGGATGTCGTCTGCGTAGAGACGTTGGGCGATCTCACGAATGGAGTGCCCCACGGAGACGTAGTCGTCGAAGATGCGCCGCACGACCGTGGCTTCGGGTTCGAAGATCTCTAACCGTGCCGGGCCGTTCCCGTCACGAGGAACGCGTCGATAGCCGTATGGTGTGCGCCACGCCAGCACTTCCCCGGCGCGGGAGCGGAACAGCTTGCCGCGCCGGTATCGTTCGGTGATCTTTGCCCGTTCGTACTCTGCGATGACGCCCTGGACCTGGGTGAGCAGCCGGGCTTGCGGGTCGTCGTCGATGGTTGGGGCGTCGGTGAAGCGCACCGTGACGCCGTGGCGGGCCAGCTCATCGAGCACGATGACCTGATAGGCGTAGATGCGGGCCAGCCGGTCCGGGGACAGGCACCACACTGTGTCGATGAGGCCGGCCTCCGCGGCGTCGCGCAGCGCGTCCAGGCCGGGCCGATCGAGCCGGGCGCCGGAGTGTCCGTCGTCGCAGAACTCGGCCACCAGCTCGTCGCCCTCCGCGGCGACACGCTGACGCAGCACCTGCAGTTGGGAGCCAATGGTTCCCCGCTGCTGTTGTCCCTCTGTGGACACTCGGGCGTAGATCGCAGTTCTCACTGGTGTGCCTCCCATCTGGATGGTGCCATACTGGCCGTCGCGTCCAGCAGCACGGCGAAGCCGGCGGCAAGGGCTTGAAGACGCGGATCCTCATACGGAGTCCACGGTGGACGTTCGGCTCCAACCAGGTCAGCGTTGAAGACCGGTTCGGCTGCGGGCCACGCGATTAGTCCGGGCAGGCCGCGCCGAGAAAACCGTGCCGCGACAAGCGAGTCAGGCAGCGCTCCGGTGGCTAACACGTGCTGCCGCAGCGTCTCGTAGTCCGCCTGCGCCGCCTCACCGACGGGCCAGAAGGCCCGGTCTGGCGAGGCGAGCGCCGCACGGCTCACCGTCGACGGGCCCGTTCCACGGTGCGTCGATGCAGAAGCACTCCGAACCGGCTGGCCACCTCGTCGACCAACTGCCCGCCCGTGGCCGACGCTGGTGCCGTGCGGAGGAACTCCACAATCTCCTCGGTGAGCTTGATCGGGCCGCGTCGACCCCGCCGCTCGTCGATCAGGCCAGTCATCCCGGCCCGCACGAACGCGGCCTGCACCACATAGAAGCCTGCTCGCGAGTAGCCGTGCGCGTCGGCCGCGTCGGTCACACTCGCCCCGTCGACCAAATGCGCCCGCAGCATTTCGTACTTCACCTGCACCTTGTCCGACGCGAGGAAGAAGCCACCACCGGCAAACAGTGGTGCGGTCACCGCCTCGGCACGCGGGTGCACCAGCCCGGCGTCGGCCAACATGCGGATCCTGCTCACCTCGGTCACCGTTTCCACCTCCTGCCCGCGACGCTACCCACGCAAGACAGAAATGTCGATTATTTAGCGCCGCGCGTGTCGGGCTAGCCGACGTAGTCTCCACTATGGCTCCCATGTATACGCTGTGTACTCGAGGATCTGAGGAGCGGAGCGATCTACATTGCCCGACACTGCGGCGGTAAATCTTAGACACTCTAAGCGCTTTGATCAGCAGAGCGACGCGGCCGTCGACGGTGCTCAGGACGCAGGTAGAGATCAGCCACCGGCCCACTCGGGGCCAGGACAACCGTCAGTAGCAGCTTTGCGTTCCGCCCGTGTCGACGACGGGCAGGTGATGCAGCAGGGCGCGATGGGGCGGCAAACATAGCCGCGGTGAGGCCAGCATTGTTGGTGCGCCCTCGACTCGCTCGATCCACGAGTCGGCGTGCTCGGCCAGGCGCACGATGCCTACGGGTCGCACTCGACCGGGGTTGAGGGCCATGGCCGCGCCAAGTCTGATCACCCCCGCACCCGGCGACGGTCTGTCCAGATTGGAGAGCGCCCTGGCCGAGGGTGAGACAGCGCAGTGCGTTGGCGACGATAGTGATGGGCTCGTATTCGACGAAGGCTTACAACCAACCGAGCATTGGCGGTGGGCAGGAACACGGAACTGACCAAGATGAACTCAAAGACGACCACGTACACCGCGGCCTGGATGGCCTCGGTGTTCTTCACCGCAAGCTCGATCATCGCCATGATCCAGGAACAGGATCCGGAGGGGACAGACTGGGCTCGTCACAAGCCGCCGCGTCGCTCATCGCAGCCGAGCCCATCATTGGGCAATCGCACCGTGATTAGGTCATTCAAGATCGTGGTGTGTAACGCCCGGCTGTCCTTCGACGCTGATGGATATGACATGTGCACAGACGGAGTGATCACCTTTGCGGCGATCGAACCGGGGGGCCACGGGCCCGCAACGAGTACTCCCACTGGCAGTGGAGCGAGTGATGGATAGCAGAGATACTGCGAGCGAGCTCCGTACGGACGAGCGATGGGCGGCGCAGCAGGTGATCCGCCAACACGGCCAAGGCGGCGGGTGCAAGCAATGCGACGCGCGCGGATGCCCAATGCTGGCCTGGGCACGAGGTGTTCTCGGCGGCGGCGCGCGCGCCGCCTACCCGCAGGTGGAGTCCGTCAATGATGCCCTGTAAGGTGCCAGAATGTTCACCTGGGCCGTGAGCCGGTGTTTTGTGGCTTCCGGTCAGGGATGCTGTGCATGGTTGTTCGGCCGCGAGCCGCAGCACCAGCGCGCAGATCTCGGGCGGCCACGCTCGGCCGGCCTGGCCGGCGGCGTGGATACGTCCAACGCCGGGCCACGAGGGTGCGGTGCCACCGCAGCAGGGTAGCCGGGGTGACGAAGAACGCCGACCAGCGCCGCCGTGGCAGCAGCCTCGACAGCGCCGCCAGCACGACCCGGTCGGCCGGTTCCAGATCGGGGCGGGCGACCTGACGGCATAGCACCGCCACCTGGTGGCGCAGCACCAGTATCTCCACCTCGTTAGCCCGATCACCCCGCGTCGCGAGGGCGAACAGTTGCAGGACAATCCGCACGATCACATACCCGAACGACAGGATCACGACCGGCAGCATCCCCGCCCGCGCCAAGCCGAGCCCCGCACAAAACCGCACGTCAGACCCCACAACCGACGTTACGAGCGCTACACGCACTGCACGCGCGGTTTCTCGGGTGGATAAGGTGGTGAATCCGCGCGGCGAGTGAGACTATCCGCGGCCATGGACTTGATAACCCTGAGGAGATGGCCAGGGCCAACTAGGTTGGGGTTACGTGCGCATTCGAGGTGAGCTGCTCCGGCTGGGCTACCGGGTCGGGACCTTCACGATCCGCAGGATCCTGAGGCGGTCCGGGATCCCGGCGGCACCAACCGGCCGGGATCACACCACGTGGCGGCGGTTCCTGCGCGCCCAGGCGTCCACCATGTTGGCGTGCGATTTCTTCACCGTGGACTGTGCGGTGACCCTGCGCCGGTTCTATGTCTTCTTCGTCATAGATGTCGCCAGCCGCTACGTGCACATCGTCGGTACCACTTCGAAACCGGACGGGGCGTGGACCACGCACCAGATCCGCAACCTGCTGATGGACCTGGGGGAGCGGGCCGACCAGTTCAGCTTCCCGATCCGGGATCGGGCGGGTCAGTTCACCACGGCGTTCGACGCGGTGCTCGCCGACGCTGGCGTGACCGTGGTGAAGATCCCGCCACAATGTCCTCGCGCGATCGCCTATGCGGAGCGCTTCGTGCTCTCCGCCAAAGGCGAGGTCACCGACCGGCTGCTGATCTTCGGCGAGCGGCACCTTCGCCGCGTCCTGACTGAGTACGGCCGCCATTACAACGGGTGGAGGCCCCATCGGGCGCTGCTACTTCAGCCGCCAGGTCCAGACGCCCCTGGTCGACCTCACTAGGAGCGGATCAAACGCCGACCGGTCCTCGGCGGGGTCAACGAGTACGACCGAGCCGCGTAAACCAGCAGGCCAGACCACGTGACGGCAGTTTTGGAACCCCACAGGGCCCAACGATTTGCGGTCGCGCCAGTAGGGAATCTGAGCGGCCTCGAGGACGGCACAGAGCCCGTCCACTTGGGTGGAGTCCTCATGGACGTAGGACACAAAGACGTGCTTGCCGTCGGAGTTGCTCACATCTCGGCATCCTACGAGCGGGCACCGACATTCATCGTTCGAGGTGCGCGCTGCTGCTATGTGGTCGACACCTGTCCAGTCCGAGAAACCCGCCATCACGACAGCGATCAGCGTGATCAGTTCCCCCACGACCCACCAACACGACGGGAAGGCCCACATGACCGACTCGATGTCGTTCTACAGTCCGACGGTGCCGACCCCTGGGAGGTAGGGGACTTTCCGAGGACTCGTAATCCGGTGCTCCGGCTGTGCGGAGGCGAGGGGACTGAGTGACTAACTGAGTGACTACCGCGGCGCACATCGGCGGATCTCAGCGAACCTATGCGGAACGTTTCTGCAGGTCGCCGGGCGCCGTGGCCCAGGTTGGGAATCCATGATCATTGCCTGGGGGTCAAGCCCGGCCGTGGTCCCGAACCGCCATGCCGTATACGTGCCCAGGTCAATGCGGACGACCTTTAGGCCGCCGAGGAACGCGCAGGTCACATGGCGTGAGCCGAGCCAGAGCTCCTCCGCCCTCCTAAGGCGGGAGTCGCGGTACCCCTTTGACGCCGACATTGAGATTCGTCCAGTGGGGCGCTCCACGTTGACCGGCAGGCGCGGCCCGGCACGGGAGACTTGCGCGAGGGGAAGACCCAGTCACCGACGAGCCGGAGCGCGGTCGGCTAGGCACTGATAGCGCCATATCACGGCGGAGGCTTGCGGTCCGTGCCGATCCTGAGTCCTGCTGGGCCTGACCCGACAACGAGTACAGCGGTTAGGCATTTAGTTACACTGCTGTAGTTCGACTGATGTCTCTTCGTTTCGCGAGGTTCCTGCCCCTATGGGGCACTTCCTTTCTGGCGTTACAACCTCTAGGTTGGGTTACGATGGCCATACCAGGCGCGTCCGGCCCGGGTGGGTGCTTGCCGCCCGGCGAGTATCTGGCAACCATGGAGGAGGTTCGAGCGCGGTATGCAACAAACTTTCGGCGCAGAGAGATCTTCAACGGCCTACAACACGTGGTGGGTCTGCTGACGGCAAGACGGGTACGCACCATCTGGATAGATGGTTCGTTCATCTGCGAGAAGATCCGTCTGAGTGATGTTGATGTCTTTTATGACGCGCCGCCGGCGGCGAACACGACTACTTGGGACTGGCTTTCTCCACAACGTCGCGGGGATCTAAAGAGGTACCACAGAGTTGACCTCTGGCTGTTTCCCTCGCCTCAACCAGTGCCAACGTCCTCACACCGGTCCATCACGATCAAACAGTTCTTCGAGACGGACCGTGATGGCCTTCCTAAAGGGATCATTAGGCTAGACTTAGGAAGCAGTTCATGATAACAAACCCAAGACAACTTCGGGTCGCGCAGAGGAAAGCAGAGGCACTGCTTAATCAGGCCGCCGGCCTAACGGATCCGACTGCCAAGTGCTCGTATGAAGCACTCGCGCAGGAGGTGCTTCGTGAGGTGCGAGAGTACACGGAACTCGCGTCGGGCCACATCCGCACCTTCGCTATTACGAGTGTCGACGACATGGGAACAGCCCTGATCAAGGCACGCATTGCCCGCGGTTGGTCTCAAAGTAGATTGGGGAGCGAGCTTGGCGTAACAGCACAGATGGTTCAGAAGGACGAGGCCCGAGCTTACGAGATGTGCAGCGTTTCGCGTATGGCGGAAATACTGGACTGCATGGGCTTTGAGCTTGTGGGTGCTGTTCGGCAGAAGACGACTCCATTCTCGTCTCGTGTGGACCGAAGTTCTTTTACAAACTCCTCTCCTTCGATTGTGGTCAGAGTGGATAAGGACGGCGTTACGTTCGCGCCTACATCTCGATTCTCGACCCTCTCGACGGGGGCGAGACACGTGCGCGAAGCAGGCGATGCGCTTTTGCTTACTCCCACTTCTCAGGAGATTGCGAGAGTAAGTCAATGAGCCTTAATCTGGAATGGGTAATGCTGGCCGAGGCCGCAGTGCAGGATTCCGACGGCGTCTTGTCTATAATAGGTCTGAGTCAAAATGTGTTGGTTACTCGTACGTTTCCCGTTCAGACCAAGCGGGCCATCGTCGTCCACCTACAGAGCGACACGCCGTCGCCCGTCACTAAAGCGTCTGTCAACTTTTCAGTTGTTTCTCCATCCTCACGTGTGATCGTTGCGCAGACAATAGAAGCGCGACTAGGGAAGCCTAGATTTCCGGATATACCGTGGAGCATGGATGTCCCGGCCGAGTTCATTCTCTCAATCACCGAGCCCGGCACCCATGTGTTTAACGTTGAATTGGAGGCTGGCGACGAGCGCCTTGCAAAGAGCGTCGATCTCCACGTGTTAACCGCCGAAGATCTGATCAAAGTGCGTGCATCTGAGGAAGACGAGGAAGACGAGGAAGACGAGGAGCCTTAACCGGTGCAACATCTGAGGCAAGGTTCGTATCTGTGCCGCACCTAAGCCTTGATTCACGGATGACGTTGATCTGAGCGTCGTGTCGCTGACGTGATGATGCCCTCTGAACTGGCAAGATCGAAGTTCTTCACGCTTTGATCAAACCGTTCGAGAGGGCACCTTTTCGCGGTGAGGCTACTACAGGGCGCCAGCAGCGCGCGTGCAGTGTTTGACGATCCGAATCTTGTGTCTTCCGCGGGCTTGGTGCCGGTGATGGAACTGGCCGAGTCGTGCGACCTGCACGGCGTCGTCGGCGAGCACGTGCGTATCCCGGGGGACAAGGGCGCGAACGCGTCGGGCAAGGTCGCCACGATCGTGGCCGGCATACTCACCGGCGCGGACTCGATCGACGATCTGGACGTGGTGCGCCACGGCGGCATGCCGTCCCTGTTCGGCGGGGTGTACGCGCCGTCGACGCTGGGCGAGTTCCTGCGCGCGTTCACCCACGGCCACGTCCGTCAGCTCCAGGCCGCCTCCCGGGAGTTCCTGGTCGGGCTTGCTGGTAGAACCCGTTGCTGCCTGGCGCGGGGGCGGTCACGTTCATCGACGGGGACTCGCTGCTGCGGCGGGTGTACGGCAAGCAGAAGCAGGGCGCCGGGGTTCGGTCACGCCAAGGTCGGCGGCTACCAGGTGCTGCTACGCGGCCTCAACCCGCTCATCGCGACGATCAGCACCCCCGACGCGGCACCGGTGATCGCGGCGACGCAGTTGCGGGCCGGTAACGCGGGCGCGGCGCGCGGCGCGGCATCGCTGCTGGCCGAGGCCATCGCCACCACCAAGGCGGTCCTTGCCGCCCAGGCCACGCCCGCGGCCGCCGAGATTGTGGTGCGGGCCGATTCCGCGTTCTACGCCAAGAAGCTCATCGCGGCCTGCCGGCGGGCTGGGGTGCGGTTCTCGGTCACCATCCGCGTGGACAAGAAGGTGCGGCGCGCGATTGCGGCGATCCCGGACGACGCATGGGTGGAGATCGAGTACCCGCAGCCGGTGTGGGACGACGAACAGCAGCGGTTCATCACCCGCGCCCAGATCGCTGAGATCGGCTACACCGCGTTCGAAGGCACCCGTTGGGCGGTCACCGCCCGGCTGATCGTGCGCCGCGTGCCCGACCTGAACAGGACCAGCGGCGACGGCCAAGGCGAGCTGTTTGCCGTGTGGCGCTACCACGCCGCGTTCACCGACAGCCCGTTCGTGCTCGTCCAAGCCGAGGCCCCAGCACCGCGGCCACGCCGTCATCGAACAGGTCTTCGCCGAACTCATCGACGGCCCTCTGGCGTACCTGCCCTCGGGCAGGTTCGACGCCAACAACGCCTGGCTGGCCTGTATCGCGATCGCGCACAACCTGACCCGCGCCGCGGCCACCCTCGCCGGACGCGGCTTCGCCACCGCCCGCTCAGCCACCATCCGACGACGCCTGATCAACGTAGCGGCGCGCATCGCCCGCCACGCCCTTCGCCTCACCCTGCACCTACCCGAACACTGGCCCGGGCAATATCCCTGGCAACGACTCTGGACCGCTGTACACCCACCACCAGCCTGACAATCGTCCACATACGACACTTCGGCGGCCGACGCGGCCAACCCACCAGCAATCCACGAAGCACGCCGAGCTTCCCGGCGCAGAGGCCGGGAACCGCACTACGCCCAAACGCCCCAGCCAAGATCACGAGAGTGTCAGACGATCACATAGACTTTCGTCCGTGGATCAGGGCTAAGGCAGTCAGACCGCCCTGAAGGGTGCCAGGTCAGGGTCAGGGCTGTGACCAGGGAGGACGGCGCCTGGCAGGCTGTCTGTCATGGTGGTTCGCACGCTGGCGTTCGTGATCGTGCGGCGCGTTCTGGGCTTGCTCGGCCGGGGTCCGGCGCCAGATGCCAAGGACGTGGAGATAGCCGTGCTGCGACACCAGCTGATGGTGTTGGGCCGGCAGGTCGCACGGCCGCGCTACGCCCTTATCGACCGGTTGGTGCTGGCCACGCTGGCGAAGCTGCTGCCGCGCACG
>Ga0209859_1000340_pt1 | contig 11305 bp, 12 predicted proteins | sample GWRWS3_50_60_FD_187241 | JGI IMG/M metagenome (GOLD analysis project Ga0209859, IMG submission 187241) | Riverbed sediment microbial communities from areas with vegetation nearby in Columbia River, Washington, USA - GW-RW S3_50_60 (SPAdes)... | ecosystem: Environmental > Aquatic > Freshwater >... | reverse complement strand
CCAGTGCGTGGTCGTCGGCGAGCAGGATACGGGTTTGTCGCGCCTCGGGCATGGTCAGCTGCTCCCGGTCCGGATGGGCACGCGCAGGCGGACTTCGGTGCCGCCGGCGGGCCCCTGGCCGAGGGTGAGGTCGGCGCCGACGAGCAGGGCGCGTTCGCGCATGCCGCGGATGCCGGCGCCTTCCGGGGCTCGGCGTAGCCCTCGCCCGTCGTCGCCGATGCACAGCTCCACTCCGTTCTGGCAGCCGCGCAGGGTGAGGTGGACGTGCCGGGCGTAGGCGTGGCGCGCGGCGTTGGTGAGGCTCTCCTGCGCGACGCGATAGAGGACTAGCTCGGTCTCCGTTCCCAGGTCCGGCACGTCGTTGTCGAGGCTGCGGTGCACGGTGAGCCCGGTGGTGGAGAACTCCGTGGCCAGGGCCTTGAGCGCGCTGATCAAGCCGAGTTCTTCCAGCACGCCGGGGCGTAGCCGGCGGGCGATGCGGCGGATCTCGTCCAGGCTGTTGCGGGTGGTCTCTTGCACCTGGTGCAGCTGTTCGCGCAACGGTTGGGGTGCGCGGTCGGCCACCCGTTTGAGTTCGAGCAGGACCGCGGTGAGGGTCTGCCCGATCTCGTCGTGCAGCTCCTGGGCGATGCGCTGTCGTTCGGCTTCCTGGGCGGACAAGGCGCGGACCGCACTGGCGGCGCGTTCGGCTTCGAGGCGGTCGAGCATGGTGTTGAAGGCCCTGATCAGGTCGGCGATGTGGGCGTGGCCGGTGGCGGCCAGCCGCTGGCCGGGGCGAAGCAGGTCAACGATGGACATGGAGCCGGTGAGCCGGGCAAGCGGGGCCAGACCGATACGCAAGAGAACGGCGTTCGTCACGAGCATGGCAGCGACTCCGGCGGCCAGGATCAGCGCCTCGGTGGGCAGGACCGGGGTGGAGACGGTGGCGGGTCCGAGCATGAGCAGGACAGTGGCGGCGATGAGCACCGCCGTGTTGAGCAAGAAGATCCGCCAGAACAGGGACACGCCGGGTGGCCTCCTCAGTATTGATGTCCCCACTATCCGCCCACCCACCGCCTGTGTCGTATCCGCCAAGCGCGCTTCGCCCGCGGCGTGCTATCGCCCGCGGCGATCACAGCCAGCCTGACCAGCGGTTCGGGTCTTGTCCATCGGGGCGGACACCCAATCCCCCGAGCACGGGTGATCGTAAGGGCACGATGTCTGTCGAGCGTCCAGCCCACATCACCATCACATCCAGTCTCCCGCGACGGCACTGTCCACGGCCGCCTTCCGCGGGCAGCGATGCGCGTCGACGGTGCCGGGCAGGTTCCATTACGAACGTCGTGCCAAGATCTGGAGGCGTGGGGACCCGGCGTCCGACCGGGGGCCGCGGCGGCGGCCCCACTCCGTCGACGCCAGCAAGGGGGAGACAGCGATGGAGATTTGCCCTACCCCGCTGCCTGGCGTCGGACTGCGGCTCGAGTTCGTCACCGAACGGGGCCTGCGCGTCGGTATCGTGTCGCACCGCACCGGCCGAAGGGAGGTCGTGGTCTACGACCGCGAAGACCCAGACACCGCGGCGGTCACGCTGACGCTGACCGCTGATGAGGCCAACGGGATGGCCGGACTGCTCGCCACCACCCGTCTGGTAGAGCGGCTCGGTGAGCTGCACCGCCAAGGAGGGCTTGGTCAGCGAGCAGAACCCCATCCCGGCCGGCTCCCCACGACCGGCGCAGCCTCGGCGACACCCGGGCACGCACCCGCACCGGCGCCTCCATCGTCGCCGTCGTATGCGGCAGCCAGGTGATCGCCAGCCCCGACTGGACTTCGTGTTCCAGGCCGGCGATGTCGTTGTCGGCACAGCCGACGGCGCCGCCGCGGTCGCCAACCTGCTGGCCGAAGGCTGCGCCTGCGTGCACGGTTCGCTGCTCCTAGTGGAGCTTGGCGCGATCATCCTCGGCCTGGGCCCACTCGGCGCGGTCTCCATCAGATTCGGCATTTCGCCCATCCCGCTTTACCTGCTCGCCGGACTGGCCTTCGGCCAGGGCGGACTGTTGCCGCTGGCCACCAGTGAGGAGTTCATCGCCACCGGCGCCGAGATCGGGGTGATCCTGCTTCTGTTCACTCTCGGGCTGGCATACACCTCGTCCGAACTCGTCGACACACTGCGCACCTCCGCCGTGAGTGGAAATCTGGACCTGGGACTCAGCGCCGCCCCCGGTGTCATCATCGCCTTGGCCCTGGGTTGGGGGCCCGTAGCCGCCCTTGTGCTCGGCGGCATCACCATCGTCACCTCCTCCGGCATCACCGCGAAACTCCTCAGCGACCTGGACTGGATCGGAAACCGCGAGCCCCGGTGGTCCTGTCGCTGCTGGTGATGGAAGACCTGGCTATGGCGAGGCACCTGCCTATCCTCACCGCGGTGCTGGCCGGCACCGGCCTGCTCGGCGGATCCGCCGCCCTGGCCATCGCGGCCGTCACCGTCGCCGTGGTCCTTTTCGTCGCGCTGCGCTACGGGCGGGCGATTGAGGCGTTCATCGGTTCGCCCAGTCAAGAAGTGCTGCTGCTGAAGGTGCTGGGCCTGACCGTGCTGATGGCCGGGGGGTCGCCCAACAACTGCAGGTCTCCGCCGCGGTCGAAGCGTTTCTGGCCGGCATCGCCCTGTCCGGGCCACCCGCCCACGCTGCGCGCGTGCTGCTCACCCCCCTGCGGGATCTGTTCGGCGCTGTATTCTTCGTCTTCTTGGGCCTACGAACCGACCCGGCCGCCCTCCCCCTGTCGCCGGCGTCGCTTTCCTGCTCGTCGTGGGCGTCGTCACCAAATACACCACCGGATGGCTGGCGCCCGCCGCGCCGGCATCGGCCGCACCGGGCGAGAACGTTCCGGCGCCGTATTGATTCCTCGGGGAGTTCAACATCGTCATCGCCGGCCTCGCCGCCGGCGCCCACGCCGGCCTAGGCCCACTGGCCGCCGCATACGTTCTCATCCTGGCCGTCACGGCACCCTTAGCCGCCCGCGCCGTCGAACCGCTGCTGAGACCCCGCCGTACGCGAACCGTCATCTAGCTGACACCCGCCGAGCGCTGCAACCACCACTTGGCCATCCATTAGCACCCGCGGAACGCCGCCGCAATCCGTGCTGACACCCATTTGGCCCGGTGGCGAACCTGTAGGGGTGACCCGCAAGGCCGGCCGGCCCAGAGCCAGATGTGGGTGTCGTCACGGATGGACGGGACCCGGAACCGCCGACAGGCTGGCCATGAAGACACGCCTTGGTCGAAGGGTCAACCCGTCGAAACGACACGAGGGAACATGCTGCAAGCTTGGCCTGCAGGACCGGCTGGAATTCACTCGGTATCCGCACCGGCCTAGTCGAAACCATATCCGTTACCCCGTAAGGCCCATGCCCATCTGCCGGAGGTGGAAACATATGATATTCATCGCGGATGATGTCCTCGGTCGCCGTCTAAACGATAGCAGCGGCCGTGCGATCGGCCGTATCACCGCGTTCTACCGCTATCCGACCGACCTGCAAGCCCCGTGGGGGGTCGCGGCGGTCACGCGCGGGAAGGTCTTCAAATCCACTCACCTTGTCGACCTGTGCGACGCCCAGATCGACGACGAGGTCCTAGTCGTGTCCTATCGTGGCGAGAAGATTGAGGCCGTACCCGATTACCGGCCCGTGATCGGCGACACTCTCGCGCGCTATCACGCCGTTGAGGTCCTGGACCATTACCGGGGTCCCGCCCGGCCCGTCTGACCGCTTATCGCTTGTTCCGAGCAGCCGGAGCACCTGAGCCGTACCGGGTCTGATGGAGGCCCGGTTATCAGGCGGCGGTTGTCGCCTGTGTGTTGAGCGAATCGTAGTAGTTTGCTTCGTACTCCGCTGGCGAAACATCGCCCACGGAGGTGTGGATCCTGGCTTGGTTGTACCAGGAGATCCACTCGTAGATGGCGACCTCGGCGTCGGCCCGGGTCTTCCACGGTCCGAACCGGTGGATCAATTCGGCCTTGAACGTCCCGTTCAGCGCCTCCGCCATCGCGTTGTCGTAACTGTCCCCTATGGACCCAATCGACGGCAGAACTCCGAAGGTGGAAAGCCGTTCGCTGTAGCGGATCGCGGTGTACTGCGAGCCGGCGTCCGAGTGGTGCACGGTCTGTCCGTAGTGGACTCTCCGGTTGAACAGGGCCATCTCCAAAGCGTCGAGCGGCAGGTCGGTGCGCAGGTTGTCCGCGGTCTGCCAGCCCACGATCAGGCGGGAGAAGCAGTCCAGCACGAATGCGACGTAGACAAAGCCCTGCCAGGTAGGTACGTAGGTGATGTCGGCCAGCCACAACCGGTTCGGCGCTGGGGCGGTGAAGTTCCGGTTGACCAAGTCGGCCACACGGGCAGCGGCCGGATCCGCTGTCGTGGTGCGGGTCCGCTTGCCTCGTCGCACGCTGACCATGCCATGTTCGCGCATGATCCGCTCCACCGTGCACCGGGCCACGTGAACTCCGCGGCGGCGCAATTCGATCCAGCTGCGTCGGGCACCGTAGACGGCGGCGAACCCCTTGCGCACAGCACGGATCTCGCCCAGGATCTCCGCATCGCGCAGCGACCGCCGCGACGGCGGCCGGCGCCGCCGGGCGTACACCGTCGACGCCGACCTGTATCCCAGCGCCCGGCAGATCGGCTCGACCCCGAAGCGCTCACCATGTGCCTCGACCATGGCGCTCACCTCGTCCGGGGACGGTCGAGCTCCTTCGCGAAAAGCACACTCGCCTCCCGCAGGATCTCATTCGCCCGGCGCAGGTCGCGGACCTGAGCCCGCAGCCGCACCAACTCCTCCCGCTCTGCCGTGCTCATCTGGTCGCTGCGCTCACCGCGATCCGCCTCATCCTGGCGCACCCAGGTGCGAAGCGCCTCCTTGTGTACACCCAGATCCCGCGCTATCTGCGCCAGCGGGCGGTCCGACTCCCGGGCCAGCCGCACGGCCCGGTCGCGAAGCTCCTGCGGGTACTTCCTCGGAGCGGCCATCGATGGTTCTCCCTTCCACCAGGATCATCGCCTGGTTTCGGGGCCTCCATCAATCCCGGGGTGGCTCACCGGTATGGCAATGGCATCCACTGCACTGACCGCTCGGGGTCCCATTGCACTCGCACCGGGCTGGTCTTCAGCCGCCGCGACCACGCCGCCCGGTCGCCATGGCCTACCCGGCCGAGGTGGCTCAGGCAGGCATGCGCTAGCGCCTATTGAATCCCGCACGGGTGGCCGCCGAAGCCTTGATCATCGTCGCCTCAGCGGGCCGCAGACACAAAAAAGCGCCCGACGTCCATCATGGACATCGGGCGCTCAGTTTGTTGTCGTAGATCATCGGTGTACGTGCGCGCCGCGAGCCACTGATCCAGCCCGAAGCACCTGGCGGATTTCGTGGTCCGGGTGGACCCCGCGAGGGCAGGTGGTACAAATCTGTTCCACCTGCCCCGCGGCGGACTACCCGGCGTTCAATGCTCCGAGCCGCGAGGTACGTCGTAGCTCGGCTGCCGCGTCGCGGTAGGCCAGTGCCTCGGGCGCCTCAACGATCAGCGGCGGATAGCCGGGGCTCGTCGGTGCGTTGTGCGGCACCGGGTGACTGGTCGGCTTCGCCTGCATCTTTCCGACGAAGAGTTCCGCGATGATGTACGCCGCCACCGTCCAGACGCCGACCACGACCTGGACGAGGTTGTGAGCGGTGCCGACGTTGGCCGCCACGCTCATCCCGCCGGCGAGCACGAGGGGCACGAGTGCCCACCGGCGTCTGGTGGTGGTCACCGCGTCGGACGTGCGCACCATCAACGCGATGATGGCGAGCGAGTCCACGGTGGCCGGAGTGATCCACGCCGACGGAATCACACCGAAGAGTGGATCGAGGTCTGCCAGCTCCAGGAGATAGACCTGGTGGCCGTACGAGCTGACCGCGGCGACGAAGGCGATCAGGTAGGCGACGACCTTGGCAGTGGTGATCTTCGACATGGCCCCTCCCAGGGTTAGTCGGTAAGTTGTCGGGGCTCCGGCAACCCCGTGGTCTGCCGGCGCCCGATCCCCGGCGCTGCGCGGAGCGCATGTCTCGACGCGCGCTGCACGGGGATGGCTTCGCCACCGTCTCGGCGGCTGGTCGTTCGATGAGGTAGGTACTTCGCTCGGCGCTTGCGGGCCTTGACGATCCTTGCGGGCTCTTGAGCGGTTCTCCAAGTGGAGATCGCTTAGTCAGCGATCGCCTTGGGCACTTCTGCTCGCGGATGATCTGCGTTTATGCAGGTCAGCACAGCGTTCACAGCGTGACGCCTTACAAGCGAGGGGTCGCTGGTTCGAACCCAACCGTGCCCACCAGCCCAACGCCCCTGTCAAGATCCGCGCAAGGGGTGCTAGCTCTTACGTTTGGACCGCCGCCAGCCGGGCAGGTCGGCCCTGCGTTCGCGGCCGGCTTCGTCTCCCCAGTTGGCCAATCGTCCCGCGGGTTCTGCACGTTGTGACCAACGAGCAGGCACCCGACCCGATACAGCCGGTGAGAACAGGCGCGGACAAAGTCAGCAAAGCCCTCCGGTTCAGGCATCAACCAGCCTTTCGCTCACGTGTCTCCTCAACGTACGAACGGGAGCTCTGGAAGGGTTGCGCGGCGGACCGGACCGGGTTCCTGTGGATGCGGACATGCCGATGACAGGGCCTGCCGAGAGGATAAATGATCGTCGACAGTCCCTGCCTAGTTGACCATGGCGCTCGCAGGTTGGTGCGGCGGACACTTTTAGCCATGCCGCTGCTGGAACGGGAATCTGCCCTGGCGTCACTCGCCGACTATGCCCGTGAGGCGCGGCGAGGTGAGGGGCGGCTGGTTTTGGTCGCTGGTGAGGCTGGCGTCGGTAAGTCGGCTTTGGTGGAGCGGTTTCAATGTGATGTGCCGGATGCCCGCTGGTCTTGGGGGGCTTGCGACGGCCTGTTCACGCCGCGCCCGCTCGGGCCGTTATTCGACCTCGCGGGTCAGCTCGGCGGCGAACTGCTCGACCTTTGCCGCGCCGGCGCCGCTCGCGATGAGTTGTTCGCTGCTCTGCTGCGCCAGCTCTCCGAACCAGAGATGCTGAATGTCGTTGTCATGGAGGACGTCCACTGGGCCGATGAAGCGACCGTCGATCTGCTGCGTATCCTTGGTCGGCGGATCCGGAACGCGCCGGTGCTACTCATCGCCACTTACCGCGACGACGGGCTGACGGCAAGTGACCCGCTTCGGGTTGCGCTCGGTGAACTTGCCACGCAGCGGTCGACCAGGCGGGTCGGGCTGGCGCCCCTGTCTGCGGACGCGGTTCGAATCTTGGCCAATGGAAGCGGGCTCGAGGCGGCCGAGCTGTACCGGCTGACCAGCGGAAATCCGTTCTTCGTCACCGAGGTGGTGCAGGCCGGAATCGGTGCCGTCCCGCCGTCAGCTCGCGACGCGGTACTGGCGCGGATGGCGCGTCTAGGCAGCGCGTCGCGCGACGTGTTGGCCGTCGCGGCACTGATCGGCACGCGGGTCGAGCTGCAAGTGCTGGAATCGGTCACAGCGTGCACGCCATCGAACGTCGATGAGCTCCTCGTCTCCGGCCTGCTCGTCGGCGACGGCGCGTGGCTGAAGTTCCGTCACGAGATCGCCCGGCTGGCTGTGGAGCAGGCGATCGCGCCGCATCGCCGGGGCCCCGATCACGCCCGGATCCTCGATGCCCTGCGCTCCATCGGATGCGATGACGATGCCCGTATGGCCTTTCACGCGGAGGCATCTGCGGACGCACCGGCGGTCCTCCACTATGCACATCGGGCCGCGCGCCGGGCGGCTGAGCTGGCGTCGCATCGAGAAGCGGCGGCACAGTTCCGGCGGGCTCTGCGCTTCGCAGTTGAGGCAGATTCGGCGATGGTTGCGGGGCTGTATGAGGGGCTCGCCTATGAGCTGTCGTTGATCGACCACTGGGAGGACGCCGCGGACGCGCAGGAGCGTGCGCTCGCGTTGTGGCGTGAGGCCGGTGACCGGGTGCGTGAGGGCGACACGCTGCGGCGGCTCTCGCGCACCATGTGGCGCCTGTGCCGCGGCCGCGAATCGGTCGACGCGGGTCACGCCGCTCTGGCGACCCTCGAACCGCTGGGAGCGAGCACCGAGCTGGCGTGGGCCTACGCCAATCTCGCTTTCCAACGGATGTCAGACAGCGAATTCGACGCTGCGATCGAGCTGGCACGCCGGGCGCAGGCGCTTGCCGAGGCGTTGGGCATACCTGAGGTGCTCAGCGACGCGCTCAATACGGAGGCCTGCGCCAACGCCGCTGCGGGCCGAGAGTGGGCCGGACAGCTGCGTCGTGCGTTGGAGATTGCGATCTCCGAACGTCTTGCGGAGCAGGTGGGCCGGGCCTTCGCGAACCTTTCCAGCACGTACTGCGGCCAGCGGCGATTCGCCGAGGCAGAACGGTACTTCGTGGACGGGCTCGCCTACACCGACGAACAGGACATGAGCACCTACGCCACGTGTCTGCAAGGCGGGCGGGCTAGCGCCAGGGAGAAGACAGGACATTGGGACGAGTCAGTGTCGCTGAGTGTGGAGCTGCTCAGGTTGGTCGCCTCACCGATCAACCGGCTCAATCCGCTACTGAGCCTGGGCACGATCCGGGCGCGCCGCGGAGAGCGTGGGGCCTGGGAATGTCTCGACGAGGCAATGACGTCCGCTGATGGGACCGGCGAGGCGGCGTGGATCGTCCCTGTTCGGTTAGCTCGCGCCGAGGCGTACTGGCTCGAAGGCAAGCCCGGCCCAGCCGGGATTGAGGCTGAACTGGCGGATGACGTATCCGACAGGTGCGACTCCTGGGAGCGCGGGGCGATCGGTGTCTGGTTGCGTCGGACCTCCTCGACCCGCTCACCGCGAGGTGAGCTCGCGGAGCCGTACCGGCTGCAGATCGAGGGAGATTGGGAAAGAGCCGCACAGGTCTGGACCGACTTGGGCTGCCCGTACGACGCTGCGATGGCGCTCCTCGACGCGACTCAGGACGCGGCGTTACGCCGAGCCCTGAGCACCTTCCACGACCTCGGCGCAAAAGCCGCCACCGGGATCACCCGGGAGAAAATGCGCGTGCTTGGCATCCGTTCAATCCCCACCGGACCACGATCCGCAACCCGTACGCATCCACTCAGGCTCACTCAACGCGAGCGTGAGGTTCTCGACCTGATCTGCGGCGGGCACACCAACGCCGAGATCGCCGGACGGCTGTTCATCTCTGCGAAAACGGTCGATCATCACGTCTCCGCCGTGCTGGCGAAGCTGGACGCCCCGACCCGGGACGTCGCCGCATCGCTAGCAGTTCGACTCGGACTGGTCGGCGTGGCAGAAATCTAGGGAACACCGCACGGAAAAATGGGGAGTCGCTCCCGATTCGGAGGCGAGCCGGCCGCCATACGGTCGCGTGGACACATTCCAGCGATCGAGGAGGGCACCATGCCTCTGTACATGGACGTCCACACCATCGACGGCGGCGTAGCCGCCGGCGATGTCGCCAAGGCGCACATGGCTGACCTGCAGACGCAGGGCAAGTACGACGTCAGCTACCTGCGGTATTGGGTCGACGAGCAGCAGGGCAAGGTCTTCTGCCTCGTCGAAGCACCATCCGCTGACGCGGCCGCGACCGTGCACCGCGAGGCCCACGGCCTAGTTGCCGGCGAAGTCTTCCAGGTGCAAGAAGGCTCCTGAAGCTACCCGAAGCGACGCAAACGTCGGGACACGCTCGGCCACATCATCGCCTGCGGGAGTAAGGATTCATATGAAGGTCCTGCACATCATCGCCACGCCACGTCGCGAGAAGTCGAACACGCTTCAAGTTTCCCAGGCGTTTCTCAATAGCCTGTCGGCGCTTCGCCACGATGTCGAGGTCGAGGTCGTCGACCTGTACGACTTCGACCTGCCGGCACTCGCCGGCGACAATATTGAGGCAAAGTACACGCTTATGGTCGGCCAGCCGATCGACAAGAACCACGAAGACTCCTGGCGCCAGATCGAGACGCTCATCAGGCATTTCCTGTCTGCCGACGCATACGTGATCTCCGCACCAATGTGGAATTTCGGTATCCCGTACGCACTCAAGTACTACATCGACTGCATCGTCCAGCCGGGCTACGTCTTCGGGTTCAACGAGGTGGGCATGCCGGTGCCCATGGTCCTTGGCAAGAAGATGGTCTGCGTCACCGCCCGCGGCGGAGACTATTCGCCGAGCAGTCCGATGCACGCCTACGACTTCCATGAGCCGTACCTGAGGTCGATCTTCGGCTTCATCGGCATTACCGACCTCCAGTTCATCAGCCTGCAGCCCACGGACATCAGTTCTCTGCGCGAGGCGGCGTTCGCGAGCGCGATGGGGCAGGCGCGAAGCCTGGCCAGCTCAGCGGACTGGAGCCCCTCGTCAGTCCCTGTCCCGGCGGGCTAGCGCGACTTCCAGATACCAGAGGAGAGCCAAAGTGCGTCGACCTGTCCTGCTCACCCTCGCCGCCGTCGGTGGCGTCATCGTCGTTCTCGGCGGCACCGGCATCTTCGCCGCACTGTCCGACACCGCGCGCAGCGGCACCAACTCCATCGAGAGTGATGCCCTAGCGGCCTCGTCGGACCTGCAGGTCGCCACGGCGTCGTTCGCCAACAACGTCGTAACCTGCGGGACTTTCAGCGACGACCTCGTGTCGTCGCTGTTCACCATTTCTGGTCCGCCGGGAGACGAGACTGCGGCCGGAGCGTTCTACTGCCTTCGCAATCTCGGCAGCCAGACCGTCGCCCTCACCGTCCTCGCCGAGGAGTTCACCGAAACTGAGATCGGTTGTACCGGCGACGAGATCAACTTCGACACCACGTGTGGACCCGGCCTCGGCGGCATCGACAACCCAGGCGAGCTTGGCAACTTCACCGTAGTGGCGCACCGTGGCTACCCCTGTACTCCTGGAGAAGCCGACAGCCCGGGCCAGTTCTTGCTGCTCAGCGCCAACGCGACCACGCCAGCAGACCTGGGCAACTTGGATCCGGGGGTGACCCGATGCTTCTCCTCGACGATCTTCCAGAACAGCGCTTCCCCGACCCAGGAGCAAGAGGCACAGAGTGACCGCCTGACGTGGCGGTTCGCGTGGACGGGCCAGGCCTGATGTGCCAGCGGACGTAAAAGCGAACCGGGGGCGCCGCTGGGGGCTGATTGTCCCTGCCGGCGTCCTCGGTCTCGTCATCCTCGCGCCGGTAGCGGCCCTTCTGGCCACCACCTGGGTACTGGGCTGGCGACTCCAGGTGGTGGAGACCTCGAGCATGCAGCCCTTGTACCCGAAGGGCACCCTC
>Ga0209859_1000339_pt1 | contig 11324 bp, 12 predicted proteins | sample GWRWS3_50_60_FD_187241 | JGI IMG/M metagenome (GOLD analysis project Ga0209859, IMG submission 187241) | Riverbed sediment microbial communities from areas with vegetation nearby in Columbia River, Washington, USA - GW-RW S3_50_60 (SPAdes)... | ecosystem: Environmental > Aquatic > Freshwater >... | reverse complement strand
AAGACGATCGGCTGCTTGCCGACCATGTCGAAGCTCACGCCGTAGATGACCATCTCGTGCATGGGCAGGACTGAGTCTGATGATAGCCGCGCCCCTTCGAACCGGAACCGGCGACGGAGTCTTCACCCGGCCCAGCTTGAATGGACGACCCGCAGGTGAAAGAGTCTTGTGCCCGTTGGCTCGAATCCTGCGTCCACTCGCCGTTGGTGTCGGGGTGGGTGGGCTCCTCGGACTCCTCATCGCCGGTACCGGCTCCCGCATCGCGATGCGGCTGATTGCCCTCGCAGACAATCGGGAGGACTTCGGCCGGGTTACGAGCGCAGAGGCAGTCGTCGGCGACGTGACGCTTGACGGAACGCTCACCGTCCTGCGCACGGGCGTCCTCCTCGGCATTCTCGGATCTCTCCTCTATCTTGGGCTTCGGCGCTGGCTGCCCCGTGAGCGCCGTCTCCGGACGCTCGCGTTCGCCTGCACGATCGTAGGGTTGGGCCTGTTCGTCACGGTCGAGGGGAATCAGGAGGACTTCGCGTTTCTGAACCTCGGGCTCAGCCTTGGCCTCTTCGGCGCGACGCTGCTCCTCTTCGGCCTGGCGGTGCCTCCTCTCGTCGATCGGCTGGCTCCTCTACCTCACACTCGGGCTCGCGGTGCCTCGCTCGTCACATCCCTCGTCGTCGCCCTCGCGCTGGTTGCCGGCGTCTTCGCGGTGAAGCACGCGGTCGAGTTCGCGAACGGGACGCGGATCCCGAGCTAACGGGGCCCCTTTGACTCGACCCCGAACGGGTCCCGGCTTCCAAGCCTGGCTGTGCCGCTCGCCTCGCCCGCCGGCGCAGCCGGTCCGTTGGCAGGCAGCTCGAGATGGGCGATCCTGGATTCGAACCAGGGACCTCCGCCTTATCAGAGCGGCGCTCTAACCGACTGAGCTAATCGCCCGCGCCGACGGATTGTAGCCGCGCTCGCTCGAGGGCCTCGACGATCTCCTCGAGCTCGAGCTCGCTCGCGAAGTAGACCTCGATCCGCCCGCCGGCGACCTTCGCGTCGGCTCCCGTAAGCCTCCGCACGGCGTCCTTGGCCCGCTCGGCCAGAGCCGGATCGACGGGCTGCTTGCGCCTCGGCTTCGTCCGCGCGCCGGCCCAGCGAGCGGCACGCTCGGCCGCGCGCACCGACAGTCCCGCGCGCACGATGCGACGCGCCAGGGCACGGCGCTCCTCGTTGTCCGGCACAGCCAGGACTGCGCGCGCATGACCCTCGGAGAGCCGGCCGCGCTCCACTAGCCCGAGAACGTCGTCGGGAAGCTCAAGGAGCCGTACTCGGTTCGAGACCGTCGGCTTCGAGCGGCCGACCTGTTCCGCGACCTCGCCCAGACCGAGCCCGAACTCGTCCATGAGGACGGCGTAGGCCCGCGCCTCGTCGACAGGGGAGAGGTCTTCTCGGGCAACGTTCTCGACGAGCGCGAGGAGGAGCGAGTCGCGGTCGTCGGTCTCGCGAACGAGGGCCGGGATCGTGGCCAGGCCGGCCACCCGCGCCGCGCGCCAGCGGCGCTCCCCCGCTATGAGCTCGTAGCCGCCCTCTTGAGCCGGGCGCACGACGACGGGCTGGACGAGTCCCTGGGCTCGGATCGACTCTGCGAGCTCGTCGATACGCTCCCCGTCGAGCCTCTTCCGCGGCTGGCGTGAGTTGGCCCGGATCGCGCCCACGGGGACGTGCACGAGCTCGCTCGTCGCGGCCGCGCCGCCCATGAGCACCTCGAGGCCGCGCCCGAGGCCGCGCCTCGGGCTGGGGCTAGCCGCGGTCGACAAGCTCGCTCGCCACCCGGTAGTACGCGTCGGCCCCTGCCGAGCCGCGGTCGTAGACGGTGATGGGCAACCCGTGGCTCGGCGCCTCCGCCAGCCGGACGCTCCTGGGGACGACCGCGGTGAAGACGAGGTCGCCGAAGTGCCGCCGCACCTCGGTCGCGACGTCTGCGGCCAGGCGCGTCCGCCCGTCCACCATCGTCAGGATCATCCCGCCGAGGGCCAGGCGGGGATTGAGCCGTGTCCGCACCAGCTCGATCGAGTGGAGAAGCTGGGCAAGACCTTCGAGCGCGTAGTACTCGCACTGGACCGGGACGAGCACGCGGTCGGTCGCCGCGAGCGCGTTGACCGTCAGGGGTCCCAGCGAGGGCGGACAGTCGATGAAGACGAAGTCGTAGCGCTCGCGCGCGGGGGCCAGGGCCTCCGGGAGGAACGTCTCGCCGTCGTCTCGCCGCGCCAGCTCGACGGCGGAGCCGGCAAGCTCTGGGCGCGAGGGCACGAGATCGAGGTTCAGAAAGTCCGTCTCGTGCGCGACCTCCACGAGCGGAGCGCCATCGAGGAGGTCGTAGGTCGACGTCCCGTTCGCGCGTTGACCGAGGCCGGAGGTCGCATTCGCCTGCGGGTCGAGGTCGACGACCAATGTGGAGGCTCCGGCCTCCGCGAGACAGGCGGCGACGTTGACGGCGGTCGTCGTCTTGCCGACGCCGCCCTTCTGGTTCGCGAGGGCGAAAACCTTCCCCACGAAAGCGATGCTAGTCAGGCGAGAGGACGTTTCCGTGCCATTCCCGGACGACGCGGGAACCGCTCCGGCGTCGGCTCCACCTTCGGAACGAGGAGGAGGGAGCGCCGGGAGGAGCCCAGGAGCGGAATGACCTCCGGCGCAGCCCCGCCGACCATCCGCGCGGCTGTCGCCGCGGGCTCGGGATCGACCTCCCCGGCGAGCAGGATCACCCGCCCGCCGACACGAACGAGCGGGAGGCACCACTCGAGGGCGACCGGCGGCGGGGCGAGCGCCTGCGCGAGCGCGGTGGCGTACGTCTCTCGACCCTCCCCCCGGGCATGCTCCTCGGCGCGGGCGCAGATGACCCGGACGTTTGGAAGCTCCCGCGAGACGGCCTCCAGGAACGAGCACGTACGGCGCTGGGCCTCGAGCAGGTCGACGCGCAGCTCGGGCCGGGCCAGCGCGATGGGGATCCCGGGAGAACCGCCTCCCGCGCCGACGTCCACGACCGGCCCTTCCCGTACGAACGTCGCGGCCGCGAGGGCGTCGTCGACGTGAACCCGCCGCGCCTCGTCCGGATCGCGCACGGCTGTCAACCCTGGCTCCGCGAGCAGCGCCTCGAGCCACCGCTCGAGCCGCGGGTCCGAGAACGTCACTCGGAGGGTGCGGGAGAGACGACGACGCGCCTGTTCGGCTCCGTCCCGTCGCTCGAGGTGACGACGTCCTGCCGCTCGGCAAGGTGCACGTGGACGATCTTCCGTTCGACGGCTGTCATCGGCTCGAGGGCGACCGGGCGCTGAGCCTGAACAGCATCCGAGGCGGCCCGCTCGGCGAGCCCCTCGAGCGCCTCTCGCCGCCGCTCGCGATAGCCGGCGGCGTCGACGACGACCTCCTTGCGCCCCTCGTCGGACCCGCGCCAGAGGACGGCGTTCGCAAGGTACTGCACCGCATCGATCGTGTGCCCGCGCTTGCCGATGACGAGCCCGAGGTCGGGTCCCGAAAGCGACGCGTGGATCGCCTCCTCGTCCTCCGTGATGGCGATCCGACACGGCGCGCCGAGCGCGGCGCACACGCGCTCGAGCAGCTCGCGAAGCTTCGCCGCCGACGTCCCCGGCTCCTCGCTTGCGGGCGGTGCGGCCGGGGGAGGCTCGGAGACGCGGGCGATCACGCGCGCCGGCACTTGGCCGACGCCGAGAAGGCCACGCTCGCCCTCGGACAGGACTGTGAACTGGACGCTCGCCTTGTCGAGTCCGGGAAAGCGCCGCTCCAGCTCCCGCAGGGCGACCCACTTCGCCTCGCCGACCGTCTCGCCTTCGGCCTCGGTGATGCCGTCGTTCTCGGGTGCGACGCCCTCGGTCTCGCTCATCGCCGAGCCCTCGGGCCCTTCTTCTTTCGCCGCCGGACGCGCTGCTGACCCGGCGGAGCCGGCTTCGTGTCCCCCTCCGCCGCGGTTGCCGTCTCGGGCGAGGGCTCCGGCGCGCGAGGCGACGTCCTCGACGTCCGCTTCGCCGGCGGCGGCGGCCTCGGCACGAGCCGCCGAGTGATGAGGCCCTGGCCGACGGTCCAGAGGTTCGTCGTCGCCCAGTAGAGCATGAGTCCGATCGGGAAGTTGATGACGAAGAAGATGAAGAGGAACGGCAGCGCAAGGAAGACGTAGCGCTGGCGAGGGTCCATCGTCGTGGACATGAAGTACGTGGAGGCGACCTGGCTCACCACGTAGACCACGAGCAGAAGCCAGCCCGACCAGTGCGAGTCGATGTGCTCCGTGATGCTCGGGACGAGCCCGAGCCAGCCGAGGTCGGAGTCGGGGTACTTGGGGAGGACCTCGTCGTCGAAGTCGCGCAACACGAAGAAGAGCGCGAAGAAGATGGGGATCTGGAGGAGGATCGGGAGGCAGGAGGCGGCCGGGTTGACCTTGTTCTCCTTGTAGAACTTCATGACTTCCTCGTTCATCCGCTGGCGATCGCCCTTGTACTTCTGCTGGATCGCCTTCATCTCCGGCGCGTGCAGCTGCAGGCGCTGCATGGAGCGGATCTGCTTGATCGTGAGCGGCAGGATCACCATGCGCACGATCAGGGTGAGGACGATGATCGCCCAGGCCCATGGGAGCCCGATCGAGGCGTGCAGCCACTCGAGCACCGCGGTGAGGACGTTCTCGATCGGCGTCAGCGGGTGCATCGTCAAGCCTTGAAGACCGTCTGGTCGCGGGCGTAGTCAACGCCGCCGTGGCTCCAGGGGTTGCACCGCAGAAGCCGCCAGCCGGCGAGCACGAGCCCGCGGAGGACGCCGAACTCACGGATCGCGTCGAGGGCGTACCGGGAGCACGTCGGGTGGTACTTGCAGCGCGGGCCGAGGAGCGGGCTGACGACGAGCCGATAGGCGTGGATCGGCAGCGAGACGACGTGCCTCACGCCCCAGTCCCCTCCGCGAGGCTGAAGACCTCGGCCACGCGCTCTGTCAGCCACGGGAAACCGCGGCTCTCGACGGCGTCGGCGAGCCCGGGCCGCGCGATGAGAACGTAGTCATGCCCGGCGGGCAGCCCCTCGCAGAGCTCGTCGAAGGCGGCGCGGAGGCGCCGCTTCAGCCGGTTCCGCTCGACCGCCGCGCCGAGCTGGCGCGAGACGGCGAGGCCGAGTCGCGCTTCGCCTTCGGGGCCCTCCTCCCTCGGGAACGCATAGAGGACGAGGAACCGGGTCGAGACCGACCGGCCCTTGCGGTAGACGGTGTCGAAGTCCCGCGAGCGCGAGAGGCGGTGGCGTCGGCTCACTCGACCCCGCTCACGCGGAGAGGCGCTTGCGCCCCTTGGCACGGCGACGCTTCAGGATCGCGCGGCCCGCGCGCGTCGACATCCGCGCCCGGAATCCATGCCGGCGCTTCCGCCGGCGCACATTCGGCTGGTACGTTCGCTTCACGAGAGAAAGAGTGTCGAAACGGCCGCGAAGTGCGGCCGGGCGATCAGTATAGAGGAGCGGTCACGGCGTCCGGGGAGGAGAGTTCGCGTCTGGGTAATCCACAGCCACGAAGGCGCATGGAAGGAGGCAAGAGACCACCTTTCCACACCTGTGGATAAGCGTGTGGAGAGGGCCTAAATCCCTGCAAAGTGCCCCTTTTCGTGCTCAGCGATTTCCCCAGGCGGAAGCGTTGAAGCGGGCCGCAAGACGCTGCTATAGTCGCCGCTTCCGAGACCGGCGGAGGAGCGGAACAAGGGCGTGCAGCGGGCGTCAGAGTTGAGTGCGGACGCACTTTGGGGCGAGATCTCGTCTCGCTTGCGCGACGCCCTGAACGACGCCACCTACACGACGTGGTTCTCCGAGGCGAGTCCTGGCGCCTCCGACGACGAGGCCTTCGTCGTTCTCGTCCCCAACGACTTCACACGCGAGTGGATCGAGGGCCACTTCCGAGGTCTCCTCGAGGCGATCGTCCGCGATGAGCTCGGCGCCGAGCGGACGGTACGAATCACTGTCCGCGAGCTCGCGCCCCATCGCGACGCCCACGTCCCGCCCCGGCCGGCCCGCTCGCTCGAGGGCCTCAATCCGAAGTACACCTTCGACTCGTTCGTGATCGGCTCTTCGAACCGGTTCGCCCACGCGGCCGCTCTCGCCGTCGCGGAGGCGCCCGCCCAGGCATACAACCCGCTCTTCATCTACGGCGGGACGGGGCTGGGAAAGACCCATCTCCTCCAGGCGGTCGCCGCCTACGTCACGGAGCACACCGGCAGCCTCTCTGCGCGCTACGTGACGAGCGAGACCTTCATGAACGACTTCATCAACTCGCTTCGCGACAAGCGCATCGAGGGGTTCAAGCAGCGGTACCGCCATTACGACGTCCTCCTGATCGACGACATCCAGTTCTTCGAGCACAAGGAGCGGATCCAGGAGGAGTTCTTCCATACCTTCAACAGCCTCTACGAGGCCGGGCGTCAGATCGTAATCTCGTCCGACCGACCGCCGCGGGCGATCGCGACCCTCGAGTCTCGCCTGCGCTCGCGGTTCGAATGGGGGCTGATCACGGACATCCAGCCGCCTGACCTCGAGACGCGCATCGCCATCCTGCGGAAGAAGGTGAAGACGGACGCGATCCACGTCCCAGACACGCAGGTGCTCACCTTCATCGCCAGCCGAATCTCCACCAACATCCGCGAGCTCGAGGGCGCGCTTACGCGCGTCGTCGCGTTCTCGTCTCTCACAGGACGCCCAATGAGCGTCGAGCTGGCACAGGAGGTGCTGAAGGACGTCTTCCCACAGGGTGAGATGCCCGAGATCTCCGTCGAACAGATCCAGCAGACGGTCGTCGAGCGCTTCGGAATGTCCATGCAGGAGCTGACCGGAGACCGCCGCTCCCAGTCGATCGTCTACCCGCGACAGGTTGCCATGTACCTCTGCAGGGAGCTGACGGACAGCTCCCTCCCGAAGATCGGCAAGAAGTTCGGCGGACGCGATCACACAACGGTCATCCACGCAACCTCGAAGATCGCCAAGCTGATCCAGGAAGACCGGAACGTCTACAACCTGGTCCAAGAGCTCACAGCCCGAATCAAGCAGGCCCGTTGATAGCGCCTGTGGAGAACAACGTCACACTGGGGAGCATTCCTGTCACCCCAGTCCACCTGTGGGAATCCGCCGTTTGTCCCCAGCGGCCGTCCACCGCGCACGACCCCTATCCAAGCGAAAAGATACCGTCTTCCCCGTCGTTCACACTCTCTATGACTACGACAAGAGGTTTTCTTTAAATGACAGCCATGGATACCGTTGTGCTCACGACCATGAGAGTGGTGTGCGGAAAGGAGGAGCTGGCCGAGAAGCTCCAGGTTGTGGGCCGCGGTGTCTCGACGCGGACCAGCGTCCAGATACTCGCAGGCATCTATCTTCGCGCCGCCGCTGGTCGCCTGCATCTCAGCGCGACCGATATGGAGATCTCGGTACGTGACTCACTCGAGGCGCAGGTGGAGGAGGAGGGTGTGATCGTCGTGCCCGGACGTCTCCTGGTCGACATCGTCCGACTCCTTCCGCCCGGTGACGTCACGCTGGAGCATCGGGCTGACGAGGGCGTCATGCGAATGGCGTGCGGCTCAGCCTCCTACCAGCTGAATACGTACGGTCCCGAGGACTTTCCTCGTCTACCCGAGATCGAGCCGGAGACCGCGTTTACGGTGGAGCGGGATGCGTTTCTCGACACGATCGCTCGTGTCGGCCGCTCCGCCTCCCGCGACGAGTCGCGCCCCGTGCTGACCGGCATCCTCGTTCGCTTCGAGAGCGACAAGCTCGTCATGGCCGCGACCGACTCGTACCGCTTGAGCGTCAAGGAGACGGCGCTCTCGGGCGGCCCGGGCCGCGAGCTCGAAGCGATCGTTCCTGCTCGAGCGCTTCAGGAGCTCGGTCGCATCGGCCAGGCGGCCGAGAGCGAGACAATCGAGGTCGGCGTCCAGGAGAACCAGATCGTCTTCGGGGTCGACGGTGTCTGGCTGACCGCCCGGCGGATCGACGGGCAGTTCCCGAACTACAAACAACTCCTTCCCGACCAGTTCGAGGCGGAGGTTCAGCTGCCGCGGGAGGAACTTCTCGATGTCGTCCGCCGCACCGGCCTGCTCGCTCAGCGGAAGTCACCGCTCCGGCTCCGCTTCGAAGAGGGGGAGCTGACGGTCTCCGCGCAGACGCAGGACGTCGGTGAGGCCCGCGAGTCGCTCCCGGTCGCCTACAGCGGCGAGCCGATGGAGATCGGCTTCAACGCGGACTTTCTGCGCGACGGCCTCGAGTCGGTGACCGACGAGACCGCCCGCCTCAAGCTCATCAGCCCCCTTCGCCCCGGGCTTGTGCACGGCGAAAGCGACGACTTCCTCTACCTGATCATGCCGATCAGGCTGGCCGGCTGATCGTCGCGCGGGCCTCGCTTCGGAGCTTTCGCTCGTACGCCGCTCTCGATCTTGGGCTCGTCCCCGGGCTCGTCCTCGTGGTCGGCCCGAACGGTGTCGGCAAGACGAACCTGCTCGAGGCGCTGCATGTCGGTGCACAAGGGTTCTCGCCCCGAACCCGAGCTGAGCCACGGCTCGTCCGCTTCGGCGAGCGGGCGGCGCGGGTGCAGTTGGAGGGAACTGAGAGGGGTTCGCCCGTGGAGACGGAAGTGACGCTCGCGCCGGGTGAGGGCAAGCGGCTCCGCCTGAACGGGGCGGCACTCGGCTCGGCCGAGGAGCTGCGAAGCCGTCTGGCGGCGCTCGTCTTCGTCCCCGACCGGCTGGCCGTCGTCAAGGGTGGGCCGGTGGTTCGTCGTGCGTACCTCGACCGGATGCTCGGGCGAGTCTTCCCCTCACAGGCTGCGCTCCCCGCCGAGTACGGACGCGCGCTTGCGCAGCGCGGGGAGGCGCTCCGCCGTGTCCGAGCTGATCTTTCGACGCGAGCGGCCGTGGAGCCCTGGACGGAGCGCGTCGCCGAGCTCGGGGCGAGCTTGGATGCCGCCCGCGCCCAGCTCGTCGCGCTTCTGGCACCCGGCTTCGCCGTCCACGCAGACGCGCTCGGGGTCTCCGCTGCCACCTTTGCCTACGAGGAGCGCGGCCTGCGGCGAGAGGATCTGGAGACGAGGCTCGACCGTGATCTCGAGCGTGGGACGACCGGCCTCGGCCCTCATCTCCGCGACGTCGAGGTGCGGGTCGACGATCGTGACCTGCGCGGATTTGGCTCCCAGGGAGAGCAGCGGACGGCCGTGCTCGCACTGCTCCTCGCCGAAGCCGCCGTGCTCGCCGAGCGCCGCGGAGCCCCGCCGCTCCTCCTCCTGGACGACGTCTTCTCGGAGCTCGACGCGGGCCGCCGGCGCGCTCTTCTGGAGGCTCTGCCTGCGGGCGGTCAGACCCTCGTCAGCGCGACGAGCGCTGACGCTCTCCCTGCGGACGCCCGGGAGCCGGCTCTCGTCGTCACGGTCAGGCGAGCAGGCGATGCCAGCGTGGCGGAGGTGGCATGACGGTCGCTTGCCTCCCTCGCAAGCTAAAGGCTCGCCCATGAGCGGGCTCGAGCCGATCGGAGACGAGCTTCGGCGTGAGCTGGGGAAGCTCGGGCCGGCGGGCGCGATCGCCGACGTGGTCGCCGCCTGGCCGGCGGCCGTCGGGCCCGCCATCGCCGCGAATGCCTGGCCCGCGCGGATCGCCCGCGACGGAACCCTCCATGTGGCCACGAGCTCGAGCGCGTGGGCCTTCGAGCTGACGCAGCTCGCTGGGTCCGTATGCGCACGCCTCGCAGAGAGTCTGGGAGAGACGGCGCCGACGGCGCTCCGCTTTGCTCCGGGCCGCTTGCCCGAGCTCGGCGCCGATGATGTGGAGAGTTCGGAACGAACCGTGCCGACTCCGTCGCCGAGGGCCAATGCCGCCGCCGCCGAGCTTGCCTCGGAGATCGCGGATCCGGCCCTGCGAGCGGCCGTCGCACGGGCCGCGGCGGCCGGTCTGGCAGCGGCCGAGGGAGAGCCGTCCGGCCGTCCCTTCTGGTAGACTTAGCTTCAGACAAAAATCCCCCAAGAGCAGGGATTTTTTATTGGCCAAGACTAGTTACGACGCCAAGGACATCACCGTTCTCGAGGGCCTCGAGCCGGTTCGCCTTCGCCCGGGCATGTACATCGGCTCGACCGGCGCCCGCGGCCTCCATCACCTCGTCTACGAGGTGGTCGACAACTCCGTCGACGAGGCTCTTGCAGGCCGGAACGACCGCATCGAAGTGCGTCTTCACCCCGACAACGCGGTGACGGTCCGTGACTGGGGCTCGGGCATCCCCGTCGACGTCATGGAGGATCAGAGGATGCCCGCGCTGACGGTCGTCCTGACGAAGCTGCACGCCGGCGGCAAGTTCGGCGGCGACGGCTACAAGGTCTCGGGCGGCCTGCACGGGGTGGGCGTCTCCGTCGTGAACGCGCTCTCCGAGTGGCTCGCCGTCGAGGTTCGTCGCGACGGCAAGGTGTACCGGCAGGAGTTCGCCCGCGGCGCCCCGACGTCGGAGCTGCTGGAAGCCGGCAAGACCGGCAAGGACGAGACGGGCACGACGATCTCGTTCCTGCCCGACTCGGAGGTCTTCGAGGAGCTCGAGCTGTCGGCGCAGACGCTCACGCAGCGCTTTCGTGAGACCGCCTTCCTCACGCGCGGCCTGCGCATCGTCTTCGTCGACGAGCGGGAGGGAGAGGAGACGCTGGAGTTCTACGCCGAAGGCGGCATCAGGGACTTCGTCGCGTACGTGAACGAGACGAAGGACGCCGTGCACCGGCACATCGTCTACTTCGAGGGCGAGAACGGGCAGGGAGCGGTCGAGGTGGCGATGCAATGGAACACGTCGTACGTCGAGTCGGTCTTCTCGTTCGCGAACAACATCAACACCCACGAGGGCGGCACGCACCTCTCAGGCTTCAAGGCGGCTCTCACGGGCACGCTGAACAAGTACGCGCGCGACAAGGGGCTCCTGAAGGAGAAGGAGGACAACCTCGAGGGCGAGGACATGCGCGAGGGGCTCGCCGGCGTCATCTCCGTGAAGCTGCGCGATCCGCAGTTCGAGGGTCAGACGAAGACGAAGCTCGGCAACCCCTGGGTCCGTGGCCTCGTCGAGCAGACGGTCAACGCAAAGCTCGCCGAGTTTCTCGAGGAGAACCCGACCGACGCGCGCCAGATCGTGCAGAAGGCGATCTCGGCAGCCCGCGCCCGCCAGGCGGCCCGCAAGGCCCGCGAGCTCACCCGCAAGAGCGGGCGCGACGACGAGGGCCTGGCCGCCAAGCTGGCCGACTGCTCCGAACGCGATCCGGCCAAGTGTGAGATCTACATCGTCGAGGGCGATTCGGCCGGCGGCTCGGCCAAG
>Ga0209859_1000338_pt1 | contig 11338 bp, 10 predicted proteins | sample GWRWS3_50_60_FD_187241 | JGI IMG/M metagenome (GOLD analysis project Ga0209859, IMG submission 187241) | Riverbed sediment microbial communities from areas with vegetation nearby in Columbia River, Washington, USA - GW-RW S3_50_60 (SPAdes)... | ecosystem: Environmental > Aquatic > Freshwater >... | reverse complement strand
GCCGGCGAGCCCTTCGACCCATCCGAGCGGCTGGATGGTGAGCCCGACGCGCGGAGGCTCAGGACCCTCACCGACGACCTGATGGGCGAGCTCGACAAGCTCGTGGCGGACCTACGCGCTCGATACCCGACCCGCTGGACCCCCGGGTAGGCTGGGTCGATGCCGGTCGAACGCGATCGAGGCTTCTCCACCCGGGCGATCCACGGCCAGGCGCTGCCCCCGATGGAACAGGAGACGCCGAGCGTTCCGATCTTCCAGACCTCGACGTTCCGGTTCGACACCTCGGACGGGTTCGCCGAGACGATCAACTTCCGCCGGCCGGGGTACACGTACACGCGGGGCTACGGGAACCCGACGCTCCTCGCGTTCGAACGCGTCATGGCCGAGCTGGAGGGGACCGAGTCGGCCCTGTCCTTCGCGTCGGGGATGGCCGCCATCCACACGGTCGCGACGACCCTGGCCGCGAGCGGCGACACGATCGTCGCGAGCAGCGAGCTGTACGGCGGGACCTACTCGTTGTTCGCGCATGTCCTCCCTCGCTACGGGATCGACGTCCGGTTCGTGAGCCCCCACGATCACGACGCGGTGAGCGCGGCCCTGGCCGGCTCGAAGCTGTTCTACGTCGAGACGATCGCGAACCCGAACGTCACCGTCGCGGATCTCGAGGCGCTCGGCGCGGTCGCGTCGGAGGCGGGTGTCGCGAGCGCGGTCGACAACACGTTCGCGTCGCCGTACCTGTGCAGCCCCGCCGCGTTCGGGTTCGACTACGTCCTCCACTCGGCCACCAAGTACGTCGGCGGTCACAACGACCTGATCGGCGGCGTCGTCTGCACCTCCGAGGAGCGGATGGCCGGCCTGCGGTCCACGGTGATCGAGACCGGTGGCACGATGGCGCCGCTCGAGGCCTGGCTGTCGATGCGCGGCCTGTCGACGCTGCAGGTCCGTATGGACCGCCACAGCGAGAGCGCGCTCGCGCTCACCACGTGGCTCGAGGCGCATCCGAAGATCGCGCGCGTTCGCTATCCGGGGCTCTCCTCGCATCCGCAGCACGACATCGCGATGCGGATGCTCCCCCGGGGGTTCGGCGGGATGGCGGCGTTCGAGGTCGAGGGCGGGGTGGAGGCCGGCCAGCGCTTCTGCGACGCCCTCGAGCTCGTCTGGGTGGCGGCGAGCCTCGGCGGGATCCACACGCTCGTTTGTCATGCTGCGTCGACGACCCATCGGCAGCTCGACGCCGAGGCTCGTCGGGCCGCGGGCATCGCCGACGGTCTCGTCCGTCTGAGCGTCGGGCTGGAAGACGTCGAGGACCTGATCCAGGACGTCGAGCGCGCGCTGGAGAAGGTATGAAGCGCCGCGTCGCGGTCGTGTTCGGCGGTCGGTCGGCCGAGCACGAGATCAGCGTCATCTCCGCCCGGTCGGTGATCGACGCGCTCGACCCCGATCGGTACGAGGTGCTCGCGATCGGCGTCACGAAGGACGGTCGATGGCAGCTGATGCCCGCGGGCCCGCCGGCGCTGTCCGCGGGCGCCGCACCGGGAGCGCTGCCGGGCGTCGCTCCACATCCGGGCGCCGAGATCTCGCTCGACCAGGAGCCCGGGTCCCAGGCGCTGGTCGCGGCGGACGGATCGCGCACGCGGATCGACGTCGTGTTCCCGATGATGCACGGACCATACGGGGAGGACGGTTCGATCCAGGGGTTCCTCGAGATGGCCGGGGTGCCGTACGTCGGCGCCGGGGTGCTCGCCTCGGCGGTCGGGATGGACAAGGCGGTGCAGAAGGTCCTGTTCGCCGCCGCCGGGCTCCCGGGGGTGCCGTACGACGCGGTGCACGAGCGCGACTGGGAGGAAGATCCCGAGGCTGTCGAGGCACGGGCCGCGCACCTCGGCTACCCGCTGTTCGCCAAGCCGGCCGCCCTCGGCTCGTCGATCGGGATCGAGAAGGTCGAGGAGGCGTCGCGGTTGCGAGGGGCGCTCGAGCAGGCGTTCCGCTTCGGTCGCAAGGCGGTGCTCGAACGCGCGGCGACCGGGGCGCGGGAGCTGGAGGTCTCCGTCCTCGGCAACGACGACCCCGTGGCCTCGGTCGCGGGGGAGATCGTCCCTCGCGGCCACGCGTTCTACGACTACGAGGCCAAGTATCTCGACGAACACGGCGCCGAGCTCATCATCCCCGCCGAGATCTCACCGCAGACGCTCGAGGAGATCCAGCGCCTGGCCGTCGCCGCGTTCAGAGCGATCGACTGCACCGGGATGGCGCGCGTCGACTTCTTCCTGATGCAGGACGGCCGCTTGTTCCTGAACGAGGTGAACACGATCCCGGGCTTCACGAGCATCTCGATGTACCCGCGGCTCTGGGAGGCGTCGGGGCTGACCTATCCGGATCTCGTGGACCGGCTCATCGAGCTCGCGATCGAGCGGCACGAAGCCGAACGCAAGCGGGGCACGGGCTTCTGAGAGGAGACGCCCGACGCGGCCGGCTCGGACCTACAGATGGACGACGGGGCAGGTGAGCGTCCGCGTGATCCCCTCGACACCCTGGATCTTGGCGACGACGAGCTTGCCTAGCTCGTCGACGTTCTTCGCTTCCGCGCGGACGATCACGTCGTAGGGGCCCGTCACGTCCTCGGCCTCGGCGACACCGGCGATGTCGCGGACCTCCTTGGCGACCTGGGCGGCCTTGCCGACCTCGGTCTGGATCAGGATGTAGGCCTGAACCACGCTGACCTCCCTCGTTCGCGGAACGCCCATGCTATGCGGGCACCCCGAGCCCGACAAACCCTCACGCCCGACGACCTGCGGGCCGTCGTCGTGCCGGAAGCTTGAGCCCGGGCCGATAATCGAGGGGTGACCTCGAAGAGGAAACGGGCCAAGCGCGAGGCCGATCCGCTCGCGGTCTACCGCCGCATCCGCAAGCCGATGCCGCCCCCGGAGAGGATCGTTCCCGACAAACGCCGCGAGCTCGAGGAGGATCGTTGATCTTCGCCGACCGCATCGACGCGGGGGAGCGTCTCGCGAAGGGCCTCGCGCATCTGGCCGGGTCCGAGTGCGTCGTGCTCGCCATCCCGCGAGGCGGCGTGATCGTCGGCGAGGTGATCGCCCGCGAGCTCGGAGCACCCCTCGACGTCGTCGTGCCACGCAAGATCGGTGCACCGGGCAACCCGGAGCTCGCGATCGGGGCCGTGGCGCCCGGCATCCGCGTCCTGGATCCGAGGATGGTCGGCGCGCTCGGTGTGACCGATCGGTACATCGAACGCGAGATCGCCGAACAGGAGGCCGAGATCGAACGCCGACAGCACACATACCGAGGTGGTCGTCCGCCGCAACCGGTGGAAGGCCGCGTCGCGATCGTCGTGGACGACGGCGTGGCGACGGGGAGCACGGCCGTCGCCGCGCTCAGGTGGGCCCGGGCGCGGGGCGCCGAGCGCGTGGTGCTGGCGGTTCCGGTCGCCCCACCGCAGTCGCTGGAGCGGCTCCGCGCCGAGGCCGACCAGGTCGTGGTGCTCGAGACGCCGCAGCCGTTCCTGGCGGTAGGCGAGTGGTACCGCGATTTCGATCAGACCACCGACGAACAGGTGGTGTCGGCGCTCGCGCGCTCGGCGGGCTCGCGCGCGTGAGGATCGTCGAGCTCACGATCGCCGGCCTGTTGGTGCTCGGCGGGCTGCGCGCCGTCTGGTACTGGAGCCGGAGACCGTTCGAGGGGACCGACGTCACCGACCACCTGTTGTACGCCCTCTACCTGACGGGAAGGATCGGGCTGTGGTTCGCGTTCGCCGGCTTCTTCTTGATCTACGCCTCGATCGACGTCCAGGGCAGGGCGGCGCTCGACGACCTCCAGGCGTTCCGCTGGTACCTGCTGGTGCCGCTCGTCCTCGGTGTGATGCAGCTGCTGGGTGGATGGTTCCTGGGGCGACGTTCTCCGGCCGACGGGCCCGAGGGCTAACCGACCGCCTTCACGATCTCGGGCGAGAGCTCGACGAACCCCTCGAGATGCGCGACGCGTTCCGCCTTCAGGCGATCCACGATCCCGCGGTACTCCTGCAGGCGCCCTTCGCGCTCGTACAAGCGCCGGGGCTGCAGGAGCTCGGTGTCGTCGAACCCTGGCACGGCGTCGGCGATCCGGTAGCCGAAGTCCTCGTCCTCGGACCAGGAGATCGTCCGTTCGGCGATCCCTTCCACGCAGGCTGAAGTGTGCGGGATCCTCACCTTCTTCGAGCGCTCGTCCCCGTCGTCACCCCCGACCCGTCCCGTGTTGAGCAGGTAGGTCTCGATCGGATGCGTCGCGAGCAGCTCGAGGATCCGATTGCCCTGGAGCCCTTGGGGGAGCGGGAAGAACGGGTTCGTGCCGGGGACCCGGAGGAACTTGCCCGCCTCCGAGGCGCCCCCCGCCGAGGTCCCGGTGGTCTCGCCGAGCATGAAGTACGCGGCCGCCTGCTCCTGGTCGAGCTTGGCCACCGCGGGGATGAGGTTCTCGTTCCGGTTGAGGATTAACAGGTAGTCCACCGTGCCGACCTCCGTCGCATCCCGGTACCTCGCCAGGTCGTCCATCCGGAACACCGCGCGGCCGTTCTGCGTGTGGCTCTGCTCGAAGAAGTTCACCTTGCCGTGCTCGTCCTGGTACACGTTCTCCAGGTACGTGGTGGGCCTCACGACCGCGTTGTAGATGTTGGGCTCGAAGTCGGGGTCCAGGCTGAACGTTTTGGCGAAGCAACCGTTCTCGGTCCCGTACGGCTTGCCGCCGGGCATGAGCGCGACGAAATCGTCCTGCACCGGCAGCGAGTCGTTCTGCGTCGTGAACGTCGTGGTCGTCTTGCCGGTCCCGGAGAGCCCGATGATCATGAACACCTTCTCGCCGTCGCCGGTCGGCACCACCTTGAGCCCGGCGTGGAGGGCGAGCCCGCCGAGGTCGTAGACCTTCGAGTTCCACATCCGGAGGCCGCCCTTCTTCGACTCGCCGAAGTAGTCGGAGTTCAAGATCCGGGTGACGCCGTGCTCGAGATCCACGGCGATCACGCGGTCGTCCGGGTAGCCCGCCGCCTCGAGGTTCGGCGTATAGATGACCTGCACCTCCGGCTCCTCGCGGTCCTCGCGGGGGAAGTAGAGCTTTTGCTGCATCCCGGCGACGTTCGCGTTGGCCTTCTCGATCGTCAGGCGCGCTCGTGTGCGGAAGGTCGGATCGTTGCCGATGTAGCCGTCGATCACGATGACGTCCTTGTCGCGGAGGTAGTCGTCCTGTATCCGCGCGACCTGCTCGAACTCGTCACGGGTCATCGTCTTGCCGCTCGAGCGCTCGGCGACGACGTACGTGCTCCCGGAGCTGCGAGAGGTCACCCGGGTCTGCACGTTCACGTTGCCGAACTCGGTCACGCGGCTCTGCGGCATCTCTTCGATGAAGCGCCGGAGATCGTCCGCGGAGGGGTTGTCGTGGATCGTGCGCGCTTCGACCTTCAACGGGTGCTCCTTCGTCAGGGTAGCTCGCGAGGCTGCTTGCTCGGAGCCCGGGCACGCTCGGAGCGGCTCTATCCTACCCAACGAGTGCTTCGCCCTTCCGCCGGAACGGCCGGCAGGCGCCGCCTTCGAGGGCGCATGGATCTGTCCGAGGACGAGCTGGTCCGAGCCGTCTCGCGCCTGCTCTCCGGGAGCGAGCCGGGTGTCGTCGTGGGGCTCGGCGACGACGCGGCCGTGGTCGAGGCCGGCGCCGGGCAGCTGGTGCTCACGACCGATCTGCTGGTCGAGGGCGTGCACTTCGAACGCGGCTCGATCTCCGCCTACGATCTGGGAGCCAAGGCGGTCACCGTGAACGTTTCCGACATCGCGGCGATGGCGGCGAGCCCCCGCTACGCGCTGGTCGCGATGGGGATGCCGGACGCCGTCGAGGCCGCGTGGGTGATGGAGCTGTACGGAGGCATGCGCGACGCGTGCGCCGAGTACGCGCTCTCGCTCGTCGGCGGCGACACCAACCGGGCGGATCTCGTCGTCCTGTCGGTGGCGGTCGTGGGTGAGGTCGCGCCGGGACGCGCGGTCGTGCGCTCGGGAGCTCGCGTGGGCGATCGGATCGCGGTGACCGGGTCGCTCGGAGCCGCGGCGGGTGGGCTCGCCCTGTCACGTCTGCAAGCGGGCCGGGCCGCCGAGGCGCTGTCGCAACCGTGGGGCCGCGCGCTGATCGAAGCCCTCGAGCGCCCGGTCGCCCGCGTCGGTGAGGCGCAGGTCCTCGCGCGAGCCCGGGCGAGCGCGATGATGGATCTGTCGGACGGCCTGACGAAGGATCTCTCTCGGCTGTGCGATGCGAGCGGGGTGGGAGCTCGGGTCGACCTCGGAGCCGTGCCGGTCTCGGGTCCGCTCGCGAGCGGCGCCGCGCTCCTGGGGGTGGATGCGCGGAGCCTCGCGCTCTCGGGTGGCGAGGACTACGAGCTGCTCGTGACGATGCCGGCCGACGGCGTTGGGCCGGCTCGCGACGAGCTGCAGACCGGCTTCGGCGTGGACCTGTCGGAGCTCGGCGAGATCACCGACGGGACCGGCCTGACCGGAGTGGACGCCGACGGCCGGGAGGCGGTGCTCGAAGCCGCGGGCTGGGATCACTTCGCCGGCGGGTAGCCTGCCCGTCGTGGACCCGACGGGCCGTGCACCCAGACCGCGAGCGTTGTCGATCGCCGGTTCGGACTCGGGCGGGGGCGCCGGCATCCAGGCGGACCTCAAGACGTTCAGCGCGCTGGGCGTGTTCGGGATGACCGCGATCACCGCGGTCACGGTCCAGAACACGCAGGGCGTGAGCGGCTACGAGGCGCTCTCGCCCCGCATCGTGGCCGACCAGATCCGCGCGGTCGTGACGGACATCGGGGTCGACGCGGCGAAGACCGGGATGCTTGCGTCGGCCGAGATCGTCGAGGCCGTGGCGACCGCCGTCCTGGAGACCGCGGTGCCGAACCTCGTGGTGGACCCCGTCGCCGTGTCCAAGCACGGGGACCGCCTGCTGGACGAGGCCGCCGTCGGAGCCCTGCGCGACCGGATCCTGCCGCTCGCGACGCTCGTCACGCCCAATCTGCCCGAGGCGGCGAGCCTCGCCGGGTTCCCTGTGACCAGCGGCGACCTGATGGAGGACGCCGCGGAGGCGATCCGGGCGATGGGACCGGTCGCGGTGCTGGTCAAGGGGGGTCACCTGACCGGGTCGAGCGGAGCCAACGACCTGTTCTTCGACGGCGACCGGATGGAGTGGATCGCGGGCGAGCGGATCGCGACGACCAACACCCACGGAACGGGCTGCACCTTGTCCTCGTCGATTGCGGCCTACCTCGCTCGCGGCGACGAGCTGTTCGACGCCGTGCGCGAGGGGAAGGTCTTTGTCACAGAGGCGATCCGCGCCGCGCTCCCGCTCGGCCACGGGATCGGGCCCGTCGACCAGCTGTGGGGGATCGGGAGGGACTGAGCCATCGACCGCCGGCCGCGAACCGTCAGACGAAGTTGCGTGCCAGGCACGCCGAAGCGGGCTCGCGGGGCCAGGGGGGGTGTGTGTTCGGGCGCCTAAACGGCGCGCTTGACCTTGCCGGCCTTCAGGCAGCTCGTGCAGACGTGCAGGCGCTTGGGCGTCCCGTTCACGAGCGCGCGGACGCGCTGCACGTTGGGGTTCCACCGCTTGGGGGAGCGACGGTGCGAGTGGGAGACCTGCATGCCGAAGAACGGCTTCTTCCCGCAGATCTCGCAGACGGCGGCCATGGCCCAACGAGGGTAGCAGACCATCTCTCGGACCCCGGTGCCCGCTCACGTCGGTCGCTCGCGCGGCGCCGCGATCAGCGTGGGTCGGATGTCGTCTCGCCTACGCGGGATGGGCTTGCAGCCCGGCGAAGATCTGCTCGGCCCGCGCACGCAGGTCGCCCGATCGGGGGTCGCCGAGCCGCTCGAGACACCGCGCGGCCCCGAGCAACGCCAGGCCCGTCTCCACCTGGTGGCCGTAGTCGCGCCAGCCCTCGACCGCCTCTTCGTACCGGCCCGCCGCCTCCCGGACGTCTCCCGAGGCCTCGGCGATCGCGGCGGAGGCCGACAGCATGGACAGGTGATGCCGCCTCGCGGTGGGACGCGAACGCTCGACGAGCCTCCGAGCGAGCGAGAGCGCCTCCGAGGCCACGCAGACCCGGACGAGATCCGCAAGGAAGTTCTCGCGGTACCAGGCGAGCGACACTTCGGTCTCGCGGTCGAGCTCCTCGACGATCTCGATCGCATCCTGCGTGCGGTCCTGGTGGATGGCCACCAGCGCCGTGGCCACCCAGGCCGGCACCAGCACCTGCGCGTCGCGGATCTCCATCGACTCCGCGCGCAGGGACGCCGCCGTCTTCGATGCCTCGGCGTGCCGGTCGCGCCACAGCAGCACCTGGGTGATCCACGGTTGCGCCAACACCGGCGCATATCGGCCCCCGACCTGTTGTGACCCGCGAACGATGTCGTCGGCCACCTGCAGGAGCTCGTCCCAGGAGCCCAGATCGAACAGCGCGCCCAGGCTGAGGGCGTCGAAGAAGAACACCATGTCCATCAAGCCTCGACGCTCGGCAAGGTCCCGACCGGCTCGGACGGTCTCGAGCGCGACGGTCGGTCCGTCGTTCGCCCACTCGACCTCGGCACGGACCAGCAGTGCGAGGGCGCTGTCCTGCGAACTCCCGATCGACTCGGCAACCTCGAGCGCCCTGGAGAGGTCATCCAGCCCGTCCCGGTCATCCGAGAAGCACCGCGCGGTCCCGCGATAGCTCAGCGCCCGCGAGATGAGCGCGCCCGCATCGAGCCGACGAGCGAGCTCGAGGGCACGCTCGCTCAACTCGATCGCCTCGTCGAACGCACCGACCAGGATCCGGGCCGAGGCCGACGACGCATAGCAGGCGGCCAACTCGGGTCCCGGCGGCTCCGCCGCCAGGATCTCGACGGACTCCTCCAGGTGTCCACGGCTCTCGGCGTAGGCCCCACGTTCCCAGAGCACGTTCGAGAGTCTGTTCAGGCTCATGCCCTCGCCGATGCGGTCGCCGCCCTCGCGGAACGCCTCGATCGATCGTCTGTACAACTCCTCGGCCTCCTCGTATCGGCCCGCGTCCTGCGCCGCGATCGCCTTCCAGAACAACGCGGAGGCACGATCTGGATGATTCGGCGGAAGGAGCTCGAGGACCCGGTCGAAACATTCGGTGGCTCGTGCCACGTCGAGCGATATCGAACGCTCGCCGGCGAGCATCAGCGCGCGCCGGGTCGCCTCCTCCAGCTCGTCGAGGCCCACGCGCCCGGCGGCCCGGCTGAGGTCGAGGGCGTGCCCGTAATGGTGGGCGAGCAGTTCGGCGTGGTCGGCGACGCGCTCGACGGCCAGGCGCTCGATCCATCCGGCCGCCACGACATGTTTGTCGACCCTGGCGAGCCGGGGGATCTGGCCGTAGGCGACGTCCCGGATCAGGGCGTGCGCGAATGCGTACTCAGCGTCGCCCTGCACGGAGGAGATCCTGGAGGGCCGGACGAGCTCGCGCTGGGCCAGGTCCCGGAGGCCGACCTGGACGCTCTGCACATCCGAACCCGACACCTCGGCTACCGCCGTAGCCCAGAAGACGCGCCCGATCACCGAGGCGTCCTGCAGGAGTGACTTCTCCTCGATGTCCAACGTGTCCAGGCGCGCCGCGATGAGGGCGTCCAGGCTCTCCGGGGACGAGTCCAATAGGACCGCAACGTCGGAGCCGACCACCGCGCCACCGGACCGGTCTTGCAACATGCGGACGAACTCCTCGGCGAACAGCGGGTTGCCCCCCGCCCGCTCGGCGATGAGCTCGTAGAGGTCGGGGGCCGTGTCGCGCGGCATGATGCTTTCGAGCAGCGTTCGGGTGTCGTCGTCGCTGAGCGGGGTGAGCGAGACGATCACTGAGTTTCGCATCCCGCCGCCCCACTGCGGATCGCGCTGCAACAGCTCCGGCCTGGCGCTGCACACGATCAGCATCGGATATCCGGTCGACCACTCGAGGACGTGCGAGACGAAATCGATCATGGCCGCGTGCGCCCACTGCAGATCTTCGATCGCGATCACGAACGGGCGTTGCGACGCGATGGCCTCCAGGAACAGCCGCCAGGCGCTGAAGGACTCCATCTGCTCCACGCCGTCGGGCTGGTCCTCCGCCAGGCCGATCAGGGGCGCCAGGCGCGAACCGATCCACTCTGCCTCGCCCGGCTCCTCGACGAGCACGGCGATGCACGCAGCGAGCTTGTCCCGCGCCGTTGGACCGTCGTCCGACTCGAGGATGCCAGCTTGGGCCTTGACGATCTCCCCCACCGCCCAGAACGTGACGCCCTCGCCGTACGGGAGACACTTCCCCTGCCGCCAGACCAAGATCTCCGGCCGATCGTCTAGATAGGTCAACAGCTCTCGGATGATGCGGCTCTTGCCCACGCCCGGCTCTCCGAGCAGCGTGACGAGCTGAACGGACGGCTCCCGAACCGCCCGCGCGAACGTGTGCTTGAGTAACTCGAGCTCGTCCTCCCGGCCGACGAAGGGCGTCTGGAGCCCCCGTTGGAGCTCGACGCCGAACCGGCTCCGGGCCGCCTTGGCGATCCAGACGCGCTGCGGCTCGGCCTTTCCTTTGACCTGGATGGGTTCGAGCGGCTCGTAGTCGAACACGTCCTTGGTGTGGCGATGCGTCCCCTCGCCCACCAGGATCCCCCCGATCGGCGCGACGCCCTGCAGCCGCGACGCCGTGTTCACCACATCACCGATGGCGATGCCCTGGTCGGACCTCTCCCTGCCGACCGAGACGACCGCGACACCGGTCTCCACGCCGATCCTCACCGCGAGCGGCAGGTCCAGGTTGGTCTCGTTGAGCTCCTCGATGACGGGCGGGATGCGAAGGGCACTGAACAGCGCGCGCTGTGCGTCGTCCTCGTGCGCGATGGGCGCGCCGTACACGGCCATGACCGCGTCGCCGATGAACTTCTCGACCGTGCCGCCGAAGCGCTCGATCTCGCGCCGAACGCGACGGTGATACGTCGCCAGGGTCTCCCGCACATCCTCGGGATCCGCCTGATCGAAGCGCGATGTGAACTCGACAAGGTCGCAGAACAGGATCGTGACGACCTTGCGTTCCTCGCGGGCTCCCGTCTCGGCGGGCAGGGCGCTTCCGCAGGCCGCGCAGTACTCGGCGTCCTCGGGATTGCTTCGACCGCAGGTTCGGCAGACCCTCATCGTCGGAGAATAGGGCCGCGTCCAACCCGGAACCAGGCCCGAGGGTGCTCACCCGCACAACCCCTGTTGCATCACGTCAAGATGTCCTCGAGGTAATCACCGGTTGCATCACGAAAGATGTCCTCGAAGCCTCAGCCCTGAAGATCGTGCCGGGGCTGGG
>Ga0209859_1000337_pt1 | contig 11343 bp, 12 predicted proteins | sample GWRWS3_50_60_FD_187241 | JGI IMG/M metagenome (GOLD analysis project Ga0209859, IMG submission 187241) | Riverbed sediment microbial communities from areas with vegetation nearby in Columbia River, Washington, USA - GW-RW S3_50_60 (SPAdes)... | ecosystem: Environmental > Aquatic > Freshwater >... | reverse complement strand
CGACCCGTACCGTCTCCAGCTCCTGCACCGCACCCACCAGCGGAACCATGATCTCCGGCCGGGGGTCGCCGCCCTCGGCCTTGACCGCGGCGGCAGCCTCTGCGATGGCTCGCACCTGCATGGTGAACAGTCCCGGGATCACCAGGCCGAGGCGTACGCCGCGCAGGCCTAGCATCGGGTTCTGCTCGTGCATGCGGCGTACGGCGGCCAGCAGCACACCGTCACGGCCGGGATCCTGACCTGTGGCCTCGGCGACGGCAACCTTCGCCGCCAACTCCTCCAGCGATGGGAGGAACTCGTGCAACGGCGGGTCGATGAGGCGGACCGTGACGGGCAGCCCATCCATGGCTCGGAAGATGCCGATGAAGTCTTCTCGCTGCAGCGGCAGCAAGCCGTCGAGCGCGGACTGTTGATCCTCCTGCGTGGAGGCGAGGATGAGGTGTTCAACGAGCTCGCGCCGATCGCCGAGGAACATGTGCTCGGTGCGGCACAGGCCAATGCCCTCGGCGCCGAAGCGCCGGGCCCGGGCCGAGTCCTCAGGCGTGTCCGCGTTGGTCCGGACGGCGAGCCGCCGCTTCGCGTCGGCGTGAACAAGGAGACGGTGGACCGCCGCGATGAGCGGATCGGCTGCCGGGCTCATCTCGCCCTCGAAGTACTGGACGACGGCCGACGGCCGTACCGGCATCTCGCCTAAGTAGACCCTTCCGCTCGTCCCATCGATGGAGATGACCTCGCCCTCCTTGACGGTCACACCGTCCACAGTGAAGTGTCGGGTGCTGGTGTTCACGTCGAGAGCGTCGGCGCCGCAGACACAGGTCTTGCCCATGCCTCGGGCCACCACGGCGGCGTGCGAGGTCTTCCCGCCGCGCGAGGTGAGGATGCCCTGCGCCGCGATCATCCCGGGGAGGTCATCGGGGTTCGTCTCCCGCCGTACCAGGATGACCCGCTCCCCCGTGGCGGCCACCTCGGCGGCGCGCCGTGAGTCGAAGATCGCCTTGCCCACAGCGGCGCCCGGCGATGCCGGAATGCCCGCAGCGATCGGCGCCGAGGCGGAGCGAAGGTCGAAGGTGGGGAACATGAGATGCGCCAACTGGGCGCCGGTGACCCTGGTGACGGCCTCATCGAGGTCGATGACCTTCTCGTCAACGAGGTGCGTGGCGATGACGAACGCGGCGGCGGCGGTGCGCTTGCCCACGCGGGTCTGCAGCATCCACAGCTTGCCGCGCTCGATGGTGAACTCGATGTCGCACAGGTCTTTGTAGTGCGCCTCGAGCGTGGCCATGATCCGCATCAGCTCGTCGAAGCTCGCGGTGTCGAGCTCCTCCAGTTTCTCCAGCGACACTGTGTTGCGGATGCCCGCCACCACGTCCTCGCCCTGCGCGTTGGCGAGGTAATCGCCGTACACGCCCGTCGCGCCGCTGCCCGGGTCGCGGGTGAACGCGACACCCGTGCCGGAGTCGGCGCCCAGGTTGCCGAAGACCATGGCGACGACGTTGACGGCCGTGCCGAGGTCGGCCGGGATGCGCTCCTGGCGACGGTAGAGGATCGCGCGGTCGGAGTTCCACGAGTCGAAGACAGCGTTGATGGCGAGATCGAGCTGCTCCCGCGGCGCCTGGGGAAAGTCACGCCCGGTGTGCTCAGAGAAGATCTTCTTGAAGACATTGACGAGCGACTGGAGGTCGGCCGCGTCGAGGCCGAGGTCATCGCTCGTCTTCTTGGCCAGCTTCGCCGCGTCGAGGGCGTGCTCGAACGCCTCGCCCGGCACGTCGCAGACGGTCTTGCCGAACATCTGGATCAGACGCCGGTAGGAGTCCCACGCGAACCGTTCGGCGCCCGAGTCGCCGCCGGCCCGGCGGGCCAGCCCCCGAACGCTGTCGTCGTTGATGCCGACGTTGAGGACGGTCTCCATCATGCCGGGCATGGAGAACTTCGCGCCGGATCGCACCGAGACGAGCAGCGGGTCGGCCGCGTCGCCGAGGCGCCTGCCGATCGCCTGCTCCAGCGTCGCGAGGTGCTCATCGACCTCGGTCGCGAGCTCCGCGGGTGTGGAGCGGGTCGAGAGGTAGGCCTTGCACGCCTCGGTGGTGATGATGAAGCCGGGCGGCACTGGCAGGCCGAGGTTGGTCATCTCGGCGAGGTTGGCGCCCTTGCCGCCGAGAAGATCCTTGAGCTCCTTGTTGCCCTCGGCAAAGTCGTAGACATACTTCGTTGCCAGCCGAGTCACGTCGCCTCCTCGCCGCACCCCGGTTAGAGAGCACAGGGCACCGGGGCTCCTGTGCGCACACTAGCCCACAGGAGCGACCCCTCGCACACCGTCGAGCGATCCCTCGCAGACCATCAGGCGGCCTTGGTGAGGGCGGCGATCGTCTGCTGCCGCAGGTCGTCGGCGTCGATACCCGCGTCGGCGATAACCTTGGCGGCCAGGCCCTGGCCCTCGCGTAGCAGACCGAGCAGGATGTGCTCCGTGTCGATGTAGTTGTGGCGCAGGTGCAGCGCCTCCCGCAGCGACAGCTCGAGCACCTTCTTGGCCCTGGGCGTGAAGGGCAAGTGCCCACCGACGGATCTCCGGGGGGCGGCCGCCTTGCGGCGAAACAGCCCGCGGCGTGGGGCCGGCGGATCCGGCTCGAGCGCGCCCGGGCCGAATGTCTCTTCAATCTTGGCTCGTACGGCGTCGAGGTCGATCCCGATCGCCTCCAACGCTGCCGCGTCCTTCTCGCCCAGCAGGTCCCACGGGTTCTGGACCAGCCTCTCGATGTCGGCGCGAACACCGTTGGCGTCCAGGCCCGCGCCGTGGAGAATCGTGTACGCCACGCCGGCCGCCGGGTCCAGGAGTACGAGCAGCAGATGCTCCGTACCGATGTGCCTGTGGCCCAGTTGTCGGGCTTCGCGCTGCGCTCGTACGACCGAGTCGCGTGCCTGGGTAGTGAACCGCTCGAACATCAAGACTCCCGTCGATCCCGTTCCGGCCACCGGCCGGCGTGTTTCTTGTGTACCGCCTGCTTGCTCACCTCGAGCGCATCGGCGATCTCCTGCCAGGACCAGCCCTGCCGCCTGGCGTTACCGACCTGGAGCACCTCCAGGGTCTCCAGCAGCCTGCGCAGCGCCAGCACGGCTCGAAGGCCGACCCGCGCGTCTGTGCTGCCGGCCGCCGCGGCCAACTCCGTCGCCTCGGTCATTCTGTCAATCTACGTTGACGCCGCTTGCTTTGTCAACCTAGATTGACGCTTGGCCGTTTCGACTTCGCCGAAGATTGGACTATGGGCTCCATGGGCGCAGCCGTACGCCGGCTTGATCTCGGGTACTTCGTGCGACCCGCGTCCGAGGTCGGTGGTGCCGAGCCCCGGGTGGAGCCCGTCTTGGCATACCTGGTTCGGCGCGGCGAGGGGTTGATCCTGTTCGATACCGGGCTCGGTCTGGCGGATGACGAGACTGAAGCCCACTATCGACCGCAGCGCCGCTCCCTGGTCGCTGCCCTTGTGTCTGCCGGGGTGGGACTGCGCGACATCAAGCTCGTCGCAAACTGTCACCTTCACTTCGACCATTGCGGCGGCAACCCGGAGCTGAGCGGCCGCCCGATCGTCGTGCAGGCGGCCGAACTCGCCGCGGCACAGGCTGGCGGGTACACCGTGCCGGCGCTGGTCGACTTTCCTGGCGCGACGTACGACGAGCTCGTCGGGGAGGCGGAGATCTGGCCGGGCGTGTGGATCATTCCGACGCCGGGGCACACCCCCGGGCATCAGTCTCTGGTCGTACGCCAGCCGGACGGAAACATCATCCTGGCCGGCCAGGCGCACGACTTCGCGTCCCAGTTCGCCGCGGAGGAACTAACCCTGCGTGCGGTACGGGACGGGGTGTCACCGCCCCTCCCCACCTACCACCCGTGGCTTGAACGACTCGCGGAGTTTGACCCGCGACGGGTTCTGTTCGCGCACGACGGCTCCGTCTGGGAACCATCCTGACCCATATCGCGTACACCCAGACATCACGCGGGATTGCGTTTGCGTGGGTTCAGCCGCCGGAGTCATCGAGTTCGGCACCGTACGGGACTGAATCGTCGTCGCGATCGCGCAGCCAGCCGTCCGGCAGATACACCTTGCCCGGAGAGTTGGTACGACCGCGGGGCTGGCCGAGCACCTCGACCGGGAACGGCACGTCGGCGTCGAGCTTGCCCAGCAGATCGTCCAGTTCGGACATGGACGACACCATCGCGAGGGACCGGCGAAGCTCGGACCCGGCCGGGAAGCCCTTCAGATACCAGGCCACGTGCTTGCGGAAGTCGGTGCACCCGTCCCGCTCGGTGCCGAGCCACTCGACGAGCAGTTCCGCGTGGCGGCGCATGATCCAGGCCACCCCGCCGAGCGTAGGCATGACCCTGTCGGGCCGTCCGGAGAAGGCGGCCACGAGATCCGCGAATAGCCATGGCCGGCCGAGGCAGCCGCGCCCCACGACGACGCCGTCGCACCCCGTCTCCCGTACCATCCGCAGGGCGTCATCGGCCTCCCAGATGTCGCCGTTGCCGAGCACCGGTACGTCGAGTGCCTGCTTGAGCGTCGCAATCGCGTCCCAGTCGGCGATGCCCGAGTAGCGCTGGCCGGCCGTGCGGGCGTGCAGCGCCACCCCGACGACACCGGCATCCTGGGCAATGAGTCCCGCCTCCAGGTACGTGAGGTGGTCGTCGTCGATGCCCTTGCGCATCTTGATGGTCACCGGTACGCCCGACGGCCGCGCCGCCTCGACCGCAGCACGCACGATCCGGCCGAAGAGGCGGCGCCGCCACGGCAGCGCGGATCCGCCGCCCTTGCGAGTCACCTTCGGCACAGGGCAGCCGAAGTTCATGTCGATGTGGTCGGCGAGTCCATCCTCGACGACCATGCGAACTGCCGCTGCGACCGTCGCCGGGTCCACCCCGTATAGCTGCAGGCTGCGGGGTCGCTCGTCGGACTCGAACGCGACCATCCGCAGCGTCTTGGGGTTCCGCTCGACCAGCGCGCGCGTGGTGACCATTTCGCACACGTACAGACCCGCGCCCTGCTCGCGGCAGAGGCGGCGGAAGGCGATGTTGGTGATCCCCGCCATGGGGGCGAGGACGACCGGCGGCCCGACCTCGTACGGGCCAAGCGTCAGCGGGTTGGTCACGCTACCGAGGATTCCACGTCCAGGTTCCGGCCCCAAACGGCGCTGCTGGTCAGATATCGTCCCGGATGGCCGTGAGCTCGCCGCCGGCATCGCCGGTATTCACGACCTCACGCGGCTCGACGAGCATGATCGACGTCTCGGTCGCGGCGGACGGCTGATGCGGGGTTCCCCGCGGCACCACGTAGATCTCACCCGGTCCGAGCACGACGTCGCCAGCATCCATCCGAATCGTGAGCTCTCCGTCGAGTACCAGAAAGAACTCGTCCGAATCTTGATGGGTGTGCCGGACGAACTCACCGTGGACCTTCGCGAGGCGTACATCGTAGTCGTTCACAGTTGCGACGGTCTGGGGTGACCAGTGCTCGACGATGTGCGCTAGTTTTTCCCTGAGATTGTCACCGCGCATGCGGTGAGGCTAACCGGTCGATTTGGGGAGACTCGCGCAGTGGCTGCACCAACGCATCCCGATCCTGCCTGTGCAATGGCGCACGGCGACCTGCCGCCCGAGGTGGGCCGCCGCAGGCTCATCACCGTCTTCGTGACCCCGGTTACGGAGTTCCTGCTGCATTTCGGTCGTGACCTCGGCTTTGAAACGATCATGATGGACCCGGACTCCGGCCGGCTCGCCTGGGCCGAGTGGCGGTATGCCGATCAGGTGGCGACCGTACCGACCGAGGAGTTCGTGGACCGGGACACCGACGTCGTCATCACCGACCATGACCGGCCGGAGCTCGGGGCGACACTGGAGTCGTTCCTGCGTCTGCCGGCTCGCTGGATTGGCGTGATGGGCAGCGTCCGCCATACGGCCCCGCACATCGAGGCCCTGCGCCAACTCGGCGTACCGGACCAGGTCATCGCCCGCATCCGCCGGCCCATCGGCCTCAACATCGGCTCACACACCCCGGCCGAGATCGCGCTATCCACCCTCGCCGGCCTCATCGCCGACCGCAACCGACGGCCCGGCGGGTTCGTTTTCTGACCAGCCGTGCTCGACGGCGTCGGTGACGCCCCCGGGTTCGGCCAACCAAGCCACCGCACGACCCTCGCTCTCGGCACCGCAGAGCTGAAGCATTTTTGCGAACGCGGCCAGCAGTGGATCATCCCTTCGGACCACGTATCGGTAGCACAGCGCCCGGCCACGCCGAACTGGCCGGCCTGGGCGGCCAACGTGGCGAGCAGAAGCGTCTGCGGACCGGAGGATCTCCAGGTGACAGTAGTTGGCCAGCCCGATGGCGATGCCGGTCAGCAGCCCGGCAGACGCTCCGCGAGGTAGCGCTCCATATCGGCGAGCGGCACGCGCTCCTGGGTCATCGTGTCCCGGTCTCGCACCGTCACCGCGTCGTCGGTGAGCGTGTCGAAGTCAACGGTCACGCAGAACGGCGTACCGATCTCATCCTGGCGCCGATAACGGCGGCCGATCGCCTGGGCATCGTCGAACTCGACGATCCACCGCTTGCGCAGGGTCGCGGCGAGGGCGCGCGCCTTGGGCGAGAGCTGTTCGTTGCGGGACAGGGGTAACACCGCCACCTTGATGGGTGCCAGGCGAGGATCGAATCGCATCACTGTGCGCTTGTCCACGCCGCCCTTGGTATTGGGCGCCTCGTCCTCGTCGTACGCGTCCAGCATGAATGCGAGCACGGCACGGGTTAGACCCGCCGCCGGTTCGACCACATAGGGCACCCAGCGCTCGCCCTTCTCCTGGTCGAAGTAGGACAGGTCCACTCCGGAGTGCTTGGCGTGCGTCGACAAATCGAAATCTGTACGGTTGGCGATGCCCTCCAGCTCGGCGAACTCGCTACCGCCGAACTGGAATCGGTATTCGATGTCCACCGTCCGCTTGGAGTAGTGGGAGAGCTTCTCCTTCGGGTGCTCGAAGTAGCGCAGGTTCTCGGGCTTGAGACCCAAGTCCACGTACCAGTTCCAGCGCTCCTGCAGCCAGTACTCGTGCCACTGTTCGTCGGTGCCTGGCTCGACGAAGTACTCCATCTCCATCTGCTCGAACTCGCGTGTCCGGAAGATGAAGTTGCCCGGCGTGATCTCGTTGCGGAAGCTCTTGCCGACCTGGGCGATGCCGAACGGCGGCTTCTTTCGTGCGGCGGTGGCGACGTTGTTGTAGTTGACGAAGATGCCCTGCGCCGTCTCGGGCCGCAGGTAGTGCAGGCCCTCTTCGTTGTCGACCGGGCCTAGGAACGTCTTCACGAGGCCGTTGAACATCCGGGGTTCGCTAAACGTCCCCTTGTTGCCACAGTTGGGGCAGTTGAGTTCCTGCAGCGTTGCCGGCGGCTTGCCGTGCTTGGCCTCGTACGCCTCCTCGAGCTGGTCGGCCCGGAACCGTTTGTGACACGAGGCACACTCGGTCAGCGGGTCTACAAAGGCGTCGATGTGGCCGGAGGCGGCCCACACGTCCTTCGCGAGGATGACGGCTGAGTCGAGGCCCACGATGTCGTCGCGCTGCTGGACCATCGAACGCCACCACTGCCGGCGCACGTTCTCCTTGAGTTCCACGCCGAGTGGGCCATAATCCCAGGCCGACCTGGAACCGCCGTAGATCTCACTGGACGGAAAGACAAAACCCCGGCGCTTGGCCAGGCTGACGATTGTGTCGACGCGGTCGGCGGGCATGGGACGCGATCCTCCAAGGGCCGCCGGCTGGCTGTCGGCGGGTTCGGGTGCGGGGCTCGGTGCGAGCAACCCACCTTAGCCCTCCTCGCCGCACACCTCGAACTCGCCCGTCGAGGTGTCTTGCTCGAGCAGGTACCGAACGGCGTCGGCGGTGCCGTCTTCGAAGCGGACGGAGGCGGGCACCACCATGGTCGACGTGAGAATGGGATCCCCCACCGTGAACGAGGTGATCCCGGGCTTGTTGGCGAAGGATCGCCTGAACTGTGTCTCGTCGACCCTCGCCCGCCGCGAGTCGCAGAGCTGTGCGTACGCCTCGCCGTACTCCTCGTTCTGGACGGCCGTCAGGTAATCGGTCACCGCGGTGCGCGCCTGGTCGAGGATCATCTGGCTGCCGAATACGAACAGGCCTCCCAGACCGAACAAGCCGCCCACACACAGAATGAGAGCCGCCGCGACCGAGAGTCCCACCGCGAGCCACCGACGCTGCCGCGCACCGTCTGTGGGCGGCGCGACGAAGGGCGGCTGGACGCCGGGGCCAGGCGGTGGCGGCGGCGCGGGCAGGTGGTGCGGCGGCGCGGGTGGGTGGTGCGGCGGCGCGGGTGGGTGGTGCGGCGGCGCGGGTGGGTGGTGCGGCGGCGCGGGCAGGTTGCGCGGCGGCACGGGCGGGTGGCCGGGCGCCGGGGGCCCTGGGGTCGCGGAGCCCGCATCGGTCATGGCCGCGATGGTATCGATCCGTCGGCCCGGTCGCTGTCGGCGACCGTGACGGGCCCGCCCGGCTCGGCGATGGCGAGCGGCTCGAACGCCGACGCTTCGGGTAGCGCTCGGGCCAGCAGTGGGGTCGCCCGGAGCTTCACCTCGTACGCGGACAGGGCCCGCCGGTAGGTGCCGACGGACTCCCACTCGGTGACCAGGCACCACACGGACGGGTCGTCGTACGCCCGGCCGAGCTGGCCCCGCCGGTACCCGGGTCGGGCTGCGAGCACCTCCAGCGCCTCCCCGGCGGCGGTGAGGAACTCCACGTCGTCGGCAACCTCGAACCTCAGCGCTACCAGCACCCCAGCTACGGTAGTCCGGGCGATTGTGTGGAGCGGAGGTGGGCGTGGCCGGTAAACAGCGTGGTGATGGGCTGCTCGCGACGCTCGCCCGCCTCGACCGTACGAAGGTCTTCCTTGGCGCGCTGGCCCTCGCCGTGCTCGGTCTGTTCCTGCCCGGGACGATCGGCGCCGTGCTGCTGTATGCGGTGGTGGCGGCGCTCGCGGCGCTGCTGAGCATCACGTGGGCGATCACCCCGCCGGCCATACGGATCTTCCGCCTCCTCGTGCTGGCCGCGCTGGCCGCCATCGCCACCGCCAAACTCCTCGCCTAGCCCCCAAGATCCCGTCGATCATGACCTGGAGGTCATGATCGACGCCTTTTGGCAACGGTCACATCATGATCACGGCGATCTTGGGGGTGAGGGGAGCGGCGGGAGCTCGTGAGTCGCCTCGTAGGCGGCGACCTGGGCGATCCGGCGAGCGTGGCGCTCCTGCTGCGAGAACCCCGTCGCCAAGAACGTCGTGACGATCAGAGCCGCCTCCTCGGGCGAGTGCATCCGGGCGCCCAGCCCGACCACGTTCGCGTCGTTGTGTTCGCGGGCGAGCCGGGCGGTCGCCTCACTCCAGGCCAGCGCAGCCCGTACGCCCGGCACCTTGTTCGCGGCGATCTGCTCCCCGTTGCCGGAGCCACCGATGACGACGCCGAGGCTACCCGGGTTGGCGACGACCCGGGCCGCGGTGTGCAGGCAGTACGCGGGGTAGTCGTCCTCGGCGTCGTACACCGCCGGGCCCACGTCCACCACGTCGTGGCCAGCCTCCATCAGCCGCTTGACGAGACTGTTCTTGAGCTCGAACCCGGCGTGATCAGATCCCATGAATACCCGCATGAACGTCAGTGTCGCAGCCGTGGCCCGACCGCCCAACGCCAGTGCGGATGTCGGTCAGCCCTCGGCGGCGAGGTCGGCCAGCACCAGACCGCCGCGCGCCTTGGGCGTGAACCAGGTGCTCTTTCGCGGCATCTTCTGGCGGGCCAGGTTGACCGCGACGAAGTCGTCGACGGCGACCGGTGCAATAAAGATGGCCAGCTCAGCCCGGCCAGCGTCGACCTCGGCCGTAAGCCATTGGGGCGAATAGTCGCCGCCCACGTACGTGATCCGCTTGTCGCCGGGCTCCAAACCCAGCCCGTCGCGCAGCACGACCCGCTCCACCAGCGCGTGGTCCATACCGTCCACAATGGCCCCGTCCACAATGGCCCCGTCCACAATGGCGCCGTCCTCACCGGCGCCGTCAGTCGCGGCGGGAAGCCGGACGCGATAGCCCGCTTGGTGCCCGTACAAGAAGGTCTCGCCCTGCGCGGGTATGCCAGGTTCGTCGCCGGGCTGCACCGGGCTGACCGATGCGCCCGCCGCGCGTAGCCGGTCCAGCAGCTCAACCAGGGCCACCGGCGACTCCGTGATGAGGCGGTGGTACGGCTGGATCGCCACCGACGCCGGGGTCGTGACTACCGCGAGAAACCGCCGCAGACCGCCGATCTGGGCGGCGAGGCTACGGTGGTTGCCATCGGCGACGACAAGTTCGCCACCGCCGGCGAGCGCCGCCAATTCGATGGCGGTGGCCGAGTCGGCGGGAAGTGGCCAGATCGCATGGGTACGCCCGACGTGGTCGACATCGGTCACCGCGGGCGCCCCGGCCACGTCAACCGCGGCCGCGATCGCCGCGTGTAACTCCCGCGCCCGGCCGGTCTGCAGCAGCAGTACCGGCGAGAGAAGGTGCCCGGTGGCCTCAGCCAACGCGACGCGCTCGCGGACCTTCTCGATGAACACATCCTCGTTGCGGATCACCAGTCCGGGTTCGTCGGCCGAGGTCGATATCTGTTCGGTGTCGACCATTGCGAAGATCCCGTACGCCGCATCGTCGGCGCGACCCGGCTCGTCGGTGCGGTAGAGCACGATCACGTTCTCCGCCGGGGCGTAGCTCCCGTCGACGCGCTGGCGCGACAGGCGGGCCACGGCGTCGGGAAGAGCGTTCGCGAAGCTCTTGCCGAGGCTGCCCGGGGCCCGATGGGGCATCTCGATCGCCAGGGCGCTCTCCGGGTTCGCGGCCACGATCGCGGTGATCTCGGCGTCGTCGGCGAACTCGTCGTAATTGCGCGCGCCCGTGCCACCAGTCGAGATCCAGGCGCGGGCGATCGGGTGCACGACAGTCATGCGTGGGACGCTAACGCACCGTTAGCGGTGAGCCGCAGCCGGTGCAGAACTTGCCGCCGGTGTGAGGGGTGCCGCACTGACCGCAGAAGTCGCCGCCAGCCGCTCTCGGCGCAGGCACACCGGTGCCCGTACCCCGGCCTTCGGCAACCGCCAGGCCCTCCTCGATCACCCGGATCGCCTCATCGTCAACCTTCGACGACTGCACCGCTCCCCAGACCTGCGCCACCAGGATCGGCCAGAACACCAGCATGGAGACGACCGTCGGCAGGGCCTGCTGGCCGAGGATGCCGATGCCGGCACGGCACACCACCGAGCCGGAGTCCGGCTCGATGCGCACCTTGAGC
>Ga0209859_1000336_pt1 | contig 11349 bp, 8 predicted proteins | sample GWRWS3_50_60_FD_187241 | JGI IMG/M metagenome (GOLD analysis project Ga0209859, IMG submission 187241) | Riverbed sediment microbial communities from areas with vegetation nearby in Columbia River, Washington, USA - GW-RW S3_50_60 (SPAdes)... | ecosystem: Environmental > Aquatic > Freshwater >... | reverse complement strand
CCTCCAGGGGGATAGCCGCCATCGCCGCGGCAGCATACTGTGCCGGAACGACCGGGGCCAACCGGGCACTGAAAGGGTGGACCTGTGATCGATGCTATGCGCGACGATGACTCCCGGATAACCGATCGGCGCATGGCCTTGGCTCGAGAGTGGGACGAGCTGGTGGAGCAGGTTCGCCAGATCGAGGGCTTCGAGGACTTCCTGCGCCCGCCGCCACTGACAACCCTGCTCGAGGCTGCGGCTCGGGGACCGGTGGTCATCGTCAACGTGAGCCGGTGGCGCTGCGATGCGCTCATCGTGACCACCGAGGGAGTCCGATCGATCGAGCTTTCCCGTCTCACGGCGGCGGAGGTGAGCCAACGTACCGCGACCTACCTGACCGCGCTGGAAGGCCAGGCACCGACACCGGATCTGTCCTTCGCGCAGAAGATCGAGGCCCGCGCGGCCACTCGCCAAAATCCGCGAGGAGACACTGCGCGCCACCATGGAGTGGCTCTGGGATGTCGTTGCCGAGCCAGTCCTCGCCGACCTCGGTATCGACGGCCCGCCCTCCGCGGGCCAGCAGCCCCCTCGGGTGTGGTGGTGCCCCACCGGTCTGTTGACGATGCTTCCGTTGCATGGCGCCGGCTACCACGCGTCCGGCGACGGTCGAACAGTCCTCGACCGGGTGGTGTCGTCCTACACGCCAACGCTTCGGGCGCTGCGCGAGGCGATGAAGCCCTCGGCCGACGATATGGTCGGCGACGCCAGCCTCCTCTTCGTCGGTGTGCCCGAAGCCCCGGACTAGATCCAGCTCGTCGAGGATGTGGCGAGGGAAAGAGCAATGCTCGCTGCCACCTTTCCCACTGGGTTCTCGGTCATCGAGGGCGCCGGCGCCACGATTGCAGAAGTCGAGACCGCGATGGCTAGGCATCGCTGGATCCACGTCAGCTGCCACGGCTACCAGGACATCTACGACCCGTCAAGAGCGGGACTCATCCTCACGGACGGCACGTTGACCATCCCACGTATCAGCGCCGGCCGACACTCCGGTGAGTTCGCCTTCTTGTCTGCCTGTATGACCGCGACAGGCGGCGTGGACTTGCCCGACGAGGCGATCACGCTCGCTGCAGCGCTCAGCCACACCGGGTACCGCCACGTTGTAGCGACTCTGTGGAAGGTGAACTCCGTGGTGGCGGCGCAGGTCGCCGAGAAGGTGTACCCACAGCTGGTTGCGAACGGCGGGTTCGAGCCAGATCGGGCGGCCCTCGCCTTGCATCATGCGGTTCGGGCGCTACGGGACGGCGGCAGCCGGATGGGTGACTGGCTTCCGTTCACTCACAACGGCCCATGACGAACGAAGTTGTCGTGAGGCGCGTGCCGTCGTACTCCACGGGCGCTCCAGACCTGGTCCAGATGGGCGACATGTTCGCCGGGCGAGCTCAATGGGCGGTCGATCTCCCGACCAGTTTACCGTTGTCGATGGCATCGGCGCGACGATGGCTGCGGTGGCCGCGCCGCCGGGCGGCGAAGGCGGCGCAAACGTCAGCTGCCTGAGGTCCTGAACGATTCACGGCCGGTCCGTGGCCCGCGAGTGTGAGCAGGGTAGGTTGCCCGACCTAGGAGGTGACGGCCCAGCGAGGAACGCTTCCGGACGTCCAGACGGACGGAGCTTCGACAGATCAACCGCTGACCGAATCGTGTGCCGCCATCAGTCCCACTTCTTTCGTCAGGGCGCTCGCCTCGGCCTCGGCCCCTAACTCGGCGTACAGGTCGGCGGCCGTTGCGAGCAGGCGCGCTGTCGCACGGTGTCGCCCGGTTGCCGTCGCGGCGGCCGCAAGGCCTACTCGTGCACGTGCCTGCTCATATCGACTTCCGCACGCGCGACTCACGGTAAGCGCGCGTGCGTGCGCGCGCAGCGACTCGTGGGTCAGGCTCTGGTTTCGATAGACCTCGCCCAGGCAGTTCCAGGTCATCGCGGCGTCCATCGACAATCCCAGTGCCTCGAAGACGCCAAGCGCCTGCTCGAGGTCCGCCACCGCGGTCGCATATCGCTGCAGCTTGGCCTCGGCGAGAGCGATCGTCCGCATCGTGATCGCCTGTCCGCGCGGCTGATCGTAGTATTCCGTCAACGCCTGCCGTCCGAGCGTCACGGCGGCGCGGTACCGGCCCGCCACATAGCGCGACCACGCCTGGTGACCGAGTGTGACGGCGATCCCGTAACGGTCGTCCATCCCCTTGAAGATGATCAATGCTCGGCGGTACTCCGCCTCGGCCGCTGCAACCTTTCCCTGTCCCATCAGCGACAGGCCGAGGTTGTTCCGTGTCACGGCCTCGGCCCAGGCGTGCCCGCTGCGCTGTGCCGCGCCCAACGCTAGGCGATGGGTCGTGGTCCACGCGTCCATCGACTTGGTCAGGAAGAAGTAGCCGCGCATCGCGTAGGCGATATGCCAGCACTCGGAGTCCCAGCCCAGGGTCCACGCAAGTCGGCACAGCGCGACGACATTGGCCAGTTCGGCGGCACACCAGTCGAGCGCGGTTCCGGCGTCGGCGAACGCGACCGGCGCCACCGGTAAGGCTGGCAGCGTGAGTGCCGGGCGGAACCGGTGCGGAGTAAGCACGGAGTCGGCAGCGTGCACTGTGTGCATGTAACCAGTGACGAGGCGTCGCAACGCCTCGACGCGGTCGCTCTTGCTGACGTCCTGCCCGGCGAGGTGCTCGGCCAGCGCCCGGACCAGATCGTGGAGGAAGACCCGACCGCCGTCGGTCAGGACTAGTCCGTCGTCCTGGAGTCCGGCGAGTTGGCCGCTAACGGCTGATCGATCGGCGCCGGCCAGCCAGGCCGCGCTCTCCAGGGTCACCGACGTCGCGGGGCTGATGCTCAGCAGCAGAAGTAGGGCCCGTCGCGCCGACGGCAGTTCGCTGACGGCCGCGTGGAACACGGCCTGGACGCTACGCTCGCCGTCATTAAGCGCGTCGCCGCGCCGGCGATCGCGAAGGCTCACTGCGAGCGCTGAGAGTGTGCCCTCCGCCGCGCTTCGGCATTGTGCGGCAGCGATCCGAAGGGCCAGCGGAAGCCCACCGCAAGCCGCCACAATATCAGCGATCTCTGCGCGGGCAGTGCTCCTTCCTGGGTCGCCGGCGATCGCGGCGAATAGGCGCGCGGCGTCGGCGCCAGGGAGCGGGCGGAGGTATACCGGTGCGCCGTCATCGAGCGCTCTCAACGGTCCCCTGCTTGTGATGAGGACACAGCATCCGGCCGTGGCGGGTATCAGCCCCGTGACCTGGTCGGCGCGGCGGACGTTGTCGAGTACCACGAGGACGCGGCGGCCGCTGAGAAGGTTTCGGTAGCGGGCGGCGCGTTCGTTAAGGCTCGACGGCATCGCCTCAACCGCCACGCCGAGCCTGCGCAGTAGATGGTCGAGCGCCTCGGCGGCGGTCAGGCCCTTGCGACTCCAGCCGTAGGAGCCGAAGTCAACGAACAAGGCGCCGTCGGGAAACCGGACACGCATGCGATGCGCGGCGTGAAGGACAAGGGCGGTCTTACCGATTCCGGCCATCCCATGAACGACCACTATCGGCACCAGGCCAGGGGGTCCGCTGCTGGTGCTGATCCGCTCCACCTGGTCCAGTTCGGCTTCGCGGCCGACGAACTGAGCGGGAGCCGATGGGATATCGACGGGCACGTTCACCGTAGCCGATGCGGCCCGCGTCCGCCGTGGCCGTGCGCCGACGAGCCGTACGAGCTCACCGCCCGCACCCAGCGCGTCGTCGCATCGTCGCGCGAGGGCCTCGTTGGGGGGTACCCGATCGTTTTCGACCTTGCTCAGATATCCGCGGCTGAAGTTGACCGCCCGTTCCATGGCGGTCAATGACATGCCAGCCTCCGTGCCCACCGGCGCAGCGCACTGCCGAAGGTCTCTACCTGATCGGGCGAGTCGCCTTGGTCGTCAGGTGGGCGACGGGGTGGGAACATGTCGACCCGTTTCCAATCCGTGCCTGCAACATGAAACGCCTTCTCACCTGGCGGCGGCGCAATCAGTCTAACGGTGCGGGTGCCCGAGGTGCCTGGGGGCGGGGCCCTTGGGCGCTCGTCACAGTGCAAACCCAACATCCGGCACATTGACCAGAGAGTGGGCGACCACATGACACGGCTATTCACTTCGGAGTCGGTCACCGAGGGGCATCCGGACAAGATGGCTGACCAGATCAGCGACGCCGTTCTGGACGCGCTGCTCGATAAGGATCCGAAAAGCCGGGTCGCATGCGAGACACTGATCACCACCGGCCAGGTGCATGTCGCCGGCGAGATCACGACGAGCGGATACGCCGACATCCCTTCGATTGTGCGCGAGACGATTCTGCGGATCGGGTACGACTCATCCCTGAAGGGCTTCGACGGTGCCTCGTGCGGCGTCAACGTCGCCATCGGCGGGCAGTCGGCGGACATCGCCCAGGGCGTTCGGACGTCCCTGGAGGTGCGGACGGGCGGCGGCGCCGCAGATCTGATCGAGAGCCAGGGTGCCGGCGACCAGGGAATGATGTTCGGCTTTGCGTGCACGGAGACGCCGGAGCTGATGCCGCTGCCGATCGCCCTGGCGCACCGTCTCGCCCGGCGGCTCAGCGCGGTCCGGAAGTGCGGGACCGTGCCGTACCTGCGCCCGGACGGAAAGACGCAGGTCACGATCGAGTACGACGGCTTCTGCCCGGTGCGGCTGCACACCGTCGTCGTGTCGAGTCAGCACGCTGCGGACATCTCGCTCGAGGAACTACTGACGCCGGATATCCGCGCGCACGTCGTCGGGCCCGAGCTGGCCACGCTGGGTCTCGACACCAGCGGCTACCGCCTGCTGGTGAACCCGACCGGCCGTTTCGAGATCGGCGGCCCGATGGGCGACGCCGGTCTCACCGGGCGGAAGATCATTGTGGATACGTACGGCGGTTACGCCCGCCACGGCGGGGGTGCCTTCTCCGGCAAGGATCCGTCCAAAGTCGACCGTTCAGCCGCCTACGCCGTTCGCTGGGTAGCGAAGAACGTGGTCGCGGCGGGGCTCGCCGAGCGCTGTGAGGTGCAGGTCGCCTACGCGATCGGCAAGGCGCAACCGGTGAGTCTCTCGGTGGATACCTTCGGAACGGAGACGCTGCCCGCGGCCCAGATCGAGAAAGCGATCATCGACGTGTTCGACCTTCGGCCAGGCGCGATCATCCGGGACCTCGACCTGCTGCGACCGATCTTCCAGGAGACCGCGGCGTACGGCCATTTCGGACGGGAACTGCCGACCTTCGCATGGGAACGGCCAGATCGCGCGCAGGATCTGCGCGCCGCCGCCGGCGCATGACGGCTACGCATCGACAGGACTTCGGCCGCGAGGGGAGGTGACTTACTGTGGTTGCCATCGATATCGTCCAGCAGGGGGCCTGGGATATGCCGCTGGACTCAATGCCCCTGGCCGCGGGGTACCTCAAGGCGAGCCTGGAGGCGGACGCGGATATAGGCGGGGCGGTGACGGCGTCGATCCGCAGCTTCCGTGGCGGCGAGCCGCTCACGCACATGGCGAGGACACTGTTCGCGGCTGCCGGACCGGACATCCTCGCGTTCTCCGTGCTGGGCTGGAACTATCGCAACTTCTGCTGCCTAGCCGAGACGTACAAGCAGATCCGGCCCGACGGCCTCGTCGTCTTCGGCGGGAATCACGTCTCGTACCAGGGCGAACGTGTGCTCCGCGAGTGCGCCTCCGTCGATATCGTGGTCAACGGCGAAGGCGAGTTCGCGATCCGCGACATCGCGAGACTCGTCCTGGAGGCGACGACCTCGACCCGGATGGGCAGCGTCGCCGGCATCTCGTTCCGGGACCCCACTGGAGCCGTCGTCAGCACTCCCGATCGCGATCGCATCGACGATCTTGACATCATCGCCTCGCCGTTCCTCACCGGCGCTATCCCGATGACTGACGTATCGGGGCGGTTCCGCTACGACGTCGCCCTCATGGAGACTAACCGCGGCTGCCCGTACAAATGCGCGTTCTGTTACTGGGGCGGCGCAGTGGGCCAGCGGGTTCGGGCCTTCTCCAGGGAACGGATAGCGGCCGAGCTCGACTACTTCGGCTTCCACCACGTTCCCACCGTCGTTCTCTGCGATGCGAACTTCGGCTTGTTGGAGAGGGACGAGGAGTTTGTCGACGACCTCATCCGCACGCGGGAGAAGTACGGCTACCCGCGCGCGCTGGAGACCAGTTGGGCCAAGAACAAGGCCCCACGGTTCTACGCCATCGTGCAGGCGCTGCGCCGGCACCACTTCAAGAGCTCGTTTACTCTAGCCCTGCAGACACTCTCCGACGAGGCGCTGACCGACATGCAACGGCGCAACATGAAGGTCAACGCCTGGGAGAGCCTGGCCTCGTGGTTGGCCGAGGAGGGCCTGGACTGCTATGCCGAACTGATTTGGGGCGCTCCGGGGGAGACCGTAGAGTCCTTCCTGGACGGTTACGACCGACTCGCCGCCACAGTAAACCGGATCGCGGTGTATCCATTGCTTCTCCTGCCGAACACCGCCTACACGGAGAATCGCGAGCAGCACGGATTCGTGACGCTCCGCGGCGAGCGCGATGACTTCGAGTACGTTTTGGCGAGCCGGAGTGCGACAATGCCGGAGCATCTGGAAATGCAGCGGTTCATGTACTTCGCTCGTATCTTCAGCGAGAACCAGTACCTTCGCCATGTGTGGCAACCGGCTCGGCAGCTCGTGGGCATGACCCAGTCAGCGGTCATCCGGTCGCTGATGGCCTGGTTCGACGCAGCCTCGACCCCCGCCGCTACCGCCTTCCTCACTACGGTCCCGACGATCGCGGAGTCGCCAGCGATTGCACGAGGCCTGCGAGTGCTATACGCGGACCCCGCGCTCGACGACGTCGTCGAATGCTGGTGGACCACCGCGATGGTGCCGCGGTTCCCACCCGAGTGGCGGGCGTTCGCAGAAGAGCTGTACCGCTACGAGCGGCACAGTCGGCCCAGGTACGTCCTACCGGGGCAGTTGCCGCCGCAGGGATGGCGGGCCGAGTCGAGCGGCGACACGGACAAGTTCGTCAGCGGCCCGGTCCAGTTCGCGTACGACCCGCCAAGCGTCCTCAAGCAGTTGGCGATCGGAGTAATGACGTCACCCGACCCGTGCGAGTCGACTCTCGTGTTCGAGGCGAGCGCCGGCTTCTACGAGCATTGCGACAACCACGAGACTGCCGTGCACTACATGGCCACATCCCACCGACTGTCATGACACACTCCACTTCGGACCAGGACGAGTGACGATGGCCAGGCATCTGATCACAAGCGCACTGCCCTACATCAACGGTGTCAAGCACCTAGGAAACCTGGTCGGCTCAATGCTCCCGGCTGACGTATACGCGCGCTACCTAAGACTGCGCGGACACGACGTGCTCTACATTTGTGCGACCGACGAACACGGCACACCGGCGGAGCTCGCCGCGCAAGAGGCGGGTGTCCCGGTCGATGATTACTGTGCCGAGCACCATACGCTGCAGGCGCAGGTGTGCCGAGGGTTCGCCCTGTCATTCGACTACTTCGGACGCAGTTCGTCCCCGCAAAACCGGGACCAGACCCAGTACCTCGGGCGCCGGCTCGACCAGAACGGACTGGTGCGGGAGGAGTCGTCGGATCAGATCTACTCCCGCACCGACGGCCGGTTCCTGCCGGACCGCTATGTGATCGGCACCTGCCCGTTCTGCGCCTATCCGGCCGCACGGGGCGACCAGTGCGAGAGCTGCACCCGCCTGCTCGACCCGCTGCAGCTCATCAATCCGCGGTCCGCCGTCAGCCAAAGCTCCGACATCGAGGTGCGCGCCAGCCGGCATCTGTACTTTCTGCAATCGCGGTTGGCGCCGCAGCTTCGCGCCTGGGTCGAGTCCCAGGAGAACTGGCCGGCCCTGACGACATCGATCGCGCTGAAATGGCTCAACGAAGGACTCGAGGATCGATGCATCACACGCGACCTCGACTGGGGCGTCCCCGTCGATCGTCCCGGCTTCGAGGACAAGGTGTACTACGTGTGGTTCGACGCGCCGATCGAGTACATCGGTGCCACACGGGAGTGGGCCGACCAGGATCCCGAACGACGCGACTGGAGATCGTGGTGGTACGACGCCGATGACGTGCGCTACACGCAGTTTATGGCCAAGGACAACATACCGTTTCACACAATCATGTTTCCTGCGACACTGATCGGAACGGGCGAGCCGTGGAAACTCGCCGACTACATCAAGGGCGTCAACTGGCTCAACTACTACGGCGGCAAGTTCTCGTCGAGTCGCAAGTACGGAATCTTCATGGATGACGCCCTCGATGTACTGCCCGCCGACTACTGGCGCTACTACTTGATCGCGAACGCGCCCGAGTCCGACGACACGAGCTTTACCTGGGAACTGTTCGCCGCACAGGTCAACAAGGACCTCGCCGACACGCTCGGCAACTTTGTTCATCGCGTGCTCACCCTCGGCAGCCGGCTGTTCGGCCCGGCCGTGCCCGGCGGCGCGGATCCGGGTCCACACGAACAGCACCTCGAGGAACAGATCAGGGCAGGCCTTCGAGGCTACGAGGCGAACCTGGACGCACTACAACTACGCCGCGCGGCGCAACAGCTCCGCGCCCTGTGGAGCGCTGGCAATGCCTACCTCGACCTCAAGGCGCCGTGGCTAGAGATCAAGGACAGTCACGACTCCGCGCGGCTTACGCTGCGCACCGCGATGAATCTCATCCGACTCTACGGGCAAATTTCAGCCCCGATAATCCCCGACACGGCGCACGCGCTCCAATCTGTGTTCGCCATTGGCAACGAACCTGAACCTATCGGAGAAGCCTGGCCGGACGGCACGCCCGGCATTCTCAACCGGCTAACGACTGGCGCGCCTTTCCGCGTTCCCGATGTGCTCTTCCGTAAGGTTACAGAGCGCGACGTGGAGACGTGGCGATCGCGTTTCGGGGCACCGGAGTAACGCCCCATCCGGAGGTCCGCTCTCCCACGACAAACAAGGAGCAACCACGTGGATCAGTCGACAGTTTCGCGAAACGCGAGTAGATGCGTCTTGATAGTCGACGCAGATCTTCCTCGATGGCTTGTCGCGAACTCCGCGGCGGTGCTGGGAGTGGCACTCGGGGCGCACGGCTACATTGCCCACGGCCCCGACCTGCCTGACTCGTCGGGCAGCATGCACCCCGGAATCGGCGTCATGCCCCTGCCCATTCTCGCCGCGTCCGCAAGCGACCTGCCCGGACTACGGCAGAAGGCACTCGACGCCCGCGCGGTCGTCATCGACTTCAACGCGGCCGCTCGGGACAGCCGCACCTACCCGGAGTACGAGGACAAGCTAGCGCGAGACGTTCCCGAGTACCTCGGGATCGCGGTGCACGGTCCAGCCGCCGTCGTGACCTCCCTTACCGGCAACCTCAAGAGCCTGCGCTAGTACACGCCTGGAGATTTCATTGGACGACCATCACGTTGAGTGGATCACGTTCCTCACCGACTACGGTTTGGAGAACAAGTTCACTGGAGTGTGCCGCGGCGTCGTCGCGCGGATCGCCCCCCACGCGAAGGTGCTCGATGTCACCCACCTCGTGCCGCGGGGCGACATCCGGCATGGCGCAGTCGTGCTCCGCCAGGCCGTCCGCTACCTTCCGGCGAGCGCCGTTCACCTCGCGATCGTCGATCCCGGCGTTGGCACGAAGAGGCGAGCAATCTGCGTCGTCGCTGGCTGCAGCGTGCTGGTCGGCCCCGACAACGGCCTGCTGGTGTGGGCAGCGGACGAGCTAGGCGGTGCCGAGGCGGCCTACGAGATCACCAACCTCGTCGACTATGCGTTGACGCCGATGTCCACCTCCTTCCATGGACGGGATCTGTTCTCTCCTGTCGCGGCCCACATCGCCGCTGGCGTCGAGTTGCCCGACCTCGGGCCTGCGGTCGATGTCGACTCGTTGGTTCGGTTGCCCGACCCCCTACTCGCGGTCGAGGGCGACTCGATCACCACCGAGGTGCTCATCGTCGACCGCTTTGGAAACATCCAGACCTCCATTGACGAGAACGCTCTCGGAGCGCTCGGTGTTGGCAGGGGCGCGGTGCTCGAAGTGTCGGGCGGAGGATCCCAGTTGGTCGCGCCGCTTACGGACACCTTCGGAGATGTGCCGGAGGGCGCCCTGCTCGCCCATCTCGACTCGGCCGGGCTGCTGGCCATCGCCGTCAACCTGGGCAGCGCGGCCGAAGACCTTGGCGTCGGCGCTGGCGCCAGGCTGACGATTCGCCAGGTCTAGGTCGCGCGGCCGAACTCGTGCACGCTGCAGATAGCCTGGCTAGATGCGTGTCGGCCCCCGACGCGTCCGTCAGCGCCAACGGCGTCGGCGGGCAAGTTGGCTCGGAGGCGGTCGAGCCGACCGCTTGTGTCACGAGGGCCGTCTTCCGATCCAGCGCCGCCGTAGGCCGTCCGCGTGAGGTGCAGCAGCCGATCTAGCGCGGCGTGAATCGTGGCCACGGTGTCACCAACTTCGTGTCCGATTGCCAACCACTCGGGCAGGGTCGCTGCGTGGTGCGGCTCTACTTTGGCGCACCTTCCCTGGTCCGTCCGGCTCCAGTAGTTGCCGAAGTACGGTGACCCTTCTGTCGCCATTAACGGGACATCCGTGGCGAGCCACCCGGTCGGGCGCAACACGTTCACACCCAGCGTCGTCAGCACCGATCGTAACCTCAGGAAACCGTCGATGCCCGGGCAGGACACGACGCCGGCCGCGGCAGCCACTGCCGCCGGATGCTTCCCGAGGTCTTCGACAAGCTCCCGGGCGATGCGCCATTCCGATTCGGACCGTGGCCGGAAGGAGCGCGTCAAGAGGCGAATCGCAGCGGCATGATCGAGCCCACCCAACCGAATGCTCTCGCCACCGAGCACCGGCGAGTCAACCCTGGTCGTAACGATGGTCCGGCCGTTCGACGTCGGCGCCAGGAGGGTGTCGAACACGCGAGGAGGCGTGTCCGGCGGGAGACCGTCCACAATCCACAAGTACGGTGCGCCGAGCCTGCGCAGCTCTGTGGCGACGACCTGGTCGGCCCGGATCACACGGTCGAGCGTCGGGGTAACGCCGAACCAGACTTCGAGGTCGGCGAAGTGCGCCGCGAGGACCGCAGCCGGATTTGCCTCCAGCCCTCGCAGTACGAAGACACCACCGGCGTGATCATGGGAGAAGACACGCGCGTATTGCTCAGCGAGCAGGGTCTTGCCGACACCAGCCGGACCGACAATCCGGACTACTGGTGGGGCTGCGTTGGCGTCCTCGCCGTGGAGGGCATCGTGCACATCCCACAGTTCGGTGTGGCGGCCG
>Ga0209859_1000333_pt1 | contig 11367 bp, 12 predicted proteins | sample GWRWS3_50_60_FD_187241 | JGI IMG/M metagenome (GOLD analysis project Ga0209859, IMG submission 187241) | Riverbed sediment microbial communities from areas with vegetation nearby in Columbia River, Washington, USA - GW-RW S3_50_60 (SPAdes)... | ecosystem: Environmental > Aquatic > Freshwater >... | reverse complement strand
GTGCCGTCGTGCAGGCGACCGCATCAACGGCCCGCGGCGCGCTCTATCTCGCCGAGGGGGATCCGGCCGCCGCACTGGAGCATCTCCGCCGCGGGCTGGACGGCTGGCGGGCGCTGGGGTTGCCGTACGAGGAAGCCAGAACGCGGCTGCTGATCGGCACAACCCTGCGAATGCTCGGCGACGAGGAGGGCGGGTCGATCGAAATCGACGGCGCCCATGCCGGATTCGAGCGGCTCGGTGCCGCCGCCGACGGGCGTCACGCGGCGACCCTGCTGCAGCGACGCGCATCTCAGCGGGTGTTGACCAACCGCGAGGTGGAGGTGCTGCGGTTGGTCGCGTCCGGGAAGCACAACCGAGACATCGCTCGCGCGCTGCACATCAGCGAGCACACCGTCGCCCGGCACATGCAGAACATTCTCGCCAAGTTGGGTGTGTCCTCCCGGGCCGCGGCCATCTCCCGCGCCCTCGAGAAGAGTCTTCTCTCACCAGATGGCTAGAACGCACCACGTGAGCCTCGCTCGCGAACGTGGTTGAACCGGGCGATGCCGACGCGCCTCACAGCCCGTACGGTCACTTCCGCAGCTCCGCGAAGAAAGGGGAGGAGCGATGGTAGGGACGGGCACGTTTGACCCGGTGCAGTACAAGGCCAACATCCGAACTGAGTGGCGTGGTGCCGCGCCCGGCTGGCGAGCCTGGTGTGACGTGCTTGAGGCCGAGGGGGGCGGACAGGCAGTAAGCCGCATCCTGGTGGAACTAACCAGGATCGGGCCGGGGGACGCGGTGCTGGATGTGGCAGCGCCGCGCGCACCATCTCGTTGGCATCCACGGCGGCAGCGGCTTGAATGACTCCGACATGGCCATCACGCGAGATGCTCATGCCGGCCTGCGGCGGCACGACCGTACTGATGCGGCGGTCGGACTTAAGGACCGCGGTCGCCTTGTCGATGATCTCCTTGGCGGCGGGATCACTCGCAATCTGGCCGATGTCGTCGGAGATCACAACCTGCAAAGCCGTGGAGTTCAGACCGTTGAACTCCCTGGCGACGAGTTTACGAGCCCGCACCGACTGGCTGCCGCTGTCCTGCCACCCGGCGCCGGACAGTTTCTGCTCCACCTGCACGCCAAACGCGCCGAACACGGCGACCACCACCAGCCAGGCGATGAGAACGTAACCAAGATGTGTGGCCGACCAAACGCCCAAGCGTGACAGCAACCCCGGCCGATGAGCGACCGGTGCGTCGGGAGCCCTGGTCTCCAGTGACGCAATAGTCACCGTTCCTCCCAAATAGAAAACCCTGGTGTACACAACGGAGAACACCGTGCGACAGCCGCCTTCCCGCGACCTTCCCTCGCGCTTCTCAGGCGATGGCGAGGTCGCGTGCGGTCCGCAGCGCGGCCAACCCGTCCTCCGTCTCGACGCGGGCATTGCCCCAGGCCAGGAACGCCCGACACCGTTGCATTGAGTCGGAGCTCTCCTCGGCCAGCGCAAGGGCCTGCTGCGACCATCTCTTCGCGTCGTCGGGTTGGCTCGCGATCGACAGGTACCAGCCGTAGCCAGCCAGCACCCGTGCCCTGACGGCCATTGGGGCGTCGGCAGCCAGATGCACCCGCTCGGCGAGTGCGGCCGCGTCGAGGTTGGCCAGAGCCGCCGCGTCCGCCTTCGGCCCGGCGGCCAGCGCCTTGGCGACTCGGGCGTGGAGGTGTCGAGGACGCGCAGGCGAAAGAGAGTCATACACCGCTTCCCGGAGCAGCTCGTGGCGCATCCGGTAACACCTGCCAACGGTGGCTAGGACGTCCGCCGCGACAGCTCGGTCCAGCGCGGTCGCCACGGTGGTCGGGTCGGCCTCGAGGACCTCGCCGACCAGCCGGTCCCCGCACAGTTCCCCGACTACAGTCACGACCTCGACCGCCCGCGCCGCCGGTGCCCCCAGCCGCTGGACCCGGACCCGGAAGATGTCACGCAGGTGGTCGCGAACGCCCGTGGTGCCAGCTGCCTCAGCTGCGAGGACCTTTTCACGAAACAGCGGTACGCCGCCGCTGCGACGGTGGACGTGCTGGGCGTCGATCACCCGAACGGTGGGCCGCCGCATGGCCAAGGCGGCGGTCGTACTCCGCAGCAACTCGAACAGTCTTGACCGGCGCACGTCGACCGCACCGGTCAGATCGTCCAGCACCTGCACGGCGGGCGGGTCAACACTGCGGAAGGCCGCGATGAGAGCACAGTACGGGCGCGCCCCGCGAGGTCGAGGCACGCGCCGGTCATGACCCTGACGCCGTCGGCACTCAGCCGGTCTGCCACCGCCGACACGAAGCGAGTCTTGCCTATGGCCGCCGGCCGTTCACCATGACCACACCGGGCCGCCCCTCGGGGAGGCTGCGCAACACCGCCAGGGTCGAATCCAGCTCGTCATCGCGGCCGCGGTGTAGGTTCCGCGGATTCTTTACCATTCCCGGGCCCGTTCTCGCGCAGCGCGAGCTTGTTACCACCGCTCAGGCCAACGGCGTCCGGACCTACTTGGCCACTCCCTATGGAGGCTCTATGTTCGACGGTCTCGTCGACGCCCTGATGCCACGCTCATCCTCTTGCGCACTCGGGTGAGAATGGTGCGGCACGTGTCAGCGGGTCACACAGCCAGCCCTCGACAGACCTGTGGAGACGCATATGAGCAGTAGGCAGCGGCGGTCGTGCGGTTGATGCCTTTAGCTGGGGGTCGCCGGATTCGGGTGTGAGCGGTGGATCGTGTAGTGCGGGCCGGGGCGGAAGTTCAAGTCTTCGCGTGCCAGCGGTGTTGAGCAGGCCGAGCAGACAACTGTTGCGACGGTGTCGTGGCCGCAGGTCCGATGGGTGAACAGCATGGGAGGCCCGTCGTGGGCTGTCCAACGATCGCCCCACGCGACCAATGCCATGAGCACCGGCACGAGGTCGCGGGCCTTCTCCGTGGGCAGGTATTCGTATCGGTCTGGGTGCTGCTGGTAGCGGCGACGGTCCAGCATTCCGTGTTCGACCAGCGTGTCCAGTCGTGTCTTGAGGATGTTGCGGGCGATGCCGAGGTGGTCATGGATCGCCTCGAAGCGATTCCAACCGAAGCAGACGTCCCGCAGCACGAGGAGGGTCCACCACTCGCCGACGATCTGCAGGGACCGGGCCAGCGAGCACGGAAGAGCGGCGAGGTTTGCCTTGTGCATTGCATTATGCTACTCACGCCGATAACGTCACCTCATGGCTGAGGCGCTTGACGCGCAGCGGGAGTTCTGGAGGCGGTTGCGATGCCTGAGCAACGTGTGGCAGTGGTGACGGGCGCATCGTCGGGCATCGGTGAGGCGATCGCAGGCCAGCTGGCCGCGGCCGGTTTCCGAGTATTCGGCGCGAGCCGAGGGACCCCCGAGAAGATCCAGAGCGGAATCGACTACGTCATCATCGATGTCGGCGATGATGAGTCAGTCCGCGCAGGCGTCGATGCGATCCTGGCCGCTGCGGGCAACATCGACCTGCTGGTCAACAACGCGGGTTACCTGTGCGCCGGCGCGATCGAAGAGATCTCACTGGTCGACGCGAAGGCGCAGTTCGAGACCAACTACTTCGGCGTCGTGCGCATGAGCGTAGCGGTGCTGCCGGGTATGCGCGCACGCCGTCGTGGACACATCATCACCGTCAGCTCGCTGGCCGGCCTGGTGCCAGTGCCGTTCTGGGGCCACTACAACGCGAGCAAGTTCGCCGTCGAGGGCCTGATGGAGACGCTGCGACACGAGGTGCGACCGTTCGGGATCCAGATCGCCATGGTCGAGCCCGGCTCGATCAAGACTCCGTTCTACGCGCAACCGCGGCCGGCAGGGATCGACGCCTACGCCAAGCCGCGCGAGCGCGCCTTCGGGGCAATGGCGGAGTTCGAACGCAAGGCGCCGGGTCCCGATATTGTCGCCAGCAAGGTCGTCGCGATCGCCAACGACGCCCACCCTGCGCTGCGGAACAAGATTACCCGGGAGGCGAGACAGTTCACGCTGCTCAGATCAGTACTCCCTGCGGGCGCGTTCGAGGCGGGCGTCCGACGTGGATTCAAACTCGCCGCCAAGGGATGACCGCGCAACGCCAAGACAGCCGCTCAGGAGGCATGGGGCGGCAATCGTGATCATCCAGGCAAGCGGTGCCCAACGGGTCCACTGTTGGCCATCGGTGAGAGCATGAGTGGACAGAAGAGTCCAGTGATCAGCAGCGTGGTAGTCGGCTACACGGTACGACCTGAAGCAGTTGCCGAACATGTACGCCTGGTTGAGGCGATATTCGAGCAGTTGCACACCGACCGTCCCGGCAACATCGAATACAAGGTAATGCGCCTGCACGATGGCGTATCGTTCGTCCACATCTCGACCGCGGATACACCAGACGGCTCCAATCCGCTCCCCGAACTCGCCTCGTTCCGGCAGTTCAGCAAGGACGCCGCCGCTCGGGTCGCCACCACGCCGGAGCCAACGGCCGCCGACATCATCGGCTCATACCACCCGATCGCACCCACCGGTGAGGCACCCGCATCCGACGACTGACCGCAGTCCCAGCCTATAGCTCGGGTCACATGCGGTCGGCGCTTGTTGTCACCAGCGGTCTGCGGGTCTCCGTCCGCCACACGGGAGGCCGGAACGTAGGCATGCGGCCGCCCAGCCGGTCTCAGGCGCACGAGCGGCACACCCAGCTGCACAGCAACCTTCCCAGCCGCGTCGTGAAAACGCGTCAGGCACGGATCGACCAAAGACATCCGGGCACCCCTCTCTCCGACCCGCCGGCAACAACCGGCAATAGGTCGGCGATCACCCACATATCAAGCAGAAGTGGTCGTTTCAATGACAACATCCGTCAATGTCGCTGATGCGCGCCGTCAATTGCGTCCGGTCCGCGCCAGCCAGCACGGCCGGCTCCTGCTCCCGCTCCAGAATCCGCGGCCCACATCCGGGCGTAGCGGCCAGCGCCGAACGCCGGCACAGCAGCGGACCAGAACCGCCGGGCCTCGGACCATCCGCTGACATCGTCAACGATGGGGTCACCCGGCCACCGTGCACAACGACCGACCCGGTCGACTGTCGATGCGCTGCGCCAGCGGCGTCGAGGGCTGGCCAAAGATTGTTGGCCGGCACACCCGTGTGCCTTCCTCTGGATGGCACGCCCGGTCACCTCGGGTCCGCGCCCAACCAGGCGGCCACGACCGGGCCGCGGTTCGTGCGGCGCGTCCGGACCTATTTGACCACTCCTACTCCGCGATGGGGCCGGCTTGGTCGCTGTCGATGTTCGGGGTACGGCACGAGAGTCCCACGATGGCCTGGTGCGGAGCCTCATTGGGTGCTTGGGTGGATTACATAGGGAACAGGAGCTGATCAGGCATCATCACGGCACCATAGCTGTCCTAAAGCAGCGCCGGGGCCAATCCACAACCAGTCGATGGGTGTTTGGAGATCAATCCATGAGCATGGAGAGATGGAGTCCCGCGGTTGGAGGAAAGGAAGACTCAGGATGAACGAGGCGAAGTGGTCGCTCCATTCGGGGCTGCGGCGGCTGTGGACGGATCACGTGGTCTGGACGCGAGAGTACGTCGTGGCAGCGGTGGCAAGGACGCCCGACGCGGAGAACGCGGCAGGACGGCTACTCAAGAACCAAGAGGACATCGGGAACGCGATCGTGCCGTTCTACGGCAAGGAAGCGGGGGACGGGCTCACTGACCTGCTGAAGCAGCACATCTTGATCGCTGTGGACCTCATCGAGGCGGCGAAGTCAGGCGACAACAATGCCTTCGCCGCCCAGGACGCCCGCTGGTCGCAGAACGCAGACGAGATCGCGACGTTCCTCGCCGGAGCCAATCCGAACTGGCCCAAGGAGGATGTCCTCGATCTGCTAAACCAGCACCTGGCGCTCACGAAGGGCGAGGTCGTGGCGAGGCTGACGGCCAAATTCGACGACGACGTCAAGGCATTCGACGACATCCTCACGGAGATCCTCACGCTTTCCGACGCGGTCGCGGGCGGAATTGTAAGGCAGTTCCCGGGTCGGTTCTAACAGGGCCGGCGGCGGCGGCTGGCCCCGCCGGAGGAGAGTCAACAACACCTTCGGCTGAAGGAGACAGGCGATGATGAAGGCGGACGCCTCGTTGGAGATTGGAAGCGCGGCGCCGCACTTCGAGGACTTGCTCGGTGCCGACGGCAAGCGGTACTCATTGTCCTCGTTCGATGGCGTTCCGGTGCTCGTCATCATGTTCCTGTCGAACGGCTGCCCGACCGTCAAGGGCTACGAGGACCGGATCCGAGGGATCGCGCAGGATCATATGAATCGCGGCGTCCAGCTCGTGGCGATCAACTCGAACAACCCTTACGTATCTCCTCGTGACGCGTACCGAGAGATGGTGGACCGGGCGCGTGAGTTCGGATTCGACTTGCCGTACCTGAAGGACGAAGATCGCAACATGGCTCGGGACTACAGAGCCGTCTGCACCCCGCACGTATTCGTGTTCAACGAGGCCCGCCGGCTTCGCTACCGTGGCCGGATCGACGACTCGCGCCTTCCCGGCAACGTAACGAGCCACGACCTGAGGAATGCTCTGGACGACTTGCTGGTGGGAAGACCGGTCACCGTGGCCGAAACGAGACCGTTTGGATGCGCGATCATGTGGTGAGCCAGTGAAAAGAGCCGCGTGGTAGCCGCGGGCATCCTCAGCGCCGCGGATCCGCTCGACAGGACGAACCGGCCAGGAACCCAGCCGCAGCACACGGTCAGATGAAGAACCCGGAGCGTCCCACCGGGCGGCCCTGCTCGGCCGCCGGCAGATAGTGGTCGCGCAGGATCGTGGCCACCATCGCGGCCCGGCTAGTCGTGTCGGTCTACACCGTTCAAGCCGCACACCGTGATCTGCCGCGCGCTCGGGTTGTCCGAGTCCTGGTTCTACGAGTGGCGGATCGTCGACTTCTACAACACACGGCGGCGTTCTCCCAGGGTCGCGTTCGTGTCGTAGGACGTTGTATGGACGACGGCATGGCACCCGTCGACTACGAACGATTCATGGCAGGGGCCAGGAGGCCTCAGGCCGCATAACGAGTCCTACACGCTTTCTGGGGATTGACAGTTGCGGCCGAGGCGACAGCGACGTCGGCGGTGACGGCGAGGGCCATGAGCTCGCCGCGCAGGCCGCCACGAACTCGCGAGGATTGGGGGTGGGATGATCATTACGTCCGCATGGGTCGGGCCGCATGGATCAGATACGCACCGGTTGGTGGACTCCGTCCTACGCAGCGGCGGCGACCTTTCGATCTGCGCGAGCGTCTCAAACCATCAGTTCGCACCCAGCCGCAGCGCGACAGCGGTCACGAAGAACTCAAATGCCAGGATCGCCGCCCAGGTACGGATCGTGTTAAGCGTTCCCATCTGTCGACGAGCGCCCTCCACTCGCGCGGCGGTGCGTCGGGTTGCCATTCGAGCGCGGCGCCGTTGATGGGGAGGGTACCGAACAGCGTGACGAGGAACCAGGTGAGCAGGGCGAGCACGCCGGCCCACCGGAAACGGCGCCGGCGTCGGTGCCATCCAGGATTGTTGTGGCGACCCCTGAGATGAATGCCGGCACGGCAATGACCGGCACAAGCACTCGCAGGTTTTGTATCAGGCCCTGACGGAGTTGGATATGCACTGCTGATCCCGACCCGCACCGCCGAGGATCTGTGCGCCGGCTGGTGGCAGCACCTGGCCGCGGTGGGGGCGGTGCCGCGGGTGCTGGTGTGGGCCGGCGAGGGCGCACAGTCCAGAAGTCGCTGTAGCGGGGTCCATCGAGGGCGGGGACACGCTCCTCCGAGGCCGCCGAGGCGAACGGTGCCGATGCCCCCGTCCCACACCAGCAGGCCGAAACGCGATGGCCGGGTCCACTGCTGTGCGCCGCACCTCGGTCAGCGTCGCCGCCGCCGCTACGGGCTAGCGCGCTCATCTGCGGGCTCACCCAAAATAGGTCCGATGCGCGAGATGGGACGCGAGCTGGGCCAGCCCTTCCGCGTCCTCGTCCGGGCTGCGCGGCGGCGCGCCACATTGTCCCGGTTTCGCGGTTGGGATGTCGGGAATGCGATCGGCGCCCGGCGCCAGTCCGAGGATCGCCTGACCGTGGCGTCGCTGTGCCGTCCGGGGCGGACTTTTCAGCCCGCTGCCACTTATCGCCGTGGCTGGGAGTCTGGCCGCCGGCCGGGGCTAGTCCGGTCGGCCAATGTGTATCCGGCTGGCTCGTCGCGGTCCTTCGGCTTCGTGCGCGGCACGCCCGTGCTGATCCCGCCCCGGCTCCCTGCACCACAGTGGTTGGTCACCGTCGCAACCGGAAGCTTCGCGGACCCGGCGGCCGGAGTACGTGGGCGCAGCCGGCGCGTTCGCCACCGGCACGCTGGACGGGATCCGGGCCTGGGTTACGGCACTGCGCGATAGCGGCCGACCTGGGTGCCGCGGAGCTGGTGCGATCTGCGACGTGAATCGTGGAACGTCACCGTCGCCATAACGACGGCGACGTTCCACGATCGTTCACGATGTCCGGGCCGCGCCTCTGCTCGTGCGCGCCCTGACCGCTTGGACGATAGCGAGCACCGGCAGGATGAACGCGTACCAGAACATGCGGTACTCGCCGCCCTCGAAGATGAACGCCAGGTAGATCGCGTAACCGGCAAAGCCCAGGCCGAAGAGCCCGTTCAGCAGGCGCAAACCGACCGAGGGAGCGCCGAGCCCGGTCGCGGCGAAAGCCAGCATGATCAGACCGCTGACGCCCAGCAGGATGACGTAGAGCAGGAATGTGGAGTCGCTGGTATCGATGATGGCGAGGTTCATAGCTTCCCCCGAGTTCAATGGGTACGAGGACCGCTGTGACGTTAGTCCACCTGTCGATTCAGTGGGGGTCCACCGAACGGATGATGATCGGTACGCGTCGATCTGCTTACGGGGCGTGATGTCCGCGACGGCCACGGCCGGCGGCAAGCTCCGGCTCACGGTCTCGGGATCTGGTGCGCCAAACGAGCTCGTGGCCAGGTCGGCGTACCCCGCCCTCGTGTGGCGGGCGCGGCGATGGCGGCGGGTGTCGTAGTGGAGCGCGTCATGCTGGCGATCGACGGCTGTCAGCCCGGTGAGCGGTCGCGGGCAAGGCGCGATCCGACGAACCCGGCCGCCGATAGCAGGACGGCGACGGCCACGAGCGCGAACAGGGCTACGCGTCGACTGCCGCGGTTCTCGGCGTCCTCCACGCCGAAGACCAGCTCGTCGGGGTGGTAGCGGATGCGTACCCGGTCACCCTCGTCGAGGTCGGAGCTGCAGCTCGTACACTCCGCGGTTACGGTGTCGCCACCCTGGGTGGTGAACTCGACTGTGATCTTGCTCCCGCGTGGAAGTGGTCGGCCCGGACCACGGTTGCTTCGGTGGTACCAGCCGTACTCCTCGCATTCGGCCACGCCCGGCCCCCGTCCGGTCCATATGTCTTGGCCGCAGTCGTGCTGCTCGCCATGGGTGTAAAGGTCGCATATCAGCCGTTTCCGGCCGGTGGCCAGGCATCGGGCGACGTCGCACTCGTCGTGGCGCGGCTGGCCGACGGGCACCGCGCAGTCGGGGCAAGTCAGGCCCGGCAAGGCGGCCGCGGCCTGTCCGGTGCGAAGCGGGTCAGGTCAGTCTCGGCGTAGGCGGGCCGCGAGCGATCATGGAGCGATGGCGCGCTCATGCAAAGCCGAGCTCCTGCCGCCCTGGGGCTCCTCGTCCGCTCGACAGCCACGGCGAACGCCCGCTCGGCCGGGCCCACGTTCGCAGGGTCACAAAGACGTCGTGGTTGGGTTCCGGCAGTTGACCGCACGACTAGCAGGAACGGAGGACGTGTCCATGCCCGTACCTCGAATGGACCGCCGGGGCGTGCTGCGTACTGCCGCCGTTGGCGCCGTCCTGACCACTGTGACCGGACTCTCGGCACCACCAGAGGGAAGCGCAGACCGAAGGGCGGACAGGCGGCAACCGGACCTAGCATTGGGCGGTGACCAACCGGCTGACCCTCGCCGTGATCCCACCCGAAGCCTCTGCCTGGAAAAGGTCGAGCTCGCCATCATCGTCGACGGCCAGGACATCATCGGCCAGGTGTTCGACCGCGGTCCCCGAGAAGACCCCGACCAGCTGCTCGGCCCCACCAGCCCACTGCTGCCCAGCACCCACCCGCACGAGGTCCGCCTGGCCGAGGCGATCTGCACCGAAGCCTGCCACGTCGCTCTCTACACCAGGATCCGGCGGAACGACTCCGAGATCGTCTGGGACCGGTGGCGCAACCCGGACTCAACCGGGTCGCCCTTGGCGTGTTCAGATTCGACGCGCAGCAATACGAAACCGAAGTTACCCGCGCCCACCACGACCGTGGCTGGGAATGGCCAGGACGCACAATGGCCCGGCTGCTGCGCCAAGCCCTCGACGCGGAGCCCGCCGTGATGCAGCAGTGGAACAGCAGCCTCGACTCCATTGCGAGCCCATCCACCCGGCATGACCGCGTCCACATGGTGTTCACCTCGCCACCATGTCAGGTCCTCATCGAGTTCGCCCGGCTGTTCGACCGGCCCATGGAACACCGGCAGTACCACCTGCGGATACCGGTCACCAACGAAACGCCCGCAGCCCAGGCCGAGCACGCCATGACCACGCTGCGCGCTTCCCCGAATGTTTCCTGACTGGGAGGTCGTGGCCAGCCGGCGGGCTGAAGAGATCGTCATGCACGGGCGGCTCGCGGCGGCCAGGCCGTACGTCCACCGACTAGTGCGGCGGACAGCGATATCACCCGCCTAGGTGCTACGACGGCCGCCGACCCGCCGAGGTCGTCGGGGCGGCATTGAGGTCCGCGCCGAGCAGCGGGTACGGCTGCGAGCCGCGAAGGTCGGAAACGGCCATGAGGCGACTGATGTCGCTCGGGGAGACCAGCCCGACGACCCGCCCGGTTGCGTCGACGACGACGGCCCGGCCGTCCGCGCATCCAGCCATTCGGGGAAGCAGGTCAGTCACCGGTTCCTCGGGGCGTGCCACCGGCACCTCGTCCGGTTGACACGCGATGTCGGCAAGCCGGCGGACGGAGCGCTGCTCGATCGGGACCGCACGGATGCGATTGAGCGTCACCAGCCCGGTGAGCCGGCCCTCGGCATCGACGAGGGGATAGGTGGAGTGCCGGTTCGTAAACGCGACCTCGTCGATGAATCGCGCGACGGGCGTGTCCGGGTCGGCGGTGACCGGCCGTGGCGACATCACATCGGCCACGCGTACGCCGTGCAATTTCCGACCGAGCCTTGCGCGCTCCTCCTCAGCGGCCGCCGCCTGCACTAGGAACCACCCCAGCAGCACCCACCACAGGCTGCCGAGCCCCGCCT
>Ga0209859_1000332_pt1 | contig 11391 bp, 10 predicted proteins | sample GWRWS3_50_60_FD_187241 | JGI IMG/M metagenome (GOLD analysis project Ga0209859, IMG submission 187241) | Riverbed sediment microbial communities from areas with vegetation nearby in Columbia River, Washington, USA - GW-RW S3_50_60 (SPAdes)... | ecosystem: Environmental > Aquatic > Freshwater >... | reverse complement strand
GAAGGCTTTGTCGAGCGCACAGGCCCAGCCGAGCCCGGCCTCGATCGGCGTGCGCTCGGGCGAGATGTCGTTTCCGTGGAGCGGATAGCAGACCTCGAGGCGAAGCGTGTCGCGTGCGCCGAGGCCACACGGTGCGATCCCGCGCTCGAGAATCGCATCCCAGAGGCGGGGCGCGTCTTCTGGAACGCAGCCGAGCTCGCAGCCTCGCTCCCCGGTGTAACCGGTCCCGGCGACGAAGCACCGAACTCCGAGGACGTCGACGCCCTCTCGGAAGGTAAACGGCTCGATCTCGACCTCCAGCCGCTCGAGCGCCTCCGGGCCCTGGACCGCAAGCAGCGCCCACCCGTTCGACACGTTCTCGGCCTCGGGAAGCGCACCGTCATCGACATCGACGTTTCCGGCGTTGACGACGAGCAGGTAGTCGTCGCGCTCCCGCCGGTAGGCGATGAGGTCGTCGACGATCCCGCCCCTGTCGTTTGTGAGGAGCGTGTATTGCGCCTGCCCCGACTCGATTCGGTCGAGGTCGTTCGAGAGACGCGCCTGCAGGTATTCGCGCGCGCCCTCGCCGACCATCCGCAGCTCGCCCATGTGGGACACGTCGAAGACCCCGGCGCTCGTCCGCACCGCCCGGTGCTCCTCGCCGATGCCGGCGTACTGGACCGGCATCTCCCAACCGGCAAAGGGAACGAGGCGCGCGCCGAGTGCGGCATGTCGCTCGTACAGAGGCGTGCGCCGGAGCGTCTGCACCGGGCCGGAATCCTACCGTCAGAACCCGCTCCAGGGGCCGCCCGCGGGCCTCCCTCCGCTTCGAGCGTAGCGAGGAAAGGCGCACCCGTGGCGCGCGGACCGTGCCGGGAATCAGACGAGCTCGAACCGGGCGGTGAAGTGGCGCAGCACCGGGGCCTCGTAGGTGATTCGAAGCCCCTTGATCGACGCCCCGTCCGCGAGCACCTCCGCGCCGCCGCGCCGGCGGCGTGCTCGAGCTGCCGCGACGTATAGACCCGCCGCGGCACCGCCAGCCGGGCGGATCGGCTCGACCATCTTGATCCGGAACGGCTCGCGAGCGGCGCGCGTGCGCCCTGCTTTCTACAGGGCGGACGCTCTCGGCGGGCGGACTACGAGCGGCGCAGGAAGGACGGCACCTCGAGCACGCCCGAGGGCACGTCGAAACCCTCGGCCGTCGGCTCACGCTCGCCGCTCGTCTCGTCGTACTCCCGCCGCTCGCGGCGATAGGCCTTGTCGAAGCCGGTCGCGATCACCGTGACGCGCACCCGCCCGCTCATCGCTTCGTCGATGACCGCGCCGAAGATGACGTTCGCGTTCAGGTCGGACGCGCCCGTCACGACCTCGGCCGCCTCGTTCACCTCGAACAAGCCGAGATCAGGCCCGCCGGTGATGTTGAGGAGCACACCGGTCGCACCGGCCACCGACGCCTCGAGAAGCGGTGAGGAGACGGCGGCTCGGGCGGCTTCCGCGGCGCGGCTCTCGCCCTCGGCCTCTCCGATGCCCATGAGTGCGGAGCCGGCGTCCGTCATGATCGTGCGCACGTCGGCGAAGTCGAGGTTGACGAGACCCGGGATCGTGATCAGGTCGGTGATCCCCTGCACGCCCTGGCGGAGCACTTCGTCCGCCATCCGGAAGGCGTCCACGACCGATGTCTGCTTCTCGACGACCTGAAGCAGGCGATCGTTCGGGATGATGATCAGCGTGTCGACCTGGTCGCGCAGCTTGCCGATGCCGGACTGAGCCTGCTCGGCGCGCCTGCCGCCCTCGAAGCCGAACGGTCGCGTGACGACGCCGACGGTCAAGGCGCGGATTTCCCGGGCGATCTCCGCGATGACCGGCGCGGCGCCCGTACCCGTGCCGCCGCCCTCGCCCGCGGTGACGAAGACCATGTCGGCGCCCTTGAGCGCCTCCTTCAGCTCGTCCCGCGTCTCCATCGCGGCCTCGTAGCCCTTCTCCGGATCCGCGCCCGCGCCGAGCCCGCGCGTCGCGGCCGCGCCGATGTGAATCTTCTGATCGGCCTCCACCATCAGGAGCGCCTGGGCGTCCGTGTTCACGGCGATGAACTCGCAGCCTCGGAGGCCGGCTTCGACCATCCTGTTGACCGCGTTCGAGCCGCCGCCGCCGACCCCGACGACCTTGATGACGGCCAGGTAATTGCCCGATTGATCTCTCACTGTGATCCTCTCCGTGACACGCCGAGCTTAAGCTCAGCTTGAGCGTCCGGCTGAGGGTACGTCCCGCACTTCGGGTTGTCAAATGCCGATTTGCAGCACGTTTCCACCCATAGTCTCACCCTCAACTTGAGAGTCGAGACTCGTGCCTCCGACGGGCCGCTCCGGCACTGCGACGTCGAGGTAGGCGAGCTCAGCCAGCTCCATTGCGCTCAGAGTCTCCAGTACCCGGCCCGCGACGGCGAGCTTGAGCGCAAGCGCGCCCCGCCTTCCGAGGCGCAGCTCGGTCCCTCCCACGAGGACGAGGGTCACGGCCTCGTCCTGCACCCGCGCGGCCTGAACCCGCAGCGGAAAGTCCTCGGGCACGCGGCGGAGCGCCTCGAGCGCGAGTCGGACGTTCGCGGCCTCGACAGTGGCACCCGGGGCGAGGTGCGTCTCCGTGGCCGTCCAGATGGAGGCTCGGATCGAGAACGTCCCCGGATCGACCTGGCGGATGACGCGTCCGCCGTCGGAGACAAGCCAGGCCTGGCCCCCCCTTCGCACGACGGCAAGGGGGCGCTCGGGGGCGACGACGATGCGGAGTGTGTGCGGGAAGGCACGGTCGATCTGGAGGGAACGCACGGTCGGCAGGGCCTCCAGGCGCCGGCGGAGCTCCTCTCGGTCGAGCGCCACGAGGCTCTCCCCCATGAACGCCTCCGTCGCCTCCCGCACCGACGCGCGCGCGGCCGGCGGCGCGCCGGTCACCTCGAGATCGCGGAGGGCGAAAAGGGGGGTCAGGCGGGCGGCGAGGTAGAGGAGGACGATGACTCCGAAAACGACGGCCGCGAGGGCCGCCGCGCGCGCCGAGGGGGCGCGCAGGCGCGGGCGAAACCCGTTTGCGGGCACGAGAGCAAGGTGCGGTCGCCGGACCACGGGATCGAGTTCGCCGCCGGACGACGCGGTCCTACTCCGAGATGCTAGGTCTCGAGCGGCGGGACCTCGATCGGCCCGAGCAGCTGCACCTCGGTTTCGAGCGCGACGCCGAATTGCTCGCGGGCTCGGCGCCGCGCCTCGGCGATGAGCGCGATTGCGTCGGTGGAACGGGCGTCGCCCGCGTTCTCGACGAAGTTCGCATGCTTCGGCGAGATCTGCGCGCCGCCGATGCGGAAGCCGCGCAGGCCGCACGCCTCGAGCATCCGACCGGCCGTCAGCTCGTGCTCGGGATTCTTGAAGACGCTCCCGAACGTCCGTCTGTTCGTCGGCTGGGCGGCCTTGCGCTGCGCCTGCATCGTCACGACCGCTTTCCTGATCTCCCCAAGAGGCCGCGGCGTCAGCCTCAGCTCCGCGCGGGCGACCACCTGGCCGTGCCGGAGGCCCGACGCGCGGTAGCGGAGCCCGAGGTCTTCGGGAGTGCACCACCGAGTTCCCTCGGCTTCGGCGACGAGCGCGCGCTCGAGGACGCCGGCGAGGTCTCCGCCGTACGCGCCGGCATTCATCCAGACGCCGCCGCCCACGGTTCCGGGGATCGCGCAGACGAACTCGAGGCCTCCGAGCTCGGCCACCCGGGCTCGGTGGAGGCACACCGCGAGCGTCGCTCCGCCGCCGGCCACGAGCCTTTCGCCCTCGGCCTCAGCAGAGGCAAGATCGCCGGTGAGCTTGAGAGCGAGTCCCGGAAAGCCCTCGTCCGCGACGAGGAGGTTCGAGCCCAGACCAACGACCGCGACGAGAAGACCCTCGGCCTGGGCCCACGCCAGCCGCCCGACGAGATCCTCTACCGTCGCCGGCGATGCGAACCACCGCGCCGGCCCTCCGGTTCCGAGGGTCGTGTAGCGAGTGAGCGAGACGCGCTCCTTCACGCCTCCAACGCTTCCCGCAGGAGAGGGATCGCTGCGTCGACATTCCCGGCGCCGACCGTGACCAGGAGCCCGCCCGGGCGTGTGAGGGAGGCGGCGAGGCTAGCTGCGTCGGCGAGCGACGGCGCCCAGCCGATCGGCATCCCGGGCCGAGTCTCGGCGAGCCTGTCCGCCACGAGCTTGCCGCTCACTCCCGCGACCGGCTCCTCGCGGGCGGCGTAGATCTCCGTGACGACCGCGGCGTCCGCCGCGGCCAGAGCCTCCCCGAGCTCCCGCCCGAGATGGATCGTGCGCGAGTAGAGATGGGGTTGGAAGAGGATGACCAGTCGCTCCTCCCCGGCGAGCGAGCGTGCCGCGGCGATCGTGGCTGAGACCTCGGCCGGATGGTGGGCGTAGTCGTCGAGAAGCCGCACGCCGCCGGCCTCGCCGTGCGCCTCGAGCCGCCGGCCGACCCCGCGGAAGCCGACGAGCGCGCGCGCGGCCGCTTCGCGCTCGAAGCCGACCAGCTCGACGGCGGCCAGCGCGCAGGCCGCGTTCAAACGGTTGTGCTCGCCGGGGACGCCCAGCTCGAGATCGACGGGTCCGTGCCTCCTGCCCCACACGACGCGGCCCTCGGGGAGGCCGGCCACCCAGAGCTGGAAACGCTCCTCGAGCTCGGCCGCCGAGGCGAAGGTCGCGTGGTGGTCGAGCTCGACGTTCGTGACGACCGCGACATCGGCGGGGAGCTCGAACACCGTTCCGTCGGACTCGTCGCCCTCGACGACGAGCCAGCCGCTGCCCGCGCGCGCGTTGCCTCCGAGCTGCGGTACGTCACCGCCGATGAGGAAGGACGGGTCGTCGCCGAGGCTGTCGAGACAGTACGCGATCATCGCGGCGGTGGTCGTCTTCCCGTGCGCGCCGGCGACCACGATCGAGGGCCGGAGGGCGACGAGCTCCGAGAGGAAGTCGGCCCGGCTTCGCCCCGGCACGAGACCCGCGTAGGCCGTGGAGACGACGACTTCGGCGCTCGCGGGCGACTGCGGTGGCTGCGGAGACACGGTGACGGGGATGCCCGCGTCGCGCACGTGGGCAAGGTAGGGCGTCTCGTTTCGGTCCCAGCCGGACACGTCCGCTCCCCACGCCTTCGCCACGACGGCATAGCCCGAAAGCCCGGCGCCGCCGATCCCGGCGAACCACAGACAACGGCCCTCAAGCTCGGGCAAGCGCAATCAGCTCCTCCGCGACGACGTCGGCCGCGTCCGGCTTTGCGAGCGCCAGCATCGCCGCTCCCATCCGGGCGAGGCGCGCCGGGTCGGCCAACAGGTCGTCCACCTGCCGCCGGAGGTCGAGCTCGGCCTCGGGAACGACCACAGCGCCCCCGCCGCGCTCGAAGTAGCGGGCGTTCTTCGCCTGGTGGTCGGCGGTGGCGTGCGGGTAGGGCACGAGCAGCGCCGGCTTCCCCGCAGCGGCCACCTCCCACACCGAGCCTCCTGCACGGGCGACGACCAGGTCGGCCGCGGCGAGGGCCGCGCCGAACTCCTCCGTGAAGGCGAGCAGCCGGTAATCCTCCCGTCGCGGCCACCGCTCGAGGTCCGGGAAGTCGCGCTCGCCCGCAAGGTGCAGGACGGCGGGCCCCTCCCCGGCGAAGGCCTCGAATGCGGCCTCATTGAGACTCCGGGCGCCCTGACTTCCTCCGAAGACGAGCACGACCGGGCCTTCGGCGGGCAGCTCGAAGGCGTGCCGAGCGGCCGCCTCTGCGGGCGGGCGCGAGCGCGCGGGGATCGGCCGCCCGACGACGCGGTACTTCGGCCCCTCGAGGCCCTCGAGCGGAAATGCGCAATAAACGCGCTCTGCGAACGGGGCGGCCAGCCGGTTGGCGAGGCCCAGATGGGCGTCGGCCTCGGTCAGCGCCGCAGGGATCCGCAGGATTCCGGCGGCCAACACCATGGGCCCGCCGACATAGCCACCCGCGCCGAGGACGACATCTGGACGGCGACGACGGAGGATTCGCAGGGCCGCGGCCGGCGCGAAGGCGTCCCGGACGAGCGCGCTCGCCAGCCGGAGGCTGGCCTCTCGCGGGATCCCCTCCACCCCGAACCCGTCGAACTCGAGGCCGGCCGAGCGGGCGAGCCGCTCCTCGACGGAGTCAGGCCGACCGGCGAGCCTGACGGGCGCGCCGCGACTCAGCAGCGACTCGGCGACCGCGAGCGCGGGAAGGACGTGGCCGGCGGTCCCTCCGGCGGCGATCAGGCAGCTCGGCATGTGATTTGGCGGCATGGTTGACGGCGATGTTAAGGAGGATGCCCACGGAGGCGAGGCCGACGATGAGGCTCGAGCCGCCGTAGGAGACGAACGGAAGCGGAATGCCGGTGAGCGGCGCCAGCCCCATGACCGCGCTCACGTTGACCGCGGCTTGGCCGCAGACGAGCGCCGTGATCCCCGCCGCCAGCAGCTTGCCGAAGGGGTCGCGGCAGGCGAGCGCCACGTTGAAGCCCGCGTACCCGAAGACCACGAAGGCGCCGAGGACGCCGAGCGCGCCGAGCAACCCGAGCTCTTCGCCGACGATGGCGAAGATCATGTCCGTCGAGGCTTCCGGCAGGTAGTAGACCTTCTGGACGCTCTCGCCCAGACCGACCCCGAAGAAGCCTCCCGAGCCGAGCGCGAGCATCGCCTGCACGCTCTGAAACCCCGCCCCCTCGGGATCCTGCCACGGGTCGAGGAAGCTTAGGATGCGCTCCCGGCGATACGGCTCGAGCCAGATGGCGGCGAGCACGAGCGAGATTCCGACGGTCCCAGCGCCGACGAGCGTCGAGGCGCGCGTCCCCGCGACGACGAGGACCGCGCCGGCCATGACCGCGATCGCGATGGTCGTTCCCAGGTCGGGCTCCAGGAGGATGAACGCGAACGCCGTTCCGAAGACCATTCCGATCGGGCGCAGCAGCTCGCCCAGTGACCGGGGAGCGGGACGCCGCGCCAGGTAGGCGGCGAGCCAGAGCGCGAGCGCGAGCTTGGCAAGCTCCGAGGGCTGGAGGGTCGCCGGCCCCACCGTGAGCCAGCGCTTGGCGCCGTTGACGGGCGTCCCGAGGACGAGCACGGCGACGAGCAGGCCGAAGCTGGTGAGCAGGAGCGGGGCGACGGCGAAGCGGAGGCGGCGGTAGTCGGTCCGGGAGAGGAGCGCGAGGGCGACGACCCCGACGAGCGCGTAGGCCGCCTGACGCTTCAGGTAGTAGGCGGGGTCGTCCGCAGCGAGCGCGGCCCGGGCGGAGCTCGCGCTGTACACCATGACGAGGCCGAACGCGACGAGCCCGAGCGTGACGAGGACGAGCAGGTGGTACTCAGGGCCGCTTCCGCCGCGCCGCCTCACAACGCCTTCACGAGCTGGCGGAACCTCTCCCCTCGCTCCTCGAAGTCCGCGAACTGGTCGTAGCTCGCGCACGCGGGCGAGAGCAGCACGACGTCGCCGGGCTCGGCGTCGGCGCGCGCGTCCGCGACCGCCCGCTCGAGGTCGCCCGAGTGCTCGAACCGGACGCCCTCGGACGCGAGAGCCTCGGCGATCTCGTCCGCGGACTCGCCGATGAGGTAGGCGCGCGAGACTCCGGCCTCGCGGGCGCGGCGGGCAAGGCCGCCGAAGGACGTGCCCTTGCGGCTCCCGCCGAGGATGACGCGGAGCCCGGGCGGGTAGGCGCCGAGGGCGCCCTCGGCGGCCTCCGGATTCGTCGCCTTCGAGTCGTTGACCCAGCGGACCCCGTCGACCTCGCGGACGAGCTCGAGACGATGCGGGACGCCGGCGAACGTCCGTAGCGCCGTCGCGATCGCCGCGTCGGAGATCCCCACCGCCCTTGCTGCGGCGGTTGCGGCCGCTGCGTTCTCACGGTTGTGCCCCCCGGGGAGGCGCGGCTCGGCGGGGAGCGGGTCGTCGCCGGCGAACTCGATGCGCTGCCCGCTTCCGGGCACAGGCGCGAAGCCGCGCGGGACGACCGCGACGTCACCCGGGCCCTGATTCTCGAAGATGCGGAGCTTCGCGGCTCGGTACGCGTCGAGCTCGCCGTGGCGGTCGAGGTGGTCGGGCGTCAGGTTGAGCAGCACGGCGACGCGCGGCCGGAACGCGTCGATGTCCTCGAGCTGGAAGCTTGACAGCTCGCAGACGATCCACGCGTCGTCGCCGATCGCGCCGTCCAGGCCGGTGAGCGGGCGGCCGACATTCCCGGCGACGGCCACCGGCCGCTCGGCCGCGCGGAACACCTCACCGAGGAGCTCGCTCGTCGTCGTCTTCCCGTTCGTACCCGTCACGCCGAGCACGGGGTTCGGGAGAAGGCGTGAGCCGAGCTCGACCTCGCTCCACACGGTCACTCCGCGCGAGCGCGCGGCGGCCGCGAGGGGTGCCTCGCTCGGAACTCCGGGGCTCTTCACCAGCAGGTCCACGCCATCGAGGAGCGCGGGGTCCTCCGCGCCGAGGACGACTTCGACGCCGCGCTCCCGAAGCCTCCCGGCGTCGAGCTCCTGATCCCGGTCGACGCCGACGACCCGAACGCCCCGGCGGGCGAGCGCGAGCGCCGCCGCCTGGCCCGAGCGCGCGAGGCCGAGAACGACTGCCTTCTCAGGAAGCGAATTCAGAGGCGTAGCGGTAATAGAGCACGAAGCCGCAGGCGCAGAGGATCGCGGTGACGATCCAGAAGCGCACCATGATCCGGGTCTCGGACCAGGCCTTCATCTCGAAGTGGTGATGCAGCGGGGCCATGAGCAGGACGCGCCGGCCGAACCGCTTGAAGCTCACGACCTGGATGATCACGGAGAGCGCCTCGATGACGAAGATCCCGCCGATGAGGATGAGGAGGGACTCCGTCTTCGTCATGATCGCGAAGGCCGCGAGAGCGCCGCCAAGGCCCATCGATCCCGTGTCCCCCATGAAGACCTGCGCGGGGAAGGCGTTGTACCAGAGGAACCCGATCGAGGCTCCGACGAGGCTTGCGCCCAGGATGGCGAGGTCGAGGTCGACCTGATCGGCTCTCCCGATGGCGCGGATGGACGCGAGCGCGGCGACGAGGCTCATCGCCGTGTAGGTGAGGATGGAGATCGTCGTCGTCCCGGCGGCCAGGCCGTCGATCCCGTCGGTGAGGTTCACGCCGTTGGCGGCGCCGGCGATGATGACGAAGAGGAGCACGTACCAGCCCCACGAGAGTGGCAGGTCGACGCCGAGCAACGGAAGGTAGACGTCGGTCGTCAGCGGGTCGTCGAGCCCGCGGGTCGCCACGACGGCGACGACGACCGTGATCGCGCCGAGCCAGAGGAGCTTCCAGCGGCCGGCGAGGCCGAGCGAGCGCCGGCGCGAGACCTTCGTCCAGTCGTCCACGAACCCGATCGCGGCGCAGCCGAGCGTGACGAAGAAGGCGGTGACGGCCGGCAGCGTCCGCCCGGAGAAGATGAGGAAGGGGATCGCCATCGAGATCATGATCAGGAGGCCGCCCATGGCCGGCGTCCCCTGCTTGACGACGTGACCCTTCGGACCCTCCTCCCGGATCTGCTGTCCGAACTCGTTCTTGCGCAGGAAGTCGATGAACTTGGGGCCTGAGAGAATGGAGATGACCATCGCCAGCACGCCCGCGAGCAGGACCTCGACCATAGATGGAGCCTAAGGTTAGAGGGGGCTCAGGCCGGGACGACCGCCACAGCCTCGGCGATGAGCTCGAGGCCCATGGCCCGCGAGCCCTTCACGAGGACACAGTCGCCGGGTTGGAGGACGGTCCGGAGGGCGGCGAGCCCCTGTTCGACGCTCGCAGCCCAGCGCGTGACGGGAACGCCGCGCGCTCCCTGGATGTAGTTGCGGGCGAGAGGCCCGACGGCGACGAGCACCTCGACCCCGGCCCGGGCGGCGGCCGCCCCGACGTCGCGGTGATAGGCGGGCGCGCCGGGCCCGAGTTCCGCCATGTCGCCGAGCACGGCGACCTTGCGGCAGTCACCGCCCCGGTCGCGCAGGTGCTCGAGCGCCGCCGCCATCGAGAGCGGGTTCGCGTTGTAGCAATCGTTCACCAGAACCCCGCCGCCTGGGAGCGGAACCTCCTCGCCGCGGAGGCGCGAGAGCGTCACCTGCCGGGCGCCCCTCTGCGCCTTTCCGAGCGGAAGGTCGAGGGCGTGATACGCGGCCAGGGCTGCGAGGGCGTTGGTCGCGTTGTAGCGCGAGCCGAAGCTGAACTCGAGCGTGAGCGGGCGGCCGAAAGCCTCGACGCGGATGCGCGAGCCGCCTTCGCGCGCGGCGAAGTAGCTCAGCCTGACGTCACCGCCGTCCCCGAAGCGAAAGACGCGGATGTCACCGCGCGCGAGGTACGGCTCGAGGTAGGCCTCGCCCGCCGGGACGACGGCCGCACCGCCCGGCGGCAGGCTCTCGATCAGCTCCGCCTTCGCCTGCGCAACGCGTTCGACCGTGCCGAGGAGCTCGAGGTGGACGGGGCCGACGCTCGTGACGATGCCCACGTCCGGCTGGGCGATCTCGCAGAGCTCGCCGATCTGGCCGAGGCCGCGCATGCCCATCTCGACGATCGCGATCTCCGTGTCCTCCTCGAGGCGGCAGAGCGTCAGCGGGAGGCCGATCTCGTTGTTCTGGCTTCCTTCGGCGACGACCGTGGCCGCGTGCGGTGCGCAAAGGGCGCCGAGGATGTCCTTCGTGGATGTCTTCGCCGTCGAGCCGGTGACGGCGACGACCTTGGCGCTCGACCGCTCCCGGACGGTGCGTCCGAGGGCGCCGAGCGCGCCGAAGGCGTCCTCAGGAACGAGTGCCGCGGCAGCCCCGGCCGCGAGCGCTTCCGCGACGAAGTCGAGGCCGCGGCCGACCGCGACGAAGAGGTCGCCGGGCTCCGTTCGCCGCGAGTCGATCGCGACGCCTGTCGCCCGCTCGGCGTCGGGCGCGCGCTCGAGGCGGCCCGGTGCCAGCCGTTCGACTTCTTCCAGCCCGAGCGGGATCATGCCGCCGCGCCGAGGCGCCGGAGGGCGTCCCGTGCGACCTCGCGGTCGTCGAATGGGATCGTGCGGTCGCGAAGCTCCTGCCCCTGCTCGTGACCCTTCCCTGCGATGACGACGACGTCTCCGTCGTCGGCCTCCCCGATCGCGCGGGCGATCGCGGCGGCGCGATCGGGCTCGACGCCCTCGTCGCCGCTCATGCCGGCGAGGATCTCCTCGATGATGGCCAGGGGCTCCTCGCTCCGCGGGTTGTCCGAGGTGACGATTGCGCGGTCGGCGAGCCTGCTCACGACTTCACCCATGAGCGACCGTTTGGCGCGATCTCTGTCCCCACCGCAGCCGAAGACGCAGATGAGGCGCCCGGCCGTGAGGCGGCGCGCTTCCGCGAGGACATTCTCGAGGGCCTCGGGAGTGTGCGCGTAGTCGACGAGGACGGCGAACGGCTGACCCGC
>Ga0209859_1000330_pt1 | contig 11408 bp, 10 predicted proteins | sample GWRWS3_50_60_FD_187241 | JGI IMG/M metagenome (GOLD analysis project Ga0209859, IMG submission 187241) | Riverbed sediment microbial communities from areas with vegetation nearby in Columbia River, Washington, USA - GW-RW S3_50_60 (SPAdes)... | ecosystem: Environmental > Aquatic > Freshwater >... | reverse complement strand
AGAAGTGAGAATGCCGGCATGAGTAGCGAAAGACGGGGGAGGAGCCCGTCCGCCGAATGCCCAAGGGTTCCTGGGGAAGGTTCATCCGCCCAGGGTTAGTCGGGACCTAAGGCGAGGCCGAGAGGCGTAGCCGATGGACGACTGGTTGATATTCCAGTACCACCTCATCCGCGCCAAGCCCGAATCCGAGGTACTAAGGGAACCCCTTCGGGGGCTACCGACCAACTCGGTACTAGGGCAGCGAAGGGGGGACGCAGGAGGGTAGGTCGACCCACGCGATGGTCGTCGTGGGGCAAGTGCGTAGGGGGGTTCCCCAGGCAAATCCGGGGAGCCATCAACCCTGAGGCACGATGCCGAGCCGCTCTAGGTGAAGCGACTGATCCCATGCTGCCGAGAAAAGCCTCTAGCGAGTGGTTGAGGTGCCCGTACCCCAAACCGACTCAGGTGGGCAAGTAGAGAATACTCAGGCGATCGAGAGAACCCTGGTTAAGGAACTCGGCAAATTGCCTCCGTAACTTCGGGAGAAGGAGGACCACGGTAGGGTGACGGCCTTCGCGGCCCGAGCTCGATGTGGTGGCACAAACCAGGCCCAAGCGACTGTTTACTAAAAACACAGGTCCGTGCGAAGTCGTAAGACGATGTATACGGACTGACACCTGCCCGGTGCTGGAACGTTACGGGGAGGGGTCAGCTCCCTTCGGGGGGCGAAGCTCCGAACCTAAGCGCCAGTAAACGGCGGCCGTAACTATAACGGTCCTAAGGTAGCGAAATTCCTTGTCGGGTAAGTTCCGACCTGCACGAATGGTGCAACGACTTGGGCACTGTCTCAACCGGGGACTCGGCGAAATTGCAGTACGAGTAAAGATGCTCGTTACCCGCGACAGGACGGAAAGACCCCGGGACCTTTACTGCAGCTTGGTGTTGGGTTCTGGCAGATGTTGCGTAGGATAGGCGGGAGGCTTCGAAGCCCGGGCTCCGGCTCGGGTGGAGCCAACCTTGAAATACCGCCCTTCATCTGTCGGGACTCTAACCTCGGTCCGTGATCCGGATCGGGGACAGCGCCTGGTGGGCAGTTTGACTGGGGCGGTTGCCTCCTAAAGTGTAACGGAGGCGCCCAAAGGTTCCCTCAGCCTGGTTGGCAATCAGGCGTCGAGTGCAAGGGCACAAGGGAGCTTGACTGCGAGACCGACGGGTCGAGCAGGTGCGAAAGCAGGGCCTAGTGATCCGACGACTCCCTGTGGAAGGGTCGTCGCTCAACGGCTAAAAGGTACCCCGGGGATAACAGGCTGATCGCTCCCAAGAGTCCATATCGACGGAGCGGTTTGGCACCTCGATGTCGGCTCGTCTCATCCTGGGGCTGGAGCAGGTCCCAAGGGTCGGGCTGTTCGCCCGTTAAAGAGGCACGCGAGCTGGGTTTAGAACGTCGTGAGACAGTTCGGTCCCTATCCGTCGTGGGCGTAGGAGACTTGCGGGGAGCTGCCCCTAGTACGAGAGGACCGGGGCGGACGAACCTCTGGTGTGCCAGTTGTCGCGCCAGCGGCACGGCTGGTTAGCCACGTTCGGAAGAGATAAGCGCTGAAAGCATCTAAGTGCGAAACTCGCCCCTAGATGAGGTCTCCCACTGGGCAACCAGGTAAGGCCCCTCGCAGACTACGAGGTTGATAGGCCGGAGGTGTAAGCGCGGCAACGCGTTGAGCCGACCGGTACTAATAGGCCGAGGACTTGACTTTGCTCGCGCTCGCTATCGCAGTTCCCGAGCTCTGCTCGGGGGCCGCGCTCCCGTTAGCCTTCCCGATCGCAACGCATCGGGAGACACCGTTTCGGTGGTCATAGCGGAGGGGAAACACCCGGTCCCATCCCGAACCCGGAAGTTAAGCCCTCCAGCGCCGATGGTACTGCCCGGGCAACTGGGTGGGAGAGTAGGTCGCCGCCGGACACTTGTCCGAAGAGCCGCCCCGAATAGGGCGGCTCTTCTGGTTCGGGCCCCGGTACGCTCTTCGGCATGCCCAAGGCGATGCGTCCGCGACCGGGTCCCAAGGCGGGTCCGAAGACCCGGCGGCCCGGGCTTCCCCCCGACGTGGTCTCCGAGCTGCGGCACATGTCGCGGACCGGCAAGGCCGACATGGCGATCGCCCGGCTGGAACGCGCGGTGGTGCTGCTCGACCGGGGCGACGCGCCCGGAGCGGCCGCCGAGGCCGCGAAGGCCAAGGAGCTCGCGTCGCGGGCACCCGCCGTCCGCGAGATCCTGGGGCTCGCGCTCTATGAGCTCGAGCGGTTCTCGGAGGCTCTGTCGGAGATGCAGGCCTACCGGCGGATGTCCGGGCGTGCCGACCAGAACCACATCATCGCGGACTGCCTCCGGTCGCTCGGCCGGCCCGATCGCGCGGTGCCCCTCGCGGAGGAGGCGCTCGCATCCAAGGGCGTGCCGCTCGCGGCCAAGGCGGAGGCGGTGATCGTCGCGTCGAGCGCACTCGCCGATCAAGGCAAGTTCGATCAGGCGCTCGGGATGCTGCGGCGGATCCGCACGCGCGACGACGTCGCGGGTCCCGAGGTGATCCGCGTCTGGTACGTGACCGGGAGCATCCTCGAGCAGGCCGGACGGCGGGCCGACGCGCTCCGTGAATTCCGCAAGATCCTGCGCCACGACCCGAGCGCGTTCGACGCGGCCGAGCGCGCCGCTCAGCTCGCCTGACCTGTCTCGGCCGATCGTCGCTGCTCCCGCACCCTCGACCAGTAGCCGACGATCCCCATCGCGTTCATCCGGATGCTCGACAGCGTCTCCATGGCCTGCAGGTCGAGCTTGGCCTCGGCCCCGGTCTGGGCGTCCGCGCGCGCGACCTCCTGGAGCACTCGAACGATCTCGTCCAGGTCCTCCGTGCGCTCGAGGGCCTCGCCGACCGCATCGGTCCACGCCCGGAACCGCTCGACCGCGAGATCGCAGATGCGCTCGACCTCCTCCACCGGTCCGAAGTGCGAGAACAGGAGCATCGCTCCACGCGCCCGCTCTCGGATCCGATCGATCGAGGCGATCGCGAGCTCGAGATCGTAGTCGGGCGGTGGTGTGGCCGGACGGAGCACCCGCGCGTCGGGCGGGTGGATGCCGAGAGCATCCCCCGTGAAGACCGCTCCCGTGGCGGAGTCCACGAGCGCCACGTGATGCTTCGCGTGGCCGGGTGTCGAGACGGCCTCGAGATGCCGACGGCCGAGCTCGATCAGGTCGCCATTGCCCAGAGCTCGGATCCGCTGGGCCGCAACGGGTTCGACGGGCCCGAACAGCGACGCCATCGTCTCCGCCCCGTAGATGGAGGTCACGCTCGCGAGCAAGCGGGTGGGATCGGCGAGATGCCGTGCGCCGCGTTCGTGCACCCACACCGTCGCGTTCGGGAAGCGTTTGGCGATGCGCCACACACCTCCGGCGTGGTCGAGATGGATGTGCGTCACCACGACGTGCGCGAGGTCGGTGCGCCCGATCCCGAGACGTTCGAGACCGGCCACGACGGGTTCGTACGACGTGGCCGGTCCGGTCTCGACGATCGCCGGCTCGTCCGCGTCGAGCAGGTACGCGGCGGTGGCGCGCCGGCGGCCGCCGAAGAACGTGTCGATCGCGGTGATCCCTCGCGCGACCTCGGAGACGACGGGCTCCACGTCGCGAGTCTACGGCCCTGTCGGTGGGCGGTGCTACGGTCCGCGTCGAAGGGGGGAGTCGGGATGATCGAGGACACATGGATCGAGGTCCTACGGATCCAAGACACATGGTGACGGTCAACGTCGTCGTGCTCGCGGGCACCGTCGCGGCCGATCCGGTCGAACGACGGATGCCGTCGGGCGATGAGGTGACCGAGCTCCGGCTCTCCGTTCCGGAAGCGGGCAATCGTCTCCTCCCTCTGCCCGTCGCGCTCTGGCACAAGGACGTGGGCAAGCGCGTCCTGAAGCCGATCGCGAAGGGCGACGACGTGCTGGTGTACGGCCAGCTCGTCCGGCGCTTCTACCGGAGCGGAGCCGGAGCGCGGAGCCTGACCGAGGTGGTAGCCGCGGGGATCAAGAAGCTCGAGCCCGTCGTCGCCGACTGAGTCCGCCTCACGCGGTTGGCCCGTCGAGGTCGAGCGGTCGCATCACGAGGCCCGTGCGGGGCTTCGGCCAGAAGAACGTCGACTTCTGGGGGAGACGCTCGCCGCGATCGATCACATCCCGGATGCGGGTGGCATCCGTCGGCGGCAAGAAGTAGGCGGCAACGGCCTCCCGGACCCGAACGGCGTCGTCCGCCTCCACCGCGTCGGGGGTGTAGCGGAGCTTCTCGTCGGCGCTCCGCAGGACCTGTTCGTGGAGGGCGGAGACGGCGGGAGGCGTGCCCGAGAGCTCCGCCACCCGATGGACCGGGATGCCGTCCTCGAGCGACATCGAGCCGTAGACGAGCCGCTCGTCGCTCACGGTCTCGAGGATCTCGCCCAGATCCCGCACGCGCGTCCCCACCGGCTCGAACGGGCCGCTCGTCTGGATCCGGTGGAACGGCAGCACCGGGGGCTCCTGCACCGCCGCATCGGCGACGAACATCATCACGCGATCCCACGGGCCCGCTCCGTGCGAAGCCCGCATCTCGTCTCGGTACCGCAGGGCCATCGAGTACCGGTGGTGACCGTCGGCGATCATCAGCGACTCGGGCTCGAGCGACGTCGCGACCTCCGGGTTCGGCTCGCTCACCCAGAGCCGGTGCTCGACCCCCGCCTCGTCGGTGGTGAACGCCGCGGGCTCGGAGGTCGTCTCCCGGTCCAGGAAGGAAGCGAACGGCTCGCTCGGGCCGCGGAACACCGCGTGGATGCTCGACAGGTTGGTTCGGACCGCACGCATGAGGCGGAGGCGATCTTCGATCGGACCGGGAATCGTCTGCTCGTGCGGCACGATCGAGCCGCCCCAGTCCTCGAGCTCCACCGCGCCGACCAGCCCCCGCATCGTTCGCCGCCGGCCGTGTAACGAGAACCGCATCTCGTACGGGAAGAAGGAAGGAGCGTCCGTCGGGACGAGCGCGCCCGTTGCACGCCACGCATCGAGCTGTTGCGCCGCCTGCCTATACTTGTCGTCCGCCCCGCCGTCAACGGCTCCGTTCGGTCCGAGGACGAGGCGGATCACGTTGTACGGGCTCGCGTCGAGGAAGTGCCGCCGCGCCGCTTCGGAGATGACGTCGTAGGGCGGCGTCGTGACCAGATCGTACGAGCCGACGATCGAGCGGTCGAACGACAGGCCGACGAAGGGCGAGATGCGAGACATGCACCATGTATAGCAGCAGCCCTCAGACCGATCCGCCCCGCGAGAGCGCCTACGACCTCTTCTCCAGGGGCATGCGCCTCCTCCGCGACGGCCACCCCCACCAGGCGGCGATGCTGCTCGGGCGCGCGAAGCTGATGGAGCCGGACAAGGCGTCGATCCGCGAGGCCCTGGGGCGCGCTCTCTTCATGTCGGGGAGGACCCTTCCGGCGCGGCGCGAGTTCGCGAAGGTCGTCCAGATCGAGCCCGCGAGCGACTACGCGCACTTCGCGCTCGCGCTCGCGTGCGAGCGCACCGGCCAGCGCACCAGGGCGATCGGGCACCTCAAGCTCGCGATCGTGATGCGTCCCGGGACCGAGGACTACGAACGCGCGCTCGAACGCCTCGCGGGCTGATGCTCGCCGAGCGCTACGACTGCATCCTGTTCGACCTCGACGGGGTCCTGTACCGGGGCGAGGAAGCCGTCCCCGCAGCCCCTCCTACGCTCGCCGAGCTGAGGGCACGCAGCGTCCGTCTGGTCTTCCTCACGAACAACTCGGCCCGAACGCCGGAGCAGGTCGCCGGCAATCTCCGCGCGATCGGGATCGCGGCCGATCCGAACGAGGTGGTCACCTCCGCGTTGGCGACGGCCGAGCTGCTCGGGCGGCGAGGCGGTGGCCGAGTGTTCGTGATCGGCCAGAACGGCGTCCTTGCGGCGCTCGCCGGCGCCGGGCTCGAGATCCTCGAGGGCGAGCCGGAGACGGCCGACCTGGTCGTGGTCGGGTTCGACGGCGGTGCGACGTACGCGAAGCTCAAGACCGCGTGCCTGTTGGTCCAACGGGGCGCGAAGCTGGTCGCGACGAACGCGGACGGGTCCTACCCGGCCGCCGACGGTCTGTGGCCGGGTGCGGGTGCCTTGCTCTCGGTCATCACGACGACGACCGGCGCAGAGCCGGAGGTGATCGGAAAGCCGTTCGCTCCGCTGTTCGAGGCCGGTCTACGGCGCGGCGGGGGCGGGCGCCCGCTCGTCGTGGGCGACCGCCTCGAGACGGACATCGAGGGGGCCGCGAGGCTCGGCTGGGACACGATGCTGGTGCTCACGGGGGTCTCGGGCCGGGCCGACGTCGAGGCGACGGGCGTGCGGCCCACCCTGATCGCCGAGGACGTGTCCGCCCTGCTCCAGGACCCGTAGGGGAGCGGGCGCCCGCGGCGCTATCCTTTCGGTCGTGGCGCCGAACGGCGCTGCAACGTGACCGAACATGAGGAGTTGACCGAGATGGCCGACGTTCTGGAACAGATCCGTGAGTACATGGAGGCGGCGATCGGCAAGCTCTCGCCGGCCAAGGCCCAGGACCTCGCCAAGTCGCTCACCAAGGGGCAGGGACGCGACCAGGTGACGAAGACGGCGAAGGACCTGCTGGCGTGGTCGAACAAGAACCGGGAACGCCTCACCAGCATGGTCCAGACCGAAGTCAAGTCGCAGCTGAAGACGATCGGGGTCGCGTCCCGTGACGAGGTGGACGCCCTGCGCAAGCGCGTTCGCGAGCTGGAGCGCGGACAGGGTAAGAAGTCCACGCGGAAGCGGACGACGGCCAAGCGGTCGACGGCCAAGAGCGCGGCCGGCTCTCCGACCTCCCGCCCCCCGACCGAGCAGGCCTGACGCCGGTCGTCGTGGCGCGCCGGCGACTCGACGCCGAGCTCGTGCGCCGCGGCCTGGTCGCGACACGGACGCAAGCACAGGTAGCCGTTCGGGACGGCCTGGTCCTGGTGTCGGGTCGTGCCGCGAGCAAGCCCTCCACGCTGGTCGACCCGGGCACCCCGGTGGAGCTGGTCGGTCCACCCCGCAGGTTCGTGTCCCGTGCGGGCGGGAAGCTGGAAGCCGCGTTGGAGCGTTTCGACGTCGACGTTGCCGCCCGGCACGGTCTCGATGCCGGCGCCTCGACGGGTGGGTTCACCGATTGCCTCCTGCGCCGAGGAGCGGCGCACGTGATCGCAGTCGACGTCGGGTACGGGCAGCTCGCCTGGTCGTTGCGGACGGACGAGCGCGTCACGGTGCTCGAGCGCACGAACGTGCGTGACCTGCGACCGGAGGACCTGCCGTACCGCCCCGAGATCGTGGTGGCCGACCTCTCGTTCATCTCGCTCCGCACGGTGGTGCCGGTACTCGCATGGGTCGCGTCGGTCGGCGCCGACCTTGTGCTCCTGGTCAAACCGCAGTTCGAGGTCGGGCGTGAGCGGGTCGGGTCGGGAGGCGTCGTTCGCGACCCGGACGCCTGGCGAGACGCCGTGCGCGGCGTAGCCGACACCTGCGTCCAGGAAGGGCTCACGGTCGGCGCCGTGATGGCTTCGCCGCTCCCCGGGCCGGCCGGCAACCTCGAGTTCCCGCTCCACGCGAGGCTGGGACCCGCGGGCACGACGCTGGAGCTGGAAGCCGCGATCGAGGAGGCGCGCGGGATCCGGGGTGTCGGGGAAGGGGTGCGCTCGTGAAATCGGCGGGGTTCGTCGTCCACCCCGGTCGGCCCGCGGCGATCGAGGCCGCGCGAGGGCTCGAGGATTGGCTCCAGCAGCGGGGGATCGAGACGCGCGTGCTGAACGGGGACGACGCCGCGGACGAAGCCCGCGGCGTCGCGTTCGCCCGGGGTCTCGATCTGGTGGTGTCGGTGGGCGGGGACGGCACGTTCCTGCGCGCGGCCCTGGTGGCCTCGAGATCGGGGGTCCCGGTGCTCGGCGTGAAGGTCGGACGGATGGGGTTCCTGACCGAGGTCGAACCCGATCAGGCGACGGCGCCCCTCGAGCGGATGCTTGACGGCTCGGCGCGGATCGAGGAGCGGCTCGCGGTCGTTGCCGAGGGTTCGTCCTTCGAACCCCAGTGGGCCCTGAATGAGGTCATCGTCGAGAAGAGCGCGCGGCACCGGTTGATCCGGCTCGCACTCTTCGTCGACCACGCCTACGTGACGACGTTCTCCGCCGACGGCGTCATCTCGGCGACGCCGACGGGCTCGACGGCATACTCGTTCAGCGCCGGTGGGCCGATCGTCTCGCCATCGGTCCCGTGCATCGTCGTGACGCCGATCGCCGCGCACATGGTGTTCGACCGCTCGTTGGTGCTCGCCTCCGACCAGCGCGTCCGGCTCGAGGTGATCGGGGAGGAGCCCGGGTTGCTCTCCGTGGACGGCAGGGCGAGCCTCGAGCTCCCCGTCGGATCCACGGTTCGGATCGGCCGGGCCCGGACGCCGGCGCGGCTCGTCCGCCGCGAGGACGCGCCGGCTTTCCACGACCTCGTCCGTGACAAGTTCGACCTCCCCGGGACCGTCGGCGGAGCGGTCTAGGATCGAGACGTGCTCCGCGAGCTCCACATCAGCGGTCTCGGCGTGATCGACGACCTCAACCTCGAGCTGCATCCCGGTCTGAACGTCCTCACCGGCGAGACGGGCACCGGCAAGACCATGGTCACCGTCGGGCTCCAGCTCGCGCTCGGCCGGCGAGGCGGCTCGTCGCTCGTACGCGAAGGCGCCTCGGCCGCGAAGGTGCAGGCGCGGTTCGACGCGCCGCCGTCGGCGGTGAGCGCCGGCTGGGCGGAGGACGACGAGGTCCTGCTCGCGCGGACGGTGACGGCCGAGGGCCGAAGTTCCGCACGGGTGGGCGGTCAGCTGGCGCCGGTGTCCGCGCTCACCGAGCTCGCGGGAGAGCTCGTCGAGGTGCACGGCCAGCACGACGGACAACGGCTGCTGTCCGCGGTCGCGCAGACCCGGTTCCTGGATCGGTTCGCCGGCGGTGAGCACCTCGACGCGGTGGAGGCGCTCCGCGTCGAGCACGAAGGTCTCCGTGAGGCGCGAGGGAAGCTTGCCGAGCTCGACGAACGTGAGCGGGACCGCGAGCGCCAGATGGACCTTCTCGCGTACCAGGTTCGCGAGATCCAGTCGGCGGCGCCGCGACCGGGCGAGACCCACCAGTTGAAGCTCGAGGCGGCCCGGCTCGACCACGCCGACAGGCTGTTGCAACGCGCCTCGGCCGCCGAGCGTGGGCTCGCCGCCGAGGAAGGAGCTGCGGACGCGCTTGCAGCGGTGTCCGCCGAGTTGCGGGCTGCGGGAGAGGTGGATCCGGCCGCCGGCGAGCTCGCGGAACGAGCGTTCGAGCTGAGCGCTGCGGCCACCGAGCTGGCGGTCGAGGTCCGGACCTACCGCGAACGACTGGAGCTCGACCCCGCGCGACTGGACGAGGTGCGCGAGCGGATCGCCGTGCTCGACGCCCTGCAGCGCAAGTACGGGACGGGAGAGGAGGAGGTGCTCGCGTTCCTCGCTCGCGCGGCCGAGAGCCTGGACGGGCTCGCCGGCGTCGAGCAGGCGCGGGAGCGGGCCGCGCTGGAGGTGTCCGAACGGGTCGAACGTGTCACGGCCCTCGCGACGGCGGTCTCGGACGGTCGCGACCGCGCGATGCCGCAGCTCACCACGGCCCTGCAGGAGGAGCTCCCGGAGCTCGGGATGGAGGAGGCGACGATCGAGGTCACGCTCGTCCCCAACGCGGAGCTGCTCTCGACCGGAGCCGAGCACGCGGAGTTCGTGTTCTCCGGCGGGCCGAGCCAGCCCGCCCAGCCACTCGCGAAGGTCGCGTCGGGCGGCGAGCTCTCCAGGACGATGCTCGCGTGCCGGAGCGTGCTGGTCGATCTGGACGACGTGCCGACCTTGATCTTCGACGAGGTGGACGCGGGGATCGGCGGGCGGGCCGGGGTCGCCGTCGGGCGGCGTCTCGCGAACCTGGCGCTCCGCCGTCAGGTCGTGGTCGTGACCCATCTGCCGCAGATCGCCTCGTTCGCCGACCGGCACATCCGGGTCCGCAAGGACGGGGGGACCGCTTCGGTCGAGGTGCTGGACGACGCGGATCGCGTGGAGGAGCTCTCGCGGATGCTGGCCGGTCTTCCCGGCAGCGATGCGGCGGCCGCCCACGCCGCGGAGCTGCTGACCGAGGCCGGGCGCAGCAGGGAACGGTCTCCCTAACACGGCCTGGTGGCTCCCGGGATGCCCGGGCGCCCCCAACTGCGTCTCCGATACGCTTTCCCCGCGAGGGCCGGCCGCGTCCGTTTCACCGGCTCTGGCCTGGGCCGAACGCTCGCCCGGGCCGAGGATCGATAAGGAGGCGCCCCACGTTCGGGACGAAACCGAGGAGCCTGCTCCGGCGTCCGTTGCGGCGACCGAAGCCGCAGGCCGGCGTCGCGCGTGTGGATGCGCGGACCAAGCGGCTGGTTCAGCGCGTGCAGCCGGGTGAGATCGCGGTGATCGACCACGAGGACCTGGACGGCGTCTCAGCCGAGGCGCTCGTCGCGGCCGGCGTCGGCGGAGTGGTCAACGCCGCGCGTTCGATCAGCGGCCGCTACCCGAACCTCGGTCCGATCCGGTTGCTCGAGGCCGGCATCCCGCTGGTCGACGGGGTTGGGCCCCTCCTGCTCGGCAAGGTGCACGAGGGTGACCAGCTACGGCTGTACGGGGACCGGATCTACGCGGGCGAGCGCCTCGTCGGCGTCGGGATCCGACAGAGCACGGCCAAGGTCCGCGGGTCGATGGGGGAGGCCCAGCTCAGGCTGGCAGAGCGCTTCGAATCCTTCGCCCGCAACACGGTCGACTACATGCAGCGCGAGCGCGATCTTCTGTTCGGCGGGTCCGGGCTGCCGGCGCTCGAGCACGATCTCACGCACCGTCCCGTCCTGGTCGTGGTCCGTGGCTTCAACTACAAGGAGGACCTCGCCGTGCTTCGCCCGTACATCCGGGACGTGCGGCCGGTCCTGCTCGGCGTCGACGGCGGCGCCGATGCCCTGATCGAGGCGGGCTACACGCCCGACCTGATCCTCGGCGACATGGACAGCGTGTCCGACGAGGCGCTCTCGTTCGCCGGAACCGCTCCGCGGCGGTGGTTCCGGGGGCGGCAGCAGACGGAGCTGGTCCTGCACGCCTACCAGCACGGGCTCGCGCCCGGGCGGGAGCGGCTCGAGGCGCTGGGTGTGCCGTTCCGTGTCGTCGAGGCGGCGGGGACCAGCGAGGACGCCGCGTTCCTGCTCGCCCACGAGAAGGGCGCCGAGACGATCGTCGCGGTGGGCAGCCACGGGAATCTCCGCGAGTTCCTCGACAAGGGACGCGAGGGGATGTCGAGCACGTTCCTGGTCCGGCTGCGCGTCGGCG
>Ga0209859_1000329_pt1 | contig 11422 bp, 10 predicted proteins | sample GWRWS3_50_60_FD_187241 | JGI IMG/M metagenome (GOLD analysis project Ga0209859, IMG submission 187241) | Riverbed sediment microbial communities from areas with vegetation nearby in Columbia River, Washington, USA - GW-RW S3_50_60 (SPAdes)... | ecosystem: Environmental > Aquatic > Freshwater >... | reverse complement strand
GCGTCGGAGTACACGGCGACCGTTGCGATTCCCATCTGCCCGCACGTCGCGAACACCCGGCGGGCGATCTCACCCCGGTTGGCGACCAGCACTCTGCGAATCATGTGCGCCTCACATCCGGAAGACGCCGAAGGCGGGGTCGGCGGCGTGGGCGGGTGCCTTTCGCGACGCCAGCCAAAGGCAGAGACCGAGCACCGTACGGGTGTCGCGCGGATCTATCACCCCGTCGTCGTAGAGCCGCCCCGACATGGCCAGCGCGGCCGACTGTTGCTCGATCTGGAGTTCGACCATGGCGCGCATCGAGGCGTCGCCCTCCTCATCGTACGGCTGCCCCTTCGCTTGTGCCGCCTGGCGGGACACAATGGACATCACGCCGGCCAGTTGCTGCGGGCCCATGACGGCCGACTTGGCATTGGGCCACGCGAAGAGGAACCGCGGTTCGTACGCCCTCCCGCACATGCCATAGTTGCCGGCCCCGTAGGACGCTCCAATGTTGACGGTCAGGTGTGGCACGCGCGAGTTCGACACGGCGTTGATCATTAGGGCGCCGTGCTTAATGATGCCTGCCTGCTCGTACCGAGCGCCCACCATGTAGCCGGTGGTGTTTTGAAGGAACAACAAGGGGACGCTCGCGGCGTTGGCCAACTGGATGAACTGGGTCGCCTTCTGCGCCTCCTCGGAGAAGAGGATGCCGCGGGCGTTGGCAAGGACGCCGATCGGATGGCCATGAAGCCTGGCCCATCCGGTCACGAGTGCCGTGCCGTAGAGCGGTTTGAACTCATCGAACTCGGACCCGTCGAGGATCCGAGCGAGCACCTCGCGCGGGTCATAGGGCACCCGGAGATCCGCACTCGCCACGCCGAGGAGATCGTCGGCGTCGAACCGCGGTGCCGGTGCGTCCGGGTCGGGCGGCACGGCGCCCGCCGTCGACGCGCCGTCGACCCGTCTTATCACGTCGCGTGCGAGGCGGATGGCGTCTCGCTCATCGGCCGCGACGAAGTCCGCGAGTCCGGAGCGGGTCGCGTGCATGGTCGCGCCGCCGAGGGTCTCGTCGTCGGCCTCCTCGCCGGTGGCCATCTTCACCAGTGGCGGTCCAGCGAGAAAGACCTTGGCCTGGCCCTCGACGAAGATGGTGTAGTCGGACATGCCGGGGACGTAGGCTCCGCCCGCGGTCGCGTTGCCGAAGACCACGGCCACTGTCGGGATCCGGGCCGCCGAGAAGCGGGTGAGGTCCCGGAAGACGCGCCCACCGGGAATGAAGATGTCGGCCTGAGTGGGCAGGTCGGCACCGCCGGACTCGACCAGGTTCACCATCGGCAGCCGGTTGGCGAGTGCGATGTCGCCGGCTCGCTGCGTCTTCTTGAGGGTGTACGGGTTGACCGCGCCGCCGCGTACCGTCGGGTCGTTGGCGATGATCATGCAAGGGCCGCCGGCGACGATCCCGATGCCCGTGACAATCCCCGCCCCAACCGGGAAGTCGGACCCGTACGCCGCGACCGGCATGAGTTCAAGAAATGGCGCGTCGCGGTCGACGAGAAGCTCGATGCGCTCTCGGGCGAGCAGTTTTCCGCGGGCGTGGTGGCGGTTCGTGTACTTCTCCCCACCGCCCTCGCGCGCCTTTGTCACGGCCGCCTCAAGCTCGCCGAGGCGCTCGAGCATCGCCGCCCGGTTCTCGGCGTACGCGGCCGATCGAGGGTCGAGTGCGCTAGCCAGTACGGGCATCAAGCAGCCCCTTCGCGATGATCTCATTCATGATCTCCGTGGCTCCGCCGCCGATGCTCATGATGCGGGCGTCGCGATAGTGACGTTCCACTTCGGATTCTATGAGGTAGCCGGCCCCTCCGTGCAACTGGACCGCGGCATCAACGACCTCGTCGCAGGCGGCCGCTGCGGTGTTCTTGGCCATCGCGACCTCGGCCGGCGACACTGGCTGGCGCGCCGAGAGTCGAGTCGCCAGGGACCACACAAACGTACGGGCGACGGCGGTGACTCGAGCCATCTCGGCCAGCCGGTGGCGGACCACCTGGCGGCTGGACAACGCCGCACCGAAGGTATGCCGTTGCTGACACCACCGGATGGTGAGGTCGAGGCATCGCTGAGCGGTGGCGCACGCCTGCACGGACATGGAGATCCGCTCGCTGGCGAAGTGGCGCATGATCTGGGCGAACCCGGTGCCCTCCTCGCCAATCAGGTTCGCGCGTGGCACCTTGACATCCACAAAGGACAGCTCGGCCGTGTCGGAGCAGTGCCAGCCGAGCTTCTCCAGAGCTCGGGTGACGGTGAAGCCTGGAGCGCCCTTGTCAACCACGATGAGCGACACGCCCCCGTACCCGGATCCCGGTTCACCCGTGCGGACCGCGGTCGTGACGAAGTCGGCGCGGACCCCGCTCGTGATGAAGGTCTTGGCGCCGTTGATGATGTAGTCGTGGCCGTCGCGCCGGGCCGTCGTCCGCAGTGCGGCGACGTCCGACCCGCCGTCCGGTTCGGTCACCGCGAGTGCGCCGATCATCTCGCCCGCGAGCGTGGGTCGGACATACCGGTCGATCAAGGCAGGGTCGCCGGCGGCGATCAAGTGCGGCAACGCGATGCCGTGCGTGAAGAGGGCGGCGATCAGACCAGACGATCCGCCGGCAAGAATGATCTCCTCGGTGACCGTGGCGGAGTCCAGGAGGTCTCCCCCCGCACCACCCACGGCCTCCGGATAACCCGCGCCGAGCAGACCGATCTTCGCGGTGGCTGCGTGCAGCGCGCGCGGAACCTCGCCGGCGCGCTCCCACCCCGCGAGGTGTGGCGCTATCTCGCGCTCGGTGAACCGTCGTACCAGGTCGCGCAGCTCCTGATCGTGGGTGGTCACAGCAGCTCCTCCGGGATGTCGACCACGCGCGAGCGCAGCCATTCGCCGAGCGCCTTCGCCTGCGGATCGAAGCGCGTCGAGGCCGCAACGCCCTCGCCGAGGAGGCCGTGGATGACGAAGTTCAGCGCCCGCAGGTTCGGCAGGTCGTGCCGGTCCACGTCCAGCGGCGCGCACTCCGGCAGCAGCCGCTTCACCTCGGCGACGGTCAGCATGTCGCGAAGCCAGTCGTAGATGGCATCCGTGCGCGCCCAGACACCGAGGTTCGCGTCGCCGCCCTTGTCCCCGGACCGGGCACCCACCACCAAGCCGAGCGGCGCCAGCCGCGTCTTTCCCCGCCGCGCAGATCTTGGATGAGTGGCGGTGTCATAGGCCCGAGAATCATCCAAGATCTGGGTGGAGGTGGGTGGGGCGACGCTGACGCGTGCCCCGCTGGGAAGGACGGCGACGTGAGCCACGGACTCCTGGGAGAGGTATTCGGATCGGAAGACGCCATACGGGCTCGCGTCACCCGGCGCGGTGGTGAGCGTGCAGCCGGGGTAGGAGGCCAGCGCCAACTCCACCGCCGCCTGGGAGAACGACCGTCCGGCTCTCGTGGGGTCGGTGTCGTGGATGTGGACGGTCAGCAGCGTGCACGCGGATTCCTCGGACTCGGCGTCGGCGTGGTCGGTCCGGGCCAGCCGCCAGGTCAGCCCGTCCTTGCCGATGGCGGACTCAAGCTGCTCCCGGACCAGGAACGCCTTCGCCTCAATGTCGAGTCCACAGAGGATGAATGACATCGCGTTGCGGTAGCCGCCGAGTGTGTTTACGCCGACCTTGAGGGTGTCGGGGGGCGGCGCGCCGCGTACTCCGGCGACCTGCACCCTGTCCGCACCGGCGGACATCAACGAGATCGTGTCGAACAGCGCGACGACGTCCGGCCCGGCGTACGCCGGCGGGCCGATCTCATAGAGCAGTTGGGCGGTCACCGTCTCCACGGTGACCGCCCCACCGGTGCCGGGCTGCTTCGTGATCACCGATGATCCGTCGGCGTGGATCTCCGCAAGGGGGAACCCGGGCCGGCGGGCGCCGTCGGGCAGTTCGGCGAAGAAGGAGAAGTTGCCGCCGGTCGCCTGCGCTCCGCACTCGAGGATGTGCCCGGCCACCGTGGCGCTGGCGAGCGGGTCCAGGTCGCCCCGATCCCAGCCGAAGTGAGCGATCGCCGGCCCGACGACCAGGGATGCGTCGGTCACCCGACCGGTCACGACGATGTCGGCGCCGCCCCGAATGCACTCGGCGATCCCGAATGCGCCGAGATAGGCGTTGGCGGTGAGCGTTCCCGGCAGGTCCAGCGCATCGCCCTCGACGTGTCCTACCTGGATGTCGATGGCGAGCCGTCCGGCCAGGCTGCGCAGCGCGTCGGCGAGGCCGGATGGATTCAACCCGCCCGCGTTCGTCACGATCTTCACGCCACGTTGAGCGGCGAGCCCGAGGCACTGCTCCATCTGGCGCAGAAAGGTCCGCGCGTAACCCTTCGACGGATCGGCGAGCCGGTCGCGGCCGAGGATCAGCATCGTCAGCTCGGCCAGATAGTCGCCGGTGAGTACGTCCAGCGGCCCGCCCTCGAGCATCTCCTGCCAGGCGCTGAACCGGTCACCGTAGAAGCCGGACGCGTTGCCGACGCGCAGTGGCCTCGTCATCCGCCGCCTCCGGTCGGCTCACGATTCGGCTCACGATTCGGCTCGCGACCCGGCCCGGGTGGACCGGCGAACGCCTGCGCGACGTCTAGCCACTCATCCGCGACCGGTCCGGTCGCCACAAGGGACAGGTCGGCCCGGTGGCGGCGCTGCGTGACGAGCAAACAGAAGTCGACGGCCGGCCCATTGACTTTGTCGACCGCGTCCGCGGGTCCGAACGTCCACTGTGATCCATCGGGTCCGGTGAGGGCCAGGTGAACGGGACCCTGAGGCGCCGGTCGGTCGTGCGCCATGAAGGCGAACCCCATGGTTCGGTGGCCCAGGTGGGCGATGTGTCGCAGGCGGCTGGTGGGCTCCCGGGCGACACCCAACGCGTCGGCCACGTCCAGTCCGTGCGCCCAGGTCTCCATGATTCGAGCGGTCGCCATGGAGACCGGAGACATCGCCGTGCCGTACCACGGGATCCTGTCTCCCGCACGCACACTGGCGAGCGCCTCGGCGAGCTCGGCCCGACCCGCGCGCCACCGGGCGAGTAGCTTCGACGGCTCGTCGAGGAACTCCTCCGCACCACGGTCCACATAGGTCTCCGGCTCGGCCAGAGCGGCGAGCATGTGGGTGCTGAACTCGCCCGGGTCGCGGATGGCCAGCGTACTCGCTTGATCGGTCCAGGCCAGATGGGCGATCTGGTGCGCGATTGTCCAACCGGCGGCGGGCGTCGCGGTGGCCCACTGTATGGCCGGCAGGTTCGCGACCAGCCTGTCCAGGTCGGCCGACTCCGCGTTGAGGTCGGCGAGAACCTCTCCAAGCTCCACTTCCGACTCCTCCTCAGGTCAACTGGTGCACGAGTTGACGCTTCCACCCGGCCAGTAGGGCGTCGCGCCGGTGGGTGTCGTCGGTGAGCAGGCTCGCCACCCCCAGGCCCCGCAAGAGATCCAGCGTCCCCTGAACGGCCTGGCGTACCCCCGGCCGCGACTCGTCGGCACCGAGCAGCGAGACGGCCAGGTGGTGCATGTCGCGGCCGACGCGCGTTTCCAACGGCACCAGCGCCGCACGAAGCTCCGGGTCGGTCCGTGCCGCCACCCACAATTCGATCGCGGCGATGAAGAGCGGCCCGGTGAAGGCCGCCGCCAGCAGGTCGACCACCCGAGCGACCCGGTCCTCGGGCGGCTGGGCCCGCAGTGTCTCTGCCTCGGCGCGGATCTCGTCTGCCCTGCGCTCGGCCAGATGGGCGACGGCCGCCAGCACGAGCGCGGCCTTGGTGGGGTAGTGGTGCAACTGCGCTCCGCGGGACACACCGGCCCGCTCAGCGATCACGGTCGTCGTGGTGCCAGCCCAGCCGAAGTCCACCAGGCAGTCGACTGTCGCGTCGAGTAACCGCCGCTGCGTCGCCCGGCTTCGTTCCTGCTGTTTGGCGGCGGCGGGAGCGATCACACCCCCAGCCTGCTCTCCTCAAAACAAACAGTCAAGCCTGCTTGTTTGCGCCGCGCCTCCCCCCGCTGGGCGATCAAGGACTTATACCGGTGGTTTGATCTCTAACCACCGGTATAAGTCCTTGATCGGCAAGGAAAGGGCGGCGGAGCGGGTGTCGCTAGACGCGGGCGCGGCGAGCCAACCGCTCCGGGTCGAGGATGATGACGGACTTCCCGTCCAGGCGAAGCCAGCCGCGCGAGGCAAAGTCGGCCAGAGCCTTGTTGACCGTCTCTCTCGAGGCCCCGACGAGCTGCGCAAGCTCCTCTTGGGTGAGGTCGTGCGTCACCCGTAGGACGCCTCCGTCGCGAGTGCCGAACCGGCCCGCCATCTGGAGCAGGTTCTTCGCCACCCGCCCCGGTACGTCTGTGAAGATCAGGTCCGCGAGGGCGTCATTCGTACGACGGAGCCGGCGGGCCAGCACGCGCAACAGCTGCTCGGCGATCTCGGGGCGGTTGGTCAGCCACGGGCGTAGCGCCTGCTTGCGTAGCCGGGCAAGGCGGGTGTCGACCACGGCCGTCGCCGTGGCCGTGCGCGGGCCTGGGTCGAAGAGGGAGAGCTCGCCGACCATATCGGACGGTCCCATGACGGCGATGAGATTCTGCCGGCCGTCGCCTGCCCGGCGGCCTACTTTGATCTTGCCGGTGAGCACGATGTACAGGCTGTCGCCCGGCTCGCCCTCGTTGAAGACGACCTCGCCCTTGCGGGCCTCGATCGTCTCCATCTCCTTGGCGAGCGCCTCGGCGGCATCCGGATCGACGCCCTGGAAGATTCCGCTGCGCGCCAGTACCTCGTCCATCGCCCACCTTCTGTCTAGGGGCACCCAGCCGGCATCGAGGTACCGAGCCGATAGCCGGACTTCCCCGTCAGTCTAGGCACACGCGGGCTGGCAATGCCGCGAGGTCCGCTCGCAAGCTCGTGGATTTGGACGCGTAACCCCGGCAACTGCGTAAGCTGAACGGACGTGCGCCCGCTGACACCCACGCTCACCCACCGTAACGAGTCTGGCCGCCTATTGCCCATGCTCGTCTGGCGTTTCGATCGACCCGTCCGGGCCATCGCGAGTGGTCCACTCGGCGGCGGGATCGGGCTCCGGACCTGGGTGATCAACGCGACGGTGGACGAGGCGTATGCCCGTCGCGACCCAGACGTCCACTTGGGAGAGCTTGCCGACCGGGAACACCTCGACGGTCCTGGCGCGGGCATGCTCACCGCCGTCGACGTCGTCGACGCCGTGACCGCCACCGACGGAGGCGTCTGGGTGGTGGCGACCGTGGGTCTCCAGCATCCGACCTGGGCCGCGGCGCCCGACGATAAGCTTCGCGATACGGCCATACGTGACGGTTCACCCGGGACGATCAACCTATTCGCCTGGATACCCACATCCATGACCGACGCGGCGCTGGTCAACGCGGTGGCGTGCGCGACGGAGGCGAAGGCACAGGCGCTGTGGGAGCACGGCGTCGAGGCGACCGGTACCGCCAGTGATGCCCTTTTTGTGGCGTCAGCCCCGCCCGATCCCGGTGTAGTCCCCGAACCCTACGGCGGCCCGCGGTCCCCCTGGGGCGCCAGGCTCGCCCGAGCCGCCCGTACAGCGGTGTTCGAAGGCGCCCGGCGGTGGCTCGATCCGCGCGCCCCGATGAGGCGATTCCCGCCCCTGACCAGCATCGGCTAGCCTCGGCACGACCCCTGGCACCCCCGGGAGCCGGCTCCCCCGCCGACGACCCCAATGCGATGGGCCTGTGTTGTGACCCTGTACGGCTACTCCCGCGAACCCGAGCCGCTCGACATCGACACCGCACCGCCGCGCGTGCATGATCGCGTCGCGTCAGACCCGGTGCCCGTGCCGGACCTCTCAATGACGGGCGCCTCAATGACGGGCGCCGAGGCGACTTCGGCGTACGACGCGGAGCATCCGGCCGAGCCCGCGGCTGTACAGGCCGCGGTCGAGCCGATCTGGAGTGAGGCTGACGTAAGGGACGACGTTGACCCAGCGCCGAGTCATCGGCCGGACGCCCACGGCGATGCCGATGCCGATGCCGATGCCGACGCCGACCTCGGGGCCGACGTCGTGCGCTGGGACCGGCGGCCCCTCCTGGTCGTGCTCGCGGCGGGGGTTGCCCTGGTTGTGTTGGCCATCCTGTCGGGGGTGGCCAGTGCCGCCGTGTTTGGCGGCCGAACGGCGCCGGCGACCTGGCGTGCCCCGCTGGCTCAGCCATCCGGCGCTGCGCCAACGCCCGCACCCGGTGGACCCGTAGGCCCGGCCGACGGCATCACGCTGTCCGGCGTCGGTGATGTGATCATGGGAACACAGCCCGGTGACATCCCGCCGCGCGGCGGAGATGGCTTCTTCGACCCGGTCAAGGAGGCGCTCGCCGCCGATCTTGTGATGGGAAACCTGGAGACCCCGCTCACCGCCAACACCGGCCGGGTCAAGTGCGGAATGGTGACGCCTTCGCCGACCCCGGGCAACCCGTCGCCGATGCCGACGAAGGCCCCCGGCTGTCACCAGTTCTACCTCCCGCCGTCGTACGCCAACCATCTGCGCGACGCCGGCTTCCAGCTGATGAACCTGGCCAACAACCACACCAACGACATGGGACCGGACGGCCTGCGAAACACGCGGGCGGCGCTGGACGCCGCGGGAATTCAGCACACCGGCGCGCCAAACCAGATCACCTATGCCGATGTCAAGGGTGTGCGGGTGGCGGTGCTGGGCTTTGGGATCTACAGCTGGGGCCAGAGCCTCAACAACATCCCGGCGGCGGAGGCGTTGGTGCGCAAGGCTGATGCGGCGGCCGACCTCGTGGTGATCCAGATGCAGGGTGGAGCCGAAGGCGCCGACAAGACCCACGTACGCCCGGGTCACGAGATCTTCCTCGGCGAAGACCGCGGCGACTTGATCAAGTTTACCCATGCGGTGATTGACGCTGGCGCGGACGTTGTGTTCGGCCACGGCCCGCACATCATGCGCGGCATGGAGTTCTACAAGGGACGCTTGATCGCGTACAGCCTCGGCAACTTCTGCGGGTATGGCGTGCTCAGCTCGGCCGGATTCCTCGGCGTCGGCGGCGTGCTCAAGGTGAGCCTGCACAAGGACGGATCGTGGAGTGGCGGCCAGCTCGTCCCGACAGAGATGGTTAAGGGCGGCCTGCCCGCGCCCGACGGCGACAAGCGTGCGCTCTCCTTCGTCAACGGTCTGTCGAAGGCAGACTTCGGTGCGTCCGCGGCCCGTATCTCCATCACCGACGGCGCGATTACCCCACCCGCCGCCTCCTGATCCCAAGATCCCACCCCAAGATCCCGCCGATCATGACCTGGAGGTCATGATCGAGGCTGTTTGGCGACGGTTACATCATGATCGTGGCGATCTTGGTCGGCGGAGGGCAGCGGAGGCGGCGGGCTCGGCGCGGGGCGGTAGCTTAGGTGCCGTGACGGAGCAGGAGACGGAGTTGGGGCGCAAGCGCCGTGCCCGAAGAATGGCCCGCACGCTCGCACAGACCCATCCCGACGCCCACTGCGAACTCGACTACTCAAGCCCCCTCGAGCTAACGGTGGCGACGATTCTCTCCGCCCAATGCACCGACCAGCGGGTCAACGAGGTGACGCCGAAGGTGTTCGCGCGTTACCCGACGGCCGCTGATTACGCGGCCGCTGACCGGTCCGAGCTTGAAGAAATGATTAAGACGACGGGATTCTTCCGCAACAAGACCGATTCGTTGATCAAACTTGGCCAGGCTCTGGTCGAGCGGTACGACGGTGCGGTGCCCGGCCGCATGGAGGATCTCGTTGGCCTGCCAGGTATCGGGCGAAAGACGGCAAACGTCATCCTGGGCAACGCGTTCGGTGTCCCCGGCATCACCGTCGACACACACTTCGCTCGGCTCGTCCGCCGATGGGGATGGACGAATGAGTCGGACCCGGTCAAGATCGAGCACGCGGTGGGGAAACTCATCGAACGTCGCGATTGGACGATGCTCTCCCACCGAGTGATCTTCCACGGCCGCCGGGTCTGCCACGCCCGCAAGCCCGCGTGCGGCGCCTGCACGCTGGCCCGGAACTGCCCTTCCCTCGGCATCGGCCCGACCGACCCGGTCGCGGCAGCCGCGCTGGTGAAGGGCCCCCGCGCCGCCGAACTCGTCGAGCTGGCCCGGGCGGGCTGATGCGACGGATGGTCGCGCTGGTGGCAATTCTCGCGGCTGCCGCCCTGACCGCCGGCGCTTGCGCAGCGGAGGAACCGGGGACGGAACCAGGGGTACCGGCGACGGAGGCCACGCGGTTCGAGTCCTGCCCGGTCGGGGCTAATGTCGCGCTGTCGGGCGAACCGGCAGGGGCACCGATGATTCCCGCCGTCACGTTGCCGTGTTTCACCGGTGGCCAATCCGTTGACCTGGCCAGGTTGGGACGGCCGGCGGTGATCAACCTGTGGGCGTCCTGGTGCAGGCCGTGCCGCGCCGAGCTACCGGAGTTTCAGCGCTTCGCCGACGCGGCCGGGGATGAGCTCATCGTGCTCGGTGTCGTCACCGGCGACACCAGGTCCGCCGCGGCGGGGGTGGCCGAGGACACCGGCATCACCTTCCCGGCGGTCTTCGACGTCGATGAGTCGCTGCGTCGGGGACTCGGGCGCGCGGGTCTGCCTATCACCATCTTCGTTGACGCGAGCGGAGGGATTCGCCACATTTACCAGGCCAGCCAGTTGCTCACGCGATCTACACTCCAGACCCTCGCCCGCGAGCATCTCGGGGTGGTGGTGTGATGACCGAGCTGCCTGCCTGGTGGGAGCCCCTGGCGAGTCGTGCGACGGTGGCCCGCCGATCCGACTTCACCCGCTGGCCCACTCCGCCGGTCGGCGGGCGCCGGTCGGCGGTCCTCATCCTGCTCGGTGAGCAGCCGGAGACGGGTCCGGACCTGCTGGTCCTGCAGCGCGCGGCGACGCTGCGCAGTCACGCGGGGCAGCCGGCCTTTCCCGGCGGTGCCGCCGATCCCGATGACCTGGACGCTTCGGCGACAGCGTTTCGGGAAGCCACCGAGGAGGTGGGCCTGGATCCGGCGTCGGCAACCGTCATTGCGACCTTGCCTAGGCTGTGGATTCCGGTCAGCGGATATGTCGTCACGCCGGTGCTGGCCTGGTGGCATACCCCCCACCCGGTGCGGCCGGTCGACCTGGGCGAGGTCGCCCGGGTCGAGCGGCTACCCGTCTCGGAGCTCGTAGACCCGGCTAACCGGCTGCGGATCCGGCACCCCAGCGGCTTCGTCGGACCCGCGTTCGACGTCCGCGACCTGCTGGTCTGGGGCTTCACCGCAGGGATCATCAACACCCTCCTTGAGCTGGGCGGATGGGCCGGCCCGTGGGACCAGAGCCGGGTGCTCGAGCTGCCCGCGTCGGCCATGTCGGCGCCGGCCCGCGACCAGCCACCGGCGGCACAAT
>Ga0209859_1000328_pt1 | contig 11425 bp, 11 predicted proteins | sample GWRWS3_50_60_FD_187241 | JGI IMG/M metagenome (GOLD analysis project Ga0209859, IMG submission 187241) | Riverbed sediment microbial communities from areas with vegetation nearby in Columbia River, Washington, USA - GW-RW S3_50_60 (SPAdes)... | ecosystem: Environmental > Aquatic > Freshwater >... | reverse complement strand
TATCAGCGTTCCGTCGCCCATATCAAGCACATCGGCGACTTCGGGCAGAGTTACTACGGGCGCCTGGCCCAACGCAACGGATTCGACGAGGCCCTGCTCACCGGCCCCGACGGTACCATCTCGGAGGGCGCGATCAGCAATATCGGATTCTTCGACGGGGCAACAATTGTGTGGCCCGCTGCGCCCGTCCTGCACGGGATCACCATGCAGCTACTCCAGGCGAAACTCCCAAGCCGTGGCCTCCCGTCTCGCAGTAGTCCGGTCCGCCTGGCGGACGTGAATTCCTTCACCGGCGTCTTCGCGACCAACCCCAGGGGTATCGGCCCGGTCCGTCACATCGGCCACGCCTTGCCCGTCGATATACGACTGATGACACAGTTGACCGAGACCCACGAGTCAGGCCCCTGGGACCAGATATGAACAACGGGCCGGGTCCGGTCAACCCTCTCGACGCACCAGCCGACTGGCGACGGTGAGTGGTCAGTTGCTCCGCGGCGCTCCGGATGTTTCGGAACAGGGAAGGACTCGCCGTCTGTCAGCTGGGCTGGCGCGGGGCTGGTGGTCCAATGTAGAAGGTGGTGTGGTTGCGGATGCGTCGATCTGGGTCAGCCTGTCGTCGGCGTTGGCCAGAGCTGTCCAGGAGGTGCCCCCCGCTTGTGTTGCCAGTCGAGCCTGGTGCGCGGGCGGCGTCGATCGTGGCGACAACATACGTCACACACAGGTGAAGATCATCCGAGGCTGGCCAATTCGTCAGCGGAAAGCTTCATCGCGCCAGCGGCGATGTTCTGCATGAGGTGATTTGAGTTGCCCGTGCCGGGGATCGCCAGCACGTGCGGCCCTCGGTGCAGGGTCCAGGCCAGGCGTATCTGGTGCGGGGTTGCCCCATGGGCGAGTGCGACGGCGTGAACGGCCTCGCTGTGGTCCGTGATCGCGCCCGCCTCGCGCCGCGCCCCGGCGATCGCGAAGAAGGGTACGAAGGCGACGCCTCGCTCTCCGCAGATCCTGAGGAACTTATCGTCAGTGCGGTGCCGGTCGAGCGCGTAGCTGTTCTGCACACATACGACGGGCGCGATGGCCTGCGCCTCATCGAGGTGGTCCGGGCGGACGTTTGACAGTCTCAGGTGGCGGATGAGGCCGGCATCACGCAGCCGCGCGAGGGCGCCGAAACGCTCGGCGATCGAGTCCCGGCCCGGTCGCTTCACGATTCGCAGATTCACTACGTCGAGGTAGTCGCGTCCGAGCCGGCGCAGGTTCTCCTCGACCTGGCTGCGCAGTTGAGCGGGGGTGGTTGCCTCGTAGAAGCCGGTCGAGGGATCGTAGCCAGGCCCGACCTTGGTCGCGACGACCAGGTCATCCGCGTACGGCGCGAGAGCCACCCGGATCAGCTCGGTGGCATAGCGGACCGGGCCCGTCCCGACTTGTAGCGTGCCGCCTGGCGAGACGTAGAAGGCCGCCGTATCGATGTGGTTCACGCCGAGCTCGACCGCCCACCGCAGTACGCTGATCGCAAGTTCGCGGTCGGGGTTCGCTGTGATGCGCATCGAGCCGAAGCCCATCCGATTCACGGTACGGTCGCCGAGTATCCACATGCCCGCAGCTGCTGCCGTGATTTCGTCGGTAGGCATCCGGCCAAATTAACCGGTAGGGGTTGAGCTGCGCAATCGGCTTCGCACCCGATTCCGGACCTCCGTGGACCCCGGTTAGACTCTGTTGCACTGGTATGCCGTCGCTGTACCGCCGGACGAGTTCGATGCCTCGCCGGTGCCATGGTGATCGCGTCCAGGATGCGCTGGACGCCTAGGTGCACCTCTTGCGGTGCGGCGCCGAGGGCGTGAGGTCGCGACTGAGGTGTTGGCGGAGCGCGCGAGGTCGAACGGGCGTTGGCGTTCAGTGTCGTTGGTTGGAGGGCGCGGGCGAGCTTCCAGCACGCTATCGGAGACGCCGCCGGCGTTGCCTCGCTCCGAGCGGGTGTCGTAGTCGACGTTGACTTCGGCGAGAAGCGCTACTTCCTCGCGGCGCGGGCCGGGCACGCGTCGGTGGCCGCCGTCGGTGGGCAGACCCGCCTGCTCCGGAGTGATTTTGGCCCGGAGGTCACGACGTCGCCGATCTCGTTTCGCCTGTCCCTGACCTTGACGCCACGTCCGCCGGGGGTCGTCTGGGAGGTATTGCCATTACCTGGAGGTCAATTCCGGCAACCTCGACGCCCAACCGCTGCTGGCGCAGCCGAGGGCGCCGTTGAAGGTCGGCGACCGAGCTATGCCGGGATTCCTCCACCGTCCAAGTCATTGGCTCGCGAACACGTGCGGGTGGCTTTGGCGGAAAGCCGGCTCCTCGGGTGTCGAGTGGATATAGATCACGATGACGAACTGTCATCGTGACAACTCGAGCACCGCTTGAACATGCGCCACTGGCCGACCAAGATGAGTGGCACCAAGGTCGTCGTCCGTATACCTTCGAGCCACCCTGCGTTGACGTGCAGAACCACAGGCACCCACCCTGGATCCTCGGCGACTGCGCCCCCTTGGCCGCCGAGTTGGGGTTCGCCAAGGGTCGAACCCCAGGCGGCCCCCGCTGTACCACCCTTAGGCGGGGGCCGTCGCGGCCTCAAGCTTTCAGCATCCAAACCCGCCGACGCGGAGAAAGTGAGCGTCGCGCCGCGGGCCAAGAGCGGTGCGTGTCTGGCCGACAGCCGTCAACCTTCGTGGCCGGCATCGAGGAGCGCATCGCCTAGCTCGGTGCGGGTGTTCAGCACGGTACGCCCGGCTCGCCGCGAGGTCACGAGTCCGCTATGTCGCAGCACGGCGAGGTGCTGGCAGACCGCGGGTAGGCTTATTTCGGTCTGCTCGCCGAACTGGGTCGTGCTGAGAGGCAGATCAAGCAGGGCCAGGATCGCCACCCGGCTGTGTCCAATGGAAGGGGGGCGGCCGGTTGTCCCTTGGTCTGTTGGCGGGTCTGCCAAACGGCCCCGGCTCCCCGGGGAGCATACGAGAGGGTGACCGGGTACGGGTCCTCATCGACGATCAGCACATTGGGCCAGGCAAAGACGCAGGCACGAGCACCAGACCGTCGGGGCCCGCATCGCCAACGAGATTGTATCTGGGTTTGTCGATATTCAGCGCCTGCCCGTCGAAGCTGACGGTTGGGTGCAGCCGGTTGAGCAGCGCCTGCAAGCCACCCGTGGCCAACTCGTCCGCGCGGTAGGCCAGGTCCGCAGTGAGCACCCGACGAAGCCCCGGCCACACCGGCGCGACCGCTTTCTTCCAGTACTGCTCGAACGCGGCGGTCATTCGCGTCATTCCATCGGCCTGGTCGCGCAACAGCGCGCTAACTAATCGCCTTGGGTGGTGTGGCGTTCCACAAACCGCGCACCTTCCTCCGGGCGATGGCAAGAACGGTCGCGGCGACTGCGGTTAGCTCGGCCGATCATGGCGCTGGGCCGCGATCGGCCTCGTCCTGGCGGATCCAGTTCCGCAGGGCCTCGGGGTGGACGTTGAGCTGCTCGGCCAACCGGCGGATCACCGGCTTCGGGTCCGACTCCCGGTACAGGCGCACCGCCCGTTCACGCAGCTCATTCGGATACTTCCTGGGGGCAACCACAATGACTTCCCTCCTCGGTTCAGAAGATCAAACCTGGTTTGGAAGTCTCCGGGCAACCGGGGGAAGCTCTGAGGTTCCCCCGGTTTGCCGGAGACTTGATTATCTGGATTGGTGCGGCTCGGGGTGGATGGTAGCTGGGTCGTTGGTGCGGTGCCAGGCCTCTTCGTACTCGTCGGGCGAAAGACCGTCGAGTCCTTGCTGGATGCGGCGGGGGTTGTACCAGCCGTCGATGTAGCGCAGCAGGGCGGCGTCGGCCTCGGCGCGGGTGGCGAACTGGGCGCCGGCCCAGTACAGCAACTCGACCTTGATCGTCGACCATAGATTTTCTGCCAGCGCGTTATCGAAGCTATCCCCGACGCTGCCGGTCGACGGGGCGATGCCCGCATCGTGCAGGCGCTGGGTGAACCGCAGTGCCGTATATTGGCACCCTTTGTCGCTGTGATGTATCAACTGTCCATCATGGACTTTGCGGGACCGCAGAGCGTGGTCGAGGGCGATGAGCACCAGCTTGGTGTCCGCGCGGATGTCGGTAGCCCAGCCGACGACCTTGTTGGCGAACGCATCCCGCACGCTGGCCAGCCACAGCACCCCTTCCCCGGTCGGGATCCGGGTCAGGTCGGCTACCCACAGCCGGTTCGGCGCGGTGGCCGTGAAGTCCCGTTCGACCAGGTCGGGCGCGGCGACATGACGCGGGTTCTGCCGGGTGGAGCCGCCTTTCCACCCCTTGCGCAGGAACGCGCCCTGCAGCCCGTTCTCCCGCATGATCCGTTCGATGCGCTTGCGGCCGCACCGCACTCCCTGCCGACGCAGTGCCAGCCACACCCGCGGGGATCCGTACGTGCCGGCGAACTCGTGCGCCGTGCGGATCTTGAGGATCATCTCCAGCAGCTCGGCATCCTCCAGCTGCCGGCGGCTAGGCGAGACCTGGCGGGCCCGCCAGCCGTAATAGGTCGAGGCGGGGATTCCAAGGACCCGCAGCACGAGATCGACCGGGAAGTCATGGGCGTCGACGAAGCTCATGACATCCTCCGGGTCGGGCCGATCTCCGAGGCGAAATAGGCGCTGGCGGCCCGTAACACGTCGTTGACCCGGCGCAGCTCGGCGTTCTCCCGCCGCAGCCGCCGGTTCTCCTCGACCATGTCGGTGCTCGGCCGGTCATGGCGCTGGCCGCGGTCGGCCTCGTCCTGGCGGATCCAGTTCCGCAGGGCCTCGGGGTGAACGTTGAGCTGCTCGGCCAATCGGCGGATCACCGGCTTCGGATCTGACTCCCGGTAGAGGCGCACCGCCCGTTCGCGCAGCTCGTCCGGGTACTTCCTGGGGGCAACCACGATGACTTCCTTCCTCGGTTCGAAAGATCAAACCTGGTTTGGAAGTCTCCGGGCAACCGGGGAAGCTCACCGCGGACGCGCCGGCCACGCCCAGGTCTGCACCGAGGGTGACATCACCCCACCAGGACAGGGTGGACAGCTTCGGTTTGGGCCGCACCACCCGCGAAACGATCAGCGCCAGCGCCAGGTCGCGTGCCCGCCCGGCCGGGCCAAGTAGCGCCGCGAACCCCAGTCTGCTGAGCCATCGCATGCACGGCGGCCACATGTCCGTGCGGCAGACTCCGGGTGATCTCGAACGCCTCAGCCACGTCAACGAGCGTCTTACCGGCCAGCACCGCCCGGATCGCCGCGATCGCCTCGGCCGGCAACACGGACAGATTGGCCAGCGTTTCCTTGGCCGGCTTGCCTTCCGCGTTGCGAAACGAAGGTTCTACACCGTCGCGGCGTTGCAGATGCCATTCCTTCACGAGGCGTGTTGAAGGGACGAATCGAGCTCGCACGCCGGAGGGTCACGGCGGTGGGCGCTCTGGTCACCTTCTCCGCCCTCACGACATTCGCTCGCCATGACCTGGGCTCGGCAACAATAGCGTCGTCACACCGCGGGTTCTCGGACTCCTCGCCGTCGCCCTCCTGCTCGGCTGGCTTTAACGCCCCGCCAAATGACCTTCCGCACGCGCGCTAGCTCCGCTTACCGACTCTGGCCTGCGCAATCGGCCCTGGCCACACGTGATGCGTCCATTCGGCGGTACGGGTCCAGCCACTGTCAGCCAGCGCCACGTCCGCGCGTCGTGCCAGCTCCTTCCACGCCGGCGGCCCTCCGCCGTTCCAACTCAGCCCTAGCTACTTCGCCTTGAAAAAGTAGATCGACGTTGGTCGGTGTGTCGGCTTGTGGAGCTTCTCGCTAGCTCGGATCATGATCTCCGGGTCCGTTGTGGTGAGGAGTCGGGGTGCTGGTCACGCGCAACCTTCAGCCGTCGTTGTGGGAGACGGTTCTGCCCGAGGAGTGCCGACGGTTATCGCCGCTGCTGGAGCGGGTGGACCGCTGGTTGGACGACGAGGCATTTTTCGCTCCGTTCCGGCCCCACTTCAGCGAGCTGTTCGGCCGGCCAAGCATTCCGATGGAAGTCTATCTGCGGATGATGTTCCTGAAGTTCCAGTACCGGTTGGGGTATGAGTCGCTGTGCCGGGAGGTGGGCGACTCGATCTCATGGCGGATCTTCTGCCGGCTCGACCTGGACGGTTCGGTGCCAGCTCCGTCGACCCTGTCGAAGATCGCCACCCGGTGTGGTGAGCAGACCGTGCTGGCCCTTAACGAGGCGTTGCTGGCCAAGGCAGATGCGGCGAAGCTGGTGAAGCTGGGAAAAGTTCGCGCCGACACCACCGTCGTGTCGGCCAACGTTGAGTACCCCACCGACTCCGGGCTGCTGGCTGATGCGGTGACCCGCATCGGCAATCTGGTGCGGCGGATCAAGGCTGCGGGTGGGGCCACCCGCACGGTGTTTCGTGACCGCAGTCGCTCGGCGAAGGCGCGGGTACGGCGTATCGGGACGAAGCTCAAGCTGCGTGGCGCCGAGGCCAAGCAGGAGGCGCAGGCCACGGTGCTGCGGATTACCGGTGAACTGGCCGGTCTGGCCGAGCGCGCCATGGCCGAAGCCGCGGCGGTGCTGGCCAACGCCCGCCGGGCATTGCAACGGGTCAGCGGGCGCCGCCGCGGCATGTTGCGTAAGGCGATCAACGAGTTGGCCACCATCCACCGGCGTGGCGCCAAGGTGGTGGCGCAGACCCGCCAGCGCCTGGCCGGACAGAAGCCGGACTCGGCCACCCGGCTGGTTAGCTTGCACGAGCCCGACGCGCGGCCGATCAAGAAGGGCCGCCTCGGCAAGCCGGTCGAGTTCGGCTATAAGGCGCAGGTCGTCGACAACGAGGACGGCCTTGTGCTCGACTACACCGTCGAGGAGGGCAACCCGCCCGACGCCCCGCAACTGGCCCCGGCCGTCAAGCGGGTCAAGCGCCGGTTCGGCCGCGCTCCGAAGGCGGTGGCCGCCGACCGCGTCTACGGTGAAACCACAATGGACAAAGAGCTCACCGACCTCGGTGTGAGGACCGTGGCTATTCCCCGCAAGGGCAAGCCCAGCATGGCCCGCAGAGCAGAAGAACACCGACGCGGTTTCCGCAAGCTCGTCAAATGGCGCACCGGCTGCGAAGGCCGAATCAGCCACCTCAAGAACCGCTACGGCTGGGGCCGCAGCCTCGTCGACGGGCGCGAGCGTACCACCGCCTGGTGCGGATACGGAGTCCTCGCCCACAACCTGGTCAAGGCGACCAACCTTGCTGCCCAGAAGGGCTGAACCCACCCTGCGGACGATCCCGAGTCCACCCGTACCCGCCGATCAAGGCCAAACGATCAGTCCTCGGGCGATCGAACAGCGTTTTTCAAGGCGAAGTAGCTAGCGAAAACTCGACCAGGATGGGCGCCTCGCGCAAGTCGTCCTCGTCTCCGGCGACCACGCTCGCGTGGCGGTGCCACATCATTTGGATGATGTTGTTGGTCCAGGAGTGGGTCATGGCCGATGCTGTTCTCCTGGTTTGACCGAGACGCTCGGCGAGCATGCACGGTAATCACTCACACCCCCCGAGTTGAAGAGGAAGCGCTCCCCTTGGTCAACTAGGTTCTGCAGCTGCGGACAGCCGTGGCCATGCCTGGAAATCCGTTGGGTTACAGCCACACGAATCCTGACCACGTGATCTCGGCTCTCGGACCGGCGGCGTGACGACCACGTCAGCGAGTACTGGTACGTCCCGGGTCATGGTGGGCGCGGACCGACGCGCGAGCAGCTGGTCGAGCACGCGCAGAACCTTGCAAAGACTCATGTGCCTATAGGCGGTGGCACTGGCGCATGTTCCGATGCCGGGGTGCGGGATGCCATGGCCCTGCGGAAAGATCGAGTGGGCTCGAGTCTGGCTACCGTGAGCAAAGGCAGATCACGTCCCCTGAGCAAGATCGAGTCTGCTAGGGAAAGGGCTGCGCGGACGGCTATCTGGAAACCTAGAACAGGCAGAAAAACGGCTGCTCGTGGCCCGGTCGGAACAAGACGCTCTCTGATTCGCCAGCACCATGGCCCCAGACGGCAAGCGTATTTCCTCCATCCTGCGGAACGAAGTGGATCTGCTCGCCGACGCTCAATACCTGCTCGTTGGTGCTCAACACGACTCCTGTCGGAATGTTCTTGCCCGCGTACCGGTCCTCGCCGACCATTAGGCGCATTCTGGTAGTGCTGGTGCGACCCGAGTTGGGTATGCCCGGCATTGGGTCATGCGTGATAACCCAGGTAGCCTGATAGCTGGGCGAGACAGTCATAACATGGCGGCAGTCCTCGCTTGTCAGTACCCAACGGCCAACCAAAGGCTCCAAGATTGGGTTTATCCGCTGGACCGTATATACCGCACTTACGCTGTTGATCCGGATATCAGTTAGCTGAACGAGTTCATGCAGTGACTTGGCCTTATCGAGAATGGCTACCTCAACTGCGGTGGACATGAGCAATGCCGACGTCTCTGCCTCGAATTCCCTCTGAGCCGCCAACGCTGTGTTGTAGCAGTCCTGGCCAGCACGAACTACTAGCGAAAGGGCTTCGGACCAACTCTTGCCGGTAATCGATCCACTCGCCTTATGTGCGCAGGCTGCCACATCCATCATGAGGATGACGTTTCCCAAGACCGGCGTGAGAGAGCCCGTAGCCTTGGCGGTACTGCGGACGAGTGCGGTCAGTTCCTCAGCGCTGACCGCTGGCTCACCCTTAGCGATCCGGTCGGCCAATACTTGCTTAACGCCCGCCAGGGTCTCACGGTACAGGACGACAGCTCCCTTGCCCAGTTCACAGTATTTGCCGCAAAGCAGCTTGAGGAAACCTGCAGCAATGTCTACAACTGCTGCCTCCCATGACAGTCGACCTCGCACGGTAAACTGTTCTGGCGCTTTAGGCCCGATCTGCATGTAGCCGAGCGACAAGCCTGACACTATGCTTGTCCCTCCCATAATGCCTGCTAGATCCCGCACAATCGTCAGCGGTTCGAGCTGGTCTGTGTCCGCTGTTCCCACCTGTGGGCTCACAAAGGGTACTCCCGGTGCCTCAAACGCCATTGGTACGGCAAGACCGTTCTTGAGAACTAGCTGATTGTTGCCGTCCGGCTGCCTAACCACGCAGGCGGCCAGCTTGCCTAAGCCCGTGCTGTCCTTGATCGTCACTCGGAAGTCGGCGCTCTTTGGCTCGCATCGGTACTTGCTCTCGTCAAATTCACCGATAAAGTCCTGGGCCCACGACTTCAATAGTGCCGTTCCAACCGCAATCAGGCGTTCGATCGAGGTCATGACGTCGGTGAGGACCACCTTGATCTTGCGACCGACGTCAATTGTGAACTCGCCGATCTTGTTGATGACCATTCGGAAGAGGCTGAAGTGCGGCACTTTTGCACTGAGCTCCTGTGCCTGCTCGTTGATGGCCGTTGGAATGGGCATCCACATACCAAGAGCGTCGCTGTATGTCTCGATGCCCGCGTTTTTGATCGTTGGCAACGGATTCCCTGGCGCCGCGGCGTCAGCTGGAATAGTAGTTGGGTCGAACTTGAAGACGACGTCGGCACTGGTAAGCGGGCTTGAGGGCACGATGTCGACAGGACCAGCCAACACCTTAGCCAGCTGGGACAGTGGTGATTCGTCTGTCGTCTCCTGCCTGACAGCTGCGAACGTCACAGTGGTCACCTGACCAGCGCCGCCCGGCGCAACTCGGATGCCAATGGTTTTCCCCGAGTTCCATGCCGTCCCGCCTTGCGGTCCGACGGCTGCCTCCTCGACGTCGGCGGAGTCGCGTGCAATGTCGACGCCGGGTGAAAACTGACCCCGTGTCACCGGGCGGGTTCGACGGTGGATTCGCGCGACCGTCGCAACAGTGACTAGATCATGTTGACACAGCGCGTGCGAAAACCGCTGCAGGTGTCTGCCATCCGAGTGTCTTGCGTGGTCGATGGTTGAGGCGGTCCTCGACTGCTCGCAGGACCTCTGGGCCGTGCACGGAGAGGTTCGTGCCCTTGGGGAAGTACTGGCGCAGCAACCCATTCGTGTTCTCGTTCGTCGGCCGCATCCACGGGCTGCCGGCGTGGGCGAAGAAGACGCCGTCGATGAACAGATCGGCGATCTGATCGTGCAACGCCATTTCCGAACCTTGGTCCCAGGTCAGACTCATGCGGGCCAGGCTCGGCAGGACGCCGAACACCGCCTCGAGCTGGTCGCACACCTGTTGGGCGCTGTGACCGAACGGGAGGTGCAGCAGCTTCACGACTCGACTGGCACGATCGACGAGCGTGCCGATGGCCGATTGGCTTTGCCGGCCCACGATGAGGTCACCTTCCCAATCCCCGAGCCGGCCCCGTCGGGCGACGATGTCGGGGCGAGCATCGATCATCACGGCTGGTGCGATGAATCGGACGCGGCGTTGATCCGGTCGTCGACGGCGCTTGCGTAGCGGACGGCCCGTGCGTAGGCGCTTGGTCAAGGTTCTGCTCAGCCCGCTCCGGGCGCTGTGGTAGAGCCCCTGATAGATCGTCTCGTGGCAGACGTGCCACTGCGGGCGGTGCGGGAACGCCTGCCGCAGATGGCTGGCGATCTGTTCCGGGCTCCATTCGAGTTCCAGCTTGGCTTGGATCTCGGCCCGCAGGTCCGCATCGTCGAGCAGACGACCGCGGCGAGGTCGACGGGCGCGCTCGCGAGCACGGGCGTGCGCCAGGTCTGCGTCGTAGCGGTTGCGATCGTGGGGCAGCAGGTTGCGCCGCAGTTCTCGGCTCACCGTCGACGGTGACCGGTCGACCCGCCGCGCGATTTCACGAATGCCCAAACCCTGACCGCGAAGCGTGGCGATACGCTGCCGCTCCAACAGCGACAGGTACCGGTTCGTCCGCGCGGACTCGTCCAGACGCATCGGCGGCAATCCGCCGCTTTCTGCCCGCCATCGGTAGCCCGTCTTCCGGGTGATGCCCACCGCGCGGCAGGCCTCCACGGTGCCCACACCGGACAGGACCAGCTGCCAGTACCTCGACTCGACATCCAACTGCCGCTTGCGCCCGCGCCTACCCATCAACATTCCCCAATATTTAGCAGGAGTGTTGCGACGAGTAGTCGAACCCGCCCGGTGCCAGGGGGTCAATTTCAGCCGGCGTTGACATGCAAGGAGGAACCATGCGAATGCTGCAAGCAATGAAAGGACGGCCGCACTGCTCACCACTACCACCCAGAGTCGACGGCCACGTGGTATGCGCACGTCACTTACCTCCGATCGAGATGGGGCGACACGAGTTTTGTTGCCGGTATCGACGCGGTGTAAATCTCGGTGCGTGGTGCGCGTGAGCCGCTTTGTAGCGGAGCGGGCGCGCCTACCTGATGAAGTCTGCCGGTACCGTAGCAACCCGATGCCGGACAGTAATCGCTCGTCTTGGCCCTAGTTGCCGAC
>Ga0209859_1000327_pt1 | contig 11428 bp, 8 predicted proteins | sample GWRWS3_50_60_FD_187241 | JGI IMG/M metagenome (GOLD analysis project Ga0209859, IMG submission 187241) | Riverbed sediment microbial communities from areas with vegetation nearby in Columbia River, Washington, USA - GW-RW S3_50_60 (SPAdes)... | ecosystem: Environmental > Aquatic > Freshwater >... | reverse complement strand
TGGGTCTGCCGTTCTGCACGAGTTCGTCGATGTCGCCGTCGAAGTCGAGGATGTCGAGCAGCCCTTCGATGTAGTCGGCCGCGATCTCGCTCTGCCGGAACAGGTCAGAGTCTGTCGGCTCGGCCAGACCCTCGCCCGACTCATCGTCATCGGAGCCGTCATCGGAGGCGGCTATGTCGTCCGCCTTTTCACCGTCCTCGTCCTCGTCACCGTCGTCGTCGGCATTGATGTCGCCGTCGGGATCGGTGTCGGCGGCGTTCACGTCCAGGTCCTCGGGCTCGTCCGAGGAGTGCGTCGTATCGGTCACGGTTTCTTCTTCTCCGAAGGCTCGGGGCGCCGTCGCCAGCGCCGTCACAGCTCGTCCCGCGCCGAAGCGCATGGACGATGACGTCTGCGAGGGGCGGTCTCAACGGCTGCGGGGAGCGCCACCGAGCGTACGGGGCCGAGCGCGCCCCGGTGCCCGTACCCGCGATTGTCGTCCACAGGCACCGCCATCCGCGGCGTCTTCGGTAGTACACCCGGGTCGCAGTCGACCCGTCTAGCGCTTGGAACCGCGTCTCTTACCCGCGGGACCCTTGCGGGGCGTCGCGGTAGTCTTCTTCGCCCCACTGGACTTCTGCGCCCCGGTCGACTTCTGGGCTTCCGCGGCCTTCTGTGCCCCGGGCGGGTTCGGCGTCGCCTTGGCGGGCGGGTTCGCCGTCGCCTTGGCGGGCGGGTTCGCCGTCGCCTTGGCGGGCGGGTTCGCCGTCGCCTTGGCGGGCGGGTTCGCCGTGGACTTCGGAGCGACCGGCTCGCCAACGCCTTGTTTCGGGTGCACCGGCTTCGCGCCCGGCTTCGGCGCCAGCGAGCGGCTGTCCACCGCGGGTGTCTCGGGCGCGGTCGGTGTCTCCTGGCGGCGCCGGAAGAGTCCCGACTTCGTCTCTGGCTGCACGGGCTTGAACCCGTTGCCGGCAGCGGCCGCACCGTTGGCTGAAGGCCTGCTGGGGTCGGACTTGATGGGGAGGAAACGCGCGAGAACGCTCCTCGGAGTAGGGGTCGCCTTCGCCGGGGTGGCCTTCGCCGCCTTCATCGGGATGCTGCCGGCGCTTGCGGGCGGCGGGTACTTGTGCAGCACCCAGTACTGCTGACCCAACGAGAACAGGTTCTGCGTGACCCAGTAGATGATCACACCGATGGGGAAGTACCACCCGGACAGCAGCAAGGAGATCGGGATGCCGTAGAGCATCAATTTCTGGATCATGCGCTGCTGCGGGTCCGCCGACCACCCGGTCTTGAGGATCATCTGGCGGCTGGTGAGGAATGTCGTAGCCATCATGACCAGGACGAGCACACCGGCGACGACCTTGACGGTGACGCCGTCGGCGTCCATGATTGCGAGATCTGAGGCGTTTGAGGCGAACTTCGAAGCGATTGGAGCGTCGAAGAGCCGGGCCACGGCGGCGCTATCCCACTGCGCCTGCGTCCAGGTATAGAGCGTTGTGTTCAATGTCTGTACCGGATCGAGCCGGTTCAGCACGTGGAAGAGGCCCAGGAAGACGGGGATCTGCAGGAACATGGGCAGACAGCCCATGAGCGGGTTGACCTTCTCCGTTTGATAGAGCTTCATCATCTCTTCGCGGAGGGTCTGCTGATCGCCCTTGTGCTTCTCCTGCAACTCCTTCATTTTCGGCTGCAGCGCCTGCATCGCGCGTTGCGAGCGGATCTGCTTGACGAAGATCGGGAAGAGGATGATCCGGACCGTGATCACCAGGAACACGATCGCGAGGATCCAGTCCCAGTTGGTGGCCAGGAACGACCGGTCCGGGAGGATGGTGTCCCAGAGATCGTGCCAGCGCAGAAGGATCCACGAGATGGCTATGTAGATCCAGTCCATCATCTGGTCACAGCTCCAGTCACGTTATCGCGGTGCTTGCGGTTCCGCGGGGGTGGTACGTGATCAATCCCACCGGGGTGGAACGGGTGGCAACGCAGCAGCCGCCACATAGCCAGGCCTAGACCACGCAGCGGTCCGTGCGTCGCGATCGCGGTCAACGCGTACTCGCTACACGACGGGTAGAACCGACAGCGGGGTGGTAGACCCGGACTTACCCATCGACGGTACGCGACGATGGGAAAAGAGAGGATTCGGGCACCGAGAGTCGTGGGCCGCGACACATCGCTCACGTCGCAACCACCCTTCTCTGTTGCCGGGATCCTGGGGTGCGTGGTCGGGCTAGCCCTTCCCCCCGAGCCGCACCCAGAGCGGCGGAGAGGTCGGCACCTAGTTGCTGGTACGACCGGTTCACCGCACCCGGTAAGGCCCGGACCACCAACGCCGTGCCTGGCGGGAGTTGGGTGAGCAGGTCCCGGACCAGGTGGCGCAGCCGCCGACGGACCCTGTTACGGATGACGGCTGGGCCAACCGCCCGAGGAATGATGAAACCGGCGCGGGCAGGCACCAGCGCCGGTTCGGTACTGGCCAGGTGGACCACGACCGTGCCCCGGCCGGCGCGACGGCCGGCGCGGAGCGCGGCGGTGAACTGCTCCCGCCTACGTAGACGCTGTCCGGCCGCGAGCATCTCGGGCCTCGTCTCAGGCCGAGAGTCGAGTGCGCCCTTTGGACCGGCGCGAAGCGAGAACCGCCCGTCCGGCACGGGTACGCATGCGCAGCCGGAAGCCGTGGGTCTTTGCGCGCCGACGGTTGTTCGGCTGAAAAGTGCGCTTGCTCACTGTCGATGCCTTCCGTGCTGTGCCTACGCGTCAAGACGTGCCCGCAAGGCGCGCTAGCGCGGTCACCCTGTGCGGGGCGACGAGATAACTGGTCAAGAGTACTCGCTGACCTTGCTCCAACCAAAGTGCCCGTGCCGGGCGATCGGGTCCTGTCCGCGTTGACCGCTAAACCGCCCGCAACCGCATGGCCGGATGGCGGTTGAGCGGATGTGGACAACGCTGTTAGCGTGCGCGGTTGCGGAGTCTGAATAGCGAGCAGGTTTCGGTAGGAAATAGGGCAAAACTGGTTAGTTACACATTCGTTCGCCACGGGGGTAACCACGACAAAGACTGGCCGATGGTGCCATAACCATCGACGTTCGGTGGATACACAGGGTGTGGACAACCTGTGGACGGAGCGTGGCTTGGGGGACGCACATGCTTGCGCCGGCACATGAACACTGCCGGTTCAGGCAGCCAGCAACAGGGGTGGGACGGCAACGGTGACAGAAACGGTGGACTACGCCGCGGTGTGGAGCGCCGCGACCGACCTCCTCAATGACGAGATCGTTTCGCAACAGCGGCGGGCCTTCCTGCGACTCACCCAGCTCCGGGCAATCGTGGAGGACACCGCCCTGCTCGCCGTGCCGGACGCGTACATCCGCAATGTCATCGAAACAGAGCTACGCCCGGCGATCACTGAGGCCCTCTCCCGCCACTTGGGCCGCTCCATGCAGGTCGCCGTCACGGTCCGGCCACCCCAGCCCGGCGACCGCAACGCGCTGACCGCCCCGACCGCCGTCGTGGCCATGGTGGCGGTGCCCAAACCCAAGCCCCAGCTGCCGACCAGCCGAGGACCGCAGCAGGCCGATGCCCTCTTCGCCCCGGATCTCACAGCAGCCGGAGCGGAGAGCGGGCCTGAGAGTGGGCCGGGAAGGCTCATGAGCGACGGAGCGCCGCGCGCCGGAGCGGGGTCGCCGGCATCGCATGTCGGGATGCACCACCGCGACGATCGACCGCGGGTGGCGAAGGACAGCGGCAACCGCCTCAATCCGAAGTACACCTTCGAGACGTTCGTCGTCGGTTCCTCCAACCGGTTCGCCCAAGCGGCCGCCTTCGCGGTCTCCGAATCACCCGCCACGGCGTACAACCCCCTGTTCATCTACGGCGACTCGGGGCTCGGCAAGACCCATCTGCTGCACGCGATCGGCCACTACGCCACGGCGCTAGACACCGCCAGGTCGATCCGCTACGTCTCGACCGAGGAGTTCACCAACGACTTCATCAACAGCCTGCGCGACGACAAGACCAGCGCCTTCCAGCGGCGGTATCGCGATGTGGACATCCTTCTCATCGACGACATCCAGTTCCTAGAGAACCGCGAACGTACCCAGGAGGAGTTCTTCCATACCTTCAACACGCTGCACAACGCGGACAAGCAGATCGTCATCACCTCCGACCGCTCGCCCAAACAGTTGGCCACGCTGGAGGACCGGCTGCGCACCCGATTCGAGTGGGGTCTCCTCGCCGACATCCAACCGCCTGACGTCGAGACCCGGATCGCGATCCTACGGATGAAGGCCGCCCAGGAACGGCTGAACATACCGCCCGACGTGCTGGAGTTCATCGCCTCCCGCATCACCAAGTCAATCCGCGAACTCGAAGGCGCGCTCATCCGGGTTACCGCGTTCGCCAGCCTCAACCGCGCCGCCACCGACCTGGCGCTCGCTGAGGAGGTCCTGCGCGACTTCATCCCGGACGGATCCGGGCCCGACATCACGGTTGATCAAATCATGCAGGCTACCTCTGAGTACTTCGGCGTGAGCATGGAGGACCTACACGGCCAATCCCGCTCCCGACTGCTCGTCAACGCGCGCCAAGTGGCGATGTACCTCTGCCGCGAGCTCACCGATCTGTCGCTGCCCCGGATCGGCCAGGTGTTCGGCGGACGCGACCACACCACCGTCATGCATGCCGACCGGAAGATTCGTTCGCTGATGGCGGAGCGGCGATCTCTTTACAACCAGATCGCCGAACTGACCAACCGGATCAAGCAGGCAACATGACGCTCTCGGGTATCGCCAGGCTCTGTCCACAACCTGTGGACAGAGCCTGGGGACGACGCTGTGGACCTGTTCGCTCAGTAGCCCCGGCTTCGACGAACCGTGACGGTTGCTCATCCACATGCGGGGCAAATCCTCAGGGGATAACCCGTGGATACCGCTGTGGACGGCTGGGGAAAACGTCGTACGTCCGGCTTACTGTGGACGGACGAGGGGGTTGTCCGCCCCTTTGTACACACGATGTCCACCCCCTCAGACCGGACTTGGACTGCCGCAACGCGGGTTATCCCCAGGTTCCACAGCACCGAAGACGACGACGGGTTATCTCTCTAAAACAGCAAGAACAATCATCGGGCTGTGGATCCGGGGACACGCCAGGGTTGGATCCACCAAACCCGGCGGGTAGCGCCAGAGCGGCTTGGCAGGACAGAATCGAGACCTTCCCGCAGGAGGCATCGCATGAAGTTCCGGGTTGAGCGTGACGCGCTCGCCGACGCAGTCGCGTGGACGGCCAAGAGTCTGCCCACCCGGCCGTCCGTTCCAGTCCTGGCGGGCGTGCTGATGCGGGTGTCGGACGGGCAACTGACCGTCAGCGGCTTCGACTACGAGGTTTCCAGCCAGGTGACGATCGGCGTCCAGGCCGACTCAGACGGAGCGGCGCTCGTTTCCGGGCGCCTACTGGCCGAGATCACTAAGGCGCTGCCAGCCAAACCCGCCGAGATCGCTGCCGTCGGCACGCACCTAGAACTGGTATGCGGCAGCGCCCGGTTCACGCTGCCCACCATGCCGGTGGAGGACTATCCCACGCTGCCATCGATGCCCGAGATGGCAGGGGTCATCGATGCGTCGACGTTCGCACACGCGGCCGCCCAGGTGGCCATCGCCGCCGGACGGGACGACACCATCCCGATGCTCACCGGTGTCCGGATGGAACTCGACGGCACAACGTTGTCGCTGCTCGCCACGGATCGATACCGCGCAGCGGTACGAGAGATCAGCTGGCGGCCGAAGGACGATGGAGTCAACCTGCAGGCGCTCGTTCCCGCCCGTACGCTGGCCGAAACAGCGAAGACGCTCGGCCCCCTCGGTGGCGACGTGCTGGTCGCGTTGTCCCGAGGAGGCGTAGGTGAAGGCATGATCGGATTCACCGGCGGATCCCGCCGCACGACGAGCCGCCTACTCGACCCCGATTTCCCCAAGATCCGTTCGCTCTTTCCAGACCAACACAATGCGCGAGCCACGTTGAGCGTCGCCGCCCTGACGGAGGTCGTCAAGCGGGTCGCGCTCGTCGCCGACCGGACCACGCCGGTGCGGCTGAGCTTCGCCGAGGGTGAAGTGGTCATCGAGGCCGGCGGCAGCGAGGATGCTCGGGCGAGTGAAGCCATGGAAGGGGAGTTCACCGGCGAGCCCTTGACGGTCGCATTCAACCCGGGCTACCTGCTGGATGGCCTCTCGGTTCTCGATGCGCCAACGGTGTTCATCTCGTTCACCACCGCCATGAAACCCGCCGTCATCAGCCCAGCGGCCGAAAATGGTGAACCTATTCCCGGCTACCGATACCTGATCATGCCGATGCGGGTGGGCAACTGAGCCTCGTCCGGTAACGTTTCCCGCCGGGAGGGGTCATGCAGCTGGGGTTGGTGGGGCTCGGGCGCATGGGTGGCAACATGGCTGCCCGACTGCGGGCCGCCGGGCACGAGGTGGTCGGGTACGACCGGAACCCGAACATGTCTGACGTGGCCAGTTTCGACGAACTAGCGGCACGGCTCGCCGTGCCTCGTGCCGTCTGGGTGATGGTGCCCTCAGCAGTCACCAACGAGACGGTCGACGAACTCGCCGGCCCGCTCGGTGCGGGCGACATCCTGGTCGACGGCGGTAACTCCAAGTACACCGAGGACGGGCCGCGGGCTGTCCGGCTGTCGGAGCGGGGCATCGGATACATCGATGTCGGCGTCTCTGGAGGGGTATGGGGGAAGGAGAACGGCTACGCACTGATGGTCGGCGGAGACGGCGAGCACGTGCGACGGTTAATGCCGGTCTTTGACGCACTGAAACCCGCCGGCGAGTTCGGCTTCGTGCACGCGGGCCCGGTTGGTGCCGGACACTACGCGAAGATGGTGCACAACGGGATCGAGTACGCCTTGATGCACGCGTACGGGGAGGGCTATGAACTGCTGCGCGCGTCGGAGTTTGTCAGCGATGTCCCCGGCGTGATCAGGTCGTGGCGTGAGGGCACCGTTATCCGCTCGTGGCTGCTTGACCTGCTCGACCGAGCGCTGGACAAGGACCCAGACCTGTCGGAGTTGCGGGGCTACGCCGAGGACACCGGCGAGGGTCGGTGGACGGTCGAGGAGGCCATCCGCCTTGGCGTGCCGACAAACGTCATAGCCGCATCGCTCTTCGCGCGATTCCTTTCCAGACAGGAAGACTCGCCCGCGATGAAGGCCGTCGCCGCGCTGCGCCAGCAATTCGGTGGCCACGCGGTCAGGAAGGACTAGCGGTGTACGTGCGGCGGCTCGAGCTGACCGACTTCCGCTCGTACTCGCGGGCGGAGATCGACCTCGACCCCGGACCGAGCGTGATCGTAGGACCGAACGGCTACGGCAAGACCAACCTCGTCGAGGCGATGGGCTACGTTGCGACCCTGAGCAGTCACCGCGTCTCGAGCGACCAGCCACTCGTGCGGGTCGGAGCCGAGCGCGCCATCGTCCGCTGCGCGATCGTGCATGACGAGCGCGAGCTCCTGGTGGAGTTGGAGATCGTGCCGGGCAAAGCGAACCGGGCCCGCCTCGGTCGGGCTCCGGTGACACGGGCCCGCGACATCGTCGGTGCCCTGAGGCTGGTCCTGTTCGCCCCGGAGGACCTCGCCCTGGTACGAGGCGATCCGGCCGAACGCAGACGCTATCTCGACGACCTGCTCGTGCAACGCCAGCCGCGCTACGCCGGAGTGCGCGCAGACTACGAGCGCATTCTCAAGCAGCGCAACGCGCTGTTGCGTACGGCATATCTAGCTCGGAAGGTCGGCGGCACTGGTGGGCGCACCGGCGATCTGTCCACACTGGATGTTTGGGACTCGCACCTGGCGCAGCACGGAGCAGACCTGATCGCCGGACGGCTCGACCTCTGTGCGGCGCTCGGCACCCACGTGGCCAAGGCCTACGACGCGGTTAGCGCGGGAAGGGGTGAGGCGCGGGTTGGCTACGACGCCAGGTCATGGCTCGAGAGTGGTCAGGTGAGCCTCGACCGGGTTGCGATCGCGGAGCGGCTGGGTGAGGCGCTGTCCGCCGCGCGACCGTCCGAGGTGGAGCGTGGAGTCACACTCGTCGGTCCGCACCGCGACGACATCACTCTTACCCTCGGTGAGATGCCCGCGAAGGGTTACGCGAGCCACGGGGAGTCATGGTCGCTGGCGCTCGCGCTCAGGCTGGCCGCGTTCGAGTTACTGCGCGGAGAGGGCATCGAGCCGGTGCTGGTGCTCGACGACGTCTTCGCCGAACTCGACACAGGCCGGCGAGATCGGCTCGCCGAGATGGTAGCGGCAGCGAGTCAGGTGTTGGTGACGTGTGCGGTGGAGGCGGACGTGCCACGGTTGCTCGCGGGCGAGCGGTACGTGGTGGGCGAGGGGGAGGTGCGCCGTGGCCGATGATCCCTCGGCCGAGGCGAGCGCCACGGCTGAACCGGGTGGCCCTGAGCTCGCCAGAGCGGTCCTCGACGCAGCGCGCGCGAAACGGGCCGAACGACCCGCGGGCGCCCGCAGCCAGCGCGACGGCGGCTCGGTCAGGTCCGGCGGGCGGCTGCGTGGCTACTCCGGTCCGGGCCCGGACCCGAGAGACCCCCAACCCTTATCCGCTGTGCTGGCGAAACTGGTCAAGGCCCGCGGGTGGCAGAAGCCGGCCGCGGAGGCCCGGATCTTCGGCACCTGGCCGGCCGTCGTGGGCGCGGACCTCGCCACCCATTGTCGGCCGGTCAAGCTCGAGAATGGCGAATTGACCATCGAGGCCGAGTCCACCGCGTGGGCGACGCAGCTACGGCTGCTCGCTGGCACACTGCTGCCACGCATCGCCGGCGAGGTTGGTCGGGATGTGGTGAAGACCTTGAACATCCACGGCCCGGTCGCGCCGTCCTGGGCAAAGGGTCCCAAGCGGGTACGGGGTCGCGGCCCCCGAGACACGTACGGCTGACCCTGACTTGGGGCCGCCATTGGGTCAAAAATCGGCGTAGACGGCGAAACCGCGGTCTGTGCAGCGACGGTAGAAGTGCGCTAGCACGTCCAGCTCCAGCAGGGAGAAGTTCCACTGCGGTGGGTGGCCGTGTCCGTCCTTGAGGGCCTCCAGGCGAGTCTCCAGCCAGCGGAGCTGGTGATCGGCGAGGCGGGCCTCGGCGAGTGCGGATCGAAGCACTTGGGCGATGGTGTCGAAGGTCACGGTGTCGCCCAGTTCGCCGTGGCCGGCGACGAATTTCTCCAACCCACCCGCGATCCAGGCGCAGCCGTCCGGGTCGATCACGGGGTCCTCATCCTCAGCCGCGGCGTCTGTGGCGAAAAGAACACCCTCCAGCCCGAGGAGCAGATCAACCAGGTCTGTATACGCGCTGGCGCGTACTGTCGCCGTACGGGCGATATGGCTGGCGAGCGCGGCGGCGGGACCGGCCTGCGGTGGCGCGGCCGCGGCGAACTTGGCGAAGTCGGCGAACTCCTCGGCCACGACCGGCTCATAGAACCGTCCGGTCCGCGGCCATTGGACCGCGACGTTGTCGAGTCCCATCGCCCGTTCTCCTCCCCCCTGGGGCCGGCGCCTGTTCCGGCGCTGCCAGGCGCTTGTCGAACGCACGGCAACGGGAGACCCTACGACACCCCGACACCCTGGCGCGACCCCCGAACCGGCAGGCTTTGAAGATCGTTTTGCGGTGCGTGGTTCGCTCCGATCAGTTGATCAGCGATTCGGACACACGGTGCGTCACGGCGATCAAGCGGACTCGCACCCCGCGTACCCACGGCGCCCCGGTAGCCTCGAACGACTCGGTCCCGTGGAGGGGATTGAGTCCTGCCGGTTTCGGCGGGCTGTGACGATTTCAGACCCGTCGTCGGGGTGCCGTGGCGTGGTTCTGTCGCTCCGACCAAGTAGTATTTGGGGGACAGAGACTTACGGCCCGGCGGAGATTCCGCCGGAAAGACTCCGGCTCCCGAACGTGCGCCCTCCGCACTCGATTGTGACTCAGTGTGGGCCGAGGCGTCCTACCCCCGCTGGGCACGTCACGCGTGACCTGCGCGGAGAAAGCGATCAAGCGTGGCAGCGCCGAAGCAGAAGCATGAGTACACGGCCGGTTCGCTCACCGTGCTCGAGGGACTCGAGGCGGTTCGTAAGCGACCCAGCATGTACATCGGCTCAACCGGGGAACGAGGCCTACACCACCTCGTCTGGGAGGTCGTAAACAACTCTGTCGACGAGGCGCTCGCCGGCTACTGCGACACGATCGTGGTGACGCTGCTCGCCGACGGCGGTGTGCGCGTAGTGGACAACGGCCGCGGCATCCCGGTGGACATTCACCCGAAGCTGAAAAGGCCCGGCGTGGAGATCGCACTGACGATGCTGCACGCGGGCGGCAAGTTCGACGGCAAGGCCTACGCGGTCTCGGGTGGCCTGCACGGCGTCGGCATCTCAGTCGTGAACGCGCTCTCGACCCGGGTCGATGTGGAGATCCACAAGGACGGCTACGTCTGGCGGCAGACGTACACACACTCCAAGCCTGGACCCCTGAACAAGGGTGAGACAACCCGCAAGACCGGCTCGACCGTGACGTTCTGGCCCGACCCGTCGATCTTCGAGTCGACGAGCTTCACCTTCGAGACGATCTATCGCCGGCTGCAGGAGATGGCCTTCCTCAACCGGGGTTTGACGATCGCGCTGCGCGACGAACGGGTCGGTGTTGAGGCGACGACCGAGGACCGCAAGGACGTGACGTTCTGCTACAAGGGCGGCATCGCCGACTTCGTCCGCCACCTCAACCAGACCAAGTCGCCGATGCACAAGTCGGTCATCGAGTTCGGGGCCGACGGTGAGGGCATGTCGGCTGAGGTCGCGATGCAGTGGAACGAGTCCTACGGCGAGAGCGTCTATACCTTCGCGAACTCCGTCAACACCCACGAGGGCGGCACCCACGAGGAGGGCTTCCGGGCCGCGCTCACCGGTGTGGTCAACAAGTACGGCGCGGACAAGAAGTTCCTCAAGGCGGACGAGAAGCTCACGGGCGAGGACATCCGTGAAGGGCTCGCGGCGATCGTCTCAGTGAAGCTCACCAACCCGCAGTTCGAAGGCCAGACGAAGACGAAGCTCGGCAACACGGACATGAAGAGTTTCGTGCTCAAGGTCTGCAACGAGTGGCTGGCGGACTGGTTCGAGCGCAACCCCGGTGAGGCCAAGACGATCATTACCAAGGCCAACGCGGCGGCCCGGGCCCGCTTGGCGGCGGCCCAGGCGCGCAAGCTCGCCCGGCGGAAGTCGCTGCTCGAGTCGGGTTCGATGCCGGGCAAGCTGGCCGATTGCCAGTCCACCGATCCGCGGGTGTCCGAGCTGTTCATTGTTGAGGGCGACTCGGCCGGCGGTTCGGCGAAGCAGGGACGCGACCCAAGGACGCAGGCGATCCTGCCGATCCGGGGCAAGATCCTCAATGTGGAGAAG
>Ga0209859_1000326_pt1 | contig 11469 bp, 9 predicted proteins | sample GWRWS3_50_60_FD_187241 | JGI IMG/M metagenome (GOLD analysis project Ga0209859, IMG submission 187241) | Riverbed sediment microbial communities from areas with vegetation nearby in Columbia River, Washington, USA - GW-RW S3_50_60 (SPAdes)... | ecosystem: Environmental > Aquatic > Freshwater >... | reverse complement strand
CGGCGCTGGACGAGCTCCCCCACCGAGACGACGCCGGCGCTGCGCAGGAGCTCGCGTAGCTCTCCAAGCTCATCGTCCTCGTCAACCCCGGGCGCCAGCACGGCGACGACGAATCCGCGCTCGGGCTCCGCTCCGGGCGCGGGGTCCGGCTGGTGGTGGCTCACAGCCCGATTATGCCCTGGATTCGACCCGAAGCGAAGACGCGATCCGGCCGGCTGCCTCCTGGAGGCGCTTGTCCGGAATCGTGAGCGAGATCCGGACGTACCCCTCGCCGGAGGGCCCGAAGGACGGCCCCGGAGAGACGATGACGGCCGCCTGGGCGAGCACGAGCTCCGCGAAGCTCGCCGAGTCGTGGCCCGTGGGCACACCGACCCAGAGATAAGGCGTCGCAAGCGGAGGATCGGTGGACAGGCCGATCGCCGTCAGCGCGTCGATCATGAGGTCGCGGCGGCGCCGATAGACGTCCGACATCTCCCGGGGAAAGTCGCGGGCGTCGGTGAGTGCGGCGACGCCCGCGAGCTGGAGCGCGTCGAACATGCCCGAGTCGAGGTTCGTCTTCAGCTGCCGGTAGCGCCCGACGACCTCGGCGTTGCCGGCGATCCAGCCGATGCGCCATCCGGTCATGTTCCAGCCCTTGGAGACGGAGAAGATCTCCGCGCCCACGTCCTTCGCGCCGGGCGTGGAGAGGAAGCTCGCCGGCCGGTAACCGTCGAAGGCGATCTCGGTGTACGAGGCGTCGTGGATCGCGACGACGTCGTGCCGGCGTGAGAAGGCGACCGCGCGGTCGAAGAACCCGTCCGCCGCGACCGCGCCCGTCGGGTTGTTCGGGTAGTTGAAGAAGAGCAGATTCGCTCTGGATGCAACGGCCGCGGGAATCGCGTCCAGGTCGGGGACGAAGGCGTTCCTCTCCTCGAGAGGCATGTAGTTGACCTCCGCCCCTGCGAAGACGGGGCCCGAAGTGTACGGCGGGTAGCCGGGATCCGGCGAGAGGCACACGTCCCCGGGGTCGAGGCACGCAAGGGCCACGTGCGCGACCCCCTCCTTGCCGCCGAGCACCGGAATCACCTCGGTCGCCGGATCGATCGCCACGCCGAAGCGGTCGGAGTAGAAGCCGGCGACGGCCTCCCTGAACGCGGGCAGCCCCCGGTTCGACGGATACCGATGCGTCTCGGGTTGCGCGACGGCGCGACGCATCGCCTCGACGACGGTCGTCGGCGTGGGCAGATCGGGGTCGCCGATCCCGAGGGAGATGACGTCGACCCCGTCGGCGCGCATCGCCTCGATCTTCCGCTCGATCTCGGCGAAGAGATACGGCGGCACCTGCTCGAGCCGGCGGGCGAACCTCACCGACTCGCTGCCTCCCCGAGGAGCTCCCCCGAGACCTCACCGAAGCAGATCTCCTGCGCCTGGCCGGTCAGACGGGCGTAGAAGCGCTCGTCGAGCTCCACTCTCATGTCCCCGCCGGCGAGATGGATCGTCACCGGGCTCTCGCACCAGCCGTTGGCGACCGACGCGCCGGCGACGGCGACGGCGCTCGTCCCGGAGGAGAGAGTCTCCCCCGCCCCTCGCTCCCAGACGCCCACGGTCGCCTCGCTCGAGGAGTCCACGCGAACGAGCTGCACGTTCGTCCGCGCGGGGAAGCGGGCGTGGTTCTCGACGAGTGGCCCGAGGCGCAGGAGCTCGGCCCGCTCGGGGTCGCGGCGGATGACGGCGTGCGGGTTCCCGACCGAGACCGGCGTGAACTCGAGCTCGGACCCGTCCACCGCGAGGCTTTCCGGCGGTCCGACCTCGACACGGCCCATGTCCGTCTCGACGTCGAGCCCTCCCCGCATGCGCGCGGTGACTGCGCGGGCTCCGACAACGACGACGACCTCGTCCGCTCCGCTCGCCCGCGCGAGCCAGCGGGCGGCGATGCGGGTGCCGTTGCCGGAGAGCTCGGCGGTCGAGCCGTCGGGGTTCCAGATGACGATCTCGGCTCGCCGCCCCTCCACTGCCAGCACCTCGAGGATGCCGTCGGAGCCGATGCCGAAGTGGTAGTCGCAAAGCCGCCGGACGAGCCCGGGCTCGAGGGGCGAGCCGACATCAGCCTGCTCGACGAGCAGGTAGTCGTTGCCGAGCCCGTGCCACTTCGAGAATCGCATCGACGATCGCGTCCGGAGGACGATCGGCCGAAACGCTAACAACGCCCGGGATACGGCGGAGCCACTTGCGCTGGTAGGCCGCGTACTGACGGGTCTTCTGCGCGACGGCGGCGATTGCCTCCTCGGGCGGAAGGGTGGCGAACTCCTCGAGGCCGATGACCTTTCCGGCAGTTGCAGAGAGCGGCCCGTCGAGCGCCCGGCGCGCTTCCCTCACCACCCCGCTCTCGACCATCGCGCTCGCCCGCTCGTCGATGCGGCGGGCGAGCGTCTCCGCCGCGACGTCCAGGCCGACGAGGAGAGTCGGATGCCGGGTCTCCTCTGTCCAGAGGCGGTTGCGGGTCGGTTGCAGCGAGGCGCCGGCTTCGGCCAGCTCGAGGGCGCGGACGACGCGGCGGCGGTCGTTCGGGTGAACGGCGGCGGCAGCCTCGGGATCACGCTCGGCGAGCGTCGCGTGGGCGATCTCGGGGCCGGCCTCGTCGTAGAGGAGCTCCCATCGTTCGCGGGCGCCGGTGGGCGGCGAAGGCGGAAGCCCGAGCTCGGCGAGCGCCGCGCGGAGGTAGAGCCCGGTCCCGCCGGCGACGATCGGGGTGCGGCCGGCGGCGAGGATCTGGTCGACGACAGCGTGCGCCAGCCGCTGGTACTCGCCGATGGAGCCCTCGTGGTCGAGGGGCCAGATCCCGACCAGGCGAGTCGGGCGGGCCGGCTGGTTCGTGAGGATCGGCAGGCCCCGATAGGCCTGCATGGCGTCGGCGGAGACGACCTCGGCGGGGATACGGTCTGCAAGCGCCTCGGCGACGGCGCTCTTGCCCGAGGCCGTGGGGCCGAAGATCGCGAGGACGAGCCCGGAGCGGCTCACGTCCTGGGGCACCCCGGCCCACCACCCGCTTTCCAGCGTACGGCCGAAAGGCGCATCTGTGGCGCGCTCATCGTCAGAAGAGTGTGACTACGCCGCCGCGAGCGCCGACTCCGTACCGCGCAGCGTCGTCGAGGTCGCGCCCTCGATTCGTACCGCGACGAGCTCGCCGGCGGCCGCTCTCCCGCGGAAGTTCACGGTCGTGTTCCGCCGCGTGCGCCCGCGCAGGAGCGCCCGCTCCGTTCGGCTCGGCCCCTCGACGAGCACCTCCTCGACGCGGCCGATACGCTCATCGTTCCGCTCGCGCGCGATCCGCTGGACGACGTCGATCAGCCGCTCGATCCGCTCGCGCTTGACCTCGTCGGGAACCTGGTCGGGCATCGTCGCCGCCTCGGTCCCCTGCCGCGGGCTGAAGACGAACGTAAAGGCGCCGTCGTACCGCACCTCCTCGACCACCTCGACCGTCTTGCGGAAGTCATCCTCGGTCTCGCCGGGGAAGCCGACGATCAGGTCCGTGGTGAGGGCGAGGTCGGGGATGGCCGCGCGCAGCCGCTCCACGAGCGCCAGGTAACGCTCGCGCCCGTACGTCCGGCGCATGCGCTTGAGCACGCGGCTCGAACCCGACTGGAGAGGCAGATGGGTGTGCTCACAGACGGCCCCGCACTCCGCCATGGCCGCGATGACGGGCTCCCGGAAGTCCTTCGGGTGCGGGCTCGTGAAGCGGATCCGCTCGATCCCGGCCACGGCGTCGACCGCGCGCAGGAGCTCGCCGAACTCCGTCCGGAGCCCCGGTATGAGGTCGCGGCCCCAGGAGTTGACGTTCTGGCCGAGAAGCGTCACCTCGCGCACCCCGTCGGCCGCGAGTCCGGCTACCTCGGCGACGATCTCCCCGGGCCTACGGCTCTGCTCGCGCCCGCGCACGGACGGGACGATGCAGTAGGAGCAGACGGAGTTGCAGCCCATCGAGATCTGCACCCAGGCCTGGAAGAGACGCTCGCGGCGTGTGGGCAGGTTGCCGGCGAAGTGGCGCCACTCGGCGAAGCGGCCGCGCGGGACGCCGATCCCCCCCGCCCCGACCCAGTCGGCGAGGTGGGGAATCGAGCCCGGCCCGAAGGCCACGTCGACGTACGGGTAGAGCTCGAAGATCCGCTCGCGCTGCGCCTCGGCGTAGCAGCCGCCGACGGCGATCACCCGCTCGGGATCGGCCTTCTTGAGCGCTGCGGCCTGCGCGAGGTGCGCGGCGAAGCGCTGGTCGGGCTTCTCCCGCACGGTGCACGTGTTGAAGACGATGACGTCGGCCTCCTCCCGCGAGAGGGCCTCGCCGAGGCCCAGGGACTCGAGGAGCCCCTTGATCCGCTCGGAGTCATGGGCGTTCATCTGACACCCGAATGTCGTCACGTGGTAGCGCTTCATCCGGGGGAACTGTAGCGGCGTCGTGAACGGCCTTGTCCCTGCAGGACCGGCGGTTTACGATCGCTGCTCCAACTCAGCCCTGGGGGTACGACATGTCGTCGAGTCCGTCCGCGCGGAGGCGGTTCCACCCGGCCCTCCTCGCTCTCGTTGCCGTTGTTCCGCTCGTCTTTTCGCTCGGAAGCGCGCGAGCGCAGCCGACCGAGCTCTTCTTCTCGGAGTACATCGAGGGTACGAGCAACAACAAGGCCCTGGAGATCTTCAACGGAACCGGGGCGCCCGTCGACCTGGGCGCGAACTCCTACAACATCCAGATGTACTTCAACGGGAGCTCCTCCCCCGGGCTCACGATCAGCCTGGCGGGCACGGTGGCCGCGGGCGACGTGTTCGTGTTGGCACAGTCGTCGGCGGACCCGGTCATCCTGGCTCAGGCCGACCAGACCAGCGGCGCCGGCTGGTTCAACGGGGACGACGCCGTCGTCCTGCGCCGGGGCACGACCTTCGTCGATGTCGTCGGACAGGTCGGTTTCGACCCCGGCACCGAGTGGGGCATCGGGGACGCGAGCACCGCGGACAACACGCTACGACGCCAGGGGACGATCCAGGCGGGCGACCCGATCGACAACGACGCTTTCGATCCTGCCAGCGAGTGGAACGGCTTTCCGACCAACACGTTCGACGGCCTCGGCAGCCACACCATCGTCGAAGGCGACACGCCGCCGACTGTCACGAGCACGACGCCCGCGAACGACGCGACCGAAGTCGTCCTCAGCGCGAACGTCACGGTGACGTTCAGCGAGAACGTCGGCGTGACCGGCTCGTGGTTCACGATCTCCTGCACCACCAGCGGCCTGCATGCGGCCGCGGTGAGCGGCGGCCCGGTGACGTTCACGCTCGACTCGGATGCCGACTTCGCCGAGGGCGAGGCCTGCAGGGTCACGATCGCCGCCTCGGAGGTCGCGGACCTCGACACCGACGACCCGCCGGACACGATGGCGGCCGACCTCAGCTTCAGCTTCACGACTCCCGTCGAGGTTCACGACCTCCAGGGGGTGTTGCACACATCGCCTCTCGCCGGCCGTATGGTGTCCGGCGTCGCCGGCATCGTGACCGCGAAGCTCGGCAACGGCTTCTACCTGCAGGATCCGACGCCCGACGCGGACGAAGCGACGTCCGAAGCGATCTTCGTCTTCACGTCGTCGGCGCCGACCGTCAGCCTCGGGGACGACGTCCAGATCCGGGGCCGAGTCACTGAGTTCCGGCCTGGCGGCGCGGCCAGCACGAACCTCACGACGACCGAGATCACGTCGCCCACGATCAGCACGTTCTCGAGCGGCAACGCCCTTCCGGCCACGACCGTGCTGGGTGCGGGCGGGCGGATCCCGCCGAGCATGGTGATCGAGGACGACGCCACCGGGAGCGTCGAGGCGAGCGGCGTCTTCGACCCTGCGCAGGACGGGATCGACTTCTACGAGAGCGTCGAGGCGATGCGCGTGCAGGTGAACGACGCCCAGGTCGTCGGTCCGCGGAATCAGTTCGGCGAGATCCCGGTCGTGGGTGACGACAGCGCGACCGCCGGGGTCGACACGGTCCGCGGCGGCGTCGTCATCTCGCCCGGCGACCTCAATCCCGAACGGATCATCCTCGACGACACCATTCTTCCGACCCCGGTCGTGAACGTCGCCGACGGCTTCACGACCTCCGTCGTCGGCGTCATGGACTACAGCTTCGGCAACTTCAAGCTGAACGTCACGGAGGCGCTGACGCGGGCGGCCGGCGGCCTCGAACAGGAGGTGACGCGCGCTCCCGCCGACTACGAGATCGTCGTCGGCACGTACAACGTCGAGAACCTCGACCCAAGCGACGGGGCCGCATTCGCGCGGCACGCCGACCTGATCGTGAACCACCTTCGTTCGCCGGACCTGATCGCGATCGAGGAGATCCAGGACAACGACGGCGCGGCCAACAGTGCCGTGACCGACGCCTCTGTCACCTGGAACATGCTCATCTCGGCAATCCAGGCCGCCGGCGGGCCGGCGTACGACTTCCGGCAGATCGATCCCGTGGACGACCAGGACGGCGGCGAGCCTGGCGGCAACATCCGTGTCGGCTTCCTCTTCCGCACCGATCGAGAGCTCAGCTTCATCGACCGGCCGGGCGGCGACTCGACGACGCCGACCACCGTGATCGACCACCGGTCCGGGCCCCGACTTTCGTTCAGCCCGGGACGAGTCGACCCGCAGGATCCGGCCTGGGTTGCGACGCGAAAGCCACTCGCCGGCGAGTTCCGGATGCGCGGCAAGCGAGTGTTCGTGATCGCGAACCACTTCAGCTCCAAGGGAGGCGACCAGCCGCTGTTCGGGCGCTTCCAGCCGCCGACCCGGTCGACAGAGGTCGCGCGGCACGCACAGGCGCAGTCGGTGAACGACTTCGTGGACGAGATCCTTGTGGTAGATCCGCACGCGAACGTGGTCGTCCTCGGCGACATCAACGACTTCGAGTTCTCGCAAACTGTGGAGATTCTCGAGGGCGGTGTGCTGACGACACTGATGGACACGCTGCCGAAGCCCGAGCGCTACTCGTACGTCTTCGAAGGCAACTCGCAGGTCCTCGACCAGATCCTGGTCTCGAACAACCTGCTCGGCAACTTCCGCATCGAGTACGACCCCGTGCACGTGAACTCCGAATTCGCCGACCAAGCCTCCGACCACGACCCGCAGGTGGCGAGGCTCGACTTGCGCGGCCGACCGGGGCCGAGATAGAGGAGGGCCCGCCGCCGCCGCACGACGGCGGCGGGCTACTTGGCGAACTCGACGGCGCGGCTCTCGCGGATCACGGTGACCTTGATCTGGCCCGGGTACTCGAGCTGGTCCTCGATCTCCCGAGCGATCTCGTGCGAGAGCAGGATGGCCGTGTCGTCGTCGATCTCGGTCGGCTTCACGATCACGCGGATCTCCCGCCCGGCCTGGAGGGCGTAGACCCGCTCGACGCCCTCCTTCTCGGAGGCGATCCGCTCGAGCGTCTCGAGCCGCTTAATGTAGTGCTCGAGGCTCTCGCCCCGCGCGCCGGGCCGTGAGGCCGAGATCGCGTCGGCGGCGATGACGAGGACGGCCTCGACGGTCTGCGGCTGCACCTCGTAGTGGTGAGCCTCGATGGCGTGCACGACGTGCTGTGACTCCCCGTAGCGCTTCGCCATCTGAGCGGAGATGGCAGCGTGCGAGCCCTCGACCTCGTGCGTCATCGCCTTCCCGAGGTCGTGGAGGAGTGCCGAGCGCTTCGCGGTCTTCACGCTGGCTCCGAGCTCCGAGGCCATGATCCCGGCTAGGTGGGCGCACTCGAGCGAGTGCTTGAGGATGTTCTGCCCGTAGCTCGTGCGATAGCGCAGCCGGCCGAGGACCTTGACGAGCTCCTCGTGCATCTTCCCGCAGTTCGCCTCGAAGACCGCCTGCTCGCCGGCCTGACGGATGTGATCCTCGATCTCCGCCTTCGATCGGTAGTACATCTCCTCGATCCGGGACGGGTGGATGCGGCCGTCCTCGACGAGCTTCGCCAGCGTCAGCTTGGCGACCTCGCGGCGGACGCCGTCGAAGGACGAGAGGACGACGGCCTGCGGCGTGTCGTCGATGATGAAGTCGACGCCCGTGAGGTTCTCGAGGGCGCGGATGTTCCGGCCTTCCCTGCCGATGATCCGGCCCTTCATGTCGTCTGACGGGAGCTCGACGATCGAGACCGTCGTCTCGGCGGCGTGGCTCGCGGCGACGCGCTGCAGGGCGTCGGCGACGAGGTTGCGGGCCCGCCGCTTGGCGTCCGTCCGCGCCTCCTCCTCGAGCTGGCGTACCATGCGGCCGAGGTCGTGGCGGACGAGTTCCTCGGTGCGCTCCAGAACCTGCCGCTTCGCCTCCTCGACCGTGAGCCCGGAGATGCGCTCCAGCGCGCGGAGCTGATCCTCCTTCGCCGTCTTCGTCTCGTCCTGAAGCTGCTTGAGGTGGCCTTCGCGATCGAGGAGACCTTGTTCGCGACGCTCGAACTCCGTGAGCTTGCGGTCGATCTCCTCCTCCTTCGTGACCACCCGCTCCTCGATCTTGATGATCTCGGCGCGCTTGTCCTTGAGCTCCTGCTCGACGTCCGCGCGCAGCTTAAGCGCCTGCTCGCGGGCCTCGACCTGCGCCTCGCGGCGGATCGCCTCCGCCGCGCGTCCGGCGTCGGCCGTCAGGCGCTCTCGCTCCCGCGCGGCGGCGGCGGCCCGGCGGGAGACGAGCACCCGCGTGCCGACGAAGCCGCCGGCGAGTACGCCGAGCGCGATCCCCAGGATCAGGAGGCCGATGGAAGTTCCCATTGCTCGCTCCTACGTGTCGAGCCCGTAGGAACGGCGGTTCGGTGAATCGGCGCCGCGCAGGCGCGCCTCGTCAGCGGACTAGGTCTCCGCTCGAGGTCTCCCTTCCACCAAGGTGCTGCGCGTCGTGTCGTCGTCTGTGCTCAGAGTCGTGTCCATGGAGTCCGATTCGGCCAAAAGCCGTTCCGTGTGCAGGCAAGTCCGTGCTTAAGGTGTCGATATGGTAACCGGCGTCAGCGGTCCTCGTCCAGCGGGCCGACGGCGTCCTCGATCGTCTCCGGCGCGAATCCCCGCCGCGCGAGGAGCTTCCAGGCCGCCCGTACGTCTGGAGCGTTCCGGGCGAGGAGGGCGGCCCGCTCGGGCTCCGGCGGGAGCTCTGCCAGTGCGGCGCGGACGTGCTCGACCGGAACGCCCGCATCCTCGAGGCGCGCGGCGACCGCCGTGTCGCCCCAGCCGCGCTCCGCGAGCGAGCGGGCGCGGGTCCGCGCCAGCCTGGCGTCGTCCAGGAGCCCGACCGCCGCGAGCGTCGTCAGGGCGGTCTCGGCGGCCGGCGCACGAACCCCGCGGGCGGCGAGGCGCTCTCGGAGCCGCCGGGTCGAGACGTCGCGCCGGGAGAGCGTCCGGGCCGCGGCGTCGAGCGCCTCGGCGCGGCGGAGCTCTCCGCGGAGGGCCCGCAGCAGCGGGCGGTCGAGCTCGACCCCGGGGGCGAGCCCGCAGCGAAGCACGACCTCGTCTGGCACGACGCGCCAGGGGCGCCCGTCGAGCTCCAGCTCCGCGCGGCCCGGGCGGCTGCGGCGGACGGCCGTCAGCCTCGGCGCCGTCGCCGCCATTCGACTACACCGCTGAGGCGGCGGCCTTCTCGACCTCGGGCTCCGCCGCGGCGACGTCGTGCTTGGCGCCGTCGCTCAGGGGGAGCAGGCGCGAGGAGACGACCACGTCCGGTCCGATCTCCGCCTGGACGGCGCGGAGGATCTGGTCGGTGACATCCGGGTGCTCGCGCAAGAACGCCGTCGCGTTCTGGCGGCCCTGGCCGAGTCGCTCCTCGCCGAAGCTGAAGTACGAGCCCGACTTCTGGACGAGCTTCCGCTCGAGCCCGACATCGAGGACGCTGCCTTCCCAGGAGATGCCGTCGCCGTAGATGACGTCGAACTCTGCCTGCTTGAAGGGCGGCGCGACCTTGTTCTTCACGACCTTGACGCGGACGCGGTTCCCGATCGCCTCGACGCCCTCCTTGAGCGTCTCGATGCGCCGCATGTCGAGGCGGACCGAGGAGTAGAACTTGAGCGCACGCCCTCCCGGGGTGGTCTCCGGGTTCCCGAACATGACGCCGATCTTCTCGCGGAGCTGGTTCGTGAAGAGGGCGACCGTCCCCGTGCGGTTGAGCGTGCCCGCCAGCTTGCGGAGCGCCTGGCTCATGAGACGCGCCTGGAGGCCGACGTGGCTGTCGCCCATCTCGCCCTCGATCTCCGCTCTCGGCGTGAGCGCGGCGACCGAGTCGACGGCGACGATGTCGAGCGCGCCGCTGCGGATGAGGAGCTCGGCGATCTCGAGCGCTTGCTCGCCGTTGTCGGGCTGAGAGACGAGGAGGTCGTCGATCGACAAACCGATCCGGCGCGCGTACGCGGGATCCATCGCGTGCTCGGCGTCGATGAAGGCGCAGATCCCGCCGCGGCGCTGCGCCTCGGCGATGACGTGGTAGACGAGGGTCGTCTTGCCGGAGGACTCGGGGCCGAAGATCTCGACGATGCGGCCCCGCGGGAGGCCGCCGATGCCGAGAGCGAGGTCGAGCGAGAACGCTCCCGTGGAGATGGACGGGATGGCGACCTGGGCCTGGTCGCTCATCTTCATGACCGAGCCTTTGCCGTACTGCCGCTCGATCTGGCTCAGCGCGGCATCGAGCGCCTGTTCGCGATTGGAGTCGGTCAAGACGTCAACCTCCTGCGGGTGTCAAGCATCCAGGGCAACCGATTCGACGATCTCGTACTGCGCCCCGCTCGGTCGCAGCACCGAATGATAGAGAGCGACCTCGGACGGAGTGACCCGCCCGAGTTCGGGCGGGGGCGGCTGAAGGCGCGTGGGCCGTCGGAAGCGGAGCACGGTCACGTGGGGAAGCCACCTCCTGCGCTCGCGCTCGTACACGCCGAGCCGCTCGAGCCCCTCCCCCACCTCGGCGGCGAGCCGGCTCGCGCGGTCGTCTTCGTCGTCGAGCAGCACCATGCCGACGCTGCGGGTCTCCCGGTAGCGGGAGGCAGTGAGTACGGGAGGCGAAGCCTTCCGCGCGACCGCGTGCAGGACTCCGAGCACGCCGTCGACGTCGGAGGCCGGCCTCCTACCGAGGAAGGCGAGCGTGACGTGCAGGTGCCCCCGCGGCACGAGTCGCGCCTCGCGCGCGCCCTCGAGCTCGCGCCGTTGCCAGGCTGCCAGGCGCTCGAGGGCGTCTCCGGGCAGCGGAAGGGCGGCGAAGAGGCGGATTGGCTCATGTCCCTCGACGCTACTCGGCGAGCTCATGCGCGTGTGTGGCAGGACGTGTCAGAAGTCGCCTGAGAGTGTGAAGTGCGAGCGCCCGCCGCTCGTGTGCGGACGGCCTCCCGGTCGCCGGGGAGAACGACCCGGTCGGCGGAATCGCCGTCAGGCGACTCCACCGAGATGTAGACGAGGCCGACGGGCTTCTCGGGCGTCGCTCCGCCGGGGCCGGCGATCCCGGTCACCGCGACGGCGACGTCCGCGCCGAG